>Ga0079995_1062865_pt1 | contig 11079 bp, 6 predicted proteins | sample FaiFalFF_MnMetaG_2_FD_69198 | JGI IMG/M metagenome (GOLD analysis project Ga0079995, IMG submission 69198) | Freshwater microbial communities from Yellowstone National Park, Wyoming, USA - Fairy Falls C (FF_Mn_C) (SPADES assembly) (version 4) | ecosystem: Environmental > Aquatic > Freshwater >... | reverse complement strand
ATAATACCCTGTCGTTTTCCCGATTAATCGGCTTGTTAAGCTGCTTCATATCAGTAACTTAAGTAGTTTGCCGCTTCTAACTTCGCAATGGAATAAAAAGAATTCTGCCTCTTTGAAAGCCTATCTATCATTTCCTTCCGGGTCACTCCTCCCAACTGAGGGTAAAACTCAAGTATGAACCCCAGCTTTTTATGGAGGTAGGCTTGGAATTCCTCGTCACTCCAAAAATACTCATCCACATTCCGCAAAAGCCACTCTTCTACCCACATTCTCGCCTGCTCCTCATCGGAGGGAATAAATCTGACCCCTTCAAGCTGCACAGGCGCAAACTCTACCCCCTCATAAACAGGTTTTTCAATGTGCACATCCCTAATCCAACTTAGATCTTCAGGGGAAAAAGGTGTGCGCACTACCTTCTTATACTTGTCGTACGAGTCGCCAAACTTTCCCGCTAATAGCGCATCCCTCACTTCCTCTTCCCTAAGTGGGGTGAAGAATTTGCCTAATATATCCTCCGATTTCTCTACATTTTCTTTATTTTCTTTCGGTTTTATCTTTATTACGGCTTCATTCTCATCAACCTTAATCTCTAAGATAGTTTCTACTTGGCCATATGATAAGCATTTTTCCTCAAAGTATATTATGCGAATTTTCTCCTCGCGTCCCTCTTGATTTAGTGCTTTTATCGGCTTATTGAAGTCCTGCTTCAAAACATCTGACGTATTTCGCTGTTCTCCCTTATCACTTCTATGGCGGGTTATCTGGATGATGCTTTGCCCTATTAGGCGTGCTATTAGTGGAGATTTAGACTTATAGACCATATAGGCTCCCTTTTCGGGCTGCCAGAAAGTTTCAGTCTGGGCGGACTCTCGGCCTTTGTTGGTTATCCGAAAGACAGGCTCTTGCTCATCCTGACCATGTTGCCCGTCTAGATTTCGCTCTCTCTTTACCCCTGCTTTCTCAAAGTAGCCCAGGTCTGTCAGTCTGTAAAGAAGGTTCTCACAGGCTTTTAGGGGCAGGCTCACGAGCAAATCGCTTCGCACCATGCTTGGGGTGATCTCTCCTCCTGCCTCACGAGCCCGCATCAGAATTGCGATGTACGGCTGACCTTTCACCTTTTTCTCAATCTCCAGGAGCATCAGATACAGCTCCAGTCGTTCTTCTTTTTTTAGGACTATCATAGGATTCATGTTTAGTAGTTCCGGAAGGGTTGTTTTTTAGCCAGCTCCTTTAGAGCTTCTAACTTAGCATTTTTCTCAAACCAAGCCCGATTCCCAAAAAGGAGGAGCTTGTGCCGAGCCCGAGTCAGAGCCACATTGAGCCGATTAGGGCTATTATAGTGCGCATTTCGGGTAAACTTCGTAAAGCCTAAAAATACCACATCTGCCTCCTGCCCTTGAAACTTATCTACCGTGTAGAGAAAGATGTCTACATTGTCCTTCTGGAACTTAGCATATCTATTTGGCTGGCCCGTGACCCTCCTTACCATCTTTCGTAATTCGTTTACTTGATGCAAGTAAAAACTTAATATAGCTAACTCGTATCTTCCTCCATCAGGTTTAGGATTATCTTTGGCCCATTCTAAAAACTTTTTCAGATGCGCTTCCATATCAGCCACTTCGGTGGGATTAATGATCTTACCCCCTTTTTGATTGCCTGTGGCGTCTTTATTAGGGATCCACAGAACTCGGTCTCCACCCCAGGGGTCCGTCCAATCCCTATTCTCCACAGATTTACCTGAATGGAGATTCTTCCCTCCATAAAAGTACTTCCCAGGAATCTCAGCAATCTCCGGATGCATCCGATGCTGATAGCTCAGGGAGACAAACCGACTCTTTTTATGCTTCTCACTTAAGCCATGGGTTATTAATCGCTCATCTCTCTGGTTATTCTCCGGCCCCATACCTCTCTGCAAAATCTCTAAAATGGACGGAAATATTAGGCGCTTGATATCATTTACCTCCTCCCATAACTTCCCAGGCAGTAAACGTATCAAGTCCAGATATGAATCCTTGAATATGTCTGCTACATCCCGAAATCCGAAGTATTGTATGAGGTTGCTCACCACTTTTTCTGCCCAGGACTCCCCCTCCGGCCCAAACTGATAAAACTCATCCTCCTCGTAATCCCGCTTATGTAAATAACGCTGCCTATAAGTAAAATCAGAATAGCTTCCAAAACAGCCATCCTCAGGATTAATCACTACCGATTTTACGAAAATATGCTGCTCTATGAAGGCTCTTACTTCCTTAGACTCCTCGCATATGAGTAAGTCAGCGGCGTTGAGCTCCATTATTTTTATTTCACTTGTCCATTCATTCAGGTTTTCCTTATGTAATGTCAAGACGTGAGGGGGGCGATTCAGGAATTCTCTTAGGCCCTTATCATGCTCCTTCTCATCGCGGCTTTTGATTTCCTCCAGCTCCCGCCGGAGGGTCTCAAGCTCTTGGGATACATCGCGACGGGTAAAGTAGATAATCAGCTCGCGTCTAACAGCGCTCAGCTTCTTCTTGAGCTGATATCGCTCTAAAATAGCCTTTTGTTCATTCTCGTCTGCAAAGCTTTGTATGTACTCCCCTACATAGTCCTCCTCAATGTATGGCGGTAGCTGCTTAATATCCCCTACTAGAATCCATTTTTTGGCATACAAAGCAGGTACAATAAAGTCCAGGAATGTAACCTTAGAAGCCTCATCCACGATCATTACATCAAAAGGTACACTACTGCGATTTCCCTTTATGGCCGGATGCTGTAAAATCCCTATCATAGTACCCGCCACAAGGTTTGCCGACTCCAATATAAGCGTCTCTATCCACTGTTCTCCTTGCTTTGAACTAAGGTTTTCTGAAAGATACTTTTGACTTTTCAGAGTATGGTTTTGCCGGAGGAAACCCAGTATTTCTTCGGTATATGTCTTCTTAAGCCTGCTTAAGAGGTAGGGTCTTACACTCTCTTTTACGGAATCTTCACTACCGCTGATGCGAACGGGTACAATCAGATCGCCCACGATGTCTTTATACTTTCCCGCTACTCGTTCAATCACATTATCAATAGCGGCATGCGTAGCTGAGCAGAGGAGTACGCGCATGCCTTCTTTGGCTAACTGGGCTACCAGCTCAATAATAACCGTAGTTTTTCCCGAGCCGGGTGGCCCCTCCATCAGCGCAAAGTCCTTCGTCGCTAAAGCTTTCATCACAAACTCCCGCTGCTCATCCACCCCCTCTATGTCGTCCCTGGTAAGCACTTTCCAATCCAGCGGCGCATACTCAGGATTCTGCTCCCAGTATTCCTCGTCTGATAACCCAAATAAGTATAAGAGGGGCTCATGCTCAGGAAGTGGCTCGTACAAAAGCCGATTTATAGCCTTCTTCTGCTGGTCTAACTGATAAGTATTCGGCCTAAGGTAAATTTTCTTTCCTTCTATGCGCCTCTCAATGTCAATATATTTTTCTTCCTCATTCTTACGATGAATCTTGACTCCCGTACCGGGCCTGAATTCTTTGTCTTCATAGATTTCAGTGGTGTGATCGTCAAATAGCTTTTCCAGAAACTTTTCCTCCTGTTTATTTTCTGGGGCTTTTAGGTGAAGGCGATAAACTCGCTTTTCCGTTGGGCTATGCATGCCATTTTCATCGGATATTATGGATATTTCCTCTATATTCGATACCTCTATTTCATAGGCCTGTTTTTTGAGGTATTCCACGGCTTTTTCAATAAAATCCCTGTACTTTATAAGATAGTAACGATAAGAACGGCACAGCTTTTCAGGTAAGTCGAGATTTATCTCATGAATATTCATGCGATTCCCATTCTGATTTTCTTTTTGAACTCTTTGATTTTGGGTTGTTCTGTGTTGTAGTTCGGTTTCAGGAGCCCGTGGAAGTGCAGTCTGTTTTCGGCTCTCTGAATGCCAATGGCCATTGCTGGCCGTTTGCGCAGGGCGCGCGGCCCTGCCGTTTAGGTTTTTGAAGTGCATACGTGTGGGGGTTAGGCTGGTTACCCGCCTCTACGAAGAACCCCCCTGCGGCACCCTCTTTCCCTACTGCAGAAGGGTAGCCTTAGAGTAAGTCAGCACGAACTTTCAGTCTTACCGCTTTCGCCTGGCGTTGATTTTAGCGTTACCTCCTATGTGCATGTAAACCATGCACTCTCGATTCAAACAATCTTGATCGAGTTACGATATGACGCCTATGATATGCCTAATCGTACTATCTGACGCCTACGATATACCTAATCGTACTATCGCGATTATCGATATACGTCTTCTTTACTTTCCGTTAGCGTATAGTAAGCCTCGACAGCTATATGCTCTCCTTTCGAATAATGATTCGCAAGCGACCATGAATCAGTAATCAAGCCTCGTTTCTTGTAGCGGATTTGACTTGAACGCATCACTCTCTCGTAAAGAAGAGTAAACGCTGATACCGTCAGTCAGTCTTTTTATCAAGTCTGACATAGGCCGAAAACTATACCAACAAACCCCATGCCAACTCAACCGGGTTCTCGTAGCTTCGCAGTTTTAGGGGTAAGAAGGAGACTTTTTGTCAGGAAAGGGTGTCAGAAGGTTCTGCCAGTTTGGCTTGTGTATGCGAATTTATACAGCTCTTTGAGTTATCCTGCCTTGGAATGCAGTATAGGTGGGTTTGGGGTGTATAGAAGTTATACAGGGGTGTATCAAGGAAAATACGGGTGTGGGGTGGTAGGGATTTTATTCCCCAAGCCCCAAAAAGCGCTCCACCTCTAAAAACAGGTGATACCTATATCGTCCGATCCCGTGATTTTGGCCGGGGTAGATGCGCCAGGTGAGGGGGCTTTCGGGGTAGCGGCGCAGGAGCGCCTCAATGAGCCGATAGGTATGTTGGACATGGACATTGTCGTCGGCTTCGCCGTGAATCAGGAGGAGAGGGGCTTGGAGGGGGCGGCCCATGGTTAGGAGGCTGGTGCGCGCATAGCCTTCGGGATTCTCAGCGGGAGTCTGCATAAACCGCTCCGTATAGGCCGAGTCATATAGTCGCCAGTCGGTTACAGGGGCAATAGATACCACTCCTGCTAAAGCATCAGGCGGCGCCTCCATCGCTAAACGCGCCGCCACATAACCCCCAAAGCTCCAGCCCATCCCATACACCTTCCCCACATAAGGCAGCCGCCGTAAGTACTTCACAAATGCCACTACATCCGCCGTCTCCAACGTGCCTAAGTTTTTATAAATGCCGTAGCGCAAGGCTCCTTCGTAAAGGCCTGTCCCTCGGCCATCTACATGGGCTATGAGGAAGCCCTTTTGCACCAGTCGCGCCTCCCAGAAAAACCACACGTTTTCAAACCTCCGAGATACCATCTGCGATCCCGGCCCTCCATAAAAACGCACCAGCACAGGATACTTCCGCTGAGGGTCAAAATCCGCCGGTAGTAGGAAAGAAGCCCAGAGGCTATCCCCCGCTTCATTAGCAAAGCGGAAGTAGCGCACTTGCAAGGGGGGAATGTGCTTTCGGAGCGCGCTATTGAGGTCGGGAAGTGCATAGCGCTTCGTGAGGGTGGCCGCATCCAAAAGGTAAGTACGGGGCGGACTGAGGGGGCTACTCTCCGTGATGGCTATACAAGTAGCGCTCACTTGGGCTTCGGCCCAGAGGGTGTCAGAAGTGATCCACCGCGGGGTAGGGGCCTTTTGACGAAAATCTAAATACCCTACTCGTTGCGCTGTGGGGTCTTTCCCCCAGGCCGTGAAGAAGAGTTTTCCCTGCGCATACCCCACCAGGTCTTTGAGGCCCGGCACAAAGTACTGCCCCAAACGCCGCCCCTTATAGTCATACCGCTCAATCACTGGCGCCTTTCCCCGCTCCGCTTTATAAAAAAACTCCGGCTGGTCCGTCCGAGCAGCGAAAAGCATCCGATTATCCAGATTAAACCAGTAAGGCGTGGAGTCTCGGAAAAACACCTGCGCTCCTTTCCCACTTGGCTCCCATCGGTATAGCGTAAAAGCATTCTGGAGCCGATTCAGATGCACGAAGTAAAGTTCATCCCCCATTTCGCTCCAGAAGAAGAAAGGTAGATAACCTCCCGTCGTGTCTTGCAGGAGGACCTGGTCTGTGCGGTCGGAGAGGGAGAGGATATGAAGGGCTACGCGGGGATTTTTCTGACCGGCCTTGGGATAAGGGAAGGTATGCCAACGCGGATAAGGGGACTTCGGGTCCTCATAGGCCAGCGACCAAGTAGGGGTCTCCGTGTTGTCCAAGTGGAGATAAGCTAAGTAAGCCCCCGATGGCGAAGCCGCAAAAGCTTTGGTGAAGCCAAACTCCTCTTCGTAGAGCCAGTCGGTAGTACCTGCCTGCATAGCCCCTCGGACAGAAGTAAGCCGCTCCAGCTCAGAGGAGCTCCGATTCCAGAGATAGAGATTTTGGCTGTCCGCTAAAATCACCCGCCCATCCGGTAGGAGTTCGGCTTCCTGATAGAGGCCCAGGATAGGGGTCGCCTTCCCACCCGAAAGAAGATATACCCGATACCGAGCCGAACGGCGGTACAGGCGCTCCACCCGCTCAAAAAGAAGTACTTCCTCAGGATTGGCCCGGCTGGGGACAATCTGGGCAATCGGAAAAGCCCCCTTCCACAACGTCTCAGCCGCTGCCGCATCCCGAAACCGATACACCACCCCCGCTCCCTCCTCATATCCCCACAAAGCCTCCCCACTAAAAAACTCATAACCCCGCACCCCATACCGATACTCCTTCCAAATACCCGCCAACGAAAGCTCCCCCTGCGCCCAAACCCACCCTAACAACCCCCATATCAGCACCCTCGTGCATCTGAGCATGCCACAAATGTAACTCAGAAGCCTATAGATGCATCTGAGAGGGTTTTTACTCAAAAAGTGATAGTATGTGAAAGGCGAGCAGATGAGGCTCTTGATATAACTTTGCTCATATGAAGCTAAGAGGGCAAGTTTGGGGTGCGCTTATTCTGGCAGGGCTGACTTTGGGGTGGGCCCAGGTAGATAGCGCTTACATTCGGATGAAAGAGCGGGGTATCAGTCCTCCTCCAGCGCCATGGCCGCCTGGCATACCGCAGCCCCTCTCTAATCCTGCCTCCGACTGCCCCGGCGCCATCCGCATCTGCCAAGCCACCTACACCTTCGCCCAAGCCGTCCCTGACTACGGAACCACCCAGGAGCTTCCGGGCGGAGGCGGCACCTGCCTACTAGCCGGAGAGCATAAGACCGTCTGGTTCATCTTTACCGTTCAGCAGGGGGGGACCTTAGGGTTTGTCATAGACCCGGGGAGTAACACAGATTACGACTTTGCCCTGTGGGATGTGACTGGTCTCTCCAATCCCTGCAGCGCTGTAGGCAGCCAACCCCCCATTCGGTGTAACTATGCTGCAAGTACGAGTGTGACCTCCTGCTGTGGCGGCTACACGGGAGGCCCAGGCATCACGGGCTTGGACCATACTAATCCCCAGCCCGGAACCATATCATATAACGCCTCCCAACCCCCCGTGATGCCCGGTCTCACGGTTACCGCCGGTCAGACCTTCCTGCTAGTAGTGGATAACTGGACTAATAACAATCAAGGCTATACCATCACCTTCACGGGCACGGCGCAGTACTTTGACAATACACCGCCCAAAATGGACTCTACAGCTCAGTTCTGCGCCGCCTCCTATGATCACCAGCTGGACAACCTCCGCCAGATTCTAGTGCGGTTCAACGAACTTATTGATCCTTCTACCGTAGCGGCTAATGGCAGCGACTTTGTCGTTCAGGATGTAGCTAGTGGGGCGCTGGTTCCTGTAACAGCCGCTGCTCCTGTAAATCCTCCTCAGACGAATCTAGTGCGCCTTACGCTGGGAAGTCCCTTAGTACCAGGCCAAACCTATAAGATTCGTATTGGGTATAATCCGCCCGGTTCTGGCTCCTCCAATGGCCAACCTGGCTCCGACGGCAATACGATTAGCGATCAGTGTGGCAACTTCATTCCCACTGCTAACATCCCGCAGGGCAGTTCGGGGGACTCTATCCTCCTGGTAGTTCGGGATACGATTAGCCCTACTATCAGTGTTACACCTCCGACTTGTGCGGGGGCGGCCACGGGGCAGATTAGCGTGAGTACAACGGGAGGCGTCTCCCCTTATCAGTATGTGCTGGTGAGTGGCACTTCCAATACGCCGCCTAATACAGGCTGGAGTGCGAGTAGCACTTTCACGAATCGGGCCGCGGGGACTTATACGCTTTGGATACGAGATGCCGCTGGATGTGTGATCCGCCGCATCATCCAGCTTATTGACCCTCCGCCCCTCTCTATAAGGGTGGTAGATTCCAGTGATGTCGTATGCGGTGCGAGCGGCGGCTTTGTAACCTTTGAGGGGCAAGGGGGGACTCCACCCTATGAGTACAGCCTTCTCCCTACCTACCCAGCCTGGCAATCCAATAATACCTTCACGGGACTAGCGGCAGGGACTTATACCCTTCGGGTGAGAGATGCCAATGGGTGTATAGCGACTCGGTCCTTTACAGTGCGGGCTGCACCCCCTCTCACCCTCCAGCTGGTTGGTACTACCCCTATTCTTTGTGCGGGTGGAGTGGGGGGCTTCACCGTGCAAGCCTCGGGCGGCACCGCTCCCTATACTTATATACTGATTGGCTCCGGCATTACTAATACCACCGGTACCTTCACTGGCTTACCAGCCGGTACTTACATCGTCCAAGTCCGCGACGCCTCTAATCCCTCTGGCTGCGGCGAAATCCAAGTCACCCTCTCCCAGCCCGACTCCCTCAAACTCCAAAGCTCCATTATTAAGCCCGTAACCTGCCAGGGCGGCTCCGACGGCGAAATCCAAGTCACCCTCACCGGCGGCACCCCACCCTATACCTACACCTGGCAAACCCTCAGCGGCACCCCCCTCCCCGCCTCCGGCTCCACCCTCTCCAACCTCCCAGAAGGAACCTACCTCCTTATCGCCACCGACAATAACGGCTGCCGCTTAGACTCCCTCTCCTTTGAGGTGACCTATCAGCACTATGTCGTCATAGATAGCATCAGCTACACCCTCATCAAAGACTGCCCCGAAAAAGAATACACTTTCTCCGCCCATGTAAGGGGAGATGGACCCTTCGTGTATCGCTGGACCTGGGAGGATGGCTCAACCGAAGTCGGTAGCGCTACTATGTCCCGCGCCTACTCGCCCCTCCTACACGGCGATGTTACGATTAGGCTCCAAGTAGAGGGAGCAGGTCCCTGCTATGCCGAAGCCTCCTTGACCTTCTCATCCAAAGCCTGCGCCGGGCTCATCATCCCCACCGTGTTCACGCCTAACGGAGACGGCATCAATGATATTTGGAATGTCCAAGCTCTTGGATTTAGTCGCTATACCCTCATCGTCTATGACCGCTGGGGCAATGAGGTTTTCAATAACGGCGGCGATATGACTAAGCAATGGAATGGTACTACTAATGGGCAGCCAGCCCCAGAAGGCGTCTATACCTTTGTTTTTGAGGGCACTCAGCTCAGCGGGGAAAAGGTGGTCCGTTCTGGCACGGTGACCCTTTTGCGGTAGAAGCTCCCTTCTGACCCTTGCAGACCCCCTCCCTCCCCGAGGAGGGGCTTTTTCTTTTTTAGCAGGCCCGACCCGCGAGTGATACCATTTCCTGACACAGATTTTCTTTTTAGGCGGTATCAGCCCTCGGCGCACCTGCTCCGTGGGGCGGGTGCGCTCAAAATGTCCCTCTTACCATCCCCCCACCCCCTACACCCTCTCCCCCCTTCTCAAGGGGGGAGAGGGTCGGGGTGAAGGGGGGATCGTACACCCGTATGCCGTGTCCCTTCGGGGCGCTCCTCGTGACCTTATACCACCTTAAGTCAAAGGCCTTCTTCTTGATGTGGGGAGGAGGTGGGCATGCCCGCCTGAGGGGGGAGCGGCAGCTACACATAGCTTTACCCTCCTACATTCAGAAACCCTTTGCCCGGAATTGGTATAATCTCGGCCCTTTTTCAATGGCGGATAGTGTAGAAAACCGCAGGCTGGGAAGGAGCCAAGTCCGTAAGCCCGACTCCTCCCCAGCCCAAACTATGCAGATCTCAGAGAGGTGCGCCCGAGAGTGCCAGTCCTATCTTCCCCCTCACGGGCAAAATGCCCACCAGTAGCGGAAGTAGGTGGAACAGTTCCAGCCCAACCCGCTGTATAGGACCCCATTTAGCTCTACAGACGGAAGGTTATTCCTATCCCCTCCCGGAAATACGGGCATAGCAGACCATGCGGTAGAGGCGATGTTATAGTAGTAGTATTGATTGGTACAAGCACTACATCCTGGGTTCTCTCCCATCACATAGATTTTTCCATTGTAAGCCACGGCCCAGGCGTCATAGTAGGTGTTAGGATAATCGGCCAATGTTGTCCAAGTGCCTGTCGCAATATCATAGGCATAGAAGTCCCGGCGGCAGCCTGATGAGGCCTGCCCTCCTCCTATGTAGAGCTTACCTTGGTAGTATGTCATAGAAGGTATCCACCTCCCTACATTAGTAGGTGGTACAGTACTGAGGGTTGTCCAGGAGTTTGTGGAGGGGTCATACCGGTAGAGGGTATTGGTATTGGTCCCGCCCGTGGTTCTTCCGCAGGCTACATAACCATAGGTGCCATCACTGGCTCCGGCGGCTCCATGTAAGGGTATAGGCAGGTTAGCTCGGGCTGTCCAGGTGTTGGTCGCTGGATCATATCGGTAGAAGGCCCTGAGAGGCCCTCCACAAAACCACCCTCCGCCCCCTACATATATGTAAGGGCCGAGGGCGAAAATAAAAGGCAGGTTACCGAAGTTCACAGGTGGGGAAGCCAGTTGGGTCCAGCTGCCAGAGCAGGGGTCCCATCGCCACCAGTCGTTAAGGCAGCCGGAAGAAAAATTATAACCAAACCCCATATATATGAAGCCGTCAAGGGCAATAGTTACCTGATTGTTTCGCTCTGCCATGGTGGCTGGCGGTGCGGGGAGGGAGACCCAGCTATTGGGGGTGGTGCATGGATTGGGAGGAGTACGGACGACAGAGACGCGATTAGAGATAAGGATGGAGGCCGCAGTACCACAGCTACTGCTACCGACGG
>Ga0079995_1062645_pt1 | contig 11093 bp, 9 predicted proteins | sample FaiFalFF_MnMetaG_2_FD_69198 | JGI IMG/M metagenome (GOLD analysis project Ga0079995, IMG submission 69198) | Freshwater microbial communities from Yellowstone National Park, Wyoming, USA - Fairy Falls C (FF_Mn_C) (SPADES assembly) (version 4) | ecosystem: Environmental > Aquatic > Freshwater >... | reverse complement strand
AGCAGGACGCCTCCAGAGCCGACCACTTCGGGCAGCGCGCCGCCGTTGGAGGCAATCACGGGCGTCCCGCACGCCATCGCTTCCAACGGCGGCAGCCCGAACCCCTCGTAGAAGGACGGGTACAGCAGCATCTCGGCAGCGTTGTAGAGCCACACGAGATGCTCGTCGGGCACATAGCCCGTCTCGATGAGCCAGCCGTCGGGCGCGAAGGTCTGCTTGGCGCGCTCCAGCTCCCGCCGCGCCCAGCCTGCCTTGCCCGTCAGCACGAGCGTGATGGGCAACTCGTACTGCGTGCGGGCAAGGTACACCGCCTCAATCGCCAGTTGCCAATTCTTGCGCGGCTGCAACACGCCTACCGCCAGCGCGAAGGGCGGTTCAACCCCATAGTTTTCGCGCACCCACCCCTGCGCTTCAGCCTTAGGGATGGGGTAGAAGCCTTCGGGCAGTCCGTTCGGCGTCGCAACCACCTTTTCTGGCGGCAGGTGCAGCATCTGAATCATATCTTCGCGCGAGGTCTCCGAGACGGTCAGCACGCGCTTGGCGCGGCGGCACGACGCAGGCACGGTCAGGCGCAGCAGAATCCTGTCTTTCAGCGGGAACCAGCGCGGCTCGATCAGGAACGAGATGTCATGCACGGTCGTCACGGTCGGAACCGTGAACAAGGGCGAGACGGTGTACTGCGTGTGAACCAAGTCGCAGCGGTGCTGTCGGGCGAGTTTGGGCAAGCGGAGTAGGCTCCAGAGCCGTTCGGAGCGGGCGGGCGCGACTACAGGCTCATAGAGCGGCGATTCGGGGAGCGTCCCTGCAGGGATGGGGCGTGTAGAGAACAGCACGAGCCGATGTTCGGCGGGACTCAGCAACTCGCCCAGCGCAGTAAGCAGCCCGCGCCAGTAGGTGCGGTCGCCTGTGTACGCGCCCGTGAGCAGCCGCGCGTCAATCCCCACCCTCACGGCTTGACCCCCAGCGGGCGGTTCAGAATCTGCTTCCACGCGCGCGGATAGGGCTTAGGCGTTGGTCGCTCCTTACGCAGCAGCCCGATTGCACGCGAGACAGGTCCCTGCTCGGTCTCGAAGCTGACCGTGCGCAGCTCAAGTGTTGCGCCGAGCGTGCGTGCGGCTGGGGCTGCCCACAGAATCTCGTCGGCTTCGCCTGTGCTCTTGAGGGCAAGCCCGACGCCCCCGACCTTCAGGAACGGCGTCATCAGCTCCGTCAGAATTGGCATTTTGGCGACGGCACGAGCAACGGCGAGGTCGAACTGCTCGCGGGCGTCGGAATTGTGCGCCCACTCCTCCGCGCGCGCCTGCACGACGGTTGCGGGCAACCCCAGAGCAGCGCACGCCTCCCGAAGGAACTGTACCGTCTTGCCGTGCGAATCGAGCAGGGTCAACCGCAGGTCGGGGCGCGCAATCGCTAAGGGAATGCCAGGCAGCCCTGCGCCCGTGCCGATGTCCAGCACGCGCGCGCCTTCGGGGGGCGTGTAGACCGCCAGCAGGCACAGCGAGTCCAGTAGGTGCCGCCCGACAGCTTGCTCGGCGGGCACGCGCGTGAGGTTCACCCGCTGGTTTGCCTCATAAAGCAGCGCGAGGTAGTGCGACAGCCGCTCGCGCGCCTGCGTATCCAACGCGACTCCCCACGCGGTCGCCTGCTCCAAAAGCGCCCAGTCGCCGATCGACGCCTGCATAGCACTGAAGAATACGAATACAGACACCCATAATACCTTGTGGAGCGATGCCGATTGTCGTAGTGATGCGGAGAGAGGTTGAAGCTTCGATCAAGGCGCTTCAACCGCTGCCCAGAGCCGTGATGCGACTGGTGGAATTGCTGGAGTCCGAGACGGCGACACTGGGCGAGGTCGAGACGCTGCTGAAGGCGGAGCCTGTGCTGTGCGGTAGGGTGCTGCAGATTGTCAACTCCGCCTACTATGGTCTGCCACGAGCTGTCAGCACGCTTCAGCAAGCGGTGATGCTGCTTGGTGTGCACGCAGTGCGGGGGATAGTTTTGGGCGTTGCCGCTGCATCTACGCTTCGCGGGAGCCGTGTTGTGAGCAGTGTTGAGCGCGAGCTGTGGCGGCACTCGGTCACAGTTGCGGGCTATGCGCAGAGGATCGCACGCGCCTGCCGTTGGGGGCACCGCGTCAGCGAGGATGCCTACATTGCGGGGCTGCTCCACGACATCGGCTCGTTGTTCCTTGCCGCGCGGTTCTCTGGGGTCTATCACTCGCTGCTTCAGGCAACAGAGGAGCCCATCGCTGCCGAGCGTGAGCTGTTCGGCTACGACCACGCCGACATCGGCGCGATGATTGCCGAACACTGGAAACTGCCTGAGCGGATTGTGCGCGTGATTGGCGAGCATCACGCGCCCTACCTGCCCGAAGGCGACGCGCGACTGCTCACCGCAGCGGTCATGCAAGCCGACCTGTGGGAGGCTGAAAAACGGGGCGCGCCTGTCCTTGAAACTGCCTACCCACGCGCGGAACTCTCGGAACTCATTCGTATTGACGAGCCGACCGCCATCGAGATCCGCCAGCAAGTGGATGAGGCGGTAGATGCACTGTGCGACCTGTTGTTGGGGTAGCCTCTTAACCGCCCGCGCCAAAATTCATCAGCACGAGTAGCAGATCTGCATCGTCCACAACGCCGTCGCGATTAAGGTCATAGAAACAGTACCCAGAGCAGGTAACGCCGAACGCCATAAGTATCTGCAGGAGGTCAGCGTCGTCCACGATGCCGTCGCCGTTCACATCGCCTTCAGGACGCACCTCGAAGTTGAAGTGTAGTTGCACGCCGTTGCGGAAGCGCAGAACGATGTTGTCTACCGCCCCAATAAACGCGCCGTTCCAGCCCGTGCCCGCGCCTACGCTGACCCCGCACACGACGCTGTCGCCATTGTAGCGCACGCCGACGCGGTTGCCCTCGCGTGGCTGGTAGCCCTCATCGGATTGCCACACAGAAAGCGGTTGCGCATCGAAAAAGTTGCCTCCATTGATGGGGTTCTGCCAGAAGCGACGGTTGGACGCCGCAACCTCCTCCGTGACCCAAGTATCCGTCGGCACAGCCCCGCCGAAGCCGTTCATCGAGCGTTCGTAGATGAGGTAACCCAAGTCCCGCAGCCGACCCTGACTGTCGAGGTTCGCGACATAGATACGCAGCGGGAGGTGGATGTACCCAGCGACGGTGCTACGGCTGTCGCGATACCAGTCGTAAGACAGCCACTCCAGGTCGCGCAGGCGACCCCAGTACGATTGACCGTCCAAGAATCGGAACTCAATATCGGACTTGGCGAGTGTCGTTGGGGTGTAGAAGTAGACCGAGCCGTTGCCAGAGCGCGGGTAGTCCGTTCGGATGCCGACTACACCATCGTGCTGCACATGCCCGTAGTACCAGTTCCACTGGTGGAAGAACGGGAAGAAGGCGTAGTTCGCCCCGCTATGCGTGAACCAGTCGCCAGGCGCAGCGAACAGCGAGTAGACTCGCGTCTCGATTTGCGCGTGCAGCGCGAGCGTCAAAGCCAGCCAGAGAACCCCTATCCGCACAGGTGTCCAGCGCATCGTGTGCCTCCGCGCACTATTATAGCCTAACTTGGGCTATAATATGTCTATGCGACGCGGCTGGGTAGTTTTCGGGTTGATTCTATGGCTGGCGACGGCGGCGGTCGCCCAACTGAACTGGGTCGGCAACACGCGCCTGTATGCAACGGGCTTCCATGCGCTGCCCAGTCGGCTGGGAATGATCGACCCGTGGCAGGTCATCACCATCACCACACAGACGAACCCTATTGCGTCGGGGCAATCGGTACAAGCAATCGTCACTACCGATAATTGGCTGACCACGCGAGAATACGATTTCTCGTTTGATTTCAATACTGGCGGGAATACCCAGTGGTATCTGGTGCTACCGCCCTACCCTGCGGGCACGCATGTGCAGTTTTACATTCGGGCGCGGGGCGCAAATGGCGAGGTGCGCTTCGACAATAATGGCGGCGCGAACTATAGCGTGTGGGTGCGCTATGCCCCGCGCTACCGTGAGACGCCGATTCTGCAATGGTTCCAGACTGACTACCGCACGATTATGCTGCGCCTGCCTGAAGTCGTCATGGCGGGCTATGGGGCGATTTACCTACCCTCGCCTGTCAAGTCGGGCGGCGGGGGCTTCAGCACGGGCTACAACCCCTTCGACCTCTTCGACTTGGGCGATCGCTTCCAGAAAGGCACAGTGCGCACGCAATACGGCACGACTCAGGAACTCATCGAGCTGATTCGGCTGGCGCACCGCTTCGGATTGGAGGTCTACTGCGATTTGGTGACCAATCACGCCGATAACCGCGCCAGCACGGCGATAGACCGCTATCCGGGCGTCATCCCCGAAGACTTCCACATCCGCTCGACAGCAGACCCCACGAACAACGAGGTTGACTTCAACAACGCGCCGCCGTTTGGATTCAGCACGCTGAACCACGATGTCGTCGGGCTGGCAGACTACGCGCACGAGGACGGCAACAACACGCGCACGGGCGCGTTCAACCTGCCCAGCTACGCGCAGTTCAACGCCTTCGACAAACCCAGCTTCGTGCGCCACCCACTGAACCCCCACTACTACCCAACGGGGCAGCCCTATGCCGAGGATGTTCGCGACTACCTGAAGCGGTGGGGTTGGTTCCTCACGGAAGTGATAGGCTTCGACGGCTACCGCATCGATGCCGCGCGCCACACGCCGCCAGGCTTTTTCGCGCGGACGCCCCAGCAACCTGGCGGGATGGTCAGCAACGGCGACCTGTTGCCCTACCTCTACAGTCTCAAGCCCTCGCTGTATGTGTTCGGTGAGGTCTATTCAAGCGACCCGTACGAGCTGCGTGAGTACGCTAAGACGGGGATGAACCTGCTCGACTTCCCGATGAACTTTACGCTGAAAAGCTTATTCAATTCCAACGGCTTTGGCGACATAGGAGCGTCGCTGAGCAACCCGCTGGGCGCAGATCCCGCCACAGGGCTGCCCTACGAGCTGGGTGGTCTGGGTAGACCTTTCGCACCTACCGCAAGGGCTTCACATGATACAGATTCGTGTTTTTGCAGACACGGGCGCGCGCCCGGGATTGTTCACCGACTTTTACGCCTTCTTCTACCTCCGCCGCCCTGAGCCCCGAATCGCTGTGGACGGCGACCTCAGCGACTTAGGAACGCCACTTGCTGTGCAGACGCGCACTCCAAGCTCCAACCTGAACCGCCTTGATGCGCTTTATGTGCGCAACGACCACAGGAACCTCTATATCGGGCTTGCGGGGCGCGTAGACACAGCAGAGAATCTGCTGAACGGCGTGGTGGTCTACCTCGATGTGGACTACGGGCTTGGCACGGGGCTGACGCAGCTCAACCAGCTGAGCGACGACAGCGGACCTGCGACACGCCTGATCTCGAATCGCAAGCTGACGCCGCCTGCGGGCTTCGGTGCAGAGTTCGCCGTCGGGGTTTTCCGCCACAGAAGCCTGCACTCGGCACCAGAGGCGGGTTTCGTAGGGGACGCGAGTACGCCTCCGCTGGTGGGTGCAGAAGCGGGGGTCTATCGTATCAACTTGGGGCGGCTGAACTGGCTGGAGGGTGTCCCTGCCCGAATTGTGTGGCGTCCGCGCAATACGCCGACCGATCCGCCGACGGGGTTGGAAATCGCCATTCCGCTGGAGACGCTATTTGCAGGACGCAAGGCGAGCCGCCCAATCGGGCTGTTTGCTGCGCTGCTGACCACCGGCGAAACGGGCGCAATTCTGTCGGCATACGACTCGCGCCGTGCGACGCTTGGCGCGCGCCCGCCGACCAACAGCTTCGTCACGAACCAGTTCCTGCCGCCGCAGCCAAACATCGTGAACAATCCAGGCACGGCAGCGGTGACGCTGCAGACCATCGCGACCTACACGCTGCAGGAGATGCCTGTGCTCTCGGCAGGGTATCGTCTGCATCTGGAGCCGATGCGCTTTGACCCGCGCGTGAACGCCTATCGCCTGCGCGGGCGCATCGTGAACATCAGCGGGCAGCCTATAGGCGGACCTGTCGCGCTGGTGGCGTCGCTTCCTGAGGGTGTGGAGTGGCTGAACCGCACGGGCGAGAGTGTCCTGCAGCAGGGCGTCGCTTACCAGATTCTCACGGAGAGCGATCTGCCCTCTGGCGGCGTGCTAACTTTCGAGGTGCGGTTGCGCTCCGCGAAGCCGCTTGTGCGCCCACCGAAGTTGGAAGTACGGGCAGGCATCGGCGCGATTTAGTCGCTGTCAAAGGGCAACTGCACGCGCTGGAGGGCGGGATTCTCAGCGGGTGCGCGCCCGACCTTCGCCAGCGGGACCCAGCGCCCCTGGACGCACACGCGCACAACATCGGCGGTGAAGTCGGTGTTGGTGCCCTCGACCGTGCTGTTGCTGAGGAACGACGAGCCGACGCCGTACACATCGACGGGTGCGCCTGCCTCCTCAAACTGGCGGATGCGTGCTTCGTTGAACCCGCCTGTTGCGACAATCTGGATGGCGCGGCAGTAGGCTTGGGCGCGCTCGCGCCAGTACGGGGGCAGCTGCCACTCTTGCCAAGCCGTATCCAGCCCCTCGCGGAGTTTGAAGATGAGGCGTGGGTTCACGCCACGCAGTTCAGCGGCATTCGGCTCGTGTTGCAGGCTCTTATCCGTGAGGTTTGCGCTGGTGTCGGGGCGCACGCCGTGCAGGATATATCGCTGCGCGGTCTCCGCGTCGCCGCGCTCGAGCGCCGCGCGGTATCGCTCGAAGAAAGCCCTCGCGACCGCACGCGCGGTGCCCACACAGTCGTTGTCGAAGTCCACCAAGGCGACGCGACGCACCTCGGGTGGCATGATTCGCGCGAACTGCAGCATTAGCTCGACGGTGTCGCCCAAAAAGGCGGCGATTAGCGCGTGCGCCGTCGTGCCGCCTGCAGTGCCTCCCCACAGGCGCGTCTGGGCAGGCGTGGAGACGATGGCGGGGGTGCTTGAATGGTGATCTAAGTTGTAGCGTTGCACGCCGACATAGTAGGCGTACCCGTCGTACATCTGGGTTTGGGGCAGGTCGAAGCGTGCGGGGAAAAACAGCACAGGCTTGCCCCGCGCTGCTTGTAAGATGCGATAGGTGTTTGTGGCGATTCGGCTCAAGCGGGTCAGCACACCCAGCAGCGGGGTCTCCAGCAGGGCGAAATCGCGATACCTGCCGCGCACCTTCAATACGGGGACTATCTGCATGGGGTCGCCCTCGTATGGTGCGATGAATCCGTCGTGGACGGCTTCTACCTCCAGTAGGTGCGCCGTGTTGACGAACTGCTCGCCTTCGAAGTAGCCTGTCGCGTGCTGCAAAATAGCCAGCGCAGTGTCGACTCCTGCCACAACAGTGAACGGCTTGCGCCGCGCGAAAAACTGCATCTCGACGCGCATGTCGCCGATGGGTTCAGGCGGTTGGGGGTCTAAGCCTTGTTGCGCCAGTCGCAGTGAACGCCCTGCAAACCGATAGCCTTCCTGCGCGAGTTGTTGCAGGATCCGAACGCCGTTCCAGAAATAGCGATCGGAGTAGTCGCCGTTGCGGATGCCTTGCCAGTCCAGTTGCCAGCGCTTGGGTTCGATGCGTGATTGGTCCCAGACAGCCACCGCCTAAAGTGTACCCGATTAGCTGAGTGCGCGTCGCACCGCCTCGACTACGGGTGTCAGGGCAGCGTCTACCAGTTCGGGCGTCTCCGCTTCCACCATCACGCGGATGAGATTCTCCGTGCCTGAGGCGCGGATGTTGAGTCGCCCGCGGGTGCCCAACAGTCGTTCTGCCTCCTTGATATGCGCTTGGATTTCTGGATGTGACTGCCAGCTGTGCTTATCGCGCACAGGGATAGAGACCAGTTTCTGCGGGTACGGCTCGAAGGGGTGTGCAATCTCCGAGAAGGGCTTCTGATGATGCAGCCACAAGGCGAGTATCTCCAGCATGGTGATTAGTCCGTCGCCGGTAGTAGTGCGCTCGCTGAAGATGATGTGTCCCGATTGCTCGCCGCCGATGAGAGCACCTGTGGCGCGCATGGCTTCGGCGACATAGCGGTCGCCGACCTTCGTGCGGTGCAGTTGAATGCCTTCTGCCTCCAAGCGTTTTTGCATGCCCAGATTGCTCATCTCGGTGGCGACGACCAGAGGCGGGTTGAGGGTGTTCTGCTGATGGCGGGTGAGTGCCCAGAGGGTCATAACGGCGTCACCGTCCACGATGTCGCCGCGTTCATCGCAGAAGAGGGCACGATCTGCGTCGCCATCAAAGGCGATTCCGATGTGGGCGTTCGTCTCCAGCATAGCGCGTTGCAAGTTCTCTGGATGCGTCGAGCCGCAGTGGAGGTTGATATTGTCGCCATCGGGTTCGCCAGCGTAGAGGCTCACCTTTGCGCCGAGTTCGTGCAGCACGACAGGAGCATATTGGCTCGCCGCACCGTTAGCGCAGTCGAGGGCAACAAGGATCCCGCGCAGCGGTTCGCGCTCGCCTGTTTGCTCACGCATAAGGTGCAGTAGGTACAGAAGGTACCGTTCGTTCTCGCGCTCGTCGTATTCCCAAAATCCGATTTTGTCGGCGGGCGGGTATGGGAATGGTTCGGTTGTTTCGGCAAGGCGCGCTTCGATCTGCGCTTCGTACTCGTCAGGAAACTTATAGCCGTCGCCACCGATGAGTTTGATGCCATTGTCGCATGCGGGGTTATGCGAAGCGGAGATAACGATGCCCAAGTCGTAGTGCCCCTCGCGTACAAGGTATGCCACTGCAGGCGTTGGCACCACCCCTGCAGAAGTGGCGTTCACGCCCATCGAGGTGATTCCGCTTACGAGGGCGGCTTCCAGCATTGCGCCGCTACGGCGTGTATCACGCCCGATTAGCACGCGTGGAGGATAATGAGGCGCGGTCGCCAGCAGTTGTTGGGCGATCGCGCGCCCCAGTCGCAGCACGAAGTCAGGCGTCAGCAGATCGTTCGCGACTCCGCGCACCCCATCCGTTCCGAAGTAGCGTTTCATGCTTGTACATCCAGTCCTTGTGTCGTGGGTTCTGGTGGACGTTTCGCGACGATGACGCGGCTGGGTCGCAAGATGCGCTCGCCCATGCGGTAGCCGCGCTCGACCTCGTCAATGACAATCCCGTCTTCGTAGTCAGTAGTCTCCACGCGCTGGATAGCCTCGTGTAGGTTAGGGTCAAATGGCTGACCGATGGCATCGATGGGATGGATGTCGTAGCGCGCCAGCAGTGCTTTGATTTGCCGCTCGGTCATCCGCACGCCCTCAATGAGCGGCTCCAGTTCAAGCGTGGCTTCTGCCGCTTGCAACGCGCGCTCGAAGTTGTCCAAGATGGGCAGCAGCTCGGTCATTAGGGACTCGAGCAGCAGCCCACGCTGCCGTTCCATCTCCTCTTGCTGGCGGCGGCGGTAGTTTTGAAAGTCCGCCAGCGTGCGCAGGTAGAGATTCTTCTGTTCCTCGTAAGCCTGCTCCAATTCGGCGATACGCGCCTGTAGCGGCTCGATGTCCGGTGCGGGTGCTTGCGATGTTTGCGCCTGATCCATAGGCGTCTCGTGGTTGTTCATGGCCTGCTCCATAGTCATCACCTCCGCAAAACGCAGTTCCCTGAGCGAGACGATTTCTCTTTCTCGTTGGTAGAGTATACCCCAATTCGGAAAGGGCTTGGCAGGAGAAGTTCCGAAGGGCGCGAAATGGTTTCTTGTGAAGCAGCAGGGCTGGGTTTTGGCAGTCATCAATCAGAAGGGCGGCGTCGGCAAAACCACGACTGCGGTCAACCTAGCGGTAGGGCTTGCCTTAGGCGGTGAGTCGACGCTGTTGGTGGACGCTGACCCACAGGCGAACGCCACCAGCGGGCTGGGAATAGATCCACGAACCGCACCTCGCAACCTTTTTCAGTGGATTCAAGATTGGCTGGCACACGCATCGGGTAACTTTGACGAATCGCCAGTTCTGGAAACGACGCGCCCAAACCTGCACCTTATCCCCGCAAGCATCGATTTGGCAGGCGTGGATGTGATGTTGGCGTCTCGGATTGCACGCGAGACTGTCCTGAAAAGCCTCCTGACCCCGCTGCGGGAGAGGTATCGGTGGACTATCATCGACACACCTCCCTCGCTGGGTGTGCTCACGATTAATGCGCTCACGGCAGCGGATGGACTAATCGTGCCTGTGCAGTGCGAGTATTACGCGCTGGAGGGGTTATCACAACTGTTGCAGACGATAGACTTAGTACGACAGCATCTGAACCCGCGCGTCGAGATTTGGAAGGTGCTGCTCACGATGCACGATTCGCGCACGCGCCTTTCGGAACAAGTGGAGCAGGAAGTTCGCAAGTTTTTTGGCGCGAAGGTTGCTCAAAGTGTCATTCCACGCAACATTCGTGTCAGTGAGTCGCCGAGTTTTGGACTGTCGGTTCTTGAATATGACCCTCGCTCGCGAGGGGCACAGGCGTATCTGGAATTCGTTGAGGAGGTAAAAGCGTATGCCGCGTCCTGCACTGGGTAGAGGTTTAAGCGCGTTGATAGGGCAGAGCGAGCTGGCGGAGACCCTTGTACGGGAGATACCGATTGCGCAGATTCGCACGAATCCGTATCAGCCGCGTCGACAGTTTAGTGAGGAGTCGCTGGAAGAGCTTGCTGCGTCGATTCGCGAGATGGGCGTCCTACAGCCGATTATAGTGCGGCAGGAGGGCGAGGGCAGTTATGTGCTGGTCGCAGGCGAGCGTCGGCTACGCGCGGCACAGATGGCAGGGCTGACCACGATTCCTGCGCTGGTGCGTTCCCCTTCGGAGCAACAGATGTTGGAGATGGCGCTGGTCGAGAACGTGCAACGCGAGGATATTAATCCGATTGACGCTGCACTTGCCTACAAACGCCTGATGGACGAGTTTGGGCTGACGCAGGAACAGGTTGCGCAGCGTGTGGGCAAAAGTGTGCCTGCCATATCGAATACGCTTCGCTTGCTCCAGCTGCCTGAGTACATCATCAGGAGCCTACAAGAAGGGGCTATAAGCGAGGGGCACGGACGTGCCTTGCTGATGGTGAAGGATCCGACTCTGCAGCGGATGTTGTGGAACGAAATAGTTTCAGAGGGGCTTAG
>Ga0079995_1063350_pt1 | contig 11099 bp, 13 predicted proteins | sample FaiFalFF_MnMetaG_2_FD_69198 | JGI IMG/M metagenome (GOLD analysis project Ga0079995, IMG submission 69198) | Freshwater microbial communities from Yellowstone National Park, Wyoming, USA - Fairy Falls C (FF_Mn_C) (SPADES assembly) (version 4) | ecosystem: Environmental > Aquatic > Freshwater >... | reverse complement strand
AAGTTAAGCGGGCAAGCCTCCCTCTTGACAGAAACATCTAAAACCACATCGGCTGCTTTCGCCAAAGTTGATTTAGTGTTTCCCGTCAGGACAATCAATGGGACTCCAAGCCTTTTTATGGCTGGCAAAATTGCTAAAAGTTCCTCGGTCTCGCCGCTGTAACTTAGTGCGAGGACAACATCGTTAGGTGTGATTGCTCCCAAATCGCCGTGAACGCCTTCTGCGGGATGAAGGAAAAGAGCAGGAGTTCCTGTGCTGGAAAGGGTAGCGGCGATTTTGCGACCGACAGCACCTGATTTGCCCATACCTGTGACTACCACATGCCCTTTGCAGTTCAAAAGAATTTGCACCGCTTTTTCAAACTCAGCCCCGACCCTTTCCGCAAGTTGGCGGATTGCTTCCGCCTCAATTTGAAACACTTCCCTGGCGAGATCGCACAGCCCATTAATGTCAAACAAATCGGCTGTTTTTTCCTCCAACGATTTCACCACTAAGCACCTCTTGTGGACATCAAATTCCCGTCCCAGACCTTATAGAAGGAAAATCAGCGCCAAAATATTTGACAGCCGAAAAACGACAAAGGAGGCATTGACAAATGCGTTTCGGCATCGTTGTCTTCCCTGGCACCAATTGCGACCGAGATTGCTGGCATGTGGTTAAGGCAGTCCTTAACTGCGATGTTGATTTTGTTTGGCACGAGGAAAGGGATGTCTCCCGCTTTGATTGCATCATCTTGCCGGGAGGATTTTCTTACGGCGACTACTTGCGGGTTGGGGCAATCGCTCGCTTTTCTCCCGTCATGGAAAGCGTTCGCGATTTCGCCGAAAAAGGTGGTTTGGTCATCGGGATTTGCAATGGCTTCCAGATTTTGGTTGAAGCAGGTTTGTTGCCGGGGGCATTGGTTCGGAACAAGACCATTCACTTCATCTGCAAGTTTGTTAACCTACGGGTGGAAAATGCCGATACACCCTTCACCAACCAATGCGAATTCGGGCAAGTTTTGAGGATTCCAATCGCTCACAATGATGGACGATATTTTTGCGATAAAGAAACCCTGAGGCGGCTGGAAAGGAACGGACAAATCGTTTTCCGTTATTGCACTCCAGATGGTGAAGTCACGGAAGAGGCTAACCCTAACGGCTCCGTCGGGAACATCGCCGGTATCGTTAACGAGAAGGGGAATGTGCTTGGCATGATGCCGCACCCAGAAAGAGCATCTGAAAGGTTGCTTGGCTCAGAGGACGGTCTGTTCATCTGGCGCTCAATTTTGTCGGCAGTTGAGTTGGCAAAAAAGTGATTTGCAATATCTGTGCTACTCTGAGACCAAATCATCCGACAACCGTGGGCAGTAACGGAATTCTTGGAAACCAAGCAGCCCCGCTATGGACACCGGGCGGTAGTTGGTCAATCCAAGAAGCAGTGTTGACCAAAATTGCGGCAGTGGCATCGTCTCCAGCGATTCCGCCTGGCACAATTAGCCGTAAAGGTGGGTCAGCATCTATTTCAATTTCATCGCGTGGCTCTATCTCACCAATCGTCATCCTCAATTCCAACCTAATGCGTTCATATTCACCTTCCCAACCCGATGCCACTTGCTCTGTGCCGATCACCTTCCCATCTTCTCCGATGACGGGCTCAATTGTTTCGGTGATAGACGAAATTTCCATGCCCAAAGAAGCAGCAAGGAAAGCGAGGGATTGAGGTAAGCCTACATGCCCCAACTGCTCTTCAATCAAACCTGCCTCATATTCACTAACTGTCAACCCGACTCCCATTTTTGCTTGAAGTTGTGGGCGGCGGGTTGAGAGGTCAACGAAACGGCGCACGATAACTCGTCTCAGGTTGACACAAACTTGCGTCAAAAATGAGGGCAATCTATCCATCACAAAACCCGGATTGACCCCAACGCCAACCACTGAGACTCCTCTATCCTTTGCCAATTCGTGGAGCATCCAAATTTCTTCAGTGCCTGCAAGCCAGGGAAAGAACAACTCTTCAGTTGAAGCAACTACATGGACACCTGAATCAACCAAATTTCTCAAAGTCGGCAGGACATCAATCAAACGCGAAGTAGTAGCAACGATGGCTACATTGGGTTTAGAATTTGTCAATGCTTCTTCCAAAGAAGCCATCACGGTGACATGAGTTCGCCCCCAACCCGTCAAGAAGCCGATGTCCTGACCGACCTTTTGTGGGTCAGTGTCCACTGCCGAAACAACTTGGACATCCCTCCGCTGTAAAGCAATCCTTGCTGCAAGTAGCCCGATTGCTCCCAAGCCAACAAAGATGACCCTCGGTGCAACTGTCTCTGAAATTTGCCATTGAAGTTTCCATTCCCTAACCACAGCCCTTTTCCTCCTCTCAGATGGCTATGACAGCGATAACTTTGTCGCCATCTTCAAGTTGAATTATTTTCCCGCCCCTTCCCATCCGAGAGAGGATGGCAATTTCACTGACTTGGGTTCTCAAAACTTTTCCTCGCTCTGTTACAACAAGGACCTCACCGTTATCACCGACGACAGCAACGCCACCTAACAAAAATCCGTCCCTTAAGGCGCTGGAGCCTTTAGTGCCACGACGGCGTGGCTTGAACTCATCAATGGGTGTTCTTTTAGCATGACCGTTTTGAGTGACAATGAGCAAATATCGTCCTGGCATGTTGGTGACCACCTCCTCAAGGATAACATCCCAAAAACTATTCCTCGCCTTCTCCCAAAATGCGCCATATTTCTCGGACCAGTTGGCGGGTGCTAAATGGCTTAGTGAAATAGAGGATTGCTCCTGCTTGGTAGCCTGCTCTCTCGTCACTTTCCTGACCGCGAGCAGTTAACATGATGATGGGGATGTGAGCGGTTTCATGTTGTTCGCGGAGCAAACGGGCTGCTGTCAACCCATCCATGTTGGGCATGGTTATGTCCATGATGATCAAATCGGGTTGTTCCTTTTGGGCAATTTCAACGCCCTGAGCGCCGTCATAGGCTGTCAAGACCTCAAAGCCCTCCATCTCCAGCCTGTCCTTCAAAACCCTGACGATTGCCACTTCGTCATCTACAACCAAAATTCTCCGCTTCATCTCTCCTCCGCCTCCGAACGAACCAGCAACTCTCTTACCTTCTGTCTCAATTCGCGAGGGCTAAAAGGTTTGGCTAAGTAAATGTCGGCGCCAAACTCCTTCCCAAGCCGCTCTCCCAACCTCGTGTCAATGGCAGTTAGCATGATGATGGGTGTTTTGTTCAAAGGTTCAGGAAGATTACGGATGGATTGACAGACCTCAAGTCCGTTCATGCCAGGCATGAGCACATCCAAAATCACCAACGCAGGTGGGTCTGTCAAAAACATGCTCATCGCTTCTTCCCCATTTCGGGCTTCTCGGACCTCAAACCCTTCCAATCTCATCGCCTCGGCAATGACGGAACGGACAGCATCTTCGTCTTCTACGACCAAAATGTGTTTCGCCATCACTCTCGCCCCCTGTTAGGGCGTTTGGTGATGTGCAACGGCAAACCAGCCAATGACCACAAGGCTTCTTTTATGCCCTCACTAAGGCTTGGGTGTTGGCGGACAATGTTAGCCGCTTGCTCAACGGTCATTTTTTTCTCAACAATCAGAACCGCTTCACCGTTCAAGTTTACCGCATCCGCACCCAGAATGTGCAGCCCAAGCACTTGTTTCGTCTTGGCGTCCGCAATTGCCTTGACAAAACCTTCTGTCGCTCCAGAAGCCATCGCTGCCCCGCTCGCCCTCCAAGGGAAGCGGGCAATTTCAACATCCAGCCTTTTCTCTTTCGCTTCCTGTTCTGTCAAGCCGACGCTTAGAGCCTGTGGTTCAGTGTATGTGCAAACTGGAACGACCGAGTTTTCTGGGACAGTTGGTAATGGCTCACCCGAAATTTGTCGCGCAATTGCTTCAACTGCTCGTTCCGCTTCCATCATTCCACCGTGAGCAGTTCCGCTACCGTGAACTAAATCCCCAACCGCAAAGACGGTTGGGACAGAGGTCTGCTGCCACTCATTCACCGCAACGGAACCGTTTGGATTTAAGTTAATGCCGATTTCGCTCAGCCCATTGCTGTTGGCTTTCCGCCCTATCGCACAAATAACCAAATCGGCTTCTATTTCGCCAGCGTCGGTGTGGACACTCGTCTTCCCTTGCCGGGCGGACACAAAATTCACTTTCGTGCCTGTTCGGACAACAACGCCTTGATTCTCAAGGGATTGCCTTAGCCCTTCAGCCACCTCCAAATCCATTATCGGCAAAATCCTCGGCAACATTTCAACCAAAGTGACTTTCACGCCCAATGCATTGAAGAGCCAAGCAAGTTCAACTCCGGATGCGCCACCACCTATGACGACGATGCTTTCAGGGAGTGACGAGAGAAACAGGGCTTGTTCCTCCGTCAAAACCGATGCGTTCGGATCGCAGGGGATTTGTGCTGGTGAAGACCCTGTCGCCAAAACAATCGCTTTCGCAGTATGAACCTTCTCTCCATCACTTGAGGGCACGAGGATTTCGTTTGCCCCGTGAAGTTTCGCCTCACCTTTCTCAACCGTGACGCCGTGATGCTTGAGAAGGGATTGAAGTCCCCTCCGCAGAGTTGACACCACTCTGTTCGCCCATTTTTGCATTTCCAACCAATCAAACCGAACCTCGGAAACGATAACACCAAACTGCTGAGCACTTTTAATTGTTTGCCAAACTTTTGCGCAATGAATCAGAGCCTTTGACGGGATGCAACCTCGGTTAAGGCAAGTTCCGCCCAGTTCATCCTTCTCAACCAGCAGGACATTAAGCCCACGCTGCTTTGCCCTTATAGCGGCGGTGTAGCCTGCAGGTCCACCGCCGATGACCACGACATCCCAGCGAAACTCCGACAACTTCGCTTCGCCTCCTCATTGCTCCTTTTTCAGCAATTCCCTCAACCTTTCGCTATGTCGCTTGGCGACGGGGTCATTGGGAAAGCGTTTCAATTTGTTCTCCCAAACTGCCAAAGCGTCTTTCAATCGCCCTGCCCGTTCGTAGGCATGGGCGAGTGTGTGCTCAATTATGGGTGGGTGCGGGAAACGAACTGCTTTCTCAAGCCAAGGGATTGCCTTTTCCGGTTGCTTCTGCCAGTGAAAGTAGAACCAGCCTAACTCGTAGTATGGCTCGTAGCGGTTCGGGTTGTTTTCAAGGTAGCGTTTCAAAAGCGAGAGTGCCTCATCCTTTCGGTCGTAACTGACCAAAAGCCAAGTAGCGTTTTCGTATGCTTCTCCGAAAGTTGGGTCCAACTCCACGCTTGCCTTCAAGATGCGTATGAGTTGGAAGTGAAAGCCCTCGTGCCAACAATAATCGCCAATGCCTGTCAGAATCCCGATGGCATTTTCAACCACTTCAGCATCCGAATGGGTTTTGTGCCTCTCAAAGAAAGAAGGTATCAAGCCCCAGACGAAGTGAGGGTGCGATTGATACGGCGACCGAACAAACTGTGAACTCAACGGCACAACGACACCCAGCAATAAGGTAACTGCCAACCACTTTCTCATGGCAAATCCCTCCAACGCTAATTATGACGAAGGGAGGCATCTTTTGCATAGATGGCGACCGCCGCAAGTTCGGCAAACTGTTGGCACAATTTTTGGACAAGACCGACGATGAAGAAGTTTTGAGGTTTAGCAACTCAGCGAATGCTTGGAGGTGCATGGGATGGTTAAGCAAGACATCTTTGAACCGATGCCTTCACACCCGATGGCACACGCTTCAACCTTGTCAGAGTTGCCAGATGGGAAGTTATTGTGTGCCTTCTATGCGGGGACTTACGAAACTGCTCCTGACCAAGCAATTTTCATCGCACAAGCACGCAAGAGGGCGGACGGATTTTGGGAATGGACAAGTCCCCGCAAATTGATTGACACGCCTCGAAAGGCAGACGGCAACCCAGTGCTTTTCACCTCACCTGATGGAACTGTCTGGCTCTTTTTCGTGACTTTGCAAGGGACTGGCTGGTCATCCTCGTTGCTCTTCGCCGCGAAATCGCTTGACGGTGGAGAGACATGGAGCGAACCGCAGTTGCTCTCCGCTGTGAGGGGAACCATGCCCCGCACGAAACCTTTAGTGCTGCGAGATGGTGCGTGGCTGTTGCCCCTTTACGACGAAATTCGCTGGCGACCAATATTTTGGCGGTCAGAAGACAACGGACAGACATGGCGGGAGTTTGTGGTTCAAACGAGGCGTCAATTAATCCAGCCTGCCGTTGTGGAACTTTCGGAACGACGAAATTCGCTGGCGACCAATATTTTGGCGGTCAGAAGACAACGGACAGACATGGCGGGAGTTTGTGGTTCAAACGAGGCGTCAATTAATCCAGCCTGCCGTTGTGGAACTTTCGGACGGAAAGTTGCTGGCATACTGCCGCAGCACTTCTGGGCGAATCTTTCGGATGGTTTCGGAAGATGGCGGTTGCCATTGGAATGAACCTGAACCGACATATTTGCCGAACCCAAACAGTGCCGTTGACCTTGTGAGACTTCCTGACGGTGGTTTGGTCTTGGCTTTTAACGACAGCGTTGACAAGCGGACGCCTTTGAGCATCGCTTATTCTCCCAATGAGAACGAGCAATGGACTGTCATCCGAGACTTGGAAGTTGGCGATGGCGAGTTCAGTTACCCTTGCTTGCTCGTCGCTTCCGATGGCAGCATCCACTGCGTTTACACCTATCGCCGCCGAACGATTCGGCACGCCGTTTTTGACAACGCTTGGTTGCGAGGGGGTTAGATTCCTGTTTGCTTCTCAGCGCAACTTTCCGTCTTGCCTTTCTGTAAGATTCCGCTCAAAATATGGACAGCCGTTTTCGCTTGCTCAAACGAGGTGAACAAAATTGGAGAGGCATAAGGATAAATCAAGTTCGTTGCCGTCCGCTCAAGCCCGTTACTCTCCTGAAACTTTGAGCAAAGTCGTGGAATTAGCGTCCCGCATCCAGATGGACACCCGCGAAACTTTGACCGCTGAAGAAGTTGAGGCTATCGGCAAAGAGGTTGGCTTAGATGCCATTTTTGTAAGGCAAGCCATGGAGGAGTTTATCAGGGAGCATCAAGCCGCAGGAACACGAACCAGAATCGCAAAGGCAACGATTTGGAAAAGCATCTCAGCAGGGTGGTGGGCTGCTGGTTGGACAGTTCCTTTCATTCTCATTACTGCAACACATGGTGACCTTGGCGCGCCTCTCTTCTTTTTAGGTTGGGCAATATACATCGGTGGCGGGATGCTGTTGACCGCTTGGACGAAAGTCTTTGAGGTTCGCGCTGAACCTCTCCGATCAACTCTGACCAGACTGTCAAGGTCGGATTTGCTCACAATGCTCTTTGCACTTCAAAGACTCCTTGAAGGTCAAAGACAGCGGAGAGACTTTTTGAGCGTGGATGTCGTTGGGTCATCGGAGATGAAAAGCGAAGCCAACGAACTTGAAGCGGAATACTCCTTCCAGCAGTTTCACAGATGGTTGGAGGGAATAGTTGCGAAACATGGAGGGCAAATCCACAGTGTTGCTGGTGACGGGGCGATGTGCATGTTTCCCGACGATAGCGAAGCGGTTAAGACTGCTCTGGAGTTGCAAAAAGAGATTGCCCAATTCAATGCCACTCAAAACCTCTTGTCAGTCCCTTTCCGTATCCGATGCGGCGTAAGTGCCGGTAATGTCCCTGTAGCCAATGAAACTACCATCGGTCAAATTCACAGTCATGTTTTAGACAGGGCTGCCATCCTTCAAAAGAGGGCTAAACCGGGCAGTATCGTCGTTAGTGGGGAAGTTGCTGGAGCAGCCTTAATGCTTTTGGGCGAAGTTTCACCCTTGACAGACCCACCGAACGGTCAACCCGCTTTTGAGTGGATACCGGAAGGGGAGAAATTTTCTGGACCGATGTGATTTCAATTCGCGCTGAAAATTCGGACAAGCGTTTGCTTGGGTCACTCTTAACTTGGTCGCTCAATTTCAATGACCATCTTCCCACTCCGAAAGACCCGAACCGTTCCGGTGGAAGCGGAGACAGTTATCGCAATGGCATTGGTCACTGCAGTAATCCCAGCAGCAGCAGCGTGCCTTGCTCCTAAGCCCATCGGTAAATCTTCGTGGGGGAAACCCGGGTGCAAGAAAGCGCCGGCTGCTTCTATCACGCCGTCGCCGCGAATGAGAAATGCACCATCAATGGCGCAGAATTCTTTGATGGTTTCCGTCAAGCGAGGGTCAAGGATGTTTCGCTCCGTTTCGCTGTATCCTTTGAAGGGGTTGAGGACGAGTTGTGTTGCATACTTGCTGACATTTTCGTAATCGCCCACAACGAACAAAGCACCTAACGGCTTGCCTTCTCGTCCCTCGGCGGCAATTTGAATCGCCAGTTCAAGCACCTGTTCAAAAACTTCCGGGCTAACATGTTCTGTCAAGAGTTGGTCTGAGACGGCGAAAAGTTCAAATTCGTCCCGAACCCTAAGCAAAAGCAGGGTGTCTAACCGATTGGCATGAGGCGGACCGGCGAGGCAAATGAGGTTATCGTCGGAGTGGATAATGCCTTGAGCCATTCCCAAAATGATGGCGAGTTTGATTTGTCCTAATCTGGGCAAGCGAAGTGCTGGCATTTCAATCAAGCCCTTGATGGCACTTTTGATCTCTTCAGGGAGTGAGCGAGTGGATGTCGCCAAAATGAAAGGCGCTTTGGGCAGCCACTCTTGGAGAGCAATGAACAACTGAGGCTCAGCACAAACGAGGATGCTGCGACCCGTTCCTTGCTTTACCAATTGGCAAGCCGCGTTTAGAAGCGCTTCCGTGGGGTCAGCGATTTCTTCCAGTTCCTCACGGCGCGGCTTTCGTTTTTGTTCCTTTTCGGGCATGAATTTTCACCTCGGCGCTCAATAGAGGTTGGCGTTGTCAAAATCCCGGGAAGATTTTAGCAACCTTGAGCCGATGAAGGCGGCACTTGACTTTAGGCAGCATTATACTTTTGATTGGCGCTCAACGAACTTTGACAGCAGAAAACGACCATGGAGTGTGATGAATCAATGGCGACCTTGAGAGTGGTCGGGGGAAGGCGGTTGAAAGGAGTTGTTGAGGTGAGCGGCAGCAAGAACGCCGCATTGGCTCTGCTGCCGGCGGCTCTACTTTGTAGGGGTCAAGTCAATTTTTACCGAGTGCCTGAAATTATAGATGTCCACATCCTGCTCGAAATCATCAGGACGCTCGGCGTTGAAGTGCTTTTTGAAAACGAAACGGTTCACCTTGACACGACCCAATTAACACCGTGCCCGCTCCCAAATGGCTCTGTCGCTCAAATTCGCGCCTCAATTTACTTGGCTGGAGTCTTGCTTACTCAGTTTGGCGAAGTGACGATAGGTTTGCCCGGGGGATGCCCTCTCAACAGGCAAGTTGATTTTCACCTTGACGCCTTCCAGAAAATGGGAGCGAAAGTTTGGCTTGAGGGCGAAATCATCAGGGCTGTCTGTCCGAGCGGAAAACTCCACGGCGCCGTCATTGAACTTGACCCGCGATGGAGGAGCGTTGGGACAACTGTCAATGTCATGCTCGCCGCATCTCTGGCTGACGGGGTGACAGTCATCAAAAACGCAGCCATGGAGCCTGAAGTCGTTGCATGCGCCCGTTACTTGAAAGCGATGGGAGCGAAGATTTCGGGCGAGGGAACACCAGTCGTGAAAATTGAGGGTGTCGAAAGGCTTTCGCCGACTGATTGGACGGTCATCCCTGACCGCATGGAAGCAGGCACCTATCTGCTTGCGGGAGCGATAACTAACGGCGAAGTGACTGTTACTGGCGTCCCGCCCGAATGGTTGCGTCCCTTTTTGCAAAAACTCGTGGAGGCGGGAGCGAATGTTGAGGTGAACGATGACAGGATAACCGTTTCAATGGATGGTCGCCCGCGACCGATTGCGGTTGTGACCGAGCCTTTCCCCGGTTTTCCTACAGACCTTCAACCGCCCATGGGAGCGTTCCTTGCCAAATGTGATGGCGTGAGTTTAATTGTTGAGACCATCCATAGAGACCGACTGCTTTACTGGGAAGAGTTGAAAAAGTTGGGTGCGAAGTGTGAGGTTCGGGGTGCTGAAAACCCAAAAGGCTTGCCGTGTTTGGCATGGGTCTATGGCGTCCCAGAATTGAACAGCGGTGAAGTAACTGCCACAGACTTAAGGGCTGGTGCTGCCCTTCTCCTTGCTGGGCTAAGTGCCGAAGGCGAGACCTTAATCCATCAAGCCGAAAAGATTCAAAGAGGCTATGCTCACATCGTTGAGAAGTTGTCAAGTTTGGGTGCAGAAGTAGACATGCTAACGGAAGAGCTAGAACGGGTGAGTGGACATGTTGGGGCGAAGTTTGGGTATTGATTTGGGCACAACTTGTGTCCGAGTTTATGTCAAGGGAAAGGGTATCGTCTTGAGGGAACCTTCCGTCGTCGCTATTGACCGAAAAGGCAAAATTTTAGCCGTCGGTGAAGATGCGAAGCGGATGATTGGTAAAACACCGAGCGCTATCACTGCCCGCCAGCCTCTCAGAGATGGCGTCATTGCTGATTACACTACAACTGCTGCTATGCTGAAGCACTTCATCCGAAAAGCCTGCGGACCTTGGACTTTGTTTAAGCCCGATGTGATTGTTTGCGTCCCTGCGAAGGCTACAAGTGTGGAGCGACGAGCAGTTGTTGACGCTGCCATTGAGGCAGGGGCAAGGCGCGCTTTTCCCATTGAAGAACCCATGGCTGCTGCAATAGGGGCTGGATTGCCAATTACTGAGCCTGGTGCAAATGTCGTCGTTGACATTGGCGGTGGCACAACTGACATAGCAGTCATTTCCCTCGGTGGCATCGTCATCAGCGATTCTATCCGCGTTGGCGGCATCAAGATGGATGAAGCCATCGTCAAATACATCAAGCGAGAATACAACTTGCTCATCGGCGAACAGACGGCTGAGGAAATCAAAATCCAAATCGGTTCAGCCTACAAGTTGCCCCAAGAGTTGACGATGGAAGTTCGCGGTCGCGATATGGTCACAGGTTTGCCCAAAACCATTCGCATCACCTCGGAAGAAATTCGAAAAGCCCTGAGCGAGCCTGTTAGCCAAATCGTCAAC
>Ga0079995_1069330_pt1 | contig 11106 bp, 8 predicted proteins | sample FaiFalFF_MnMetaG_2_FD_69198 | JGI IMG/M metagenome (GOLD analysis project Ga0079995, IMG submission 69198) | Freshwater microbial communities from Yellowstone National Park, Wyoming, USA - Fairy Falls C (FF_Mn_C) (SPADES assembly) (version 4) | ecosystem: Environmental > Aquatic > Freshwater >... | reverse complement strand
ACTACGCCTATCACGCCCGCAGCCTCAGTTTGCTCTTGCAGCGGGACGGCATCACCGAACTGGCAAAACAAATTCCCCGCCAAGAGGGCGACGCGCTAATCGCTTTCAACCCGTTGCCTTGGCGGCGCGTGGTGGCGGCAGCCGTGCCGCCCCAAGTTTTGCGGTTGCGCGGCACGCCCGATGACCCCACCGCCTCGCGCCACAGTCAAGACCGTGAGTTCGTCGGGACGCGCCGATGGTGGCTGCCGCCGAGCGGCTATTACTTGGGCTTGCAAGCGATGGTGGCGGCAGTGCGGGCTGCCGACGGGCGCAGTCCGCAAACGCGCCTTTTGCCTCTAGTCATGGAGTCGCTGGGCTTGCGGGACATCAACGAGTTGATGCGTCGCCTTTATTACGAGGGCATGAGCCGTGCCGCCATCGCTGCCCTCGGACCGAGTTTGGCAAGACATCGTTCCCCACGATGGCACTCCCGAACATGGCAAAGTGCGAGGCAACAAACCTTAGCGGCTGGTCTTTGACGAAGGCGGAAACGCCCTTGACTATTGGTGCTTTGATTTCCGCGAGCCTGATTGGCAACGCTCTATCGGGCAAGTGGCAGAGCACTATGTCAAAACTTTCGGCATTGACGGTTTCCGAGTTGATGCTGTCGGTGGCAGCAGGATGTGGATTGACGATGTGCACCTGGAAATCTTGCGTTAGGGGAAATTGCGATGGTCTCCGAAAAAAGTTGCTTGCACACTTATGCCGACAGCATTATATTTTGGGCTGCGTCATCAATCAGGCGATTTGTCTTTTCACCATCACCCGTCGGAAGGGTGAGCGAAATATGAAGAGGCGATGGCAAATTTGGGCGGTCGCTGCAGTTTCAATTTTCGTGTGGGCAGCACTCGTCTACGCATACTTTCACGCTGCCCGACAAGCCATTTGGGATGAAGTCCGCGAGCACTTGATGTCTGTCGCCCAATCCGTTGCGCTTTCCATTGACCCCGAAGAGCATCAACGAGTTTACCGAGAGGGACGGGAAGATACGCCCCTTTACCAGAAACTCACCGAGCAGTTGCAGCGTTTCGCTAATGCACTCCTCCCCGAAGTTCGCGAAAAAGGACCATTGCTCGCTAAAGAGTCAATTTACACCCTCGTGCCATCGCAAGGGAAGACTTGGCACTATGTCCTTGACAGCGGCGTCCCTTATGACCGCAACGGTGACGGCGAGATTGATGAGAACGAGGACAAAGCCCATTTGGGAGAGCCATACGATGTCAGCGAGTTACCAGAGATGCAACGCTGCTACCTTGAAGGCAAACCGACGGCTGACAAGGAATTCACCAAAGACAAGTGGGGCGTTTGGCTTTCGGGCTACGCACCCGTTAAGGACAGATTTGGTCGCGTCGCAGCCATCGTCGGTGTTGACTTCAATGTCACGACGATTTTGGAAAAGGAGGAACGGCTTCGCCGAACTGCTTGGCTCGTTTTCGCCATCCTTTCACTCTTCACCATCCTCACTGCGCTCCTCTTTGAGCGAATCAAGCAAGCCACCGATGAATTGCGTGAGAAGACAAAAGCCCTTGCTCAAGCGAAAGCCGACTGGGAGTTGACTTTTGACCTCATCGGGGCGGGAATTGCTGTTTTGGACGAAAACTTTACCGTGCTGCAGGTCAACAAAGCGTTAACGCAACTTTTGGGCAAGACTGAAGAGGAACTCATCGGCAAGCGATGCACAGAAGTTTTGCATCCCGAACCCACGCGCTCAGAAACTTGCCCTTACGAAAAGGTGCTGAAGAGAGGGGAGATGGTCTCCCAAGAAATCCAACTGCCCGACGGTCGCGTTTGGTTGGTCCAAGCCCGTTCGGACATCGTTGATGGCAAGTTGAGGCGCATCGTCCATTCCATCCAAGATGTGACCGCCGAACGGAGGGCACGAAAGTTGCTTGAACAAACGGAAAGGTTGGTGACCATCGGGCAGATGGCGGCTGGAGTTGCTCACGAAATCAACAACCCGCTCAACGCGATAGTTGGCATGGCTGAGTTGCTTTGCGAAGATTTGGAAGATGAAGGTGCGAAACGGATGGCAGAACATATCCGCGAACAAGCCCTTCGGATCGGGCGAATCACCAAAAACTTGCTCACTTTCGCCCGCCCACGCCCCCAAGAGTTTGCGCCCGTTGACATCAACGATGTTGTCCGTGAAGTCGTGGAGATGAAGTCTTACCAACTCCGCAGCAACAACATCGCCGTCACCCTCAACCTGACCGAACCGCTCCCCAAAGTTCTCGGCGACAAACTGCAACTTCAACAAGTCCTGCTCAACCTCATCAACAACGCAGAAGATGCCATGAGCGAACAAGGCGGCGGGACACTGAGCATAACAACGGAGCAAACAGAAGGTTTCGTCAGGTTGCTCGTTGAGGACACGGGCAAAGGCATCCCTCCCGAACTTTTGCCCCACATCTTTGACCCCTTCTTCACGACCAAGCCTGTCGGCAAAGGGACAGGCTTGGGGTTGGCAATTGTTTACGGCATAGTCACAGGACACGGCGGGAGAATCTGGGCTGAAAATAAACCTGAGGGCGGAGCGAAGTTCGTGGTTGAGTTGCCAGTTGCCTTGCAGGCTGAAATTCAAAGCCAAACCTTAACTGAAAAGCGGAAAGAACAGGATGAGCCTGTGGCAAAGCGACGCATCCTCGTCATAGACGATGAACCCAGCATCGTTGCAGTTTTGAAAGCGATGCTGTCACGGGAAGGACACGAAGTTGAAACGGTGAGCGATGGCGCTGAAGCGAAGAGGCTTTTGCAGGAGCGAGACTACGATGTCGTGCTGTGCGATTTGAAGATGCCCAAGGTTGATGGGGCACAACTTTTCCGCTGGCTTAAAGCGACGAAGCCTTCTTTGGCTTCCCGCTTCATCGTCATGACTGGCGATTTCCTCAGCCTAACGACGCAAAAAGCCGTGCAGGAATGGGGTGTTCCCGTCCTACAAAAGCCGTTTCGGATGGACGAACTAAAGGCACTGATGGAGCGCTTACCTCAATGAGCGAATAGCGCAAAAATTGTAGGCTTGCACGAAAGAGCCTGAAAAATCTTGCCGTGATGTTGGATGGGTTGAGAAGAGGCAGGTGAAAGGGTAGGCATGAACTTCGTAACAACCTCGCAGGAGAGATGTAAGAAGGGGGCGAGCGAATTTGCGGTTGATAGCAGTTGTCTCCTTGACGGCATTCACATGGGCACTGGTGTGGGCTTACCCGACAAGCACCAACCTCACACCTTCGTCGGAAGTAATGGGTGACGGCGAAGTGAGGTTGGAAATCTTCACCGTCAGTTACGGCGGTTTCTTTCGCTCTGGGACTGAACGCTACGCCTTCAGCCAGTTTGGTTGGCGCAAGTTGGAATGGGGCTTTGACATTTATCGCTATCCCGACGAAAATGGCAATTACAAGACGCGATGGGCTTTCAACGCGAAACTCAGACTCTGGGAGGAGGGAGCGAAGCGCCCAACTTTGGCGGTCGGCGTGCTTGATATCGGGAAGGGTTTGACAGCATCGCCTTACGCGGTCTTGGGGAAATCGTGGGGTCGTTCCGTTTGGCATTTGGGATTCGGTCGGTTTGATGACAACGAGAGATGGTGGCTGGCAGTAGAGTATCCGCTGAGTTCTCGTCTTTGGTTTGTCGCCGATAAACTCTCTGGCAGCGACGCCCACACAAGTTTTGGCATATATTGGTCGCTGAACGAGAAGGTTGAGTTGGGCATCGCTCTCGGCATCCCGAACAAGGGTCAAAACGAGCGGGCAGTTCTCTTAAACTTCTCTTGGACGCCGTGACCTTCAAAGAGACCAAGTGTCAGCCCAAAGGGGAACGCCCCTACCTAAGACGCCCTTTCCTGACGCTAAAGTGAAAAGGAAGGAGTGGGAACAAAAAGGCTTATCGTTCAGGGAGTTATTCTTTTGCCTGCACTTTTGCACGCTTCCTTGAGGTTACGGCGTTAGAAAGGCACAATAGCCCTGTCTTACAGGGCTTCCTTGATGCGTCGGGTGGCTTCCTGCAAAGTGTCTTCGGAAGTGGCGTTAGACTTCTCGTCACTCTATCACCCGCACCAGCCGCTTGCCATCGCCAAAACTGAGCAATAACCCGCGCCGTAGGAGCACTGATGCACCCCGGCTCACCACGCTGCTCCCGCCAGTGATAACCCGCCACGATGTGTCGCTGTTGTTCACCAGACGATGAGCCCCTTCTCTGGAATCCCACACAACCTGCCCGATGATGGGAGTGCCCCGCCGGGTGAAAGGCGGTAGTTGACCAGGTTCAGCAAGGTCAGCAAACAGCGGCAAGCCATGGTAGATAGCAATCACACGCACAACAACATGGGCGCCTTTGGCTCTGGGTTCCAGCAGTTCCAACACTGCTGGGTAAGGTGGTCGGACACCTGCTCCGCAAAAGGGACACTGGCGCCGGGGCGGTGGCTGGAGCCAATAAGGATAGAAGAACGATTGACGACAGGTTGGACAGCCCACCAGCAGATCGTAGGCTTCAGCCAAAGCCCGCTCCCACTCAACAGCCTGAGGGCGTTTGTGAGGATCGTGCAGACCATGGATTAATGCCCGTTCGGTCAGTTCCTGCAACTTGGGTGTCAACACACGATAGGAGAGAGCTCCTCTGCGAAATAAAGGAGTGCCGATGGTGGGAATCCAATTGCGCCGATCATTGGGATTTTCGCTAAAACAAGCAAATTCACCATAGCCTAATTCATCGTCATGTATCGGATCATCTGGATCATAACACTTTTGGGGTTTCATCACATTGCGAAAGAGCAGAATCCACAAAACCAGAACAGCCAGACTATGGCGATCGGTCAATTCATTGGGTTTATCCTTGCTCATTATCACTTCAGGGGCAATAAAGCTGGGCATACCTTTGACCTGGGGTGGCAGGAAACCTCTAACTACCAAGCCATCCAGATCAATCAGCACCACTTCACCAGAAACCGGATTAGCAAGAAAGTTCTTAAAGTGGATGTCTGCATGAGCCATTCCTTTCCCATGAATAGTGCGCACCGCAGCAGCCGTGCCTCGGGCTATCTTGATATATTCCAGCCAACTCCGTCCTTGGCGGAATTGCTCAACGGCGTCTATTGGACTGTAGATGAGTTTGTATAAGGGCACATAGGAAGGTGGCACGCGTCGGGTGACTACGCCAACCACCGATTGACCATTCAGCCGATCTACAATGCCCAAAGGCCAAGCCAGAAACTGCTCATCTTCACCCAAATTTCGTCCCAACTCAAGAACATACTGAAGCAATTTCAGTTTGTCCGGCGAGGGACGATGGTAAATTTTGACGGCGTAACGACCATCCAAAGTGAAAAAGATACTTCCTTCCCCTCCTGTGTGAACTGGTTGGTCACTGATCGTCAGTTGCGACGGCAAATTCCTGCTGCCCGGCAGCAGGTTGACGATTGCCATCGCTCCTCCCCTCCTTCTGCGTGATCACGACTAAAGTTCGGTCATCCCAACTTCCCTTGACCTGATATGTGGCGAGCCAATGCAACATCCCGGCTGCCGCCTGAGCGAGGCTGGGAGACAGGCGCAGGTTGCGGTCTACCTTCTGCGCCCAATCTTTCAGTAGTTCATGCTGAGGGGAATAGAGTAGGTCACCAGAAAGCCCGTCGGTCATCAAGTAGAAAGCAACGAAAGGGTCCGCTGCCGGACGCTCAATGATACCTACAGCAAGATAATGCTCAAAATTAGGCTTGGTCAGGGTATATGTTCTCTGTGGGTCTCCAGTATCAGGAGCATGGATCAGTTCCAGAACTTCTCCTCTTGCTGTCAGCCCTAAGATGGCTCCATCTCCCACCTGACCCACAGCGCCTTTGCCCGTCTCCACATTCAGCAGCAAAGCCAGCGCTGTGCAACTCAGATCAGCCAATGCCAAGTCCAGACGGCTGGCATGTTCACGCAGGCCCAGATGAGTTTCCCGGAAAGCCTGCTTCACAATTTCCACCAGATTGGGTTCGTTCAAGTTTGAAGGTGACCGATCGGCTGTTTTGCCCTGACTATTAGCGACTACGCTGGCAGGTGACTGGTCGGGCAGGGAAACCTCTTCAGGTTGCTGATCGGTTGAGGAAAGAGTCCACCAACCTACCGAAGCCGCCTGGCGAAATTCCGTAGGAGGTGAAAATTCTGCTCCGCCCAAGACTTTTCTGGTCCACTCCTCTACTTTTTTAGTCCACTCCCCCAGCACGATCCCCATAGCCCACGCTGTGCTGCCCTTTTTTACGACGGGTATTTTCAGTTCGGTCTCTTCCACTGTTGGTGGAGGGGATAATCTACTACGATGGGATGACAACGGTCGGGCAACGCTTTTCTCCCCTGGTGTGACCTTGTGCACGAGCGGGCGCAGCAGCAACGCAGTGAGCGCTTCAACAGCGTAGGTCGCACCATAGCGGGAGAAGGGTCGCGAGCCAACCCCATCGGCAACGGCTGCCGCCAACCAAGGACCGACCGCACGGATGACAAACGCATCATCGCGCGGTAACCCTTGTGCCAAGTGAAACTGACCAATGGCACTGGCTCCTACCACCAAATAGGGACCAGCCATAGCATAAGCCATCACCCAAAATGGGTGTGTGTCGCCCGAGGCGCCCAACCCCCGATCGCCGATGACAAAACCAGTCAGCATGGCAACACCACCTCAAGGAATCCGAACCAAACCTGGAGGAGTCGGCATATTGGCAAAGGGGTCCTCAGGGTCGCCACCCGGCTGGACCGAACTGGTAATGCTGCGCGAGAGATACTGGAACAGCGCCACAAATGCTGCTTCGTCACTCCCCATGCGAAAGGCGGTGCCGGTGCTGATTGCCTTAAGCGTTTCGTCGTCCACATCTGGACCGCAGCCAACGGCTACAATGACGCTCGGCTTGTTCATTCCTTTGGGACGATTGATGACTGCATCACGAGCCGGCCGCCACAGCCTATCGGTCTCATGACCGTTCTCATCCGTCGGACGACCATCGGTCAAAATAAAAACTACCGGTCTCCAATCCCCCTTGTGCCCACCTTTAACAGGATGGCGCACATCCCGATCCATGGATTCCAGCAGAACCTTGAAAGCCAAATCCAGACGCGTTACTCCTGAAGCGACCAATTGAGGCGGTTGAAAGTCAGAAATCGGAACCAACCCACCAGTAACCAGTTGTGCATCGCTGGCAAAGGTAATCACGCCCACCTTGACCACATCGCGGGCAAAAGGGTCATTGGCAACTTCACGCTGAAACTGTTCCAGTCCCTCACGCACCGACTGAATCGGCGCGCCAGCCATGCTGCTTGAAGTATCCAGCAGCAGGTAAACTGGCAGGTGACGCTCGCCAGGAGGCGGTTGCACAGCCCCCCAATCTGGGAAAGTGCTCTCGTTCGTCATGGTTTCTCCCTCCTTTCATCGTTTCGTTGACTAATTCCCCAGACCTTGACTTCAAACTCGCTTATGATTATACACCTCTCCATCTCCACCTGTCAACCCCTCATGGAAAGCACTATGCTATAGCCCCAGTCAAACCAAGCATCCACTATTACTGCCGTGTCAAGTCAATCAGGAACGGCTTGTTCGTTACGGGTGAGACTTGACAGACAGCGCAATATTGACCGAAAGGCGGATACATGATTTCCCTCTCCCTCAAAACAGGCACCGTCATCGTTTGCACGCTGCTACCTCGTTGACTGAACAAGTCAAAAGGACCACGATAACGGCTCTGCACCACGACTTGATCCACCCTCTGCCCTAACCTCTCAGAAAAGTATTTGGCAGCCGCTGGCGATGAACCCCGCAGAAGGATTATCGTCAAGCAGTTGGAAAGAATCGCCGAAAATTGTCTCTCGTCTCCAAACTGCGTCACATCCTGCATAGCCAAACAAATACCCACCTTCGCTGCGCGGGCGACTGAAAGGACTTCCTCAAAATTAATGCGTTCCTTTAGTCGTGGCGCTTCATCCAACATGAAGTAAAGTGGTAAAGGCGTGTGAGAGCCACCAGGACCGAACCTTCGGTAGATGAAGTTGAAAAGCAAATTCAACATGATGCTGGACAAAACCTCAGCAGCCCGAGCATCCGCTAAGGATGCCCCTATCACTAACAAAGTCGGTGACCGACCAATGGCTGGTAGCCGAAAATCGCTTCTCTCGCTGACTTTAACGACCGAAGGGTCATTGAACAAATGCAACGCATTCAACAGACCGCTTACCGCCCGAGAATGTTCATCAACGGAAAACTGAAACAAATCTGCCAACTCAACCGCCCGACCGCGAACTTGTGGGTAGTTGCGAAAAACATCCCGAAGTGCCTCTTGATCCCCAACCAACTGATAAAGCATTTTCGGTCTCGCCTGATTCCCGTAAACTTCCTTCGTTATCCCGATAATCGCCCTTAGCCATCGGTAATCCCGCTCATAGAAGAAAGGTTGTGGGTCATTAGGGCGTGGGCGACCGAGAATGCTTTGAACGGTTGCCTCTATGTCCCGCCCATCTCGCACCTCATCCAGCCAGTTCCAAGATTGAGAACGGGCAGGGTCAGCAGGATTCCAATACCAAACCTGAACCCCCATCCGCTGTGCCTCTCCATAAAGACGGTCAAACAAATCCCCCTTTATGTCAACCGTCACGACACTGTAGCCTGAACTTAGCAACTCCAAAATCCACGGGATAATAATCCCTTCCGTCTTCCCAGACCCAGGCGGTCCGATGACGGCACAGTTTCGGTAAAGCAATTCCGCAGGCAAATACAGCGGTCTGCCAGGTCCTCTTTTGGGATGCCAGTAAAACCCTAAACTGACCGTCCCCTGAAACAATTGGCTCAATTCCCTTTCCTCGGCTACTCCCCGATAATCCCAATAGTCCTGAATTCGGTCTGCTATTGGTGGTGGGTCACCAGGTCCTAAAATCAGTTGCCTTCGCCCTAAACTCCAACTCCCCAAGTCTCTCATGCCGTTGAACAGGAAAACCATCGCCTGACCAAACCCCTTTAAAAGCCAAGAAAAAACCCTAAAGGTCAAGATCAAAAGCAAAGCGAACAAGTTAGGCGACGACTTTCGTTGACTTCCTCCGCCCCAAAACAACATGGGCGCAATCATCGCCATCCCGATGAACAACAGCCAAAGGGTTTGCTTCTGCTCCATTGGGCATCATCTCCTCAGCGGTAGCGATCCCTCTCTAAAGGCTGTTGCCTTTGACTTTTTCGTTCCCACAAAGGTGTCTCCTGTCTCTCCCGCTGATAACCGCCAAACAATCGCTCCCATTTTCGGTGCACTTCCTCCGCCGTCTCTCGGTCTGTGAACCAAGAGACCGTCGGCGCATCGCAAATCTTGCACCTCTCCCCTTCCTCTGGGAGTTGTTGTCGCCGACAGCACCCGCAATAGTAAACTTCCCGTTCCATCTACCATCGCTCCCTTTCCAACCGTTGTCTTTGTTGCGATGTTCGTTCCCATATCGGTGTTGAACCCCTCTTAGGATATTCGCCCGCTGCAATCCTTTCTCCCTCAGCCCTTAGCCGTTGCAAAGTCGCCTCGTCAGGCGCTGAAACCATCGCAGGCATGTGCCTCAAACCCATTTGCTTTGCCATCCAAACCCGATGCCTTCCGTTCGTCACTTCGTAATGGTCACCCACCCATTCCAACTTGATGAAGTCGTGGTTCACATCGTGGTCATAGAAATTGTGGTAAGTTTCCCCCAAAGCCCGCTCCTTTGGGTCGGCACTACTTCTCATCCGCCGAAAATCCTCGTCCGTGTATCCTTTCTCCCGACACAACCGTTGAATCTCCTTCAACTCTGCTATCCACTGGGCGATTTGCTCCCTCGTGTAGCCATGGGGCGTCCTCTCCCAGTTTGGCTCCACTTCGTCCACCCTTATCTTGCTCACATCTACTTCAAAAAAGTCCCTAACCCATCCCATCTCAACCGTCCTCCCTTGACAGGCTTTTCATCCCCCTACCTCCCAAACCTTCACCGTCTTATCCACACTCCCCGAAGCCAAAAAATTCCCGTCGGGACTGAAGGAAACTGAACGCACCCAACTCTGATGCCCCCTCAAAGTGGCGACTTCCTGCCAACTCCCTACCGCCCATACCTTCACCGTCTCATCCTTACCCCCCGAAGCCAAAAACTTACCGTCGGGACTGAAAGCAACGGAATACACAGCACTCCCATGCCCCCTCAAAGTGGCGACTTCCCGCCAACTCCCTACCTCCCATACCTTCACCGTCGTATCATAAATCCTCCATCTATCCTCACTCCCTGAAGCCAAAAACTTACCGTCGGGACTAAAGGTGACTGACCGCACAGAATCCACATGCCCCCTCAAAGTGGCGACTTCCCGCCAACTCCCTACCTCCCATACCTTCACCGTAGCATCATCACTCCCTGAAGCCAAAAACTTCCCATCGGGACTGAAGGAAACTGAATACACACAATACCCATGCCCCTTCAAAGTGGTGACTTCCCGCCAACTCCCTACCTCCCATACCTTCACCGTCGTATCCCTACTACCCGAAGCCAAAAACTTACCGTCGGGACTGAAAGCAACGGAATACACAGCACTCCCATGCCCCCTCAAAGTGGCGACTTCCCGCCAACTCCCTACCTCCCATACCTTCACCGTCCCATCCCCACTCCCTGAAGCCAAAAACTTCCCGTCGGGACTGAAGGTGACTGACCGCACAGAATCCACATGCCCCCTCAAAGTGGCGACTTCCCGCCAACTCCCTACCTCCCATACCTTCACCGTCGTATCCCCATTCCCTGAAGCCAAAAACTTCCCGTCGGGACTGAAGGAAACGGAAGACACTAAATAATCCCCATGCCACAAAGTAGCGACTTCCCGCCATACTCCTTTCGCCACTGAAGGGACTGAAACTTTCGGCGCTGCAGGAACACTGCCCAAATCAGCCCTATCATCGGATGAAACGATTTTCTCATACTCTCTAAAAAGTTCGTTTAACCGATCAGCCCAATCATCGGATGCGACTTTCACTTCTTGCGGACTTGAGACGAAGGGCAAAGATTTGTCTGTCCATTGGGCTACCAAAGGCACCTCCACCGTCTCACCAACCGTCACCAACCTCAACTTCGTCCA
>Ga0079995_1063641_pt2 | contig 11107 bp, 9 predicted proteins | sample FaiFalFF_MnMetaG_2_FD_69198 | JGI IMG/M metagenome (GOLD analysis project Ga0079995, IMG submission 69198) | Freshwater microbial communities from Yellowstone National Park, Wyoming, USA - Fairy Falls C (FF_Mn_C) (SPADES assembly) (version 4) | ecosystem: Environmental > Aquatic > Freshwater >... | reverse complement strand
TAGATCACAAAAAAGAGTTCATCGTAATAAAAGTCAAACAACCACCTTTCCCTAATCATAAGGGAGGTATGATAGCTTTTGGAGAAGATAAAATGCTATATATAAGTTTAGGAGATGGAGGAGGAGCAGGAGACCCTTTTGATAACTCACAAAATACAAAAAATCTTCTTGGGAAAATTCTCAGAATAGACCCTGAACCAAAAACAAAATTATCCAACAACATAACTTACTTGATACCAAAAGATAATCCTTTTTACGGAGATATAGTGTGTGGAATTGAAAAAAATAAAAAACAGAGAATTATCTTGATGAGTATCAATTTCCAATTACAGTATATCCTATATCAAAAGATTGCGCGGTAATCGGTGGATATGTTTATAGAGGTTCAAAAATAAAATCACTTTATGGAAAGTACATTTTTGGTGATTGGTGTTCTGGGAAAATTAGAGTATTAGACGCAGACAAATTATACCAAGATTATAAAAACGAACTTTTATCAGGTGATGAGAAAAAGAATATCGTTTTCCAAAATGTTAAAACGGAAACTTTGATTGATACAGATTTTATGATATCTTCATTTGGTGAAGATAATGAAGGTGAAATTTATGTTTTAGACCACAAAGGAGGTAAAATCTACAAAATCAAAATTTTTCTCCATTCCAGTTCAGAACTATGATGTTAAACCTTTCAGAAGTTTCAAAACTTAAATTTAAAATAAAAAGATTTAAAATATCCGTATATATGAATGAACTAATAAGAAAATCATTAAATGTGATCAGGAATGAGGGGATAATTTCTTTTATTCGTAGGATAAACTATCACATAATAGGAGCAATCCTGACTCCCTATTTTATTAATAAATTAAAACGAGAGACTTCCCAAATAAGCAACCTTGAGGATTTGGTAGATCTCGCTTTTAACTTTAAGATAAAAGATGTAATTATTCTTCCAGGTCAAATTAAAGAAGAAATATTAGAGTTATTAAGAATTCTGGGGAGAATCAAACCAAAAACAATCCTTGAAATAGGAACAGCTCACGGAGGCACTTTATTTCTTCTCTCACAAGTCGCAGATGATAATGCAACAATTATAAGCATTGATTTACCTTGGAGTAAATTGGGATACCCGATATGGAAAGTACCTATATATAAATCCTTCGCTAAAAGTAATCAGAAAATTCACCTCATCAGATCAGATTCTCATAGTGAAAAAACATTAGAGAAAGTTAAAAGAATTTTAGGTAATAGAAAAATTGAATTCCTTTTCATAGATGGAGACCATAGTTATGAGGGAGTAAAAATGGATTTTGAAATGTATAGCAAACTTGTGAAAGAGAATGGTGGGATTATAGGTCTGCATGATATTGTTCCCGGTTCAAAGGGATTGGTAGGAGGTGCACCGAAATTCTGGGAAGAAGTAAAAAATAAATACAAAAAAAGCATTGAAATTGTAAAAGATTGGAAGCAAGGTGGATATGGAATAGGTTTAATTTTTCTCTAAAGATTAGGTTGTGAAGTCAAAGGCTCAGAATAATCAGAAGAGAAGCTTTCCTCATAAAGAATATTTTTTTCTCGCATTTTGAGAAATTCAAAAATAGCATCTGCTACTGACTGAGAAAATAGAGGTGAAAAATGACCAGCAGATTCTAACTCAAATCTTGACGCACCATCTATAAAAGAACTTTCATAAGGTATAGTTAGCTGATCATACTCTGCCCCAACACAAAAATATAAAGAAGGATTTTTTACTTCATGATATTTTTCTACAAATTCCGAACCCGGTACCATCTCCGATGCATTCTTACCAATTCCAAAGACTGCAATTTTTGCCCCGTGATGCGGAGAACATATAGTAACACACCCCTGAACATCTAATCCAAAAACTTCTTTATTTTCTGCAATATACTTTGCTACAAGTCCTCCCAACGAATGTCCAATAAGAAAAACCTCTTTACTTTCTATTGCTAAGCTTTCAAGAATTTCTTTTATTATCCTGGCACAATTTGAAGCTATATCATCTATGCTACCTGTAAATGAACCTGGATTTATAACATATATGTTTTCAAATCCTCTATTTCTCAACATGTAGAAAAGAAAAAAAACGGATGCTCTGTTTAAAAAATATCCGGGTATTATGAAAGTAGGGATTTTGACTCCACCGAGCTTTCTTGGTATGTAATTTTCATACGGGAAAAAACCGAAGATCCAACTCAAAAAAAGGTAAATATAAGCTAAAAATTCTTTAAGAAAGGAAAAAAAAAGCTTTCTTAGATCTAATTTATAACGGGCATTTAATCTCTCATAAGCAAAGATAGTATATGATATTGCTGTAAGAAAAAAAGATAAAGAGATTATAACCTTCAAAATAAACCACATATCAAATATAATTTAGGCATAAGAAGAATAAAATTACCACTTATTTGCAGATTTACTTTTTAAGATTAATCACTTACTTGCGGATTTACTCTGCTCTTTGTTGAGTTTTCTTGCAGAATGAATAGCCATAAGTGCTGCCCAATTCCCCGCTCTTACTGCATATTCTTCAAGAGTAGAAACAAGATTATTAGCTCTTGACGATATTATAGCAAACAAAACAACACCCGTTATAGCTGCGATAAGTCCAAAAGCTGTTGAATGCATGACGATAGCTATTGATTTTGAAAGATATATTTGTCTTTGAGCTGGATCCAGAGCTCCAACCCCTGCGAAAGCTTCTATAAGACCTATAACTGCACCAAGCAATCCCAATAGCACAGCAGTATTAGCGAATATATGAATGAGCGGCACTCTTCTTTGAATCTTGGGAACAAACCTCAAAAACTCCTCCTCAACAGCAGAACTTACAAGTTCTTTTATCTCCTCTTCATTTATATTTGAAGGATTAGTTTCTTTGACAACGCGCAAAGCGGAATACATAATAGCACCTATTGGAAGGTTAGAGTTCTGTTTTGCAACTTCTAATGCTCTATCTAATCCACCCTCTTCAAAAGCAGCTTTTACTTCATCAAAAGTTTTAGCTGGATTCTTTCCGTAAACAAAATAAAGCGCTATTATTCTTTCAATTGAAAAAGCAAGTATAACAAGGAAAAAGAGTAAAATGAAATGCATCGGCCAATCTCCAATCTTGTAAGCTTCTATAAGCTTAGCAAAAAAACCTTTTTCCTCCTTCTTCTCCCCTTCTTCCTTCTTCTCCTCTACTGCACCGGCTTCCTCACCTTCCTGAACGGTAGGCGGAGTTGCCTCTGCTTGAGCAAAAGCAGGTGGAGTAGGCTGCTGAAAAGCTCCCTCTTGAGAAAATAAGCCGCCAGCAAGAAAAACAAAAAGAGCTAACCCTACCAAAACTGAAAAATAACTTACCTTTATAGTTCTCTTTATCGTTCTTGTTCTCATCTCAATAAACCTCCTTTAATGTTAGTATTATATTATTACTATCTATAGATCTCTTAAAAGATAATCATAGTTCAATCTTTTTTTCAAGTTTTTTCAAAAATTTTCCTTTTATTTTTACAAATTCAGATAATATTACTCACGGACAAAAGAGAACTAAAATAAGAATAAATGAAAAACAAGAAAATTTTGGCGGCAATAGTATTCACGGCACTAATTTCAGCATACCTCATTTTCACAGGAATGAAAGAAAGTGTATCGTTTTATATTACTCCATCTGAGTTCTTCAAAGACAGACAAAAGTATGAGAACAAAAAACTCAGGATTGGTGGTTTCGTATCAGAACTTTGGTCAAAAGATCTTGACTACTTTTTCATCTTACAAGATGGTGAATTCTCAGTCCCAGTCACATTCAGAGGAGTTCCCCCAGATCTTTTTGCAAAAGCAAAAGGGGCAATAGCAGAAGGATACTGGGATAAATCCAAAAACATATTTGTTGCAGAAAAAATAATGGCAAAACATAGCGAAGAGTACCACCCACCAGAAGTAAAAAAATAAGGCAAAAAAGGAAAAATTTTCTATACCTCAAAACCCTTAAAACTTCTCCCCCTTTCAATCAACACGAAAAAAACGAAAAAAATAGAAAAAATGTAAATTTTTCACACTTTTCAGAAAAAATGATTATATTTATTATAAAAAAATTGAATTGAAAAGAAATTTCAAGACGGGGTCAGAAAGAAGAAAAATTTTCTCTCACGGGGTTCTAAAGAGAAGAAACTTTATAAGAAATAAACTAAAAAAACGAGAAAGGAGGATAAATGATGTATAAGTCAGGAGAAGAAAAAGTAAGCTTGGTAAAAAAAGATATATCTATTTTGGAAAAGGCAGTAAGCAAAATGCCCCCTTTACCATCAATTATAAAAAACCTCTTAAATTATGCATTCTATGAAACAGTACCTGTATCTCAAATCGTAGAGGATATAGGTAAAGACCCCACGCTGGCAGGTCAGATATTAAAATTTGCAAATTCTCAACTCCTCTCACCAATCAGAGTCTCAACACTTGAACACGCAATAGTACTTCTCGGAACAAAAAATGTATTTAGAATAGCAATAGCTCTATGGGCAAAGAACATAGGAGATACATACTTACCCGGTTATCAACAGAAGAAAGGAGAACTTTCTCTGAATTCATTCATAGGGGGTTATGCGTCAAAAAGAATAGCAGAAGTATCTTACCCGTCTGTTTCATACCTTGCGTTCTCAGCAGCGGTTTTAAGAAACATAGGTAAAATTGCAATAGATCAAATTGTCCTACACAAAAAATCTGAAATAATTCAAGAGATCTTCAAAGGGAAAAGTGCAATTGAGGTGGAAGAAGAAATACTTGGAATAACTTTCACTGACGCAAACTACATGGTCGCACAAGTATGGAACTTACCGGAAGAGCTGAAAATCCCCATGAAATTCTTCAAAACTCCACATCTCGTTCCAGATGATATACCAGAATATATAAAATTCACAACTTATATAGTCCATGTAGGAGATGTTATATCTCAGATGGTAGGAATAGGTAGCAGTTTTGATAACCTCGTGGAAAGATTCTCAAAAAAAAGCTTTGATATTCTCAAAATATCAGAAAAATATATCGAGATGATATTTACTGAAACATTCCTCAAAACAGAACAAATACTACATGAATTTTTCGGAGAAGATGAAACACTCCTAAAACTTATGTAATAGATAAAAATTTCCTAATTTTCGTTTCAATCGTTCTCCAAAGGAATAAAAAACTAATAAGCAAAAATAATAACAAAAAAACAAATAAATAAATCCAAAATTAAAGTTAAATTGAATCACATCTGATATGCTGACAGAAAAAAATTTAACAAGAGATATATTTAGAAAGTATCCTCTACTTTCAGACTATCCAAAGTCCTTCAATTTGAAAGACAAGAGAGAAGTTATAATCCGTCCGATGATAAAGGAAGATGTAGAAGAACTATATAAATTCTTCTCAAAACTTGACAAAGAAGATAGGCAATTTTTAAGAGATGATGTATCCAAAAAAGAGGTTATACAGAAGTGGGCAGAAAACCTAAATTATGATATAGTCCTACCCCTACTTGCTTTCTACAACGGAGAAGTCATAGCTGATGGCACGCTACATGCATCAAACTACTTCTGGACGCGGCATGTTGCTGAAATAAGAATAGTTGTTGCGAAAGATTTCAGAAATCTCGGAATTGGGAAGAAAATCGTATCTGAACTTTTTTTCATTTCCCTAAAAAGAGGTTTCAAAAAAATAGTTGCTCAAATCCCTTTCTACCAACAAAATACAATAAGAATCTTTGAATCGCTCGGCTTTGAAAAAGAAGCTATTTTAAGAAAACATATAATGATTCAAGGAAAATTCATAGACCTGCTTATTATGTCCATTTTCACAGATAATGTTGTTCAAAGCATGAAGAAAAGCTCCTAAAAAATAAAACAAATAAACAAAAAATAAAAATGAACAGGAAATTAAAACAGTAAAACCCAAAAGGAACGAAAATAAAAACAAAATAAAAACAAACAAAAAATGAACAATTCATAAAAATTTAAACTATAAAAGAATATTATTATGCCAAAGATAACAAAAAGAGAAGTTTCTTTCTGGTCAAATTTCGGTCTATCCTTTATCCTACTTATTGGAATATTGATCGTAGTGAACATAATCTCAAATAAATACTATGTTCTAAAAGATCTGACCGAAGAGAAATTACTTTCTATTTCTGATCAAACGAAAAAAATTCTCAAGGAACTTGATAGTAAAGCAAAATCTGAAAACAAAAAACTTGAAATAATTGCATTCATGCGAGAAGGAGATGAAGAAACAAGAGAATTTGAAAGACTTATGAAGCAATACGAATACAACTCAAAAAGCATAAAATGGGAAATCATAGATCCCGAAAAAAAACCCCAACTTGCTACAAAGTATGAAGTAAAAACATTAGGAACTGTTGTTATATCATACGGAGAAAAAAAAATAAAAGTAGATATAAGCACACAAGATCAAAATAAAACTCCTGAAAGCCAAATCTCAAACGCTATACTGAAAATAGTAAGGGTTATAGAACCTCGAGTTTGTTTCACAGAAGGACACGGTGAAAAAGACCCAAATGACACTGAGATACTAGGGATATCAAAATTAGGAGAATTTCTCAAAAACGAAGGATTTCAAGTTGGAAAAATAAGAACATGGGATCCAACTCCAATAGAATCTGTATGCGATGTGCTAATAATTGCTGGACCACAGATTGGATTCACTCCCGATGAAATAACAAAAATTTCAGATTATCTTATGACAGGCGGAAGAGCAATATTTCTCTCCGACCCAGACTCAAAAGACAATATAGCTGAAATAGTAAAAGCATGGGGAATAGAGTTAGATAATTCCTTAGTAATTGATCTTGCATCACGAGCTATTGGAGCATCACCCGCTCATCCAGTTATAGTAAAATATGACGAAGATCATCCAATAACAAAAGATTTCAGATTCGGTGTCCTTATGAGAACAGCAAGAAGAGTATTCACATCAAAGAATGTTTCAGGAGTAGATGCAACCGAAATAGCTAAAACATCAGAAAACTCGTGGGCAGACTTTGATTGGCAATCAGGACAAGTAAAATTCGACCCTCAAGATATAAAAGGTCCTGTTCCAGTTGCAGTCGCAGCATCTGGAATTCCGGGAACAAAAGGTGGCGAAGCAGTTTATGGAACGATGCAAAACCCCGTAACTACACAAGCAAGATTAGTCGTATTCGGAGACTCTGATTTTATCTCAAATGGTATGATAGAAATTCTTGGAAATAAAGACCTTATTTTGAATGCAGTAAATTGGGTGGCAGAAAGAGGAGAACTCATATCAATAAGACCAAGAGAAAGAAAAGCAAGAACTCTGGTTCTTACTCCAAAGAACATATCAACACTAAGAAACATATTCCTTGTTGCTTTACCGATGATTTTCTTTGCATTAGCAGTTGTGATGTACATCAGAAAAAGGAGATTGTAGAAAGAATCCAGAAATTTATACCAGAAATTTATAATGGAGATTGAAATTATATATAAAAAAGAAAAGATTGATAAGCCATGAGAGTTTTCAGACAAACGATCATTCTTTTGGTTGCTTTTTTGGTCATTTTAGGAGTATATTTTCTTGTTATAAAACCATCAGAAGAAAAGAAAAAACAAAAAGAAGAGCAAGAAAAGAAAATCGTAAATGTAGATAGCTCAAAAATAAGTGAAATATGGATCACAAAGCAAAATGGAGAAAAAATCGGGCTCAAAAGAGTAAATTCAAAGTGGGATATAATACATCCCATATGGGCAGAGGCAGATAAATTTTCCGTAAACCCAATAGCTTCAAGATACTCGTCAGTTGAAATAGAAAGAGTTATTGAGAAAAATGTAAAAGATGAAGAAAAACTAAAAGAATTCGGTTTCACACCGCCAAGATTCAAAGTTGAACTCAAAGTAAAAGACGAAAAAGAAGAAGAAAAAAGCATAGTTATACTTATAGGAGAAAAATCAAAAGTTGGATACAGCATTTACGCAAAAAGAGAAGATGACCCAGAAAACAAAATAGTCCTCATAAGCGCCTCATTAGAAGCAGTAATAGACAAAAATTTACAAGATTTCAGAGAAAAGAAACCTATGGATTTTGTTGTCCCAGATGTCAAAAAACTTGTGATAGTAAAAAACGGGAAACAAGAAGAAGCTGCAAACAAAAAAGAGTATATATTTGAGAAAAGAGAAGGAGGAGATTGGTATATAAAATTCCCGGAAAATACAACATATGTCAAAGCAAGGGAAAGCCAAGTAAGAGACCTACTCTATTCAATAAATGGAATAAAAATAGCAGAATTCGTTTCAGATTCCACCCAGCCCCAAAACCTTTATGGTCTTGAAAACCCGGATATCTCAATTGAAGCCACAATGTCAGATGAAACAAAAAATCTGCTGAAACTGAAACAAAAATCAAGAAAGCAAAAATTAACTGATGCTTCAAGGAGAACAAAATCAAAAAAAATATTTTATTGAGGTTTTAGAAAGCAAAGAACTAAAAGATCCCCCACCAGGAAAAAACAGATTATACTTTGAAAATAGCCCTTATCTAAAACAGCACGAAGATAATCCTGTTGATTGGTGGCCATGGTGTAAGGAAGCATTTGAGAAAGCAAGAAAAGAAAACAAATTGATATTTGTATCAATAGGATATTCAACATGCCACTGGTGCCATGTGATGGAAAGAGAATCTTTTTCAAACCCAGAAATAGCCAGACTTATAAACGAAAATTTTGTTTCAATAAAGATAGATAGAGAAGAAAGACCAGATCTTGATAGAATTTTTATGATGATATGCGAAATAACAATCAGAAACTGCGGATGGCCCCTTAATGTTATACTCACTCCCGATGGTCTCCCGATTTTTGTGGCAACATATCTACCCCCGACAACACAAAGAGGAATTTTAGGACTCAAAGACCTTATTCCAAAGATAAAAGAAATATGGGAGAAAGAAAAAGATAAAATATATCAAAATGGACTCAAAATATTGGATATTATAACCAAAATCAACGAAGAGGTCCCAGAAACAAAAGATAAATCAAAATTAAGTACAAAATCAATAGTTGAATTAGAGCAAAAAGCTTTTTTTGATCTTGAAAACTCCTTTGATGAAGAATATGGAGGATTTGGATCAGGAGCAAAATTTCCAAATGTTCCCAACCTTCTCTTTCTATTGAGATACTGGAAAAGAACAAAAAATAAAAAAGCACTCCTTATGGTAGAAAAAACACTTGATAGTATGTATCAAGGAGGAATTTATGACCAAATAGGAGGAGGTTTTCACAGATACACAGTTGATAGAACATTTCTTATTCCACATTTTGAAAAGATGCTTTATGATCAAGCTCAACTTATTGATGTATATTCAGAAGCATACCAAATAACAAAAAAACCGGATTACAAAAGAGTTATAGATGAAACATTTGAATATCTTCTTGAAGAACTTTACGATGAAAAAACTTCCGGATTTTTTTCAGCACAAGATGCAGAATCAGAAGGAGAAGAAGGGAAATACTATCTTTGGACAGCTGAAGAAATAAAAAATGTAATCGGAGATGATCTAAAATCAGAGATATTTATGAGACATTTTGGAGTTTCATTTTCAGGAAACACACCACATTTTGGAAATAAAAATATCCTTCACATATCAGCAAACAAAGATAAGATAGCTCAATTTTATAGAAAAAATAAATCAGAAATAGAAGAAATAATAGAATGGGGCAGAAAAAAACTCAAAGAAGAAAGAAAGAAAAGAGTTCCACCTTTCAAAGACACAAAAATACTTACCGATTGGAATTCTCTCCTCATTTACTCTCTTGCAAAAGCAGGATTTATACTCAAAAACGAAAAGATGATAAAAACAGCAGAAAACACAGCGGAATTTATCTTATCAAAAATGTTTGATGGAGAAAATCTATATCACTGCTTTAAAGACGGAAAAGTTTATACCAAGGGTATGTTAGATGATTGGGCTTTTTTACTACAAGGTCTTTTAGAACTTTATCTTTCAACACAAAAAACAAAGTTGTTGGAGCTATCAGTTGAAATCGCTGAAAAATTGATTGAAAAGTTTTATGATGAGTCAAAAAGTTGTTTCTTTATGCAAGAAAAAGGGAATTCAGATTCCGTTTTATCAAAAATCAGAGATTTATATGATCTATCAACACCATCTGGAAACTCTGTGGCTATAATTTCCCTTTTGAAGCTATACAAGATAACGGGAGAAGAAAAATTCAAAAATTTAGCTGAAAACACCTTGATGAGCATTATTGATTATGTTGAAACTTCTACATTTGGATTTGGGAACACACTCTGCGCATTAGATTTCCTCGCAGGTCCGACATACGAGATAGTAATAGTTCCTCCAAAGCATGAAATAAATAATAGTAAAACACCAAAAAGTGTAGAACCATTTTTTGATAAGTTGAGAGAAACATACATTCCAAACAAAATCGTAATACTATACAACGAAAGAGTAAAAGATTTGACTTTTATAAAACAGATTGATATTTCGCCACAAGATGATGTAAGAGTATATGTATGTTCAGAATGGATATGCAAGGCTCCATCTCACACCCCAGAAGACATGCTGATGAGAATAGAGGAATAATAATAATGAAATCAAAATCAGAAAAACTTTTCAGAAATTACGATTTTAGTTTGATTATTTATTTTTTGAGCTTTTGTTTTTTGAATTTAAGTGTTTGAGAACCTTGATAAAATCTTCCCAGGTCTTCGCTCCTATTATTTCTTTCTTTATCTTTTTTAATCGGCTTATATCGTTTATCTTATCTAAAAGGTTTTTTATTAGTTTTGCTTTCTGACTTCCAAACTTTGCTTGGACAATTCCCAAAATTCCCTCTTTAAGACCTTCTTTAAGACCTTCTTTCAATCCCTCTTGTTTTCCCTTTTCAAAACCTCTCTGTTCTCCCTCCTTTTCTCCCCATTTATAGAGGAAAGTTTTCCTTATGTCTACTTCAATTGGCATAGGTTTTACCTCTATTTCAACATCAAATAAACCAGCTAAAAAGCTTACACTATCTATATATTTAGCAATTTCTTTTTCATCTTTCACAATTTCTACAATTCTTTTTTTAACCTTTTTTATTATTT
>Ga0079995_1055025_pt1 | contig 11112 bp, 7 predicted proteins | sample FaiFalFF_MnMetaG_2_FD_69198 | JGI IMG/M metagenome (GOLD analysis project Ga0079995, IMG submission 69198) | Freshwater microbial communities from Yellowstone National Park, Wyoming, USA - Fairy Falls C (FF_Mn_C) (SPADES assembly) (version 4) | ecosystem: Environmental > Aquatic > Freshwater >... | reverse complement strand
ACTCCGCCCTAACAATTATCTGGCTCATTCTAGCCACGAGTTCCAGAAAAGTGTCTACGGCATCGGCTATGCCAGCCGCCTTCAAAATGGGGCCTGGCTTTCTGCTAGCTATGTATGCCGCTAGTTTACCACCTAGAGGGGTTGCAACACCTAGCAGGTCTAACAGGTTCTTAACATCTGCCTCTAGTTCCTTCCGCTCTTCAGAGGAAATCTCTCCGTGACGCGCCTTATTTACCAGCGGCAGAACCCGGTTAAGAAGTGAAGCTAGCTTCAACAGCTCTTCATCAGACAAATGCGAGAACATGGAGGGATCATTATGATGCCAGCCTATAAATAATTCGGCAGTAGATGGAGTCGCCTGATCTATTGTTGAACTAGCTGGGAACATCGATGTAAATTCGAGAAATTCGGGCTAAATGCTTATAACTTTTCAAAGTGTTCTGTTCTCGTTAAGAGAGTGTGGGGGCTGGTGATGTGTGGGGTGTTGATGCTTGGCAGGAAGTCTTAAAAACATTTGGGAGGTCTGTGAGTTTGAGGACGACATTAAGTACGGTAGGCTTGAGCCAGCGAGGTTCACCGTAGAGCTTTGGCAGGTGCTCGAAGGAACCGCTGATAAAATCTACACTGATCCTAATCTTTTCCTACCCCACACCTATCTAACTGAGAACATGAAATATCTACTGAGGGAGGCTTTGAGGAGGCTAAGCGGTAAGGGTGGACAGCCTGTCTTTGTCTTGGATACCGAGTTCGGCGGAGGTAAAACCCACACAATCCTGCTTCTATACCATGTCTTTAAAAGCAGGGATGTCGGAACCAGCTTCATCAGAGAAGCCCGTCTATCAGATGAGACAGGGGTTATCGAGGTCCCGAAATGCCGCGTCCTAGCTATCGACTGCAAGAAAATGAGCAAGACTACTATGTGGGGAGAGATAGCCTACAGACTCGGGAGGTATGAAGTCTTTGAAGAGGAGGACCGCGGAGTAAAACCCGTAAAGGACATAGGGAAAATGAGGTCTCTCCTCGACGAGCCCACGCTAATTCTCTTAGACGAGCTCCCCCACCACCTTCTACAGGCAGAGGCCATCAAGGTCGGTGACACAAACCTCTCCAACCTCACAGTAGCCTTCATACTTTCGTTGGTCAGCGTAGTCTCATCGACAAAGGACTCCATACTAGTCATATCGTTGACCGGTAAGCAGAAGCTGTATGAAGAGTATAGTAGGAAGCTTAAGCACCAAATCGGTGAGCTTGCAGTAGAGAAGGTTGACTCCATGGCACGGGAGTCGCTTTCAAGGCAGGCACAATACATGGTTCCCATGGAGAAAGAGGAGGTAGCTCAGGTCCTGAAAAAAAGACTCATAAAATCGATAAAAGAGCCAGAAAGGGAGGAGGTCGTAAAAAGATACTACGAATACCTCGTAGAAAGACGTTTAGTTGAGGACATAAAGTATCGGCAGCGGCTTAAGGAGTCATATCCTTTCCACCCATTCCTGATAGACATACTCTATGATAGGGTCTCCACAATAGAGGCCTTCAACAAAACTAGGGGGATATTCAGACTACTCAGCCTCATGCTGCACAGGATTTACAGAGATAGGATGGAATGTAAACTACTGTCTCCCGGAGACATACTCTTGGAGGACAGCGAAATATTGGAGGAGCTAACCAACAGACTCGATAGAGGAAGCTTCAGACCAGTCATAGAGACGGACTGCATAGAGAAGGCTGGGAGGCTCGACCAGAGGAGGAATATACCAATAGTTAAGAGAATAGCTAGGACAATATTCCTATATTCGCTGATAGGAGCGGAAAGAGTTTCCGGGGCTCTACCAAGGGATATTAAACTTGGTGCTTGCTACCCGGGAATAGACCCCGGCCTAGTTGACGAGGTGTTGGAGGAGATTGACAGGGAGTTCTGGTACCTCAAGGTCGAAGGAGGGACATACTACTTCCACACGGAGCCGAACATAAACAAGATAATATACGATTACATGGGCGAGGTAAGTGACGACGAGATAAGAGATGTTATCAGTAAAAAGATCCAAGAAATCTTAGGGCATACGCCTAACATTAAAGTGGTTGTCTGGGATAGCAATGGGCTGGAGGATAGACCTGAAATCAAGCTAATGGTAGTGGACTACAAAGGCCTCAGACCCGGTGAAGAAAAGGCCGCAGTGGAGGAGCTTTTGGAGAGAAAGGTCGGCGGTAAGATAAGGGAGTACAGGAATACAATAGTTTTTCTTCTCCCCGATTTCGATGCCGTCCCGTCTATGGAGAATAGCGCTAGGATGTTATGTGCCGTGAAGAAGGCTGAGAAGGACCAGAGGATTATTCTTGATAAGGAGAAGGTTAAAAAGCTGAAGGAGAGAGAGGGGAAATATGAAGAGAATTTAAGAATTGACTGCATGAACGTATACTCGAAAATTGCGTTTCCAAGGGTTGGTGATGGCCAGATAACAATAGACGACTTGGAAGGCTTAAATGGTAAGTCTAATTTAACCGGCGCAGTTTTTGAAAAGCTGGAGAAGGTTAAAAAGCTAATACCCGGATCAGTTAGACTGAACACAAAGGAGCTTGCGAAAATCCTTCAGGCAAATAGAATTATAAAGGTTCGGGACATTTACGAGTTGTTCCACAAGGATAGGACCAAACCATTCATATTCTCCGGGGAGACAATATTGGAGACCGTCAAGGCCGGCGTCAAAGAAGGCGATTTTGGATACACTGAAATTCTAGATGAACGCGACGGAAAATATCCAGCAGTAATTGGGAGTAGCCTCCAGAACGTCGAGTGGGATGGATGGCTTATCGAGCAGCAACTAGTACGTTCAAAACCCGTAGCTCCAGGGACGCAAATCACTGATGAAGATACAGAAACAATAGGTGGAGGGCAAACTTCAATAGATGTGGTTACACCACTTCATGAAATGTCTTTTCAGATTGGGAGCCTAAAGGAAATCTTAAAGAGGATTGCTGAAGTAAGGGCTCTATCTCCGGGTAAAACATTCAGCGTAGAGCTGAGGCTCGACATACATGACGAAAATCATAGAATCAAAATGGGTCTTGAATGTAGCGAGTGGCGTGCAATAAGCAGCGATGTAGAGAGGTTGCTCAACCTAATCGAGAAGACCGGGAAATATATGGTAAGCGGGTACATCAAGGTGGCATCAGAGGACGAGGGCTTCATAGAGGAGCTGAGGGGGTTGGCGGGGTAAAGTGAGGGAAGTCAAACACCTTATACATGACAGCGGCCAGTCAGCAAGCTTCCAGGTAACGGTTAACGACCATTACGGCTTCAGGCGCTTCACCATAGGCATGGTCAGGGGCTGGAGGAGGGAACTGGCTCTAAAGCACCTGAAGCTAGTGGAGAGAGAAAAGTGGGACACTGAGGCTGTGAGGGCCTTCGTCGGCATCCACGCCTTAAAGGCCGCCAGAAACAATGAAGAGGCGCTAAGATACCTAGATCTAGTCAAACACATGGAGAAACTCGATATATACTTCTGGTCATGCGTATTCCTGATGAACCTGAAAAAAGGGTTAAGGGCCTGGAGGGTCCTATATGGAGAGGACGCTCATTGAGGAGAAGACAATACAGCATCTGAAGCTATTCCTTGAGGTGAGTGAGGAAGCTAGAAGGGAAAAGCTTGGAAATCGTAAACCACCCATAAGCGCGATGCTGTATTGGTGGACTAGAAAACCCCTCATTGTATCGAGAGCTGTGACACTTCTTTCACTAACTCCGTCAACAATTTCTTTAGATTCAGTTAAACCTTTTTTAAGTCTGAATCGGGATAAAGTTACATTCAGGTTTCTGCTGAACAGAAATGAATTTGAGAAGGCGGTAAAAAAAGATCTCGGGGAGTTAAAAATTTTAGATCCATTCGCAGGTGCGGGAAACCTAATGTTTGAACCCGCCAGACTAGGGTTGCATTGCACAGTAGTAGAGTACAACCCGGTAGCTTACCTTATACTTAAGTCTACTCTTGAGTACCCTGCAAAACACGGGCCAAAGCTAGCAGAAGATATTGAGAGATATGGTGGTGAAGTGATTAAGCGAGTTGAAAAGGAGCTTGGGAATTTCTACAGGCGGGATGGTCGTAAAGCCTTACACTATCTCTGGTGTTGGTGTATAAGATGTCCCTACTGTGGGCAGAGAATTCCTCTAGCAAACAATATGTGGTTGGACCAGAGGAGAAAGATAGGTTATAGAGTCATTCCTACCGATAATGGAGACTTCAGAATAGAGATAGGAACCTTAACAACTAAGGAGGGGTCTAGCTACACGCAGAAAGGGGGGAAAGCAGTCTGTATAAAGTGCAGAAATGCGATAAGCTATGAACAGATGGTTAAGGACATAGCGGAGAGAAAAGATAAGGAAATGATAGCGGTCGTGGTGAGGGACGTTAAGGGGAAGAATTATGAATTACCAACGAATCAAGACAGGAAAGGCTTCGATGAGGCGAGCAGGAGAATAAGCGAAGAGTGGGAGAGCCTACTGAACCGTGACCTAATACCTCAGGAAGAAATGAAAGAATACGAACTCTTCCGCATGACTAACTACGGCTTTAAAAAATGGTACGAAATTTTCACGGAAAGACAGCTCCTAGTTATGTGCACACTACTCAAAACAATAAAGGAGGTATGTTCAGAAATAAGCGATAAGGAATACGCAAAGACAATAGCGACTTATCTAGGATTCATGCTATGTAAACACGTAGACTATAACTGTATTGGAACAAGATGGCATACAACTAACGAGCAGGTTGCTGATGCCCTCTCCTTTAGAAGCCCTCGCTTTTGTTACAACTTTGCTGAAACCAATCCCTTCGAGAAGACTAGCGGCTCCCTACACTCTATGCTTGAGGATATTGTTAATGCTGCACGGTTTGCGTCTACTAACGAGACTCCCGTGAATGTTGTTTTAGGATCTGGGCTACATTTAGCAAAATTGTTCACGGATGACTTTGATATTGTTTTAACGGACCCCCCTTACCTAAATGATGTGCCTTACGGCGAGATTAGCGAGTTCTTCTATGTTTGGCTTGTCAGGTTGTTAAAAGCATACTATCCCGAGCTACCTGAGAGAGTTCCGCTAGAGGAGGACTTGGTTCTTAGCAAGGGCAGGTTCGGAGGAAGCGAAGATCTTGCGATGGAGTTCTATAAACGTGGTATGGAAACTTCATTCAACAACATATATAACGTGTTAAAGAATGATGGCCTGCTTGTTGTATTTTTCGCGCATTCCAGCACAGAGGCTTGGGAGCTTCTCCTAGACATCCTCAGGAAGACTAGGTTTAGGGTGGTATCCAGCTATGCCGTACACACGGAGAGCACCGAGAACGTTCTAGCTAGGGGCAAGACCTCCTTCATGAGCTCCATCGTTCTAGCATGTAGGAAGAACCTTATGGATGAGGAGGCATACTTTGAAACTATTATGCCTAATGTGGTTGAGAAGATTCGTAAATTGGTTGAGGGGCTGGATACTGACGACCTGCTCAGTCTTCCAATAACGGACCTCCTGATAATGGCTTACGGGTTGGTTCTTGAAGAAACAACGCGGTATACGAGGATTAAGAGCTACAGGGCCGACTTCAAGCCGAACTTCGAGGAGCTTATAGGCGATGCAAGGGACGTCATACTCAAGGAGGTCGTTAAAAAGCTGACGGGTGTGTCTCCGGCCATGCTGGGGCCTGAGGCCTCATTCGTCCTTGTAGGAAAGATATTCTACAGGGGGAGCATGCCTTCAGACGAGGCTTTGAAGGCTGCAAGGGCCTACGGCCTAAGCATAGACAGTCTCACTAGGGGCGGATATGTGGAGAAGGTTGGTGGTGGAGTGAGGATTAAGCCATTTAGCGAGGCACGCATAGATATGGACCCAATGGAAGTTGATAGGAATAACGTTTACGAACAGTTACTTTACCTTGAGAAGACTGTATTTCAGCGTGGTGTGGCTGAAGCAAAGAAGTTGCTCAGCCAGCCTAACTTCAGAGTCGGGGAACTTAAAAGCTTGGTGAGTACCCTTCTTAAGCATTACGGCTTGTTGGTTAACAAAGGGGAAGAGTTAAGTGATGATGAGAAGGCGGAGTTGGAGGTCCTTAAAACGCTTTCTGACATCCTCCAAAGCCCGCCTCCGCGCACGCCTACATTAGACAGCTATATGTGACGGGACATGTTAGAGGTGGGTTCTAGGGTCAGGCTTCGGGACGGCAGGACCGGCATAGTGGCGGAGCTGAAGGGCGGCTTTGCGAGGGTCGTTCCAGCCGACGGAGGACAGCTCTGGTCCCCCGTGGAGGAGCTGGTAGAAGATCTAGGATTAGTGGACAGGTTTCTGAAGGGGGAGTTGGATGAGGGTATAGACTTCATCCTATCTATGGACGCCTACAGGCTTCTCACCGAGTACAAGTTTAACCCATATGTTATGGCCTCCTCAACGAAGATAACGATTTACCCGCACCAGATAGATGAGGTTATCCACATACTGGACAGGCAGAGGTTTATGGTGGCTGACGAGGTTGGTCTGGGTAAGACAATTACCGCGCTACTGGTTGCTAGCGAGCTTAAGGCTCGCGGGATAGCTAGGAGAATGCTCTTCGTGGTGCCTAAAGCCCTTGTCCCGAAGTGGAGGCGAGAGTTGGTTGAAAGGTTCGAGGTGGAAGATGCTAAAATTCTTGACTCAGGCTTCCTGAAGGCTGAGCCTAAACCATTCAAAATGGACGAGTTTTTCTACGTCTCCTCGATGGACTTCCTTAAACAGGACCATATTATCGGGATACTGGACGACACGTCACTGGATATAGTGGTCGTCGACGAAGCCCACAAGTTTGTCCCGGGTACCGAGAGGTACGACCTAGGCAGGAAACTGTCCGAGAAGGCCGGTAATATGCTCTTCCTCACTGCTACCCCACATAGGGGCAATGACGAGGAATACCTTGAGATAATGAGGCTCCTCGACCCCTACATCCTCGATGTAGACTCGGCTAAAACACTCCTTGTCAGGAACATGAAGGAGGATGTGGTTGACTTGGATGGTAGGGAGGTTTTCCCGAAAAGGTCTAGCACCACCGTCCCGATAAGGCTCAGCAATGAGGAATACGAGCTTCATAGGATGATAGACAGGTATGTTGGAGACCTCATTGAAAGGGCTTCTGACAGGAAGGAGCTTAACGCCCTCAGGTTCATAGGGGTGATCTTGAGGAAGAGAGCAACATCCTCGCCTAGGGCTTTGCGGAAGACCCTTGAGAGGAGGCTTGAAAAGCTCAAGTTAGGTCTGGCAGTGGAGGCTGGTAGGGCCTTAAGGAGGATCAGGGAGGCGGAGGAGGAGTTTGATGAGGGGGAGTATGAGGAGGCGGAGGAGGAGATAATTGGTTTACCTGCGATGGACAGAAGGGCCGAACAGGATGCTGTAAGGAAGCTGATCGAGCAGCTTGAAATACTAGGGGAAACCGATTCAAAGCTCGAATACCTGTTAAACTTCATTGCGGAGGTGAAGAAGGGAGACCCCTCCGCTAAAATAGTTGTGTTTAGCGAATACAGGGATACAGTCGAATACCTATACGAGAAGCTGTCCGAGAAGTATAGGGTTGCGGTGATACATGGGCTGATGGATGTGGATGAGAGGCAGAAGGTGCTGGATGAAGCCAGGTTGGCTGAGGGGCCTGAGATCATTGTCTGCACAGACGCGGCGGGAGAGGGTGTTGACATGCAGTTTGCAAATGTTGAGATAAACTATGACCTGCCGTGGAACCCCAACAGGCTGGAGCAGAGGATGGGGAGGATACACAGGATAGGCCAGAAGAGAAACGTATACTACTACAACTTCACACTCTACGGAACTGTCGACGGCCAGATACTTTCAAAAGTCCTGGATAAGATAGAGACGATAAGGGCTGCTATGGGGGAGAAGGTGTATGACGTGATCGGCAGGCTGATAAGCGAGGAGGATATAGTGAACATATACCAGGAGCTGGCCAAAGCACCGTTGGACAGGTGGGAGCCAGCCCTCAAACGAATTGACGGGATTATTGAGGAGAGAAAGCGAGTACTGGAGGAGGTTGATAAGCTGCTTTCGGGACATAGGCTGGATAGAACCAAGCTTGATGAAATGAGGAAGGTCGTGATGAACGCCGTCGACAAAAATGAAGTTAAGAGGTTTTTAGAGGTCTACCTAAACAGATACGGCGGCAGGATAGAGACTTATAAGCCTGATGAGGAGGTTTACAGGCTCTTCCTGCCTAGGAAGCTTGCCCACCGCATAGAGGGAAGCGCGATAGTGACAGGTACGTTTTCAAGCGAGGTCGCACAAGAGAAGGGCTACCCATACCTAGCCCTTGGAAACAAGTATGTGATGGAGATGATAAAGGATGCTGCAAGACAGAGTGTTTCTATGTTTAGACACAGCACTGTGGGAGGGTTACTATACTTATACCGTTTGGTGTTCAGGGACGGAGCTGGAAGGGAGAGGGACGGGAGGCTTATAGCATTACTGTATACTGAAGGAAAAGTAGTGGAAGTTGACCCTAGGTTTGTCTGGGATCTAGCCCCCGTAAAGGAACATCCCATAGAGGATTATACGCCAAACCTTGTAGAGGAGGGTCTGCGAGCCACGATGAAGGAGGCATACAGGGTTCTAGGCGAGGTCAAGGAAGGGCTTGACAGAAAGCTCCAAGAAATCAAGAAGAAGACAATGGATGCCGTTATAGCGTATTTTTCTAGGAAGGTTAAGGAATGTGATGAAAGGATATCAGACTATGAGCGCAAACTCCATGAGTCGCCGCATTTCAAGGGGCTTATCGTCATCGAGGAGGGCAAGAAAGCAGCGCTTAGAAGAGAGATGGATGCTGAGCGTATACGGCTCGAAAAAGAGTATGAGACAACGGCTTCCTATGAGCCGGTTGGACTGGCCATTATAATTAGGGAAAAGGAGGGGGTAGATGAGAAGTTAGCTGTCGAGAGGGCTGGCATAAAGGCGGTAATCGAGTTCGAGAAGAATAGGGCTGGAGAGGATCAAGAAAAGTGGAACAAGATAGAGGATGTCTCGACCAAGTTCAAGGGCTATGACGTAGAGTCGTTCGATAGGGTTATCGAGGTGAAGTCTTTCAAAACAACGGGCCCGGTTGAGATGACAAGCCATGAATGGCAGACAGCGTTGAGAATGAAGGAGATGTACTGGCTATATGTCGTGGAAAACGCCTTAACAAAGCCTAAGGTACACCCAAAGCAGAACCCGGCGGAAAGATTTAAAGACAAAGTAAAGAAAGTACCCATAACAGACTACAGATACATCATCGAAGATTGGAAGACATAACTGCGCGAACATTTGCTAGTCGTCTGCATAGCCTAAAAGATTTTTACCATTAACGGACGATTAAGAATTTTACCACTAACTTAGAATTTTTATCCTGAAAAACTTAGGAGTATTTATTTTTAGCAGCAGAACAATGTAGGAAGACTTATATAACTCCTCAAAGAATTATGACTGCATTGAATAAAATGAGTTTACTGGAAATCAAGCTTAAGCGTTTAGATGAAATTTTCCGAACCGTTATTATCGTGGTGTCTTTAGCTATTTCAGCTAGTTCTGTGAATTTGAATTTATTTTTCCTTTTATTTCCTTTATTTATATGGAGCATTGGACACGGAATGAATCGCTTTAAATATTTAGAGTTTTTTTTCAAACTATTAGCATGGTTTCACTTATCATTCGCAACAACAGTGACGATATTCAAAGCTACTTTAGGTGTCGCCACCCTTGGATCAGCTTTAATTATTTTTTGTGCATATTTTTCAGCTCTGACTACTCATATCGTCATTTCCTGGTTTAGTGATACACTGGATGTAGAACAAGTACACCATTTACGAAAAAATTTAACAACTTTAATGCTAGCATTTTTTCCGGTAGTTTTTTATTATCCTCAGTTTGTTTAATAAATTGAAGGATGTTCTTACGCTAGTTTAGATTATATGAAAGATGTTTAAATGTTTTATTCGATTGCTAAAGCTCTATGATTTTTAAACGCAGTCCTTCGTAGAATTTAGAACTACTGAAGCTTAACAATATAATGGCTCCATTGCGGGTAAAGTTGGGATGCATAGGTGTTCGCTTTCTGGAATAATTGTTCTGGTTTTGTTGCCGCGTTAGGATCTCTGCTTTTCCTTGTTTTGTTATGGACTACGAGTGTTTCTGAGACGGTTGGGGGTGTTCAAACAACGCAGGCTCGGGTTTACATAACCTTCACAGGCATAACCACAAAACTCCAGTTATACAATTAACCGAGTCGGCGAGCAGGCAGGGCTACATGGCCGTGGTTGTAATGACCGGCCTCCGCCCAAGCGATATAATACCAGCCAACACTATAATCGAGATCCGCGTAGTCACCAAAAACGGAGTGCTACTTCTCTCCCAAACCGCTATGGTTAGGAGAAACTTGGATGACTACGAATTTGTTATTACCCCAGATAAGTACCGAGACCTATGCCAGGGTAGGCCACTCTACGTCAGCCTCAAGATGGAAACACCGTCTGAAATATACTCTTACCAAGGCATCCTCCCCGAGTGGCGCGGTATAGCCGACATGTGTCTGCCCTTCACCCGCTAAACCATGAAAACACAAAACCATGCTATTCCCAAGGAGACACTAAAGAAGTTGATTAAATGACAAATATTGTTAATTTGAGGCTATTATGCTCTAAAATCAATCCGTCTCTCAACATCTATCATCTTTACCCTCCCCCTCTTCTCTGCGACGGCTAGGACTGGCTTAGCTTTTGCCTTTTCTGCGGCCTCAAGTAGTGGTGCTAGCTCATCCCACCTAACACCCTTATCCAACCTCCTACCCTTACGATAACTCACACAAAACAAGACAAATATTCCACTTAAAACGTTATTTAGACGCTTCAGATATATGTTGATAGGTCTTGAGGAGCTGGAGGGTTCCAAGCCAGTCTAGGCCAGGCGTGGAGTATACTGTTTCCGTGGATGATGGTGGTGTGTGGAGCTGTACATGCCCACACTACACATATAGACACACAATATGCAAGCACATAGTAATGGTTCAAACTGAGCTATCAACACCGAAACCAAAGTATGTAGTTCATCCTATGGTTAGGGATGGT
>Ga0079995_1044344_pt1 | contig 11112 bp, 13 predicted proteins | sample FaiFalFF_MnMetaG_2_FD_69198 | JGI IMG/M metagenome (GOLD analysis project Ga0079995, IMG submission 69198) | Freshwater microbial communities from Yellowstone National Park, Wyoming, USA - Fairy Falls C (FF_Mn_C) (SPADES assembly) (version 4) | ecosystem: Environmental > Aquatic > Freshwater >... | reverse complement strand
ATGTTTCACCGGTTGTGAGGGCTGCGTCCGAGGCCCCCAGCTTCACAGCGAGACGTAGAAGCTTTCTGTGGAGAGCGGTGTCCAGCTTCAAACCAGCAAAACAACACATAACAACCTTAAAGGTTTAGCGCACCGCCAAACCCAACTGAACGCCACACAACTCTTCGAGTTAACTACCCTACGCAGCTTCTAACCTAATCCACAACCCTATCACGAAATCCCTAACGTTCACTTTCAAGCTCTGCACAAGCTCCGGCAAAAACTACCCATGCGTTCTCGATACATCGCCGGCATTTGGGCCGCGGTGACGTGCAAAGGCGTAAGTAGCTTCGGAAGCATCAACACAATCGCCATGCACCACTGTAACCATATCGCTTAGAGCGACCGCACTCTTTCCACATATACCTATTCAGAAACCTAATCACAAACAGCTAAGGTCTTGAAGATTTTTAACGTGTTAATGTTTCCTCAGCGTGGGATATGCAGGTTTTCAGGCCCTACATTGACTGGCGGATGTCTGCCCGTGTACTGGATAATAGGCGGCTTGGAAAGCAGAGGGTGGAGGCGAAGCAGGTCATGAACGCCATTCTCCGCAGGATGGGCTTGATAAGGGATGGGAGGCGGGGCTGGCTCAACCACCCAATAACCTTAATGTACTACAATGATGGCAGGCCCTATTTCAGAGACCTCATCGGCTACTTCAACGCCTGCGTCGAGGAGTGGAGGCTTCGTGGAATGAGAAGCTCGATCAGCTTATCCGATATAGAGCACCTGATTCAGGGCGTGATATCGGCCGAGGGCCATCCATTGACGCCTACACATGAGATCGAGTATCGGAGAATCCTGATACTGAAGGAACCGGAGCATTATATCAGGGCTTTTCGGAGGGAGGAGGTTTTGGAGGTCTTTGAGACCGAGCCTGTGCTGATAAGTGGAATCAATAGCTGGATTTTCAGTAATAGGGGGCTTTATGAGTCCGCTCTGAGACGGGCTGTAAAAGTGGCTGAGCGGCTGGGGGTAGTATAGCTTTCACTTTAGGGAATCATGGACTTTCTGGTATATGTGGAATAAATAAATAGAAAATATATGCCGATGGGGTATAAATAAAAAATAGTATATATGCCGGTGGGGCCGTCAGGCTAGAGCGGCTAGTCCGGCCTCCTGGACTTATATCACTAGTCTCCTGATGTCTCTGAGGATTCTTTTCGCCACTCGTAAGATTGCCTGCCAACGCTTCCTACCCCTCCGACGATAGCTCTCATAGACCGCTAGCTATCTACGACGCTTGTTCAGAACCATTATATTATATTGGCCAGAAGTATTAGTAGTTGGCTCCGTAATCCTCTACCTCTCTAAGGACGCCTAAACAGCTCATAGTGGGTCTCCAACCCAGTCCTAGACAATGTCTTGAGGACGATGGAGTCGTGGGAGACGATGTAGGCCAATGGAGGACCCTTAAGACCTAGCCTCTCGACGGCCATACTGTAGAGCGGTAGTTACATATAGTCTTTTCATGAATCCTAGTCGCCAGCCTATCGGCGTAGCGCTAAAGAGTCCTGCGAGTCTCTACAGCTAATGGATCATCTATTGTGCTCCGTGTATTTTTGGCCGCCTTCTTTATCCCAGCCATCTCCACCCAAAGCTCCGTCGGAGCCCTAACCTCAAGCTCCAACGGAGAAGCATAGAGTGGCTGGAATAGATCAGGCCTACCTAGGAATATCTGCCTCAGAGCCTTCACATCATTCTCATCCGTCTTCCTAAGACCATTGTTCCTTCTCACTTCGGAGACCGCTTTCAAATCTCCAAGCCTCAGGGACACCATCACATCTGGGACACCTTCAGAGCCGGAGCGTTCTGGAGGGTTGGCTGAGGGGGCTGGCATGAGGAGCCTTAGCAGGTCGATGTAAACGTCCACGCGCTTCCTCCTGCCGGCGCCCTCGGCGACCTCAGGTTCACGCGGCTTAGCCTCAGAGAGGTAAAGCTTGACGAGGAGAGCCAAAGCCATCAGCCCGTCCTTTTCGGCGACCTCAGCGACCTCCAAAGCCAGCCTCCTCACCTCAGGCCTAATGGGCGAGCCCCTCGCCTCGTTTAGGGTTCGGCGCAATCGTCCGCGAACTGCGCGAGCTCATAGAGGTCAAGTAATCCGAACAGATGCTCCATGATCGCCTTGCAGAGGAGGGCGAGGGCCTCTTCCGGCCCGGTAAGCTCCTCTTGCGCCTGCGCTATCGCGTCGTACCGAGCGTCGTACTCGGCCCTCTTCGCCGGGTCTGAGAGGACCTGGTAGGCCTCGTTGACCAACCTGAACATATCCTCGTTGATTTCGGGATCGAAGACCTTGGTAAGCCTCTTGTACGCCTTGCTGATCTCCTTCTGGGTGGCGTTCCTCGGGACGTCGAGGACGGCATAATAGTCCACGAAGCGGTCCAAACCTGAAGCGAATCGAAAGTGATTTTATTTAAGCGAAAAGGACCCGAATAAAAGCAAGAATTGTAGGAGGGCCACCGCTCTTTAATACCAAGCCCGAGCAGTTCGGTGCTATGAGTGTTGTTAGGCCGGCCAGACCATGAGATTACACTCAGCAGAAACGGGATTTCGGCCAGCAGGAGCTACAGAAGCCCCAGACCGCGCTATCCCGGGACGCCAGCCTGGAGCAGAAGCTCAAGGGATTCATGAGGAACGGCGAGGACTGGGAGAGGTCAAGGACGAGCATACCGGGAGTCTTCGTCGTCAAGCTTCCCGGGCGCGGGTCGAGGGGGCCTGAGCTCGCGCTTGAGATTGACCCGGTGGACGGCCAGGGCCAGCCGAAGAAGAAGCGGGGGTACATGGTCAGGGGAAAGGCCGACCTGGAGGAGCTCACGAAGATAATATCCGATCCGAGGCTTACCAGGCTCGCGGAGGCCCTCGAAGCCGTGAACCCTAAGGCAGTCAAGAACAACTCGAGGATGATAGAAATCTGAAGGGCGACCGTTAGGGAGCCTCTCGCGAACCCTCGCCCGGAGACGTAGGTTGGGCCGTCGCAACCCCAGGCAGGACTTCGCAGTAAAGCCGGCCTCACTCCGTGAGTTCAACAGCGATCTCCCTCCGCCTTCCTTTTGAGAGCTTCACCATCCCGGTCCTCTCAAGCCTCCTCAGCCTCCTCCAGACCGTCGGTTTCGAAATCCCCAGCCTTCCTGAAAGCGGGTCGAGCGTCCTAACCCCGCGGGCCAACGATTCTATGATCTGCCTGTCGACCTCGTCGATCTCGGGGAAGCTCAGATAGTCGGTGCTGAAGGCGACGAGAGCTTTTCCGTCTTCCGACTCGACTTCAATAGTCATCGGTACCCTCGAGATCAGAGCTGCGCAGAGGGCCTCCACAACGAGAAGCCTCATGCCTCCGCTCAAATTGAGGATTATCGGCCTCTCGGCCCACGACCTGAAAGTCCTCGCAAGGGTCAGGACCGAGGACAGGGACGAGCCCATCGTGATACGGGGGCGGCTTCCCAGCAGCGAGGCGGTGCGGAGGTTCATCGAGGAGGCAGATCACAATCTGGCGAAGAAGGTCGGAGCGCACGCTTCAAGCCTGCTGGTCGAGGCCTTAGGTTCACCGCAGGAGAGCCGGTGAGTAATCAGGACATCCCCACGGCCCAGAGGCTCGGAGCAGGGGCCGAGTACAGCGCCTCTACCCTGAAACCGGCCTCTGACGCGAGGGATGCTAGGATGGAGTCCAGCTCCAGGAGCGAACCGCGCCTTATCCTGTTCCTCACGACGAAGGCGGCAAGCGATCCGGCCCTCAGGACCTCCCGTAGTCCCGAGAGCACGTTCCCCATCAGGATCATCCAACGGTTAAGGGAATAGTAGTCGTGCCTGTGGGAGCGCTCGCGGAGCGCGTTCCTCGCCATGCCTTCGAAGAAGTCCCTGGGGTCGCCTCCGGCCCTCAGGACCCTCTCAAGCCTCCTCTCAGGGTCCCCTGCGTGTAGCGAAACGAGGACATATGGAGGGCTCGTGACTACTGCATCGACGGAGGAAGGGCGAAGGAGATTGCCGATCGTCGAGGCGTCGGCCCAAAGAACATGGAAGGACCTTCCAGATTCCTCCTGAACCCTTTCAGAGGCATCTAGACCCAGCCCAGGTACTCCTGCTCTATCTCGACGCCTACGGCCTCCCGGCCCATAAGGATTGAGACCACGCATGTTGAGAAGGTTCCCGCGAAGGGGTCTAGGATGAGGTCTCCGGGGGAGCTGACGAGCTATATTAGCCTCTCGATCAGATGCAGGTTGGCCTTTGCAGAGTGCCTGACGGCCTCTTTGGGAAAGAACCTCCGGTAGTGGCCGAAGGCGGGAGCAACAGGCACCTCGATCCTCTCGGGCTCAGGGAGCGAGGCCGGCCTCAGGGGCAACGCCAGTCCGAAAACGTAGTTACACGATAATCGGTTTTCTGTGACTACACTACATGCGGAACTCCTGGGCCCCTCCCCGCACCAAATTGCGCCCGTCGCGTAGCGCCTCTTCTTCCCAACCGATCGATGAGGCGGGGAGGGCCTTTCGGGTCCATCGGTATTCTACTCAAGACAGAGATAAGCTTTCTCCCCGAAAGAGACAACAGGGCCATGACTCTTGAAATAACCCGATAGCATACGATCATGTTGTGACGGTTGTAGAGCTTCCAGGGCTTCCTCCGGAGGTCCTCGGAAGACCGTTGGTCGTGCTGGAGCCTGGCTTCGTCCAGATGAGGTATGATAAGGACTCGTTTGCGAAGATAGCGTCGAAGAGGAGACAGCTGGCCTTCGGAGTGACTCTGGGTCTCAGGAAAGCAACGTTCAAGATCTCCTACGTTAGGAGGGCCCTCGAGGCGGGAGACGCTACCGCTGTGGTCCTGAAGGAGCGGGAAGCGATCAAGGGCATGTGGTACGTGACCGCGTACACAGACGTCCTACCGCCGAGGATAGCCCTCTATCTGGAGTCGGACGTGCCTGACGAGTTCGGAGAAAAGGCGGTGCGGCTTGATGAGCTCACAAAGGCGGTTCACGAGATGAAGAGGCAGGGGCTGAAGGTCCCCCAGGGTATGAAGGCAGAGCTCGACGAGCTGAACCAGATCTGGTCCAAGGCCAGGATCTTCAGGAGGTTCATCAGCAGGCCGGGTTCCCTGAAGATAACGGTACCTACTCCGGACGGGATGGCGGTCATCTCGTGGAAGATTGAAAAGGCCAACCAATCCCTCGGCAGTATGATAAAAGGACTCCAAGCGCACCTCAGCGAGACGATGGGCGTCATCATGAGCTTCGACAACGCAGTGAGCCTCAGGGACGCGATAGTTCAGGCGAGAGCCGAGGGGAAGGGAGAAAGGCAACTGAGGGCAAGACTCCTTGTAAGAAGGGAGGGTGAGGGATTCACGGCCCATCCCTACGCGAAGAAGGTCTCCCACAGCGAGCGAGAGGAGGACGTGAGGGAGTACTTGGACTTCCTCGACGAGCTGACCGGAGGTTCGTTCTTCGCCGAGGCCATAGAGAGGAAGGACAGCAGGTCCGTGGCTTTCCAGGGACTCATCACGGTCAGGGCGGCCTTCCTTCAGGAGGAGGTGGCTGGGACGTGATGTCCGAGGAGGAGAGAATCACAACGTACTCGGGGCCTCGTCAGGGTCCTCCGGAAGAGGTTCGCGAGCTACGTCACGGAGTGCATCGAGAGGGCGAGGGCGCTGAGGGAAGCCGTCAGGCTCATCACCGAACCGGTCGAGGTCAAGCGCAGGATCTGGGGGGCAGAGTCGGAGCCGCTGATGGAGGCAGCGCCATACTGCCATTCGCCGACAGGGACGTGAGCTTCATAGCGACCATAACTGTAACTGTAGTGGACGACGGAAGGAGCTACCACAGGAGGTTCAGGAGCACCCTTACTTCACTGTCTTCCGAGAGGAAAAAGGTTTCAGGCAAGTCCTCTAAAAATCTTTTTAAAATCTTCACGTAAACTCGTAAGGGGGTGGTAAATGGAAGAAACAGAGTTCTCCCGCCTCATGAGGGCAATAGGTCTATTGGGACTCAATCATAACTGGGTAGTAGGAATTGTAGCATTATGTGCTCAGGAAATAGCCATTAGAAAAAATTGGAATCATTAGGCGTCAAAACTGGGGAACAAGACTTCCAAAAAATAGCTAAATTGCTTGCCGATCACATCGAAAAAATGAGTGAAAAACCACCTGACATTTTATTTTCGTTAGCTAGGGCATATCCTAGCATACGCGGTAAGTTAGTCCATTGGGGGCACAAGGCCAAACTGTACGATGCGGAGGTCAGGAGTATTGTTGAAAACACAGTCGGACTCATAGAGACTTTGTTCGTTGAGATGCCTAAAAAAACAGAAATGTATCAATTAGCTGAGACCCTTCTTACTTCCGAGGAGAGTGAAGTAATGTCGAAGATTTCTAACCTTAATTCAACCCAGCGTGAAAAAATAGTTTTTTCCTTGATTGAGAGATATCTGTTATTAGATTGGAACCAACCAGGCTATTATGAAATGAGAGAAAAGATTGAAAGATTAATAAAGTTTATCATCAAATCTTTAAAGCCTGAGGAAATAGCTTCTCTGCTCGATGCCGTAATTCAGCGATTTAGTGCGGTTATTCCGGACCTTATAATGGAGATGTTGGGCGAAGTCGGCGCTCTTTCCCCCGTATTGGAGATGCTTCAGAAGAAAAATTACGCTGATTGGATTGTCTCTCGTTTTGTTAACAGTACAAGTTTCGCCAGCGCAGGATTTAACGCGAGAGTAGTAGCAATTATAGGTCCGATTCTGAGCGAATCGCAAATCAAAAAGGTCTTCAAAGCCATTCTTGAAAATGATCAAATTTGCTACTCTTGGAGCGCTCAGCCCCATTTGATTAATTTCATAAACATGTACGGTAAAAGAGTTAACCGGACTCTGTTAGAGAGGGTATTGAAAAGAGTTTCACCCTAAGGGTTCATTCTTCAAGTAGGCGTATGAGGAAAATCTAGTCTATGAAATTTGTTTAAGAGTCCTTGTTTAAAGTTTAGAAAATAATTCATTAGCTCAAAAGTGCTGATAATTGGCATTTCTCTACAACTTTCAAGACAAACTCTCATTCTCTTGATAGTGTCATTTTTTCATGGAAATTTCGCTTTGAAAAGTATTTAGCCTCCCTAGATGTATCGGATTACCTTTCAGCCTCTTTTATCCTTAAATCAGCCCTTCTGAGCTATAATTTGGAAGCTGTGACTTCATTCTGAATATGCGAGCGGTGCAGTTGAGGCTTTGCAGAGAGGTGGAGAGCCTGTATGCCCGCCATGCATAGAGGGGTATTGCGAGAGATGCGCGAGTTGAAGTAGCTAAGATAACTGTAGCCATGAATGCCTCTATTAGTCCTACTCTTGTAAGGTCAGGGTCCTGTCAAGTTTTACATATGCCTTTTGAGATTCGGTCTCTAGCCGTATTGCACGTTATCGATATTGTTGCGATCTTTCATGATTCCACAGGACCTTTTTGTTGAGCTTTATTCTGTCTTTTCATTGCAGGACCCAGCCTGAAATACACCCGATGGTCGTTTACGTTTAAATTAGCGCTAAGTGGTGTTATGTCGGAAGCGGGGTAGGGTAGCCAGGTCCATCCCGCCGGGCTCATAACCCGGAGATCGGTGGTTCAAATCCACCCCCACTATAATCATTGTACTGTAAGCCCTGTCACCCTTATCGCCCCACTTTATAGGCTGACTACGCGCGACGCTGAATCGATCAGGGATGGCCGTCGCGGACGCGCTCCTAGTCATCCAGTACGATCAGATCTCCCAGAGCCCCTCTATCTGTTCAGACTGTTGACGAGAGCGGGCATCCCATCGTTACCGTCAAGGCAGACTTTAGGGACGAACCGATTATAAAGGGAGTTGACAGGTCTTAAGTATCCCACCGTTCTCGTCTGGTTCAGGGGGGTTGGAAGAGGGAAGACGGCACAATTATCAACATGTGGACAGGAAGTGGACAGGAAGGACGTAAGGTCGTCGTCTCCTGCCTGAAGTCAGGCGCAACCCCTGAGTCAGCCCTAAAGATCGCCAAGATCGTCGAGGCCTGCATCCTCGAGAAGCTGACCGCCTGGATCCTCGAGCTCCTGAGGAGGGAGAACGAGGAGTGGTACAGGAACTGGATCGTCTTCGACAGGGCCGTCAAGAGGAGGGAGACGGAGAAGGAGATCGGCCAACAGACTGGATCGGGCCGGAAGTGAGCGGGGGAGGGAAGGTCGAGATCCAGCGTGTTGGTGGAGTATGACATTTATCATGAGCTCTAAGTCCTCTTTTCCCTGATCCTAACCGCTACTAGAGTGGTTATCATCTCGGCTGAAACCTTAGTGGGACCCCCGCATCTATCAAGGGTCCTACTCCAGACGGCGTTGGCTAGCCTCGAAGGGTAAACTAACGTCCTATACTAATTTCAGCGTCAGCCTTTTTATTGGTAGCCCTTGAAACCGCGCTCCTATGCTCCGACGGCCTGTCTACCCCTCCAGCCTAATCACCAGCTGTAGTGTAGTGCAAGTCACAACTGCCTTCACTTACATGACTTACATGAAAATCAAAATCATGGAATCTTAAGAATCCAAGGTGGCTTGTACGTCTGAAAGAATGTCGAACAGCGGGAGGTCAAGATCGCTTAACTTCTCAACTTCTTTAGCAAACTCTTTTAACCAATTTTGCCACTTCTCAAATTGTTGACCTCCAGTAGTTCTAGTTGCAACGACTAAATGATAATGCCTTTTACCAGTACGTAATCTAATTGGTAATATGACGTCTCTAGTACGTGATCCACTACTTATACCTTGCATTACCGTATATTTTAGCAGGTCAACGAATGTCTCTACATAAACTTCTTCAAGCAGTTCTGTACTAAAGGATTGTTGCAAAAGCGAGTCTGCTTCTGTAATATCGCAGTCTAAGATCTTTGCTAATGTGTTAGGAGATATTCTCTTCGTATTAACTAATTCTGCGAACATGCCCGTGTGAAGCAGCGCAATTACGTCTGAAGGCACGCTTAATAGGTGCTTCATAAACCCAAGGGGCATCGCACTAGGAGAAGGCGGGTCTAAAAATATGAGTCCATGCACCCACCCTCGATCCCCTTTCATCCTATCAAAAAATTGCTTAAAGTTGAGCCACGTATATTCTTCCTCACAGTTATAGGCGGTAATCGCGATTATTTTTTCTTCGTCTTTTACCGCAGAAGGTAAGTCGGAACTGAAACTGTAACGAGGTTTTGATGTTGACAGTTGATCGAATATAATTTGGGATCGATTTTTTAGCTGCGTCCTGTAATCCTCTTCTATATCGTTTAACACCACAATGTCCCAATAGTAATCATGGATGCTATTAGGCCTTCGTTTTTCAGATAACAGGGCTGGTGCCAGTAAAGCGAGCATAGACGACCCGGGAATTCTGATCGACTTATTACCATGTCTAACTTCGATAATCCCGTTTCCGGCATAAGGATCGAAATAAAATAATTTGGCATTACGGTTCCTTATTTTTTGCTTTTTACGTTGGGATGTCATGATGTGTAGATATGGGAACCGCATATAATTCCATAAGAAAAGCAACTTCATGATGGTGCCCGGATTTTCTACTATGACAGCGATCTCACGCGTTTCACGATAGAGTTTATCTGCCCATTCTCGAAGAGATAACCCAGATATTTTCTGTTTCCAATCCTCTTTTAATCTATTTATCGCCTTGCCCATAGCTCTTGCACACTGTATTCAATATTTGCGACCATACTCATACCACCAAGTACCTCTGAGCTTGTATCGTCTAGCTAATTCTTTGAAATATCTGCCAGCTTCCCGATCTAACGTAGACAGCTCTTTGTGACTAATTTCTACTCCAAGGACCTCCTTAAGGTAAACTATATTCATGCCCCTAATATGAAGCGACTCGCCATAAACGAAGTCCGGCTCAATGGCAGCCAGCTCCCTAAAGATTTCTTCCATATCGCTCCTCCAATCAGGCCTCTGCGGGACTGGCGGGAACACGGGCGCGATGATGACTCCGACCTTCAGTCCGGCCTCTTTCGCTTTTCTCAAGAGGTTCAGCCTCGCCTCCGGTGAGGATACGCGGGGCTCTATGAGCCTGGCGAACTGCTTGTCCATCGTGGCTATGGACACCTGAAGCCTGACCTGCTCTCTGTACCTCTTTAGAATTGGGATGCTACGCGCAGCTAGGGGACTCCTGGTCTGGATGCAGAATTTGACCCCCTTGGGCAACGCCGCTTCGAGGATCTTCGTCGCGCCCTCCACAAGCTGGGGGAGGAACGGGTCATGAGTTGAGCTTATTAATACCTCGACACCGCTCCATCTTTCCCATGGCGTCGCCCTAATCGCCTCGTCCAGATTATTCGGTAATAGCAGATAATCCCCCCACCTGAGATCGACCACGGGACCAAATTTAGCCCTCCCATATCCTTTCCATATGTAATCGACGTAGCAGAACGGACAACCGAAAGAGCAACCCACAGCGAAGTTCACGGCCCATCCGTCACTCAGGTCCTTTCCTACACCACCAGCATTCCTTAAAGTCAGTCTAGAGGGCTTTACAAGAGGCGGGTTAATCCTAAACTTTGAAACTAGCAACTCGTGCCGCCGGTAAGTGTTTATGACCTCCATTCAGGTCTCAAACTGTAATGAAATGTTCTGCTATAAAGCGTTAGAGGATACTCAGTATCGTAAAAAAGCGGTAACTTTAGGATCATAAGGGTCCTATCCCGCAGACACCAAACGGCTATAGGAGAGCGGTGTTCAAGCAGAAAAGTGGCGCCCGCACTGGTCAGGTGCAACTCGCCGAGAATATCGAGGGGCGGTGACTGAAGAGAGAAGCAGAGGAGATTGCCGCAAGCTCGATGATGAGGCTCTGGAGATGACGTAGACATAGCTGAGACTGAAGGACAACGATCTGTCCACAAAAACATGAGCAGAGTCCAGAACTGGGACGAAATAGTTAACGCGGTTAGAGAGACTCGGCGGAGTTCTCGAGGGTGATAGAAGTCTGAAAGGTAGTTGAGGGGCGGCCGGACTAGGACTATGATCATCGAGCGCCGTTCTGAGACCTGCTGGTCGAGACTCCAGGCTTATCAGAAGAGAGCTGGTGAGCGATCAG
>Ga0079995_1054193_pt1 | contig 11115 bp, 13 predicted proteins | sample FaiFalFF_MnMetaG_2_FD_69198 | JGI IMG/M metagenome (GOLD analysis project Ga0079995, IMG submission 69198) | Freshwater microbial communities from Yellowstone National Park, Wyoming, USA - Fairy Falls C (FF_Mn_C) (SPADES assembly) (version 4) | ecosystem: Environmental > Aquatic > Freshwater >... | reverse complement strand
AACCGTCAGCTATATTAAGGTTGACACCGTCAACAGCCACCACTTTATCGAACCGCTTTTCCAGATTAACGAGCCTAACAGAAGCCATCCGCATCATACTACACAAAAATTTTAGATATTAAGATTTCGCTCCCTGAGCACGGACGTGTTAACTTAGGTGTTACGTTTTTGGCCTAGGTGTTTGTGTTGTGTTTTTATGTTTTTGAGGGAGAGGACTGCTTTTCCTGTGGTCTTGTAAGTTCTCTACTTGGTTTTTCTTGGGCTGAGCTTTAGGGCTGTCTTGAGGCCCTTTGTTTTGAGTTATGTGGCTGTTTGGAAGTGGTCTCAGCGCCTCCCAGGCTTCAGAAAACCATACAACTATAAAAGCAGGAGGATCTGTGGATTATGGCTCTCATGGACTAGAAATAGCCTACAGGCGGAGAAATTCCTAAAAACACTGGTCAGACTATATGGTAGACATCCAGTATGGACTGATGGTGCCCCATGGTACAGCGATGCATGTAAGAGGCTAAAACTTGAGCATTACATGTATAATGGCCCCATACAGTGATAGAGAGGGCTATACAGACATTGAAGGATAGGGTTGAATGCTTCGACAATGCAGTAAGAAGGGATGCAGCCTACAACACGTCAGAAGATAGCTAAACCTATACCAACCAGAAAACCAGATAACAATACAAAACATCAGAGGGATGATAAAAATGGTCTAAAGTTAACAAGACCTATGTCTATGGCTTAGTCCTGTTTTATTCTCTATTCTCTTATACATGTTCTGAATTATATCCTTGAATAGGTTTAACAACTATTCTTTGGTTGAGAAAGCTTACTCTGTTTTGTTTATGTCATTGGTCTAAGCCTTAGGGATCTCACCGAGAGGTACTGTGTAACCATGGTTACTAGGGAGAGTGTTAGAAGATGGTTCCATAGATTCTCCAAGATATTCTCTGTGGAGAAGAAGTTTAGGAATGCTGTGGCTGTTGATGAGACTGTGGTGAAGACGCATGGTCTTAGAGCTTATTTATGGTCTGCTGTAGACGTAGATTCAGGCGAAATACTGGCAATATACGCCTCAAGGAGCAGAAACATGCTAATCGCTTTGAAGTTCCTTAGAATGTCCTGAGTAGATGTATTAACAAGCCATTGATAGTAGTCGATAGAGGTCCTTGGTATAGGTGGGCTCTAGAAAGGCTTGGACTAAAGTATCAGTATCAGAGATTCGGTTAAGGAATAGAGTTGAGAGGTTCTTCGGATACCTAAAACAGAGAACAAGAAGATTCCACAATAACATAAACAGTTGGAAGGCCCAATCGATGCAAGACTACGCGAAAACCATAGCAATGATCAGAAACCTAATCACACTAATAAAAACCCAAGGAGGCGTATTACTTGGTTGACAGGATCGGCGGCTCCAAGTAACCGGCATATCCGTAGGCCTGTACGGCTCCATCGCTTCCCACAAGCACAAATATCGCATTTCCCAACTTGAGTCTTGACATCGGCGGCAACTTTTTCTCTTACCGGCCACTCGTCACCCCACTCAATTGTTACATCAATATTTTCGGAGTTCTCAAACTTTTCAGCCAGTCAGTTTCGGTTGTTCCGTCTGCACCAAAGAGCTCGGGCCAGGCGAAACCTTGTGCAAAGGCTATCACGTTAAATTTTACTTTTTCACGAGTGGTGCTGTAACGAATTGCGTAACTGTTCTCTCAATTGTGGACGCAGCTTGCGTCACAATTGTGGTCACGGTTCTTTCAGCGGCCTCAGGCTTAGCCAGCCATCCTGCTGCCGCTCCAATAGCCAGCCCGCCGACTAGTCCACCTACAGCTCCCAACACAGTTCTCCTTGATACACTCTTCTCCGACATGCGGTATCTTTATTATCCTTGTTGGCTCATCCCTCCCTATCTTCGACCTCATCTCCGAATACTCCTACTTGTGTCACGGATATTCTCACAGCATACTTCAAGCCAGATCTACAGACCTCCACCAAGACCGATGCCTTAACGTGAAGCCTTATGTTTCCATAAACATAGAGTCAAAGCCCTTTAAGCCCGAGACGTAATCCTAGCCAGCCATCGGGAAGCCCAATGTCATAAGCCCTTTCATCCCGCTTTCAAAACATAAAGAAAAGAGAGGAGAAGCGCTCAGTTGGACAGCCCAAAATTAAAAAAATCTTATATCATCGCCTTGGTCAAAACTTGCATGGTCAATTTGGTGAAGTTTGGTGTTATTGGCCTCGGAGATTTTGGTGAAAGGCATGTACAGGCTTTGAAGAGCATTAAAGGTGTTGAGGTTGTTGCTGTTTGTTCACGGACGAGAAGTCGTGCTGAAGAGGTTGCTAGGATGTATGGGGTGAAGAAGTGGTATACTGATAGAGAGAAGCTCGTGAGGGATGATGAGGTAGATGCGGTCACAATAGCTACCGCAGATGATGACCATGTGGAGCCGACGATTTTGGCTGCCGATGCTGGGAAGCCTGCACTTCTGGAGAAGCCTATTGCGACGACGCTAGAAGATGCAGACAAAATAATCAGCGCGGTAAAGAGAAGTAACATAATTTTCATGGTCGGGCATATATTGAGGTTTGATAGACGATATAGAATAGTTTACAACATGGCAAAGGATGGTAGGCTTGGAAGGATAGGCTCGATGTATGCTCGTAGGACAGGCAGACAGAGAGCTGCGAGAATTTTCTTGGACAGGGTCTCGCCGCCAGTCCAGACAGGGGTGCATGACATTGATATAATGAGATGGATAGCGGGAAGAGAGGTAGTTCAAGTCGCAGGCTTTGCTGCAAGGAGAATGAACTACAAGTATCCAGATATTTTCTGGACGGTCATGAAGTTTGACGACGGCTCGCTGGGAGTTATGGAGAACGGATTTATGCTGAATGACAGTTACCCGCACTTCATCGACTCACAACTAGAAGTAATATCGGAGAAAGCAACAATACATATCCTCACACCAGGTGAATATTTCTCGGTATACAGCGTCGAAGGAGTGGAGAAGCCTGACGTCACATACTGGCCTAAAATGGACACACATGCCGAGGGCGCTCTCAGAGATGAATTAGAATATTTTGCGAAATGCGTAGCCGAAGGCAGGCAACCAACAGCCGTCCCGGTAGAAGACGCAAAGAGGGCTTTAGAGATAGCATTGATGGCGATTAAATCGGCGGAAAACAAAGGGTCTCCCCTCTCTGTTTAACAGTATACTGATGAAAAGATGCTGAGCAAAGCGGGAAATTTGCCAGTCAGCAATTGCAGACATTCTTGTAAGCAACCACGCGAAGATATGCACCACTACCAAATCCACGACCACTAGCCTAGGAAGAATATCATACGGCAACCAGACACAAACACTAATTCACTCAGCTCCAATGGGAAAACACAAATCTAATTACAAAGCAAGAAAAAATCAACACAATTATCAGGAGCAATGTCTATAATTCTTAAAAGTCAGCGTTAATACAGATTGATGGTGAATTCTATTATGGGTTGCATGTCTGCTGAGGAGTTGGAGAAGTTTTTGAATGGACCCAATTTGGCGAGGATAGCGGTGGTTAGAGAAGATGGCTTTCCCTTCATAGTTCCTGTATGAGTGGTGTGGGAAATACCTCTACGTCGTGGGTAGAAAAAGATCTAGCTATGTAAACGATATCAGACGGGATGGTCGTGTCTGTGTGTTGATTGACGAGGATAAGCTACCATTAAGAAAGGTGATCATTGAGGGGGTCGGAAGTCGTGGGAACCGACTGGATAGACATAGGTAAACGAATGGCCGTAAGATATCTTGGACCAGATGTTGGGCCCAAATATCTTGAAGGGACTCGAGACCAACCGCGCTGGGTCATACGCATAACTCCAAAAAAGATAACAACTTGGAAAGTTCCTCCAGAGTCTGCAGAGAGAAAGGAAGCTTGGCACCCACGATACTACGAGCCAGGAACAAGATGGCACATGGAATATCAGAAGGAAAAGCAGATTTAGTGAGACTGTTTCGAGGATTGTCTTCTTTATTGATGGAGTAAATCGGCTTTGCTTTTATTTGCTCCATATTCTGCTAGTCTGCTCAGGTATATCACCGTAATGGATATTGGAATAACACGTTCATATACTTTATTCTCTGTATATTACACAAGACGATAGTGTCCAAATAAGCATTTTTGCTCACCTTCCCCCACTTGGCCTGATAGTATATTGTGAATAAGTTTAATAATGGTTTGAGGTTTGTTATTCCCTGTATGTGGTTTCTCGCGCTCATCTTGTGGTGGAATACTCATAGTTCTCTCCTTTAGGTATCTGAAGTACCTCTTCCTAATACTGAATCTCTCATGCCTATACTCTAGCCCAAGCCTCTCAAATGCCACCTATACCATGGACCCTTATCCACTATTACTAATGGCTTGTTTGTACACATCTTTAAGGAATGTTAGGGCGTTGAGGCTGCTCTTACCATAAGACGCCTCTAGAGCCAGTAATTTCTTTGAATCTACGTCTACCGCGGACCATATGTATACGTAGGATTTCTTGACGCGTAGCTTAGTCTCATCAACAGCTATACATCTCCTATACTTGGGCTCCTTAGCGACATTTACAGAAGATATCTTCCTGGCTAGGTAGTGAACGGAAGACTTGCTTATCGGCTCTAAAGCAATGCTATGAACCTTAGAAACCTTCCTACAGCTACCATGAAACATATAGTCCCAGCTAAGACCTTAACCTCCCTACTTTTTTATTACGAATAAAACAGCCAAAGGCCACAACATCCATATAAATAAAACACATCAGCCGGCCTTTAAATATAACACCTTACTTGGACACTATCCTCTTATGTTATGGACTGATGCTGAGAGAACGTGGCCATCCTATAGTAGGTCAACGGCCATTACTGAACTCACACCATAAATCCTTACCAAAATGCGAAACATCCAATAATCAACAAAATTAGATGCCTAGCTAAGTGTGAGGTTGAAATCAGCCGGGGTGGAAGTTTGCACTGGTGGTAATCACGGAGATATAGTGTTAAAAAGTGTTTTTATGTAAACAAGAAAGACGCCTCTTCGGGTTTTGCTGTTATAAAAGAGTTTTTGTATGCAAAAATCCTAGAACCTTTGCTTCACACGAAATTTATCGACACACCAAACCTGGTTCGTGGCTTAATTCTCGAAACACTACAGCATTTGCTGAATAATCTTTCTTATCTCTTTAAAGCACCTAATGTTAAACCTCTGACTAGATTTCTTTGTACAATGAATATGAATAATAATGGAGGAATCATCGACATAACCACCGAAGCTGCTATCTCACCATATCGAATCGCATATGCAGTTACAAAGAGGGATGCTGCCACATTAACTGTTGCTGCTTTTTTGAGAGTGAGTATTAACGCAAAAAGGTACTCATTCCAGCTCGCTAGAAACGTTAGAATAGATACGGCTAATATACCTGGTAAACTTAGAGGTAAAACGATGCTGAAAATCAACCTTGTTCTTGAACAGCCATCTATCAATGCGGCTTCTTCTAACTCCATGGGTATGTCATTGATGAAACTTCTCAGAACTAGAATAGATAATGGAAGGTTAAACACTGTATAGATAAGTATTAAACCTATGTGAGTATCCAAGAGTTGCATATGTTGATACAGAATAAATATTGGTACCACAAAAATTATTGGAGGAAGTAACCTCAAAGAGAATATATATGATGAGAAAAAATCACCTCCAGTTTTAAATCTTGACATACTATACGCCGCCGGGAAACTTATTAGAACATTAAAAAACGTACTAACAGTAGATATTACTATACTGTTGAACATGAAATCTATAAACCTGAAACCTGGCGCATATAATACGTTCTCATAGTTTTGCAGTGTGTAGTTAGTTGGAAACATGATCCCACTAACGATGTCACCATATTCCTTAAACGACGTTAATATGATAAAGAATATCGGCAGCAATAAGATCGATGTTGCCATGATTATTATAAACCAGGCATAGACCGCTGTTTTCAATTAAATGATCCTCACCCGCCTAAGAACTCGCAGTCCAATTGTTGCGCCAGCCACTGTGATGTAAAACAGAAATAGAGTGGTTGCTGCCGCTAACCCGAAGTTGCCGTGTATGAAACCCGCCCTGTAAACAAAGAGTGTGGCAGATGTTGTTAAAAAACCGGGCCCCCCACCTGTCGTAATATGCACATACTCAAAGACTTTATAGGCATCCATGACCCGCAGCACGGTTACCAATAATATTAATGGTTTCAACAATGGTAACGTGATGTACCTAAAAATTCTCCTAGGATCCGCGCCGTCTATTAGCGCAGCCTCATATGGTTCGCGGGGTAGTGCTTGAAGACCTGAATATAATATTATAAATACAAACGGTGTCCATTGCAGTACATCCATTGTTATTAGGATGCTGAACGATGAGTTAAAGTCCCTGAAGAAAGAGAAACTTATTCCAAAATATCTTAAGATGTAGGGAACCAGCCCAACAAATTCGTTGAACATAAGTTTTGCCATTATTGCAATTAAGGAAGGCGCTACAGCTAAAGGGGCTAAAATAAGAGTAATTATTACCCTTTTACAATGTATTTCGCGATTAAATAGCACCGCCAAAAATAGCCCCAATACAACCTCTACTGGTGTCACTATGGATGCATATAAGGTTGTTAGACCTACCGAGTACCAGAACTGATTATTGATAGCCACTTGGAGAAAGTTATCTATTCCTACAAATTTGGGGTTTTGGAATGTTCTCACTGTTATGTCGTGTACAGATAGATAATACGCAAAAATCGTCGGATATAAAGTTAAAAATAATAGCGTTACAATGGCAGGCAAGACTAGAATGTATTTTATTTTATCCCTTGTATACATCTTCATAAAAAGATTTGGGTAGAATAGTTATCTCAGTAATCGGCGCAGTTCTTCTTGAGCGGCTTCCAACGCATCGTCAACAGAGGTTTGACCAGACCATGCCGCAGATATGTGCTTTACCAAGATATCGTATATTGTAAATACTTCTGGGTGGTTAGTCATTGGGAAAGCATACTTGTCTAGTATTGGAATTAGTTCAGGGATCTCTGTCCTTATTTTACTGGCCTCAGGCATGTAAAAGACCGAACGCATGGGGGGAAATCCGCCGAATTTTAGGTAATCCAGCATGGCCCTTGTAGTGGTAAGGTATGCTAGGAGTTTGAAGGCTTCTCTTTTATGCTGAGAAGCTTTATTGATGCTGCACCCTAAGTAGTGGCTGTGAGACCGGTGTAGAATACTGCCGTCTGTAAGCCTCACTCCAGGTATCGGTGCAATTCCTATTTTGTCCCAAACTAGCGGCGATTTTTCACGGCTTCTCAACTCGCCAATCGCAGCATTCCACTGAATATACATCGCTGCTTTGCCTGCTTGGAAGGCAGCATTGGCTTCGCCATATTCGTATGCTATAGAGTCTGGGGGCGATATTTCATTTTTCATGAAATCTACGTATAGCTGTAACGCTCTTTTTGCAGCAGGGTTTGTAAGGTCTTCCACAGCCTTCCGCTCTTTTCCAGGTTCGAATGGTGTTCCGCCAGCCGATGCCAAGATGCTTTCCCACAACATTGCGTTGAATAGAAGTGTCTTACCTGATACTATGAAACCATAATCGGTTGGGGAGTCCGGATTGTATTTTTTGGTGAACTTACGGGCAAGATTATAAAGCTCATCAAGCGTCTCTGGCGGTTTTTCGATTAAATCTTTACGGTAGATCAATACATGTACGCTTAAGTCGGTGGGTATACCGTAAATTTTCCCGTCTACCTTGAAAGCGTCAATGGCTGCTGGGAAAAAGTCAGCTAATGTGTAAGGATACAATGAGTCGTCAGCGAAGTATGCGTCTAATGGTTCTAGGTATGGCGCCAGTTTACCAACCAGATAGAACTCAAAGACGATATCCAATTCAGGTGAACCAGCTAAAAGTATGCTAGTTAACTTATCTACGTGTGTCTCCCGTCCGAATAGCACCAGCTCGCTTTTTACACCTGTTTCGTCAGCCAAATGTTTATTCCATCTATCTAAAACTTTGGCTATAGCGTCACTTTCCGGACCTGGCCACCAGTTAACTTTTACCGTTACTGGCTCCATACGACCAATAGTACGTTCAACCGTCGTAGTTTGGACCATTGTCGTGGGCACCGTGACCGTGGTTGTTACTGTTTGGGCTCCGGCTGTGACTGTTTTGGTTTCGGTTCTTACTCCTCCTGTAGCTGAGCCGGCAAGATATCCGCCCACACCCGCAATTATCCCAACACCTACAACAGCGCCAGCAGCCAAAGCCGTGCTCACAGCCTTCCTACGAGACATCCTTTTGTTGAGTATTTCCTCACCACCATCCTTTTTCATACAACATCATTATATTAAGGTGGAATATATTCTTTTTTCCAAAACCGAGATAGTGTCCAAATAACGGGTTTTATAGTTGAAGACCTCCCCATAATAGCCTCGCGAGTCAAAATAGACTCCCCTAGAGGATATTTAAAGCCTTATTTGGACACTAACAGCCAAACCACAACGGTCAAATCATTTGAGGCTCACGTTCACAGAATATACAAGAAGACGATGCATTAACCCGAAAGAGTTCAAGGGAATTCAGCGAGTAATGTGGATGGATGAATGACTAAGCTAGGAAGGGAACATAGTGAATTACTCTTAGACTATTTTACCATAGATATCAATTTGCACACAATATCAGGCCTTAATGGAGTGTCATGAAAATATCATCAATGAATGCTACGTAAGTAGAGGTTTACTCTGTCATAAGACTTTCTATATACCCTAACACTGTTTCAAAATGAGATGGTAACTTATTGAATTGCTGGGCTATTTTCCCTATGCTACGTAGGTCCTTGAACCCCGTACCAGTTACCACGCACGCAACTTTCTCGTCTTTGTCGATAAATTTCTCCTCCCTTAACCTTTTCAAAGCTGCAATGGTTGTAGAGCTTGATGGCTCCGCAAATATCCCTTCGGTTGAAGCTAGCCAATACTCTGCGGACAAAGCTTCTTCATCAGTTACTTCTATTGCAGTCCCCCTGCTTTCCCAGATAGCGGGAAGTGCGAACCTCGCATCCAACGGGACTGTGTCCGCTATAGCGTTACATATCGTCTTAATCTCACCCCACGGTTCCGAAAGTGTTCTCTCCAAATCCCATTTCTCTTTAATCGCCTTCACAAAAGGAGCACATCCAGCCGCTTGAACACCCACCATTCTAGGTAACTCTTTTCGGTCCACGAGACCTAGGATCTCCAACTCTTTAAATCCTCTCCACATAGAACCCAATAGACCCCCTCCACCAACGGGTACAACGACTACATCGGGTAATCCACCTAATTGTTCATAGATTTCATAGGATATTGTTCTTCCCCCTTCCGGTGTATACGGATTGTGGCTTCCGGCAGTCACTGTATCATATAGCTTCAACCTTTCAACCAACTTTTCTACCATCGCGGCCACCTCAATATTACTTGGTGTGTCCACTACTATTACAAAGCCCCCATACATGGCTATCTGCACAAGTTTTTCCTGAGGCGCGATGTTAGGCACCAAGATAAGTGGTATCATTGAAGCCTTAGAAGAATATGCAGCTAAAGACGCCCCAACATTCCCTGACGAGGATGTAATCGCCACCCTATATCCTAATTCCAGCCCCCTAGATATTGCCAGAGACAGTTGTCTATCTTTATGGGAGCCTGTCGGATTCCAAGCCTCTATCTTTAGATAGAGGTTGTCTAAACCCAGGTGTGCCCCTAACTTGTTACCTCTTAAAAGTTTAGTCCCGCCCTCACCAATGCTCACAATGTTCTTGTCGCTTACCAACGGCAGTAAGGGTCTGTACTTCCACATAGTTGATAAAATACCGTTAAAGATTCGCCCAGCCACCTCTTTGACAGCTTCATACTCGTAATCAACTATCAGTTGTGATCTAGACTTTGGGCAATTGAGGCTGGGATCATTCTGATCAATTTCTAAGCCGCAACTTACACATTTCACGTAGAAGTTAACCAACCGTCACCACAGCTCGCTGCTGTTACTTATATATAACCATTTACATGATTCTTTGTGCGGCCCCTGCTAAACAATTCTCAAGCCGTATTTCAATCTCGCTGGATTCAAGACATCATAAATGTGGATGTCTGTGGAGCCACGCTGGCGGGATCCATGGACCTTTAAAATTCTTGATAGCCTGCTCAATATGAGACTGTCCCCCCTTGAGGACAAACAAAAAGTGACCTGGAAACAGCCTCTCCACACCTAGCCCTCCAAGCTTGCTTATGCTCTCCCTGTAGGCTGAGAGCTCGCAGCCAGCCCAGTTACCCAGACCTATTGTTCCACCATAGAAGACTACGTCACTTGAGAAAAGTGTCCTCTCATTCTTTATTAATATACAGGCAATGCCTGGGGAATGGCCGGGAACCTGAATAAACCGAAATACCTTATCCCCTATTTTAACCTCCTCTTGATCATCTACTATTCTATCCGGTTTACAATGTATGTATCTAAAGTCGCTGGGGTATATGGTGCCTCTTGCTACGTCTAGTCCTAGATCCTCATCACTTCCTTTTTCCATCAGATCAGACTCCAGAGTAGGTGCAATGACCTCCACTTGAAACTCTCGCTGGAAATATGCTGCGCCACAGGCGTGGTCAGCGTGTGAATGTGTAACAATTAGATATTTAATTTTCTCAAGAGCCACACCATCATCAGTGATGTTCTCCTTTATTAGATGCGAGTCAAGACTCACGCCACTGTCGATCATTACATACACTTGTCCACAATCAACTAAGTAGACACAACAGTCGAGGGGGTGAGATAACCCACGCATCCCATCTCCTACTAAATAGATGTCTCGACTAATTCTCATAGTAATCTTAATCTAACGGATTTATTTGAACATTACTCATCTGCTTAATATACAACCCAATCCACAATCATAGCTGCGTAAGCGCTCCCGGCATCCCCCGCCAGCCTCACCTGCGCACGCCTCGCAACCTCCTCACCCATACGGACAGCCTCAAAATACTGCAACCCAGCACACCTACCCCAAACACCACGCCACAGTCAAAAAACCTTTATTGC
>Ga0079995_1075838_pt1 | contig 11120 bp, 16 predicted proteins | sample FaiFalFF_MnMetaG_2_FD_69198 | JGI IMG/M metagenome (GOLD analysis project Ga0079995, IMG submission 69198) | Freshwater microbial communities from Yellowstone National Park, Wyoming, USA - Fairy Falls C (FF_Mn_C) (SPADES assembly) (version 4) | ecosystem: Environmental > Aquatic > Freshwater >... | reverse complement strand
ACTTTTCCAGAATAAAAATGACTTAAAATATTACCAAATGTTGATTTACCAATACCAGTAGGAGCAATAATAGAAAATGACTCTCCTTTTAAAGCTCTTTTTGCCCAATAAAGTTGAAGTCGCAAAGGATAATAACCAATATTTTCTTTGAAAAATTTTTTAAACTCTTCTAATTTTTTTAAAACAAGATAATCTTCTTCAAATTCAATCAATTCTTTTGGCTCAATATCAAGATCTTTGACAATTTCAAATAAATTTTTCTTCAAACGATGATAATCTTTCTCGCAAATGCCAAAATTATAAATTTCTTCAAAACTGGCTCCACTTTTGTCAACAGGACAAACATTTAAATAAAAAATATCTAATTTTTCCATTGTTTTATTATTATAACATTATAAATATTATAATAAACCTACAAATAAGTATCTTTTAAACATGCTTCAAATTAGGGGATTTATAAATCGCCATGGCAACTTATAAGTTCCTTTGTGTTTTACTAATTTTGCAGCATGTTTTTTAAAGTGAGTTTTGATATATAATTAAAAGTGATGAACTTAAATGAGTTAATTTATTCTTTGAAAGAGAATCAGGCAATTTTACATTATAATGTTTCGAGCTTGGAACAGATAAAAGCAGGAATATTTGCTGTCAAAGAAACAAAAATACCATTAATTTTTGGAGTTTCTGAAGGAGAAAGAAATTACTTAAATCCAAAGCTTGTTAAAGAAATTATTGATTTTTATAAAGAAGAGGAAAATTTGCAAAATCTAATTTTTCTTAATGCTGATCATTCTAAAAGTTTAGAATCTGCTAAAAAGGCTATTGATCTAAATTATGATTCTGTTTTAATTGATTTAAGTGAGCTTGATTTAGGAGAAAATATAAGACAAATAAAGGAGTTAATAAATTATAGAGCAGATAAAAATATTTTACTAGAAGGAGAAGTTGGAAAAATTGAGGGAAAGTCAGAAATTCAAAAAGAAGTGGAAATAAAAAAAGAAAATTTAACAAAAGTTGAATCCGCTTTAAGATTTGTTGAAGAGACAAAAGTTGATTTACTGGCTGTTTCTATTGGCAATGTTCATGGTATTGTTGAAAAAGAACCAGAACTTGATTTTGAAAGGGGAATGGAAATAGCAAAGGCTGTTAAGATACCTTTGGTTTTACATGGAGCTTCGGGGCTCTCTATAGAGAAAATAAAAAAATGTATTTCTATTGGTTTTAAAATAATTCATATTAATACTGAGTTTAGAAAAATTTGGAAAGAAAAACTCAAAGAAGAGCTCCAAAAAGAAACAGTTGTTCCTTACAAAATTTATGAGCCAGTCATTGAAGAAATCAAAAAGAAAATTATTTACTATCAAGAGGAGTTCTTTTTAAAATAATTCCTCCTCCCAGAACAAGATCATCTTTGTAAAAAACAATTGATTGCCCCGGAGCTACCATTTTTTGAGGTTCTAAAAACTCCACAACCGCGGATAAACGCAGATTTGAACGCTGATCAACGCGGATATTTTTATCCGTGTTAATCTGTGTTAGATCCGCGTTAATCCGTAGGATTGCTTTTATCAATGGTTGCCTATGTCTAAATCTTACTTCAACAATTTTTTCTTTATTCAAAATTTCTTTTTCCAAAATATTTACTTCTGTAATTTCAATTTTTTGAGTATAAAGCAAAGGATCATCCTCTTTGGCGACAATGATTAAATTTTCCTCAGGAATTTTTTGAGCCACATAATAAGGACCACCACCGACTTTAATGTTTAAACCATGTCTTTGCCCTTCGGTAAAATAAAAATAACCAGGATGAGTTCCTAAAATTCTGCCTTGAGTATCAATAATTTTGCCTTCTTTTGGCTTTAAATATTGACTTAAAAATTCTCTTAATTTTACTTGACCAACAAAACATATTCCCATACTTTCTTTTTTCTCTGCAGTTGGCAAATTATATTTTTTAGCAATTTCTCTTACCTCACTTTTGAGCAAATCTCCAACAGGAAAAATAATTTTTGAAAATTTCTCTTTTTCTACTTTCCATAAAAAATAAGTTTGATCTTTTTCTTTATCTTTGGAAGTGAGAAGATGACCATCTTGAGTTTGAGCATAATGTCCACTAGCAACAAAATCATAACCTAAATCCAAAGCTTTATCAAAGAAAACTCCAAATTTTATAAATTGATTACAATAAACATCAGGATTAGGAGTTAAACCTTGCTCATATGTTCTTATCATATAATTTATAACTTTATCTTCAAATTCTTCGGTTAAATCAAAAACATAAAAAGGAATATTTAGAATTTCAGCAACTTTTCTTGCATCTTCAGCATCTTGAGGATTACAAAAATCAAAACAATGCAAATGAATACCAACAAGATCATAACCCTTTTCTTTTAAAAGCAAAGCTGAAACCGAAGAATCTACTCCTCCAGAAAGAAGAACAGAGATTTTCATTTCATTTTGGACCCGAGGGGACTCGAACCCCTGACCTCTGGTGTGCAAAACCAGTGCTCTACCACTGAGCTACGGGCCCGATTCGCCCCCAGCCGGAGTCGAACCGGCATTTCCACCTTGAAAGAGTGGTGTCCTAACCGTTAGACGATGGGGGCAAAAAGAAATTTAAGAGCTAAATTTTAAAATCTAAAATTAATTATACTATAAAAGGAAGAAGAATTCAAGCATTTTGGAATGTACTAAGTTGCAAGATTAAAATTTTCTCTTTTTGTATTTTATCGGACGGATATCGAAATTTTCGTGTCCCCAGGAGGAATCGAACCTCCACCCCAGCCTCCGCAGGGCTGTGCTCTTCCATTAAGCTATGGGGACAAAAAGAAAATGACTAATTTCTAAACTAATTTAATTATAAATCAAAATATATTTTTCCACATTTTTTCCTAATTTTTGGGTTTTTGGATTTTTGAGTTTTTAAAGATAATTATTTTAATGGATCAGGAAATTTTGACTAATTTGTCAATTGAAGAGGTTGAGGAAGCTCTTTTGGGTGCTCTTTTGATCGATGACGAAGCTATTATTAGAGTTGTAGATATTTTAAGACCTGATGATTTTCTAAAGAGAGAGAATCAAATTGTCTATCAAGCTATTTTAGATTTGTTTGAAAAAAGAATGGGCATAGATTTAATAACAGTTGGTAATCGTTTGAAAGATAAAAAACTTTTAGATGATATTGGTGGCCAAAGTTATTTAGTTTATTTGATTCACAAAGCGCCCACTATTGGCAATGTCTATACTTACGCGAGGCTTATTAAAACAAATAAAGCTAAAAGAGACTTAGCTGAGCTTTCAAGAAAAATACAAGAATTAATTCAGGAAGGAGGTAAAGATGCTGGCGAGTTAATTGATGAAGTTGAAAAAAGAATTTTTTCTATTGCTGAAAGAATTTATCCTTATGAATTTAGTTCGGTTGGTTCTTTAATTGAGCAAAACCTAAAAAGAATCGAAGATCTGCAGAAGGGTATAGTTATTAGAGGAGTGCCGACTGGTTTTCCTAAATTGGATCTTTACTTAGGAGGATTACAAAAATCTGATTTAATTATTTTAGCTTCAAGACCTTCACAAGGCAAAACTGCTTTGGCCTTAAATATTGCTCGGTATTTAGGAGTTCAAGAGAAAATTCCTGTCGGGATTTTTTCTTTGGAGATGTCAAGAGATCAAATCATTGATAGATTAATTGCTCTTGAGGCCGGAGTCAGTTTATGGCGACTAAGAACAGGAAGATTGATTAAGGAAGGAGATGTTGATGAACTGGCTTTAGTTTATGAAGCTGGGGAAAGATTAAAAATTGCTCCTATCTTTATTGATGATAGCCCAGCTTTGACCGATCTACAAATAAGGACGATGGCAAGAAAGTTAAAACATGAAATTGGCGAACTTGGTCTTTTGATTATTGATTATCTTCAGCTAGTTAGATCAAGTAAACCAATTGAAAACAGAGTGCAGGAAGTTTCTGAGATATCTAAAAACTTAAAAGAATTGGCGAGAGAGCTGGAAGTGCCAGTGCTTGCTATTTCACAGCTTTCCCGCGAACCAGAAAAAAGAGCCTCTTCTATACCAAGACTTTCTGATTTAAGAGAAAGTGGCTCGCTTGAGCAAGATTCGGATGTTGTTTTGTTTATTCATCGGCCTAAAGAAGGCGCGGCAGCTTTGCCTTCAAATCAAGTTAACATTATTATTGCTAAACATAGAAATGGACCGATTGGAAGTGTTGATTTATATTTTGATCCAGAAACAGTTTCCTTTTATTCAATCGAAGAAGAAGTGGAAGAGTTGGAATACCATTAATGCTTATTCCTTTATTTAAAAAAATAATTGAATTTTTTGATTCCTTTCCTGAAATTGGACCAAGACAAGCAATGAGACTTTTTTTTTGGCTGATTAAACAAGATGAAAAAACTAAAAAACAATTTTTAGAAAATTTAAAAACTTTATTTGAAAATGTCAATTTTTGTCAATATTGTTTTTTTCCTACTGTTGAAAGATTATGTTCAATTTGTTCTAATCCAAAAAGAAGAGATGATCTTGTGGCTTTAGTAGCCAGGGAAACAGATGTTTTAAGCTTTGAGACAGCAAAAATTTTTAAAGGGAAATATTTTATTTTGGGTGGTTTAATTTTGCCTTTTGAAGATAAAAGTATAATCAAAGAAAGATTAAAAGTTTTTGAGGAAAGACTCAGGAAAGGAAAAATAAATGAAGTCATTATTGCTTTACCTTATACTCGAGAAGCACAGCCGACGTTAAAACATATAGAAATTTTAAAAAGAAAATTTCCTGAAATTAAATTTACTTCTTTAGCCAAAGGCATTCCTTTAGGAGGTGAAATTGAATTTATTGATCCAGAAACCTTAAGAGAAGCAATCGAAAAAAGAGAGTAACCAACTCGCCAATTCGTTAATATATCTTTTTAATCACATAAACAATTTTTCCTTTGGGTGCTTGGACAACAACCTCATCGCCAACCTTTTTATTTAAAAAAGCTTTACCTAAAGGTGATTCGGTAGAAATTTTTCCTTCGCTTGGATTACTTTCGCCAAAACCAACAAGAGTAAAAGTGTATTTTTTATTTGTTTCTTTCTCAATAACATCAAATTTTTTCCCAGGTAAAACCCTATTACTCATTTTTGAACCGCGAATAATTTTTGCTGTTCTTAAGACATTTTCAAGTTCAGCAATTTTTCTTTCTAAATTTTCCTTTTCTGTCATAGCAATATCATATTCCGCATTTTCAGAAATATCTCCCATCTCTATAGCGTTTTTTAGTCTTTCCGCAATTTGTTTTCTGCCTTGGGTTTTAAGATATTCTAATTCTTGCTTTAATTTTTCATATTGTTCTTTGGAGATATAAGTAGCCATTATTAGAGATAAATTATACTGAATTTTTTGAAAATGTCAAGTTTTTAGTTTCTGTAAAAAGTGATAAAATTAGATTATGGAGGAGATAAAAAATATAAATACTGAAAAAGAGAAGAAACCAGAATTTATTGTTTTAGGAATAGTTTTAAATAAAAAAGGAGAAGTGATAATTGTTAAAAGAAGGAGAAAAGAAACAACTCTATCAGGAAAAGAACTAGTTTGGGTATTTCCTGGAGGGAAACAAGAAGAAGGAGAAACAAGAGAAGAGAGGGTTATTAAAGAAGTATTAGTTGAGACAGGTTATAAAGTTAAACCAATCCAACAAATTCACTTAAGAGTTCATCCTGATGTTTTAAAAATGGTAGCTTATTTTCTTTGCGAATTAGAAAAAGAAGAACCTGTTCAGGATATAGAAGAAAAGGATGAAATTGAAGAAGTTCGCTGGGTTAAGCCTGAAGAATTGAAAAATTATTTTACTACAGACATTGATCCTGAAGTTAAAAAAGTTTTAGGTATAAGAGAATGAAGATAAAGATTGGACTTTGCGGTTTGCCTAATAGTGGTAAATCAACTTTTATAAAGCTTGTTAGTCAAGTTGAAGTTTTAATTGCTTCTTATCCTTTTACAACTTTAAAAGCCCAAGAATATGCTGCCCCGATTATTTCCCAAGAATTAAAAACTCTCCATTCAATTACTCAAACACCGCAAATTATTTCTCCTTATTTAATTTTTGTCGATGTTCCAGGTCTTATTCGCGGTGCTCATAAAGGCGAAGGTTTAGGAAATGAATTTTTAAGTTATTTAAGAGGCTGTGATGTTATTTTAGAGATAGTGAGAAATTTTAAAAGAGAAGATGTGCCCCATCCGGAAGGAAGCATTGATCCTTTAAGAGATATTAAAATTATTGAGGAAGAAGTCAGATTAGCTGATGAAGAGATTTTACAAAGAGCTAGAAGGGGCAGAGTGCAACCAGAAGCACTGCTTTTGAACAAAGATTGGTTTTTGTTGATTAATGGTGAAAATACCGATATAACACAGATAGAAAAAGAACTGGACATAAATAGATTCAAAAATATTTATGCTCTAGATCTTTTGTGGGAATTAGAAATTTTAGAAAATAAAGAACTTCAAAATGAATTTAAGCCAAAAGTTTTTGAATTTCTTAATCAATTTCGAAAAGATTTAGGTTTGATTCAATTTTTTACCTTTACTAAAGAAATTACTCAAGGTTGGTTTATTAAAAAAGATAGTCTAATAATTGATGCTGCAGGAATGATACATTCAGATTTTGCTTTAAAATTTAAAGTAGCAGAAACAATTTCTTTAGAAAATTTTGTTAAAATTAAAGATTGGGAAAAAGCAAAAAAATTAGGTTTGATTAAAAATAAAGGTCGGGAAGCAAAAATTGAAGAAAATGAGATAATTTTTGTTAAAATATAAAAATGAAGCAAACATACGAACTTTCTTTTTGGTTAAAGAATGATGCTGATGAAAATGTTCCTCAGTTAAAAAAATTATTTGAAAATTTTAAATTTGAAATTATTCAAGAGATCCCTCCTAAAACAAGAACGATGGCTTATCCTATCCAAAAAGAAAAAGTAGGCAAATTTGGTACAATTTATTTTAATGCTGAAAAAGAAAAGATTGAAGAATTTAAAAACAAAGTTAGAGGATTACCAGAAATTTTAAGATTTATCATTTTGCGAAGAAAACATTTAAAATTAAATAACAAATGAATTTAAATAAAGTTTTTTTAATTGGTAGGTTAACCCAAGATGTTGATTTTCGTTTTTTGCCTTCAGGTTCAATGATTGCTACTTTAAATTTAGCTACAAATAGAGTTTATAAAGATAGGACTGGAAATTTAAGAGAAGAAGTAGAGTATCATAAAGTTATTGCTTGGGGAAAATTAGCTGAACTTTGTAGGCAATACTTAAGCAAAGGAAGATTAATTTTTGTTGAAGGAAGGATTAGATCAAGAAATTGGTTAGATGCTCAAGGAAATAAAAGAGTTAGTTACGAAATAATTGCTGAAAATATTCGTTTTGGACCTAAACCAGGACTGGCAGAAACTGAAAAAGAATTAGAAAACTTAGAAGCAGAATTAGATGTTTATAAAACTTCAGAAGACTTCGATGAGCTTAGTGAGCTTGATATTCCTTATTAAAAATGAAAAAAGAGATTGTTAAAGGAAAAGTGATTGAAGCTTTGCCAGAACTTACTTTCAAGGTCGAATTAGAAAATGGCCGAACTGTTTTAGCTTATGTTTCTGGAAAAATGAGGCTTAATTTTATTAAAGTCATTCCAGGAGATGAAGTGATGATTGAACTTTCTCCTTATGATAAAAATAAAGGAAGGATTATTAAAAGATTATAATTATCGTATAAACACGAAACAACACGAAAAATAGTTATGAAACACTAAACAACACGAAAGTTTTTCGTGTGTTTTCGTGTGCAATTTTCTTTTTCGTGTGTTTTCGTGTTAAATTAGTAGTATGTATTTTACTGGTAAAGGGGATAAGGGAAAAACAGAAATAAATGAAAAAAAGTTTTCCAAAGATTCTTTAATTTTTGAAGTTTTGGGTGAATTAGATGAATTTAATTCCTTAATTGGTTTAGCTAAAAATTATTTACCAAAGAAATTTTTCAAAAAACTAACTGAAATTCAAAATGATCTTTTTATAATTCAAGCTAATGTGGCTTATTATTTGTATAACGCGGATGAACGCGGATCTAAACGCGGATTAACGCGGATGAAGTTTAACCCCTCAAAATTAAAAGAAGAAAGGATAAAAGAGTTGGAAAAAGAAATAAGAGAAATTGAAAAGAAAATTAAAACTCAAAAAGGTTTTGTTATTTATGGAAGTGACAAAAATTCTGCTTGGTTTGATTATTTAAGAGGAGTAGTAAGAAGAGTTGAAAGAAGAGTGGTGAGATTTACAAAAAAATATAAATTAGATGATAAAATCTTATCTTATCTCAATCGTCTTTCCAGTTATTTTTATGCTTTAGCAAGGTTTATTTGTTATAATAAAGGGGTAAAAGAAGGGTCGCCATGGTATGGAGGAAAATCTAAATTCTAAAATCTAAAATTTAATAAAAAATGGACAAGATGAAAAATAATATAAATGACAGATTTAATAAATTAGAGCAGAAATTTGAAAAGAAATTTAATGAACTTCGTGAAGATGTTAAAAGAATGATTGGAGTTGCTGTGGAGGGTTTTGAAAAACGAGTTGCTATTATAGCAGAACAATATTCAACCGTGATAGAAAAAATAGAGAGACTTGAAGAGAGAATAGAGGTTTTAGAGGAAAGGATAAGAGCTTTGGAAGAAATGATAGTTGATTTAAGAGAAAGGGTAGGTAAATTAGAAGAAAGATTGGTTGCTTTAGAAAAAATATCAATAGAACATTCAAAAATCTTATCACAACATATGAGAATTTTGCAAGAACACACAAAGATTTTACAAGAAATTAGATTTGAACTGAAAACAAGAGTAAGTTATAATGAATTTGTGAAATTATTAAATCGGGTCGCTAATTTAGAGAAAAAAGTTCAACAGCTTAGTAAAAAGAAATGAACCCAATTTACATTATTTTAGGAGTTTTAGGTCTAATTTTACTTTATTTGGTATACATTTATAATCGCTTAATTACTTTAAGGGAAAGAGTTAAAGAATCTTCTTCTGATATTGAAGTTCAACTTAAAAGAAGGGCAGATTTAATTCCAAATTTAGTGGAAACAGTTAAAGGTTATGCCAGTCATGAAAAAGAAGTTTTTGAAAAAGTAACAGAGGCAAGATCAAAAATTTTAAGTGCTCAAACAGTTAAAGAAGGCCTTGAAGCAGACAATATGTTAACTTCAGCTTTAAAAACATTATTTGCTGTCGCCGAAAATTATCCTGAACTTAAAGCCAACCAAAATTTTTTACATCTTCAACAAGAATTAGTTGATGCTGAAGACAAAATCCAAGCCTCAAGAAGATTTTATAATGCAGTTTTAAGAGAATATCAATCTTACAAAGAATCTTTTCCAGCAGGAATTGTTGCCAATATTTTTAGATTTCCCGATTTTGAATATTATGAATTAGAATACGAAGAAAGGGAAAGGGCAGAAAAACCCCCAGAAGTAAAATTTTAAAAACTTGACAAAAGAAAAGATTTGTAGCATAATAAAAATGGAAAACATCTAAAAGGAGGTGAAACAACATGGAATTCATGTACGCGGTTGGGGGATTTGTGGTTGGGGTGGTGCTCGCCTGGCTGCTGATGAACCTCCGGCGAAGCAAATAAAGTCGCCGGAGTTAGGGGAGGCAGAAAAATTCTGCCTCCCCATCTTTTTAGAAAAAAGAATAAAAATATTAGTTAAATAATTTGTAAAAACCCAGAAGTAAAATTTTAAAAACTTGACAAAATGGAAAATTTATAATATAATGCTCAATAGCCCTCTAAAGAGGGTAAAACTCCATAAAGGAGGGAAGCAAAATGGGAAAGACCAGGGAAAAGTTCGCTGATTTTCTAGGATGGACAGGACTGGCTACGTTTCTAGCTGGTGGCATAGAGGCAGCTAAGGAAAGCGGGAGAGCAGAGGCTCGCGGAGAAGAAGACAAAATAACCACAGGTCACATTGTCATGCTTGTAGGATTTGCACTGGCCGTACTTGCTGCTATCTTAGGAGGTGGTAAAGAAGAGGAAAAGTAAAATACTTGTAGGGGATAGACACTCTAATTGTCTATCCCCGTTTTCTTTTTTGAATTTTTATAAAAGTAAAGGCTAGACAAATTTTTTAAATTAATTTTAAAAACTTGACAAAAAGAAAAATTTTTTTATAATTAAAAAATGGCAGAAGAAGAAAAGAAAAACATTCTTGAGAGGATTTTTGGTAAAGTAGATCCAGAAACAGTTATAAGAGGGATATGGGGCGCTATATTGCCACATTTAGGCCCGGTGATAACAAAACAAACGAGAGAAAAAATTGCAAGTAGAATTCCTAACGAGAGAGTGAAAGGTATCCTTGCTTCTGTCGCTGGTACATTTGCTAATCTTCTGGAAAAAGGAGGTGGACTTTATAGAGAAATTCTTTCAGATATTTTGGAAAATGTGAGCTATGGTTTAGGAAGAGGAAGGCCCGGCGAAGTACCAAGAGAAGAACCACTGGAGAGAAGATTACCATCTTTAGAAACATTAAGAGCAATAAGACAAGATCCTTCTATTCAAAATAAAAGAATTTTTTTAGAATCTTTTGTTTCTCCTCCTTTACGAGATAAAGTTAAAGAAATAAAAGACGAAGATGTTGATTTGTTTATTGATACATTGATTAGAATCCAAGAACTTCATCAAGCAATTCAAAAGGAATTTAAAATTGAAGTGGCTTTGCGAGAACTTTGGTCTGGTATTAGTGAAGGTTTTACTAAATTATACGAGACTTTAAGAGCAAAATATCCTGAAGTAAAAACAGCAGCTGAACAAAAAAGAGGTGAAGTTTGGGAAAGAATGAAAAAAGCATGGGAAAAAGGCAAGCGAGGAAAATGACTATAAAACTTGACAAATCTCAAATTTTATGCTATAATAAGGGTAGCCCTCTATAAGAGGGTGAAAAAACTCGTTAAGGAGGGATGACGCATGGTGTGGTTAAGTATCGTTCTTGTCATCCTGGCGGTGGCTCTACTGTGGTGGCTGGCTCCAGGGGTGTTGGGGGTTTTGCTGGTGCCCCTGGCATGGCTCGGGGGGGTAGTTGTATGGTGGTTGGGAC
>Ga0079995_1092276_pt1 | contig 11126 bp, 7 predicted proteins | sample FaiFalFF_MnMetaG_2_FD_69198 | JGI IMG/M metagenome (GOLD analysis project Ga0079995, IMG submission 69198) | Freshwater microbial communities from Yellowstone National Park, Wyoming, USA - Fairy Falls C (FF_Mn_C) (SPADES assembly) (version 4) | ecosystem: Environmental > Aquatic > Freshwater >... | reverse complement strand
GGCCCCCTCATCCCATCCTCCACCGCCCTCCGATGGGCTTCCCACCTACCCAAATCCCCCTTCCGCTAATCCCCCTACCTCCCAAGGCCCCACCGGGTTAGCGGCTCTATCCTCCCCCTCCCCCAGGACCCTGTCAAGCCACCCCCTTCCTGACCGCTTATCACTTTTGGGGTAGGCAAGGGGCACACAGGTCGCCTACGATGGGAGTTGGAACCCCATCCCCGCCGGAGGTGAAACCCATGGGCCCCATGGTACGATACCCCATGTGGAAGAGTTGGTGAAGCCCCTTTCGCCGCTCCCAGCCGAAGATCCTCGCCCGGGTGATGGCGGCCGCGGCCTTGGTGGCCCAGGCCCCGTCACTCCGCCCGGCTGGGGATTCAACGGGGCAGTGCCTGGAATCGGCTCTTGCGGAACCCCCGGGTCGATGACCACGGAATGGCATCACGACCTCAAGATGCGGGTGGCCTCGGGCGATCCCGGTCCAGGGGGCGGCCTTTCGCAAGACGCCGATATTCCGGTCGCCAAATGGGTGGGAGCATACGTTCCTGAGGCTGCGGGTCCATACCCTGCGGGAGACCGGCCGGACGGCGGCTTTCATCGGGTCTCGGGGTTCCAGCTTCTGCTGGAGCGGAAGCCGTCGTTCGTCGTTCGCCGGGTCGCCGGCTCTTCCACCCCGGGCAGGCGGTCGACCTCCGGCAGGACAAGGCCGTCCGGGTCCTCGGGGTCTGGGCCCCAGGGCAGGAGGAACCCGGGTCGGCCCGACCCCCTGGCGGACCTGGTAGCCCGGTATGACCGGCGCATGGGTCTCGGGATACCAAGGGCGGCCGCTTCGGCGTAAAGTTCCGCACCCCCCAGTACCTGGCCCGCTTCACCCTCCTCCTGTGGACCGCCGTCGGGCAGGCCGTCGGTCCGCCTCCCCTGCAAGCAGAAAGGTCCCCGCCTCTCCTTGCTCCGGGTGGGCATCGGGCCCGCCGAGTCCGGCTGAGTGTCCGCTTCATCCAGCGGCACCTCCCCTCGCTTCAACTCCGGGTCTTTGCATGGTTACAAACGGCCGAGGCCACCTCCTGAAAGTGATAAGCGGTCAGAAACCAAGGGGCTTGACACCTCAGTACTCCGGAGTGTATTCTGTTGACAGAAATTATTTAGACACATATAGCCCTGCCGGGTGCTACCGCCTATGGAGCCGGACGGTTTCCATCGGAGGACCTAGGTGTGAGGACCTTGCAATCGCTGGTTCGTGGTTACCTCACGTCTGCAGGTTTCAGAATCCTGGAGGAAAAGACCGACTACCTTGTCGCGGATAGGCTCCAATTTGGGGATATCCATGACACCTGGGTGGTTTGGACCGTGCCAGAAGGTCAGGAACCGAGGTATTACGAGTCAGCACTGCGGGCTAGCATCTCCTCGATCCGTCGGAAATACCCGGACGCCAGGGCTTGCGTACTTGCATCCTCTCGCGAATTCTCTCGCGATTTCCGCCAAACCCTGGCGGAGGAGCGGATCCAGTTACTGATCCCCATCTGGTTCTTCGATACACCGTTTAAAGAGGAGGAAGCGCCAGGGACCGCCTCGGTCCTCAGGAGCATCCGCGATCTGGCAGCTTCGGAGAAGCGCGCTCCGCAACCCTTCCGCCTCGAAGGGGAAATGGAGGCATCTGGGGACGACCTCTTCGAGCAGTTGCGGCAGGAACTAACGACACCGGGCGCCCCGACTGTGCGTGTCATCGTAGGTCGCCCTGGGATCGGAAAGTCAGTTCTCTTTCGCGCGTTATTTGCTCGGCTTTACAACGATTTCCTTTCTGCGAAGAAGCAGCAGCGAATAGCGCCTCGGCCGATCCCACTCTTGCCGGAGCATCTAAAGGGTACGTACACGCTCAAGATGCGGGCACTCATCGACAACTTCCTGCGAACAGAGGTGGCTGCGCACATCTCTGAAGAAACTTTTAAATGGCTTCTAGTTAACGGCTTCGCTATATGGATGTTGGACGGCCTCGACGAGCTGTACCTAGGCGACCCTGAGTTTTTCAATGATTATCTGCTCGACCTCCTCACGTGGCCTGACTCAAGGGCTCAGGTTATGATATGGTGCCGTGATTCTCTACTGACGACATCGCAAGAGTTTGCTGATTTTCGCGAATATTGTGGTCGCTCGGCCGTGTTGAAGATATATCACCTTTCCGAATGGGAACGTCCATCGAAGCGACAGTTTGCATGGCTCCGCCTTGAGGGGAGGCTCCCGAGGCCAGACGACCAAGACTCCGGCAGGGTCAACGCGTTCCTCACCCAACTCGACCAAAGCCCGACCCTGCGATCCCTCTCCGGTATCCCCTTTTATTGCGACCTTCTTCTGCAACAGTATGAGGCAGGAACGTTGCAAGACTTCCGTGACGACGTTGCACTTCTGGACTACGTCATCGACCAGATGGTGGATCGTGAGGTGAAGAAGGGCCTCCTTGATCTGAGCCTTTTCGAATCAAATGGCCTTTTCGAGTGGCTGGAACAGATTGCCCTCGACTATGTGGAAAATAAGTATATTAATCCAGATCAAGCGAGGGAGTACGGCCGGTTCGTCCTCCGACCCGACCTGGACGAGGAGACTGTGGATCGCATCCTGACGCATCTTGTGCAGTTCCCGCTCTTTCGCGCCGGAGAGGCGATGGGTTTCACCTCGTTTACTCACGACCTTATCGCGGAGGCGTTGGCGGCACGCGCGTACATGCGGCGTCTGCCACGACGACCTCGCGAGGTCCTTGAGCAACTGACCGGTGTCGATCTCGAGGATCCGACACTATTGCGCTTCATGGCAAGCAGGCTTACCCCTGAAGCGGAGGCAACGCTTATCCGGGAGATGCAGCTTGGCAACTTGCGCGGGCGGAGCTTCGCAGTGGCCCTGTCTCTCCTATTGCTGGCACGTCCGGAACCCGATCTGGTGAAACGGGTGGGTGTAACTCTCGAGGGTCAGGACCTTGTAGCAGTCCGCTTCGAGCGCCGTGACCTGTCCTCAGTATCCTTTCGCGGCAGCGATCTCTCCTACGCGGTCTTCAGAGACTGCAATCTTCAAGGTGCACGCTTTGAGGGCGCCTTCTTGAACCGAACGAGGTTCGAGGGCCGAAACGAACTGAGGGGGGCCCAGTTCGGCGACCTGAGCCGGATCCAATCCGTGGTGGTCGGGCGGCGGCTCTTTGATGATCCGAGAGTTATCCGTGCCTGGATCGTGGATACCACGGGAGTCCCTGAGGCTCCGGGGGAACCGTGCCCGACCGCTCTGCAACTCCAACGACTCTTCGGCAAATACATCACCCCGCTGGGTAATCCGCGGCGGCACGACCTAAAGCGTGACGCATTGCTGGCTGGGAAGCGCTTTGACGGCGCAGCTTCGCCGGAGATGTGCCTCGAGGAAGCAGTTCGGCAGGGCTATCTCATCGGTCCGGATTTCCGGGACCGCTTCCGTCGTGCCGAGGGTGACAAGTACAGGGAAATGGTCGAGTTTGTGCAGAAAAGTGCGATTAGTGACGGCATCGGACAGATCATCGCCCGCTTGTGCCCGAGGCGGGGTTGTCTTCACCGATTACGCTCCTAATCCCGAACGACGCAACGAGTAACGAATGCGGTGCTGTTACGAGGGATGTGACGCGCGGCGGGCAAGCGACTTTAGACCTGGGCTTCCTTTGAGAAGAACTACCCTTATTCAGCCGATTGCATTGCATAGCAATGCTATGCATAGCCATGCAATGCTTTGCATAGCATGGCTGAGGGGGATTGCCCATACCCCCTCGCCATAGCGGGATTCCCGGCTCTGGAGCCTTTACCCAGAATCCCCTATCGAAACCCCGTAGAATTTCCACATGACTGGATCGAAGCCGGTATGTTGCCTGGGACGTAGCCTGGGATATAGCTGAATGTAGAAACCGCGGGAGGCCAGTCGGAGGAATCCATCGCTCTTATGGCGGGAGGAACGGGCGGAACCGGATAAGAAGCTTCGGGGGGATGTATAAGTTCGAGGTTGTCAGGACAGACAAGCTGGGTCTGGCCGAAATATCTAACGCCGGGTCAGCCCGCTCTATCGTTTCCCGCGGGCTCCAGGGCCGGTCGCGACCGAGACACGCAGGGGGGCTGTCCTCCCACGGGCACAGCCATGCCATGCATGGCATTGCCATGCATGGCTATGCATGGCATTGCATAGCATAGCCATGCTATGCAACCGGTTAGGTCGGATGGCCCCTGTAGGGGGAAGACCCGATTCACCTGGTAGGGGTCGACGTCCGGTGACATTTCCCGTGGCCTTCACTTCGGGTCTTTGCACGCCGAACTGTTCGCCGAGGCCACCTCATGAAAGTGATAAGCGGTCAGCCGAGGCCCCCCTTGACAAGGGATTCGGACGGCCTATGATTGAGAGGAGCATGGTGGCGTGACCATGGTGAGTACCGGTAGTTGTCTCCGGTTTTGGCATCATCCTCAAGGGCCCGGTGGTCGTGCCGGGCCATAACCGCACTGGTACTCACCGCCCGCCGCCGCGCCACCATGCTTCCCAACCCTTAAAGGCGGCGGGTCTATCTTCCATCCTCGACCGCCTCGTCGAGGGGGTCCTGGAACGATTCCCTCCGGAACGCCGGCCCGCCGTCGAGGGCATCATCCGGGCCCAGCTCCGCTGCTATGAAGCCTCCCTGGAGGGCAACACCCTCATCCTCCGCCGGGTCGCCCCATTGGGGGACCTCCCGCCCCTGACGGCTCGTTTTCCGGACGGCTTTTGCACGGCCGAAGCCCTGGCCGAAGAGGCCGAACGGCTGGGCCTGCGCCTGGAGGTCGTCGAAGACCTGAAGGGTCCCGCAAAGGCCCCGATGGCCCGGCGGGAAGCCCTGGAAGCCCTCCGGCAGTTTGTGAGCGAAACGGGTATCCTCCCGGAAGGCGAATTGGAAGACCAGTACCGGCGGGTCCTGCCCCACGGCCGGGAAACGGTCGAGGCGTGGGCCCGGCGGGCACTGACGACCCTCCAGCGGCTGTACGCCAAGGTAGGCGAACGGACCCGTCACGGCGTGCCGATGGACACGGCCCTCGCCCAGACGGCCGACCCCGTCGCCCTCTTCCGGACCCTCACGGACCGCTTTCTCCGCCATCTGAGTCCGCCACCCGAGACGGCCCTGGACGTACCGAACGGTGTCGGGGTCGTCTGGCTCTACCACGTGCCGGCCGCCCTCCACAACCGCAAGCGCTTCGTCCGGGTCCGCCGGCAACTTCCCGACGGGACGGTCCTCGTCATCGAGCGCGCATCCCGGGTCGGCTTCGGCGCCCGGGCGGCGGCCCTGTACGACTACCTCTTCTCCCTCATCCGGACCCTGCCTGAGGAGGCCTTCCGGCCCGACCCCAATCCGGCGGTGGGCGTGCGGTATTTCAACGTTCCCATCCGTCACGTCAAAGAACTCCTGGGGGTCAAGCGGTTCGAGACCCGGACGTTCCGCTACGTGGTGGAACTCCTGGCCGCCCAGTTCCGGGGATGGCAGTTCGCATCCCCGGGCGAGGGCGTGAAGTGGGCCTCCATCTTCGAGGGTGCGTTCCGCACCAAGGGGCGGAAGGCCGTCCTGACCGTCGGCGTCCGGGAGTACTTCTTCCGCGGGCTCAGGGAGGGGGAGATTCAAACTCGGTCATTTTCCCCCGAGGCGCTGACGGCCCTCGCCCGGGCCTCGGACCCGGCGGCCGCCCTGGCCCGCTGGCTCGCCGTCCACTTCCATGGAGATGCCTACACGAACGCCCCGCTTCGGGTCCCGGTGGTGGAATTGTACCGCTACTACAGCGGCGAGGAGGACGGTGACCCCCCGCCGGGGACTCTGCGGCGGTTCCGGTCCGAGGTCCGCCGGGCCGTGGAGGAAATCAACCGGCTCGGCCTGCTTCGGCTTCTGGCCGTCCGCGAGCCGGCCTGCGTGGCCGTGTCCGTCGAGCGAGACCGGTTCGTCTTCCGCCGGGTCGCTGCGCTGGCGGGTCTGGATAAAGGCTCCCATGAGCCGTCCGGGGGTGGGGATATGGATGCCTCCGTGGAGGCGTGGCTGGCCGAGCGGACGGAAGCTGACCTGGGGGCGGAGGAGGAGACGGGTGTGCTCTATGCCGACTATGCTGAGTTCTGCCGGACCCGCGGCCTGAAGGTTCTGGACCATAAGGCGTGGGGCCGGGCCATGGGCCGTCGCTTCCGGCGATGGCAGGTCCGACGAGGGCGCCGCCGTGTCCGGGTCTGGCGGGGGGTCCGCTTACGGAAGGAAATGGATGATGTACCCGAACGAAATGGATGATGTACCCGAACGAAATGGATGATGTACCCGAACGAAATGGATGATGTACCCGAACACTTAATTGTAGGTGCTATTCCATTAGATGCAATGTTTACTTCACACTGAAGCTCCCGAGGAGAGGGTCAGAGATGCGGGGAAGTACTGGTGCGACAAGGAAATCCGAGGTTGGGGCATGGGGCACTGTCGGGCATGGTCTGCATTGAGAATACAAGTCTGCAGGCTGATAGACGGCGCATCTGCCGTATGGAGGGTACGCAGGTATGAGACGAAGTAGAATAATTTTTGGAGCCCCGGGGCCTGGCCTAGATAACAGATAACAGATAACAGAGATCAAAGAGAGAGACAAGGAGATCCCACTCCCTCTAATTGGATCAACGGCGGCTTTTTGCAAGATTTTCACCCTTCCCGCCTGCCCCGGCCTTGAGGGTCGGCCCCCCCAGCATGGCCCGGATAGACGATCTCCCCTGACCCTTCGATCCGAACGTCACTGATTGGGAAAGCCTTCGTCAAAGGGCGAGACCTGATGTCCAACCCATAAGCCCCCGGAACGTCGTCTGGACAATGCGCTATGATGCATCCGGTTGCTGAGAGTATTTGGAAGCGAGGTAGGCGGCTGAGACGACGCACAGGCCCACGACGAACTTGGCTTCATCTAATTCAATGACCTTGTCTTCACTGCCATGACGAGCATACTCGGAAGCATATCCCCATATTCTGTCTAATGACTCTTGGATGGGTCGAGGTAAAGGGAGGTCATATATAATTTTACTGAGCCTACCCCTTTTGCCTTTTCTCTCACTGACTTTCCTAACGATAGCTTCAAGGCCTGCTACTGCATCCCGAGTGGCCTGATTAGCCCTTCCCCTCGCCAAGTTGCTGAGGGCCGAGGCGATTGTCTCAGAAGACAGCTGAAAGCCATAAGCCTGTAAGACTTGGAGGACGCTGGGGATCAGGAGGTACTCATCGAGGCCCAAGGCCGTCACGAGTCTTGTCTCCCCTTCTTCCATGAGCTGCCCCAGGAGTTCTGCCAGAGACTGCGCTCCCCACCATCCGGAGCGGGCCGCCTTAGAGTGCTTCGCCTGGATGTATTGATTCGCCGCTGCTTCCGTATCAAAGGGCCCAACGAGGATGGAGGGAGCATCTTCATTCTCCTTTATCCGAACCCAGTAGTACATAAATCCTCCAACAGATGGGTTTTCAAAGTGGGACTCCGGGGTACTATCCCAGTTCCCGTAGGGCGTCCCAAATTGCCTGAAGTTCCTCATCCGTCAGATCCCAAAGTCGCGCCACCTCTCTATCGATCTTGGCCTCGATCTCCTGGAGGGCTTCCGTGTCTCCCCTGCCCGCTACCTCATGAGCCTCCTCGGAAAGACGTGCCAGATTACCATGGCAGGGATAATCCTGAGAGTTAAAGGTCGGAACACGGATGTAACGGAGTATGTGGGGGTCTGGATGCAAGACGATGTAGGCCTGAACGGCCAGCCTTACCGGTGCACTATTGAGCACGGCACATAGGTAGTGTGCCTCCCCTGAGTCTGAGCATCCGATGGCAATCAAGGTATGATCCGGTACCATGGGTTTCCCGTCTTGAGGGGGAGCGACAGCCGCATCCAAGGTATGAGCAACCTCTCGCCATACGACCTTCCAGGGTTTAAGGGTGTAGGTGCCGACATTAAACATGGAGTAGAATGGTGCCGTTGCTTTGCCCTTACGGGTGAAGTAGCGCTTGAAAGCAGCGCGTTCCCGTAGCACATCCTCAAAGTGTTTCAAATAGGCGTAAGTGCGGGGGTAGCGCCTTCTCAGGTCTCTTCTACCGCGCCGTCGGGCCGGGTCCTGTACCATCAAAATCCAAGCCTTGTCTCTCCTGGGTTCGGCCCGCCACCGACTCACGTCCTGACCCCGTAGAAGGGGATAGAGGAGGTCGGGCTCGATAGCCTTCGAGACTTTAGGCACCTTTACCTTAGCCCTCTCGATAATATTGCTCACGACGACGAGGCCGTCCCGGCGACGCTCCTCGATGGTCACCCAGTACACGGCGTTCGCCCCGCCCGTATAGACGCCTGCATGGGCCCTGTACTTGGAAGGTCCCAGGACTTTCCGTATCGCCTCAAGGGCTCCGGGCGGGAGCGTGAGCCACGGCGACGTGGGGTCCTCCTCCGAGACGGGAGAAGCGTGAAATTCCAGGCGCTCTGTCGCCGACCAGACTTCCTCCAGGGAACTCTCGACCGTGAATCTCGCCTTCCCCCTCCTCCGCCACACCGTATAGCGCACCGGATACTCCGTGGCCTTTCCCTTCTGGAGGACGACGACGGCCGTGCGGTTGGAGGCCCCCTCAAAGGGCTTCAGGGATACCATGTCGTCCACCTGAAGGACACAAAGCGGCTGTCTGTCGGCCGGCGGGTCGGGAGGGATCTCAAACCGGCGAAAGCCCTGGGCCGCTCCAGCCGTCTTGAAGACACTTTGGGTGATAACGAACCCCAGGCGGCCGTCGTCCTTCAGGAACTTATCCGCGGCCACGTATGTCATCAGCGTGGACAGATCCTTTTTCCCTTTGCCCAGGATCGTATCCATCCCGCTGTGGGAGAACAGGCCGTAACGTTTCCACAGGGGGATCATGGACCGACGGTACCCGTTCGGTAGATGTTCCCAGTTGATCCAGGGGGGATTCCCCACGACGTAGTCGAAGCAACCGACCGTGAGGGGTGCGAAGGCATTCCGCAGGATGCGGACCCAAATGTGGTCCAGTCCCTGGCGTCGAAGGTCGAGCAGCTTCTCATAGAGACGCTGAACGGTGGGCCGGACATGCGGCACCTCAGGGGACTGCAGATCGATTCGGCCGTACAGCCGCTCCCAGAAAGCCTCCCAGGGCCACTCGTTGTCAACCGCCTCCTCCAGGGCACTGCAAAATTCCTGGAACCGTCCGGGGACAAAGAAACTCTCCGGGATGGCCCACTCTCCGACGGTCAGGGGCACGACGTACTCCCGATACGTCATGTAAGCCGGCCTCGCTTCGGGAAGCCTGATGGAATCGGCGTTGTACACGGGGATGGTGATCTCACTCCTCCGATGTTGCAGGAGGTCGCCCAAGGCCAGCAGGTAGTTCACCCGTGCGGTGATGACGGCCAGAGGATTGAGGTCCAAGCCGATGACGCCGTGGAGGATAGACTGCAAGAGTTCAGCCTCAGGGATCATCAGGCGTTCGCCCAGCGACCTGTACCGACGGATGAGCAGGACCAGGAAGGTCCCGGAGCCACAGGCGGGGTCGAGCCACCGCAAGGTCTGGACTTTCTTTCGCAATCGGTCCTCGTCCGTATCGTCCTCAAAGAACTCCGGGTCGACTTGTCGGAGGACGAATTCGGCCAACCAGTCCGGCGTATAGTACTCCCCCAGGTTGTGGCGGATCGCCTGGGGGAGGAGACAGTGGTAGAGCTTCTTGAACAGGTCCCGCGTCTCCTCGGGATGGACCGTCAGCGTGGTCGGGTCATAGGCGGCGAGCCGGTCGAGGATGGGGTGCAAGGCTTTCTCGATGGAGGCGTCCCATGCCTGGAGATACCAGGTGAAGAAGTCGCCCTCTAGGAGATTGGCGATTCCGTACTGGCGGAAGATGCCACCAGACTCCATCTCATGGAGCTTCTGACGGAGGGCCTCGCCGGAAAGGGATGCCAGCTCCCCGAAAACAGGGGCCCCGAGCCTCGCGACCATATGGCGAGACAGAGCCATCCAGGCCAACAGTTTCACGATGAGGGCAAAGTACGTGTGGAGGGCGAAGAAGAATTGTTGCGCCTCCTCTGGAGAATGGATTTCTGCCGGAGCCACCTGCTTCAGGCTTTCGAGTTTGCGTCCCCCAAAGGCCTCCTTGTAATCGATGGCCTCGCTGAAGAACGTACGCCACTGCTCAAACAGTTGCGAGACCATGGAGTTCGAGATCTGGCAAGCCCTCTGGAGGGCCTGGAAGAAGGCCTGAAGGGCGTCTTGAGTCCGCTCGGTGGAGATGGAGAAGTCGTCCTTTAGGTTTTCCGCCGTTAGAGCGATTCCGCCGCCGAGATAAGCCAGCCATCGGAGCATGCGGGCAAGGCTGGTCGAGTTGGCCGCGACGGGCGGTTCTACAGACCATCGGCCGTTCCAATACCGGAGGAAGATGAGGTAATGCCCGTCCAGGACGACGCCCCCCATGCGGGTAGCGGGGTCCCCTCGAGCCAGTTCCTGGATATACCCCTGGATCTGTTGGACCGCCTTACGGTTATCCGGATGTTGGGGATCAGGTTTCAGAAATCCGGGACGCTTGTACTCGACGACCATTCGGTAGAATACGGCGTCGGGGCGGCCCGTGGCCGTCGTAAGATCCAACTGGGCGGTCCCGCTCCACGAAAGCCCAACGAGTTGTTCACATTGGTTACAGAACGCTTCCAGCAGGGCCTGGAGGGTCTGGCGGAGTCGGGCCTCATTTGCAGACGATGGGAGTCGCCGAAGCTCCGCTTCGACCCAGCGGGCAGTCTCGGCGATCTCCTTCTCCAGGCGTTCCTCATCCCATCGGGCCAAGGATCCCACCTCGTTCCTCCGGCGGCGCCGGTATTCGAAAGGCTAAGAGGGACGATAGGGAGTATAAGAACAAAACCTGGGGGACCCTAAAACCCCAGGGGCCGCTATGCCATCTCACCTCCTCGGAGGACCTTCATGCGTTCCACAAACGGCCGGACGTCGGACCCCAGCAGATGGTAGTAGACCATCGTGACGGTCGGGGACGAATGCCCCAGCAGGCGGGCCAGCATCATGGGGGGCATCCCCGCCCGGACGGCCCGCACGGCATAGGTGTGCCGAAACACGTGGGGATGGGCCCGGGCCGCCTCGA
>Ga0079995_1097604_pt1 | contig 11134 bp, 14 predicted proteins | sample FaiFalFF_MnMetaG_2_FD_69198 | JGI IMG/M metagenome (GOLD analysis project Ga0079995, IMG submission 69198) | Freshwater microbial communities from Yellowstone National Park, Wyoming, USA - Fairy Falls C (FF_Mn_C) (SPADES assembly) (version 4) | ecosystem: Environmental > Aquatic > Freshwater >... | reverse complement strand
CTCCCTACTAAGGTTACCATAGTTTACAACAACGTACTCCAAGCCTAGGAGCTCCTCCAAAGCATATAGAACAGCATCCCTAACACTATCCCTAACCCTAAGATCGCACCTTAAAGGTATAACTCTACCAGGATACCTAATGAAGATCTCGTTGGAAACCTCAATCATCCTATCAAGTGACCTCGAACACGCAACAATAAAGCAACCCATAGAAGCTAAAGCCTCGAGAGCCATAAAACCAATACCCCTACTAGCAGCTGTAACAAGAGCTCTACAGGAGCTCACATCAACACCACCCTAGGTTATGGTGAATGTAATAAAGTTAAATACACTGTCTGACAACAATATAATGTGAGGTGAAAACTGTTGACAACAATATATGTTATAAAGAGGGATGGTAGTAGGGAGGAGTTCGCATACGAAAAGGTAGTTGTAAGCTGTCTAAAATCAGGGGCTACATTGGATGCCGCTAGGAAGATAGCTAAGATCGTTGAAGCTGAGATACTTAAGAGTGGTAAGAACGAGATTACAGCTAAGGAGCTGACAAGGATGGTGCTAGAGCTCCTAAGAAAGGAGAATGAGGAGTGGTATAGGAACTGGATTATATTCGATAGAGCTGTTAAAAGGAGGAAGACAGAGGAGGAGCTAGGCTGAAAGCCCCTACTAGCTTAGCCCAGCCCTCCACCCTCTTTCTCAACCTTCAACAAGCTTCGAGATCAGGTTAACATACTTGAACCCCGTGTCGGGGATTATGACGGCTACATCCCCGTTGAGGTCATTAACTCTCATGGACTTCTCTAGGGCGGCTAGAGCCGCTCCCCCAGAGGGGCCTATTAGTAGGCCGTCCGCCCTAGCAACCCTCACTAGGGCCTCCAACGCCTCACCTAGCGTTACATCGTGGAGCTCATAGCCCTCAGCTATCATAGCAAGCCACACCATGCCTGTCTCGCTCCTCCTCATACCGGGTATGTGCTCTCCCCTAGCCGTCTGGGCCATTATGGTTTTAAACTGCCCCCCATACCTGTTCCTGAAGTAGAAGTCTACTGCAGCCATGTGACCCGACGTCCCTAGGGATCCCGCGACTGCTATAAGCTTCAAGCCAGCCATCCTAGCCTGGTAGTCTAGCTCCTTAGCCGTCATCCTTAGGTGTGATTCGAAGTTTAGATCGTTTAAGAACTGGTTGACATGTAACAAGCCCTCCCTCCTACTATCCTCTAATATCCTCGATAGGAGCTCCACTGTCAGCTCAGCCTCGGTCTCAATAACCTCGGCCCCCATAACCCTCGGTATAATCCTTCCGAAGAGCTCAGCCCTCCTGGGGAGGTACACTCTAGCCCTGGCCTTGAACTGCTGTGCTAGGGCTGCCAGGGCTATGCCGAAGTTAGCTGAGGATGCATCAGCTAAAACCCTACCTTCAAGACCCCCCCTCCTAGACATCTCTCTTAGGATGTGTAGTAGGGGTTTATCCTTAATGCTTAAGCTAAATGGATTGAACCACTCTAGCTTAGCCCAAACCCTAACCCTCCCGTTAGAGTAACTCCTAAGCTTAACCAAGGGCGTCGGAATGCCCCTTAGGGCTAGCTCTAGGCTATCACTATAAACCCTCACGGGGTCACCTCTAACATCATCGTAGAAGCCTAGATCATCTAGGCTTGCGTAGCATCCATTGAAGCCTACGGGAGCTAGCCTAACTCCAAGCTTATAGAGAGCCCAGTAGAGCTCCAGACCCCCTGTAACCTCCATGTCCTCGTTAACACTAATGCATTCATCAACATAACCCTTCCTAAGTATCTCCCCCATTAGGCTAAGCACATCCCATAAGCTTAGCTCTCTAGGCGGCCTAAGTAACCCTATTGGGAGGAGCTCCATCAAGACATCAACCCCACTCTAGGTCGATTTTAGATCTTAGCATGGTGTAGAACGGGCATCCTGTGAGAGCCCCCTCGACAGCCTCCCTGGTAGCACCCTCAACCCTAATCTTAACCTTCAATCTGTTAACGTTGCTAACGTCACCGTCTAGGAGCGCGTCAAGATCCTCGTAGAGCTCTACTACAACCTCAACGTTGCTAACGTTGAGCTTCTCAGCTACACTCCTAGAGAAGCACGCTGCCAACATTGATAACACCGAGTCCACGCTAACACCCCTAGCATCCATAGAGCCGAGAAGAGTCTCTACGGTGCCTCCCCTGTAGAGGGCTCTACCAACACCAACCCTTATGATAGCCCTTAGACCACCACTCAACCCCTTAACACCTCCAGTGGAACCCTAACCTCTGGTACCTCGAAGCAAACCCTATGCCTACTAGTCTTAGGAGGCATAAGGTTACCCTTAAGGCCATGCTCTCTAACCATATCCTTGGTAACAGTAACACCGTCTCTCCACGATGAAACACTAACACAATCACCATCGTAGTCCACGAGAATAGCAGGTATGAACCTCAACCCCAGGAGCTTAGCAGCAGCAAGCCTATGATGGCCGTCGAGCACAACCAGAGTTTTAGAATCCACTAGGATGGGATAGCGTATAAACCCATCCAGGAGGATTTGATCAGCAAGACCACGAACCCTCCCTTCAACCACATCCTCATGAGGCCTGAGGAGCCTCACGTCCAGGAGCTCAACCCTATATGCAAATCGACTTCACCAACGACACCCATAGAGTTTACAGCCACACAGACCTTAAATACTTATAGTAACCCCTAAGCCGGCTACACGACGATCCCAGAAGTTACCTTACTACTTGCAATAGCAATACTTATGGTTAAAAGCGAAAGGCTTATATACGGTATTAGGCTGAGAAAACCTAAAGTGGAAACCTAGTTTAACGCAGAGGCCGAGATAGATGAGCATAGAAGATCATCTGAAGACCGCTCAGCTATACCTTAATGAGGCATTCAAGCTCTACGAGGAAGGTTATAGGGCTGACGTGTGTGAGTGACCCCCTCCCCGCATCCCCGGGAGGCTCTAAGGCCTCCCCCGAGCGGTTTGTCGGTTCTCCGCTCGGAAGCGCACACCTCATCCCTCCTATCGGATTCCCCATCCCTAGGGGCATCACATTTCAGCCGGCGGGGGCCCGCCTGCCTAAGTTAACTGGTTAGTTTTAGTGCCCATAGTACTGGTATCTTATCTCTATCCTCTTCCAGCCCGCACATATAACACCTCATACGCCTTCCTGGGAGCTCCTCCATTTCAATCTCGCAGTTCGGGCATACTCTGCTTGGTAACCTTTTGAACTCGTATGGCACCCCGTGCCACTTCAGCTGTGTTTCCAGTGTTTTAACGAACCTTCTTACACCCGCCATGTATATTTTTGCTTCTCGTTTCGATAACCCCTCTTCCAGCAGGTCTCTCCATGACTCTTCTAGAGCGTTGTCTATGATAACTTTAGCTCTAAGTCTTACAGCTTTCCTAGCCACCTCACCAGCAGATCTCTGGGAGTGATCTCTCAACACCCTGTAGATCCTACTCGTAGTCCTCCTCAGATCTCTGAGAACTTTCCTACCTTTAGGGGTCTTGTGTAGGCCTAGTCTCTTAAGCCTTCCATAGAGCCTCCAGAGCTTCACAGCTTTCCTGTAAAGCCTGTCTACTAACCTTAGGTTCGGTCTTGACTTGTAGAATTCACCTATCCTACTGTTCCTGTTCACATAGGCTATTGCAACACCATGCCTCCAACTATTAGCATCAACAACAATGAGAGTCTCAGGCTCGTAGGGCTCAACATACCTCTCAGCAACAAGTGCTACAGCCGGGATACCATCCTTTAGACCTAGCTTTGCGAATACGATATCACCACCCTCCTCTAACCTATCGTAGACCCATCTTGGTATTGGTGCTTCACCGTGGCATATGTTCCTAAGCCTCATAACACCCCCATCTAGGTCTAGCAGTAGTGGGGCTCCGGTATCACCCCTCCTAGCCCCATCTTGTATCCTCAGTACAGTCATTGGTAGCCATTGTCTTGCAAACCACCTCTTAGGCTTTGTACCGAATTCTAGGTTGAAGTTCCTCTTGTAAAGCATTGTGCATGCTGTCCTTGGTATATCATCTGGGCATATTTCTAGCTCTCTGTACTTGTACGCTAGGTTTGTTAGAGCCTGTAACCTCACTATATCGCAGTCAACGCTGGGGAGTTCTACTACCAGGGCCCTCCTCGCAATCATCTGCTACCACCAGTACTAGAACCCTACGACCCTTCAGTGGTTCAAGCCTACCCTGGAGCCTCGCCGGAACATATATCCCCAGACCAAGCCCCCTAGTTGTGATCCTGGCAACAGTACCAGTAACCCAGACAATACAACCCAAACCAAACACCACCCCCATAAAGCGCTCAAGCAAACCTAATAAATTTTATTAGCGAAACAAATTTAAGGTTTGGACGTCTACAAGTAAGAGGTGGAGAGGAGCCAGCGTGGGGAGGGAGCTCCTGTGAACCCGCTGGAGCCGAGGCCCCCCGGCCCTGAAAGGTGATGCCCCAAGAATGGGGAATCCGATAGGAGGGATGAGGAGTGCGCGTCCGAGCGGAAAACCGACAAACCGCTCGGGGGAGGCGTAAAGCCTCCCAGGGATGCGGGGAGGGGGTCACAATAACGAAGCTCGGTAGCATCATAGGATTTGATAGTGTGGTCAAAGTTTTAAGAGGGCTCTCCAACCTAGAGTTGAACTTGAAAGCGTTCAAGCTGGGGTATGTGGGTGGAGGTTTTGAGTGTTAAAATCCTCATACAACCTATAGGGTTCAATGATAGAAGTACGTTGCACTGGCTTGCAGAGGAGCTTAGGCGTAGGTTCCCAGTTAGCCTTGATGTAAGGATCTCCCTATGGCCTATAGGTCTTGACTATCTCGATGTATTCGATTGGAGTAGAATGCAGTTTAAAGCTGTTAGGGTTAACGAGGTTTTACAGGAGCTCTACAAAGATGTTCTCGGGCTTAGGGGGAGCTTTGTTCTAGGCCTCGTAGCCGGTGATGGCTATGTTGAGGGTTTAAACTTCGTATTCGGCCTAGCCATACCGGAGCTCTCGACAGCCACAGTTTACACCTCTAGGCTTGAAACTGGGGATCGCCAAGTTTACCACCTCAGGGTTTTGAAGGAGGCTATGCACGAGCTCGGACACCTGCTAGGTTTAGGCCACTGCCCTAATAGGAGATGTGTTATGTCCTTTAGTAATAGCGTTTCAGAGGTCGACTTTAAGGAGCCTTGGTTCTGCCCTGTTTGCGTATCCAAGCTTAAAAGCTTTATTAGTGTTTAGAGATTTTGGCGTGCCCGGGGAGGGTTTGGGGTGTGCTGTAATGGCTTTACTTGAGGTAGAGGATATTAAGACATACTACTTCACTTTGAGAGGCCCTGTTAGAGCTGTTGATGGAGTGACATTGCAGCTTGAACGCGGTGAGGTTCTTGGTATAGCTGGTGAGAGTGGTTGTGGTAAGAGCACTCTAGCCTGGAGCATACTCGGCATGGTTCCACCCCCAGGTAGGATAGTCTCTGGTAGACTTGTAGTGGACGGTATTGATATAACGAAGCTCTCGGAGGAGGAGCTTAGGGCTAAGATTAGGTGGAAGAAGGTTAGCATGATATTCCAAGGTGCTATGAACAGCCTTAACCCCGTTTATACTGCTGGAGCTCAGATTGAGGAGGTTCTAACATACCATGCTAGAATGAGCAAGTTGGAGGCTAGGAAGCGTGTATACGAGCTCCTCGAAAGCGTGGGGCTCGATAGGAGTATTGCTAACAGGTACCCGCACGAGCTGAGTGGGGGGCAGAAGCAGAGGGTTGTGATAGCCATGGCGCTGGCCTTGGAGCCTGACATAGTGATAGCAGATGAGCCTACAACAGCTCTAGACGTTGTCGTCCAAGCACAGATACTAAACCTGATGAAGAGGCTTCAGAGGGAGAAGGGGATAAGCATAATACTTATAACACACGACCTAGCAGTCATAGCTGAGATGGCCGATAGAGTTGCGATAATGTACGCTGGGAAGGTAGTAGAGTATGGTGGTAGCGAGCAGATATTCTACAAGCCAAGACACCCATACACATACCTGTTGATGAAAGCGGTGCCAAAGCTAAGAGGGCCCAAGGAATCCCTGGTATACATACCGGGGCAGCCACCAGACCTAATAAACCCACCTAGAGGCTGTAGATTCGCACCAAGATGCCCCTACGCAATGGAGGTATGCAAGGAGGATCCACCGGAGTTCACACCAGAGAAAGGGCACATGTCAGCATGCTGGCTTGAGAGAACGCCGGAGAAGATTAAGTACTCCTAGGGGTTCTCAAACAACCTCTTAGCCCCTTCATCAACTCTTGCTAGAGTCCTAACCCTCTCGTACTCCCTACTACCTCTAACATAGGCTATGTAAGCTCTACTATAAGCCTCAAGCCTAGGTTCAAGCTTGTCGCCAAAGATAAGCTTACACAGCTCCACGGCATTACTAACCTCGTATAGCTCCTCCTCAACACTATCAGGTCTCCTACGGAGTAGGAGGCTTAGAATGGGCTTACGTAACGCCCTCAACCTCTCCCACTCCTCAACAGCCTTAAAGCATGCTTCCACGAGCTTGTTGAAGAGCTCCTCAGCTCCTAGAGTGGACTCTAGTAACCTTAATCCCGTAGGTATGGTGGTGGAGCAGCTGCCCTTAGGGTATGTTAGTATTAGAGCTCTCCATTCTCTAGAGAGTAGCGGTGGTATGCTGGAGTCCACGCAGTACTCTCTAAACTCGCCCTCTACATTAACCTTCATGATCCAAGCTTTGGAGGCGAAGCCCTCCAATCCTATAACCTCTTCAAAACGATGTACTCTAGGATGCCGTAGCTAGCTATTATCATTGATGGTATGAGGATTATGATGGCTGTAAGGCTTAGGAGGGGGTTCACACCTTCCCTCCATATAGTGTATACTGTTACCTCAGCCCTGCCAAGACCTGATTCGAAGTTGAAAGATATTACCTCAAGGAGGTTCTCCACTTTAACATTAGTAGAGCCTCCAGGTTCGAGTTTTAGCTGTCTATCACCTATAGCTACGTTTAGCCACGAGCCACCTACATTGGATATCGTTATGGTTACATTCCTATACGATCTATCCAGTGTTATGTTTAAGAGTTCGAAGGCACGTTTAGATACATTGGATTCTACTGTTAGAGTGTAGGGTGCCCCCACGGTGTCCCAGCCGCTCCCTATAACTGATAATGTGAAGGCCGCTAGGATCCCTGCTAGGCCTAGAGCTATCTTAGCTAAACTCAATAGACACCCCGGGTTTTAGTATCTGGCTTGCAAGGCTATATAAGATTTTAACTGTATCCCCTAGTACTAGGTTAAAGGCTATGAGGAGGAGGCTAGTGCTACTTTTAACTCCCATCTCCGCAGCCATCCTAGTAGCTATTGCAATCCTATGGGCTAGTGGTTTTACTGTAGAGGAGGTCACTCTGGTTAAAGGAGGTGTTGTAGCTAACGAGACTAGAGGTTACACTGTTTACCTTGATAGAGTGCGTGGAGTAGAGTACATAGTTACATTCCTGGAGGCTGGCCGCGCAGATCTAAGGGTTGCTGTGTTATATAAACTCAACGACTCTATAGGTGAGGTTTTAAGCAGTGCTAGTATAACAGCTGGATCCAGGGGCTACATAAGCCTGCCCCGGGGAGCTCTAATAGACACCATCAACCTGAGGTTAGCAAGCCCCCCCATGCACATACCACCTAGTTTTATGGAGAGCGCGGAGCCAGGGGTTCTCAGGATCAGGTATGAGATGCCAGGCATGAACGTCAACGCACTACTAGAGGCTAGGCTTAGGATAGAGTGGTTCAACGTAACAGTAGTTGGAGGAGGTTATTTCACTGTGAAAACAGAGCTTTACAACGGCTGGGACCTCGTGGGTGTATTGGAGAGGAGCTGTAATGGAGTCTGTAGTCTAGAGTGGAGCCCGGAGGAGCCAGTGACTTCAATAGACGTCATAGCTATCAAAACCAGTACGAGAGCCCAAGCAACACTACTAGTGGTAGGCCTACTAGCAACTCTAACCCTACTCTCCACAACCCTCTACGCGATAATGAGAAGGGGGGTAAGCGAAAGCTTTTTAAGATTCAAACCTAGATAACCTAAGGCGGCTAGGTGAGGTGGAGGGTATGAGCTCCCGTTTAAAGGCTTTAGCACTCGCTCTCGCAACACTCCTAGTACTACCCCTAATCCTGGCTCAAGCTACCCCCGCTCTAGCCCAGGTTAAGGGGCCTGCAGTTGATAAGGTTGAGTGGTTTAGAGTCAACATACCAGACGTACCTGCAGCCATAACAACTGGCAAGATAGACCTCTACATATTCGGCAGGCTCCCAGCCGCGATGGCCGAGAGTTTGGCCGCAACACCTGGTGTAAGAATTGTAACGGCACCAGCAGGGTTAACAGACTTGGTCTTAAACCCTGCTCCTGTTCAGATTTTGAAGTTTCCTGGTAGGGAGTCTAGGGAGACTGTTGCTCTGAAGCTTGGTGTTAACCCACTGTTGATTAGGTATGTTAAGTTTGACGAGGCTGAGAGGAAGACTGAGGTTGAGCTTTGTGGTGTTGTAGATGTACCTAGGGGTGTTGAGGAGGTTTTCAGAGCTGAGAAGGTTAACTTCAACCCATTCTGTATAAGGGAGGTTAGATTCGAACTACAGTACGCGTTCGATAGGGAGCGTATTGCTAGGGAGGTTTACAGAGGATTCGCTCTTGTAAAGTTCACGTTCTACGGCCCAGACGACCCGACGTACGCGGATCTAGCAGATGTTATAGCCAAGTATGCGTTCGAATACAACTTCGAGAGGGCTAAGAGGAACATAGAGGATATAATGAGAGCTGTTGGAGCAGACCTGGTGGGAGGAAAATGGCATTATAGAGGTCAGAGGGTTGACATAGTGGGTATCATAAGAGTTGAAGATGAAAGGCTTGAAATTGGAAGATCATTCGCATTAGAGCTAGTAAAGCTAGGGTTCAACGTGATACCATCAGAGCTTACATTCGGGCCAGCGATAGGGATAGTTTATGGTACTAACCCGATAGACTTCCAGTGGCACTTCTACACTGAAGGTTGGGGTAAGGGTGCTCTTGACAGGTATGATGCAGGTAACCTAGCTCAGTTCGGTGCAGATGTACTAGGCTACCTGCCAGGCTGGGGTGAGGCTGAATACTGGAACTACAGGCACGAGCTTACAATCGATGGTAGGAACGCTTCTGACTACGCTAGAGACGCCTACTACATGAATGTTAAGAGTAAGGAGGAGTGGCTTGAAGCTCTAAGAAAGGGCACAGATCTAGCCATAAGAGAGTCCATTAGAATATGGGGTTTCGCAACACTAGACAGGTGGCCTGTAAGAGCTGAAGTCCAAGGGTTAACAATAGATCTAGGAGCAGGCCTTAGGAGTCCATATAACTGTAGAGGCTGGTTCATACGTGATAGGACTGATATTAAGGTTGGACACCTGTGGGTGTGGACAGCGACAACAGTGTGGAACACGTTTAGAGGATTTAGAGACGTGTATAGCGTTGACCCTGCAAGGTGCACCTACGACTTCGTAGTCTGGAGGCATCCATTCACAGGTATGCCTATACCGTTTAGAGCTAAGTTCACCGTTGAAACTGCAGGCCCTGATGGTAAGCTCAGGGTTCCAGATGATGCGCTGTGGTTTGATGTTAAGAGGAAGACCTGGGTATACGCTAGGGAGCTAGGTAGGACTGAGGCTACTAGTAAGGTTGTATTCGACATGTCAAGATTCCTTGGAGCTAAATGGCATAATGGCCAGACCATAACATGGGCTGACCTACTGGGAGCACTAGCACTATACCTAGACGCTGTCTACGACCCTGAGAAGGCTAGGATAGAGAGGGCATTCGTAGCTGTAAATAAGGATGGTTTTGATACAGTTGTAGCCGTGAGACCTGTAGGTAACAATCTCGAAGTCTACATAAACTTCTGGCATTTCGAGCCAGCCTACATAGCTGATTGGGCTACATGGGCTACCTCCACGACAGTACCGTTTGAGCTTGTTGTTGCTCAGACTTACGCTGGTTATATTGCTAAGGAGTTTGCATTAGACCTAGCTAGAGCTAGAGCTGAGAACCTCCCATGGCTTAGTCTTGTTATGAAAGCTCATGCTGAGAAGGTTGCAGGCTACTTCAAGGATGGTAGGATTAAGTTCGATGACTTCAAATCATATGTTACAACACCTGCAGGAGCACTAATGACACCTGATGAGTGGGACGCTAGGGTTAAAGCTCTCCTATCATGGTTTGATAAGACCGGCACTCTATGGGTTTCCAATGGGCCTTACATGCTAACATACTATAGCTCTGAGGAGCAGAAGCTGATACTAGAAGCTTTCAGAGATCCAACTTACCCGTTTGGGCCTAAGGACTTGGTTTTCGGTGAAGCTAAACCAGTGGCGATTACGGAAGTCATAGCGCCTATGATACCTATTGGCGGTGTTGGTAAGGATGTTGTTAAAGCTGAGGATCCAGGCGTTATTACTGTTAAGTATGTTATTAGGGATCCTATTACAAAAGCTGTTATCACTAGTGGTGTTGCTAAGCAGACAGCTGAAGGTTTCGTCGTAGAGCTCCCCGAGACAATAACGAACCTACTTAATCCATTCACTGTATACGAGGTTCTACTTATAGCCTACTCAAGTGAGGTAACACTTCCAGTTGAGAAGATTGTTAGGATTACTACTATCCCTGCTGGTCTTGTTGCTGAGATTGGTGGTATTGCTGCTTCTGTTGAGAAGCTTAGTGAGAGTTTGGTTGCTGTTCAGGCTGATATGTTGAGGAGGATGGAGGATCTTAGGAAGTCTATGAGTGCTGAGCTTGCTTCTAGTGTTAAGGCTTTGAGTGATGCTATGACTAAGAGTATTTCTGATCTTGGTAAGGCTACGAGTGATGCTATTAGAGCTCTTGGATCTGGTGTTGAGAGTAGGTTTGCTAGTACTGATGCTAAGATATCTGCTGTTGGATTGGTGTTGAGAGGAAGCTATCAACAGACATACAGACCGTAGGGCAATCGGCTGAAGCAGCACAATCCAATGCAAGATTAGCACTTATAGTAAGCATTGTAAACCTACTAGTACTACTAGGAGTAGCAGCAATAATATTCACTAGGAGAAGATAGCTATAAACCTTG
>Ga0079995_1076198_pt1 | contig 11141 bp, 9 predicted proteins | sample FaiFalFF_MnMetaG_2_FD_69198 | JGI IMG/M metagenome (GOLD analysis project Ga0079995, IMG submission 69198) | Freshwater microbial communities from Yellowstone National Park, Wyoming, USA - Fairy Falls C (FF_Mn_C) (SPADES assembly) (version 4) | ecosystem: Environmental > Aquatic > Freshwater >... | reverse complement strand
CCGAACTAACGAATTTGATGGAACAGAAGTCTTCGTTGGCAAAGTGGGCGAGGGCGAACTTGAAAATACGCCAGCAAAGGATTGGCTTGACAACGGTTGGAGCATCGTGGGCGTTTGGCTTAACGGCGAATTCGTCGGTTGCATCGCCCTGTCAGACCAATTCCGACCTGACGCTCGTGAGGCTGTTCAGCGGTTGAAGGAGATAGGCATCAAAGTCTTTTTGGCGACTGGCGACAAACCGCAAGTTGCGATGCTCGTCGCAGACCAACTCAATTGCGATGGCGTTTTGGCACTCGCAAACCCGCAACGGAAACTGCAATTTGTGCGAGACTTGCAAAAGGACGGCGAACGGGTTCTCATGGTCGGGGACGGCATTAACGACGCTGTTGCCCTATCGCAAGCGGACATGGGCGTAGCGTTAGCGACGGGAGCAGAATTGACTGCTCAAGCAGCGGATGTTTTGATGGTGACCAGCAGATTGACTGTCGTGGCGGACTTTCTGTCCTTAGCCAAAAAGACCAAACGAATCATGCTTCAAAACCTGTTCTGGGCTTTCGCTTACAACATGGCTGCTTTGCCCCTTGCTGCAGCAGGCAAACTCAATCCCATGATTGCAGCCATCGCTATGGCACTCAGTTCCATCACCGTCGTCACCAACGCCTTGAGATTGAAAAGGGAAGGCACTCGGTGAAACAAGGTAAAATTTCGGACATAACTCTCACTTTGGCGCAACATAGATTTTGTCGTTCCTCACCTCCCACCATCTTATTCCTGCCTGCTTCGCCAACCAGTAAAATGGAACCCAAACAACCCTGTCTTCTTCATAAGGCGCATAAGCGAGGGTCTCCGTTTGCCCCTTGCCATTCTCCAACCGCTCCACCATCGGTCGCCCCAAAAAGAGCCGATAGACAATGTTAGGGGCATCAGGTTTGACAATTCGAATGCCCTTACCTCCTGCCATCTTTGGGTTGGTGGTGATGGTGCAAGAGAGCCCCAAGATTTTGCAGGCTTCGTCAAGTGGGACTAAGATGAAGTAGTCTTCTTCACGAAACGGTAAGGGCAAAGGTTGCCAAATCCGAGGACGGATACCCTTCCTCGGAGGACTCGGAGAAGGACCTAATGTGAAATCAGGCGAAAAGCCCAACTCTATTATCCGCTCTTTCCACAAGAGTGCCTTTTCTTTGTCCCCCATCGCAGCGTAACTACGAGCCAAAAGGTAAGACGGAAAGACACTCTTAATCGCCATGGTGAAAAGGAAAGGGCCTTCAAGGGTCTCTTTCAGCACTTCTCCCTTCTCGTATGGGTTGGGAATCCTCTTCTTCATCACTCGTTGCACCCAACTCGGAAACCACTTCGCTTGCACGTCGCCATATTTCTTATACACCTCGTTGGCAAGGGCAATCGCTCTCTCATACCACCCTTGAACATAGCAGGCATAAGCCTCCTTCAATTTCTGCTCTGCCTCAGCATTTGCTCTTGGCAATTTAGGTGGACCTCCTGGAGGAGAAGCGAAGCACGAACTGCCCATCACAACCAAAGTAAAGATTGTCAGCAGCCTATACATAGACTTCACCCCCTAAGGGTTAAGTTTCCAAAGTGACTGACATCCTGGATTGGCTTGACAAAACTCTGTTGGCCTTACAACAATCCAATTACCTACATCACGCGGCACCCAATCCTGCAACTCATCACTCCATTCCCAATGAAGGAATCGGTTGGGGCAGTATTCTATTCTTGGGGAGCACAGAACATAACCACTTGGGCAAATTCTTGGCGGGAAGTAAGGCCACATCAGGCAATGGATGGTATGCAGTCCGACTTTCCCATCTTGCCCAATGACATGGTGACCACCACCGCCACCAAAGGACTGGGAATCATCAGCGGGATTATGGTCTACATCCCAAAGGACGGTATGCCCTAACTCATGACCGATGACCATCGTTAACGATGCTAGTTCATCAATCCCCCAAAGTCGTCCCCAGTTTTTTGCCTCTGTCACATTGATCTCAATCACAGGGACTAACCCTCCATCCCAAATAGGACCCAATGTCCACGCTAATTCGGGTTGGTTATCTTCACTGGGCACGACAACTGCCGCATAGACATCTCGTAAGTGGGCATAACCGTGAAGGAAATTAACGATTTTCCCGGGCATCCAAAAACCTTTGTCAGGATGTCGCACCCAACGAGGTGCCCCCTCCCTGGTGTTCAAGAGCCAAAGAAGGGGCATCCCTGCACCAGGAAAGCCATCAGGAGAAGTGATGGCATCGTTAGGTATAATTGGTGGCGTGTATGGATATTCAGTGCCAGCACCGAAGTTCATGACGAACATGTCTTTGACCTTTTCCAACATCACCAAACACCCGAAAGTTTTGACGACGAACGACCTCTATTTTGTTCCCTGCTTTGGCGCAACATAGATTTTGCCGTCTCTCACCTCCCATCCCTTTATCCCTGCCTGCTTCGCCAACCAGTAAAATGGAACCCAAACAACCCCGTCTTCTTCATAAGGCGCATAAGCGAGGGTCTCCGTTTGCCCCTTGCCATTCTCTAACCGCTCCACTAACGGTCGCCCTAAAAAGAGCCGATAGACAATGTTAGGGGCATCAGGTTTGACAATCCGAATACCTTTACCTCCTGCCATCTTTGGGTTGGTGGTGATGGTGCAAGAGAGCCCCAAGATTTTGCAGGCTTCGTCAAGTGGGATTAAGATGAAGTAGTCTTCTTCACGAAACTTCAAAGGCAACGGTCTCCATATTTGCTTGGAAAGGTTGCGACGATGTGGGTATTGCTTTATGCCTTGAACCAAAGCCAAGCGGGCAGATTCCACTGTTTTGATGATACTGTAGGAATCATTACCAGCCTGAATCAACATTTCTCCCCACTTGACTATTTCCTCGTAATTCCCTAAAGCGCAACTGGCTCTGAATAATAGCCCGATGCTGGTTGCCCCTCTACGAAGCATGCTAAGAGGCAAACCATGCCCACCTTCCACAACGGAGCCAATCACTGCAAGGCGATCATTCGGATCAGGTAAGGGTTTTTTCGCTTGCCTGTATAACCATGACGGAAACCATGCAGCCCGAACGATCCCGTGTTTCTGGTAAACTTCATATGCTAAGCGATATGCCAATTCGGCAGACAAGCCCTGTTCTAATAGAGCATATGCTTGCTTGAGTTTCTCTGCAGCTTCCTTTGGCGCAACTGGCGGAAGGCTTTCAAGCCTCATAGGTGGACTGGCTAAAAGTAGACTGCTTTGCCAAGTTAGCAAGATCAATGTTACCAACGCCCAATAGATGCTCCTAATCCTCTTTGTCATTGCCCATCCCTCCTTTATGGATTTAACTTCCAGCGTGTTTGGCATCCCGGGTTTTGAACACAGAATTCCGTTGGCGGATTAACACGCCAATCTTCATATTCCCAAATCAGACAGTCATAAGTTGTCGCTCCAGAATGATGACCACGATCAGGCTGATGCCAAAGCACTGTATGCCCCAATTCATGTCCAACGACCCATGTTAGGACCTGATGTTGGGATAAATTGTGGATATTGTAACCACATTCTCCACATTGTTGTTCATCGTTCGGATGGTCATTGTCACAATCACAGCAATAAAGGAATGTCTGGCAATGACCGCAGTGTTGAAAGGGTTGTTGGCGACCAAAACACAACCAACAAGTTCCTCGGTTAGCAGGTTGATTGCAATCATTGCACGGCGACCCTAATCCCTCATCAATGTTCTCAAGGTCGATCTCAATAATAGGGGCAGTAGGATTTCCCCAAATTGGTCCGTAAGTTACTCCATATGCTTTATCATATACATCATCCACATTCCCTGGCACCACGATGGCAGCATAGACATCCCTTCTGTGGGCGTAACCCCAGAGGAAATTCACCACCCTAAAAGGATAACCTGACCCTTCATTTGCGTTCAAGAGCCAAAGAAGAGGCATCCCTTGTCCTGGGAAGCCATCCTGAGACTCTATGGCATCATTGGGGATGACGGCTTCTACCCAACGGTCATTGATGGGGTCGTAATAACCCGCCCCGAAGTTCATGACGAACATGTCTTTGACCTTTTCCAACATCACCAAACACCCGAAAGTTTTGACGACGAACGACCTCTATTTTGTTCCCTGCTTTGGCGCAACATAGATTTTGCCGTCTCTCACCTCCCATCCCTTTATCCCTGCCTGCTTCGCCAACCAGTAAAATGGAACCCAAACAACCCCGTCTTCTTCATAAGGCGCATAAGCGAGGGTCTCCGTTTGCCCCTTGTCATTCTCTAACCGTTCCACTAACGGTCGCCCTAAAAAGAGCCGATAGACAATGTTAGGGGCATCAGGTTTGACAATCCGAATACCTTTACCTCCTGCCATCTTTGGGTTGGTGGTGATGGTGCAAGGGAGCCCCAAGATTTTGCAGGCTTCGTCAAGTGGGACTAAGATGAAGTAGTCTTCCTCACGAAACTTCAAAGGTAACGGTCTCCATGTGTTCTTTGGTGGGGGTTGGGGAGGAAATTTTCCTTGCCTAAGTCTGAGCGATGCGATACCCTGAAGGATTGGATCTCCCCAAGGTGCCTTCATTAACTCTTGATACCGCCCTGCTTCCAAATAAGCGTAACTTAACAACGAAACAGTTGTCGTCCCACTTAGTATCATCGTTAAAGGTGCTCTCCCTTCAACAGTCATTTTCAAAATAGCACCACGATCGTAAGGGTCAGGAAGTTTTCCCTTCATCAATTTTTTTGCCCATGTCGGCCACCAACAAGCATGAACATCACCATACTTGCGATATACATCCATCGCTAAAGATATCGCCCGATCATACCAACCCTGGTAGTAGGCAGCATAAGCCTCCTTCAATCTCTCTGTAGCTTCCTCATTTGCTTTGGGGTAAATGCTGCCCCCAGGTGGGGATGCTAAAGTGAAGGATATCAAAGTAGTGACAGCCGTTAACGCCGCAATCTTTTGCCCAAGTTTCACTTTGATCATTTCCCCTCACCCCTTTACTTCGGATTAAGGTGCCACAGTGACTGGCACCCTGGGTGACTATCGCAGAAATCTGTCGGCAAGTTAGGGAAAGGAAGCGATTCAGGGTTTCCGTCCCCATTTAGATCGGGGACATAGCCGGGCGGGAAATAAGGCCACATGAAGCAATGCATGCGATGCTGTTGATAGACATGATGACCACTGTCGCCATTCGTAAGGACACTTATCGGATCTTGTCCATCTTGAACAGTAGGGTTATGGTCAACATCCCAAAGGATTGTGTGCCCTAATTCGTGGGCAATTACACAAGCAAGGGCGTGAAGAAGGTCATAGTTGTATCCAACACTGTTCCATCCATTTACACTTGCTCCCACAGCACGGGCATTAATCTCAATGACAGGGAGACCGTCAACATCCCAGATTGGACCAAATGTCTCAGCGAGGGAGTTTTGCCCCAATAGTTGCGTCCCTGGGACAACCACAGCCGAGTAAACATCCCGAAGATGAGCATAACCGTGAAGATAATTCACACGCTTACCTGTTAGTAAGATGTTGTGAATGTTTCCTTGAGCATCCCTATACTGCCTTACTTGATAAACTGTTTCTCCCTCATTTGCGTTCAAGAGCCAAAGAAGAGGCATCCCTGCACCAGGAAAACCTTTGGCATCAGTGATAGCATCGTTGGGAATTACTGCTGGCTGATATGGGTTTTCATTTCCTGCCCCGAAGTTCATGACGAACATGTCTTTGATCCAAGGGTTAAAGACAGTCCAAAGATAGCGCACCCTTAAACCACGATATTCCTCATAAACTGACAAACCGTCCCCGGGTGTCCTATTATCTCCAACCGGGTAGTTGTCAAAATCTCCTAAAGCATCGGCTGGGTAAATCCCCATGTTCCACTCCCACATATCCGCAATGAAGTTGCCATTTTCGTCATAAGGTATCTCCACAGGTTCAATAAACCCCGTATCTGTTCGGCGAGCGTAAGCAATTCCCGATATGTAGGTGTAAGCAAGCAAAAGTCCATATGCGCCTCCATCAAAACACAATACTCTCACTGTCGCCACCGTTGTCGGTTGTTGAGTAATGGCAAGAACAAAGTTATGCTGGTAAAACCCATAAACATCCATCCCTTCCAAATCTGGTGGAAACTGTAAGTCAGCATCATTGTCATGGAAACGACCAGTATAAGGACAAAGAAAGCGTGAATTCAGACATTCACCAGGTTCTGCAGAAGGAAAAATTTCAAAAGCAATGAATCTTGCCATAGATTGACCTAAGTGGTCTACTTCTGGTTCAATCCAAGCAGTGAAACTTGGTCCTGTTGCGTTTGGCATAGGTCTCCAATTGTAAGGGCAGGGTGTAATCCAGAATTCCCAAACAGTGAAGTAGCCGTCATAGCCGTAAGTGCTGCTACTTTGCTCTTTGTCATCAGCATAAAGGGCATAATCATCCACCTCTACTGAAATTCTCACCACCTTCGCCTCTATCGGAACATATCTTCCACTCTCCTTATCCCAATAAGCAGTGCGATAATGCGTTGTTTTGTCACCATTGTGAGGAATCCACCTTCCTTCTTCGTCAAAGTATCCAAACTCACCTCCTGCACCATGATCATCCCAACGAACAACATACCATCCGTCATAAAGGATGGTAAAGCATAAAGGACACCAGTCATTATCTGTTCCTGCTTCTGGGACAGCGATTTGAGCGAAGACAGGAATAAAATTGTCACCTCGTCGGACATATTTGTATTCGTCGGGAATGTAAACAGCAGGAACGGGAGGAGGACCTGGTTCTGGATTAGGGTGTTCACAGTATGGCGGAGGCTCTTGTGTAGGTGGCGGCTCTGGTATTGGCGGAGGCTCTGGTATAGGCTCTTCTTGGACTTTTGCTATTCCAATCAGACACACCACGACCAAGAGAGAGCCTTTCTCCACATTGATGCTCCCTCCTTTTTCGCTTTAGGCTGCTTCCATGATAACGCACAAAAAGGGCGATGTCAAGATTGAGAAAGGTTAACGGAAGAGCATTCTCACCTTAAAATCAATGCTTCGGCGAGGCAGTGGAAGGTGAGCCAGATGGATGGCAACGAAAAGGCGAAAACGCCTAAGACCAAACCCGCAAGAATTGCCCCGACACCAAACAAAATTGCGTGCTTGCTATTTGTGCGTTTCGCTTTGAGGCGTTCAATGCGATGTCGCAATTGTCCATCACTAAGCCCCACAAAGTTTTGAACGGCGCTCAATGCATCAGCCAGCGAACGAGCCGATTTGGAGTCGGGCGCAGCGAAGTCATCGGCTGCTCTCTCACAAGCATACCGCCATTCCCTTTGAAGCCAAACAGTAAAGGGAACGGGAGCGAAAATGAGGGCGACGACGAAAAGCAGCCAACGAAGCCAATGCTCCTTGCGAGCGAAATGGGCGTATTCGTGGCGCAAGACAGTTGTCAAGGCAGATAAAGGCAATCGCTGAACCGTTTCTCGGGAGACGAAAATGGACGGCGAAAGGACACCCACAAGCCCTGCCGGCACTTCGTTATCCGATTCCCAAACGGGCAGGTTTGGCGGAAGTTGAGCGAGAGCGATAGCACGCTTCAGTTTCGGCGAAGGTCTAAAACGCTTCACCAACTTTGCTCGTCTTGATAAAACCACTGTTGTTGTTCCTGTCAACCCAAGCCACACCAATGCTGCCAAAAGCAAGGAATGACTTTTCCCAATTGCCGTTGCCGATGCGTGTCCGCACAGATGCTTTGCTAAATGAAGGCAGAGGTGATAGTTGCGAACGGAGGTTGCCGGGCATGAAATTGCTGAACTCAAGCCAGCAATTGCCAAAACGATTCCTAAACTCGGTGGGGCAAGCAAACCAAACGCTGTCAGCCGAGACCATTCCAAACCGTCGGCGTCTCGCAGCGATGAGAATTTCCTTGACAGCCACAGCATGCTGCCGACGAACAAAACCAAAAAAGCGCTTGAGATGAGCCAAAGGGCAAACCCGACGAGCAGCAACTTCATCAACTCATCACCGCCTGCGGCGACGGCTGACTTCCGCCAAGTATGAGATGGCAGGTTCGCCGAAAATGGCTATGAGCCTGTCAACGAATGAATCCACGAACCGCTTCAGGAGCGTTTCTCGTGACTGGTTCGGGAAGTAGCGGTATCCCTTCCCTTCCTTCGTTCGGCTTAAAACCCCTTTCTCGTAAAGCCGAACCATGACGGTCATGACCGTCGTGTAAGCAAGCCGCTTGCCCTCGCTTCTCAGTTCCAGCCAAACTTCCCGAACAGTCGCCGATTTCTTCGCCCAGATGATTCGCATGATTTCCGCTTCAAGCGGACTGAACATCTCTCATCACCGCCTTTTTCTTTGTCACATCGTTCCTACGATGGCAATAGTAGGAAGGCGCTATTCGTGGTGCGTAATTTGTAATGCGTGATGGGCGATTTTACTGTGCCTTCGCTGCCGGAAACGACGGATTTGCCTCCTATGCCAAAATTGCAATGTGACGGGATGGAGTTTCAGGTTAGAATGCGGATAAACAAAGCAAGCAATGGAGTGACGGGAATGTTCGTTTTGACCGCTAAAAGGTTGAGATTTCAACGCTGGCAAGTTTTGTTAGCTGCAGCGGTGTTGCTGGGCATAACGGCTCTCGCAGCATCTTTTGTCGGTGCTGCGTCTTTGACGGCTGAGCAAATTTTTGCCCTCAGGCTACCGAGAATTTTGTTGGCTATCCTCGTGGGAGCATCGTTGGCAAGTTCGGGGACTTGTCTGCAGGCACTTTTTCGCAACCCTCTCGCTGACCCGTTCATTCTGGGCATTTCGGCAGGTGGCGCTTTAGGGGCGGCAGCAGCGCTGCTCTTCGGAGCACCATCTTTTGCGATACCGTTCGCAGCCTTTCTCGCTGCCTTGGGGACATCTTGGCTCGTTTACTGGCTCGGTCGTGTCAACGGTGTCGTGAGGATGGACACATTGCTCCTTGCAGGTGTAGCCGTGAACGCATTTTTGTCAAGCATGATGACATTGCTGCTTTACCTCAACGCTCACAGGTTGCTTGTCAGCGCCGTCTATTTTTGGCTGATGGGCGGTTTCCAGATGGCGACTTGGCATGAAGTTTGGATGATGTTGCCTTACGCTTTGCTCGGATTACTTCTGCCCATTTACCACGCACGGGCGCTTAATGCTTTGCTTTTCGGAGAAGAGTGGGCACACTATGCGGGGGTTGAGGTTGAGGTCGTCAAGAGATGGTTGCTTGCCGCTGCGGCGCTAAGTTGTGGCGCTGCTGTTTCCGTCGCTGGGATTATTGGCTTCGTCGGTTTGATGGCACCCCACCTCGTTCGGCTCCTTCTCGGTCCCCATCACCGAACCCTTGTCCCTGGTGCGGCATTGTTTGGGGCATGGCTTTTGCTTTGCTGCGACACCGTTTCACGGACAATCGTCCGCCCAGCAGAACTTCCCGTTGGCATCTTCACCGCCTTCTTGGGCGTCCCCTTCTTCCTTTTCTTGCTCCGCCAAGCAAAGAAAGTTTTCGGCTGAAACCCTTCAACCCTTATTGCACTACTGTCGTCACCGACTTGTTGACAATTTTTTCGCCGTCAACGGTGATGGCATTGCGGCGGAGGATGGTGAATTTTGCCTCGGGAGCGATGAAGATGCCGATTGGTCCGTCGTAAATGTGCGTGCCTTCAATGATGTTCCAATCTTTGAGCGGAGCCGTTTCAGGCAAACCTTCAATGCGTTGCCAAACGGGCTCAAGGGCAATTCCTGCCCGCTGGTTTGGCTCCATGCCTTGCAACCAAACCGGCTGAATGTGCATGCTCGGTCTGTAGCGGAAATCAATGACCTCGCAGAAACGAACGGTGTTGCCGAAAACCAATGGACCGCGAAAGACTATATTGCCCCGCCCAATGACCCGTGAACCGATGATGTCATTAAAGGCAAGCGGCGATGGCAGTCTATCGTGCCACGCCCACAAGTAAAGCCCTTCCCCATCGCGCAAAATGTGCCCATCAATCACATTGCCGAAACAGTTGCCCCAAAAGCCCGTCCAGTTAGCAGTGTGCTCTTCGGTGTTGTCAATCCAAAGGGTCTCAACATAAGCCATGCCGACCATGATGTGTGTAAAACTGTCTGGGACAATTTCCCATTCGGGCTCGACGGTAAACGAATTTTCGGTGTTGCTCACGATACGCCGATACTGACCGAGCCCGCGACCGTCAAGGACGAGAGCAAATGTGGGCTTCAAATCGCTCAACTGTGGGTGGCGCTTGCGCAATTCATCGGGCGCAAAAGGCTCGCCCTCAACCCAGACGGTCTTTCGGTCGGCTCTCAAAACCCGACCGTGCCAAACGGCGTGGGATGACTCATACATGTTTTCGCCTGAATTGTGTCGGCGCGGGATGTTGTTTCGCCAAATGTTACCGATAATCGCCGAATGGTATGCGCTGCTGAAACTCAACTGCGAGACAAAGTTTCGGTCGCCGTCAAGGAGCAAATTGTTCTCAATCACCGAATCAACGAACGAGCGAACGAAGAGGTTGTTAGCAGTGCCGGGCACAATGTTGCGGATGACATTGCCACCGATATACGCTTGCCTGTGTGGACCGTGAACGAGAAAGACACCGTCGCTTGCCGATTCAATTTCGCAGTCTTTGAGCACGAAGCCATACGAGCCCCATTCAACCATAACTGCTGGCTCTGTTCCGTGAGTTTGCCGGATGTAGCATCGCTCAATTCGGCAATTGGTGTGCGATGCGAACACGGCTTGAAGCGTTCCAGGTCCATCAATTAAGCCGAGATCGCAAATTGCACTTCTGTCCCTCAGCCATACCATTGCCCCACGACCGCTTTCTTGTTGCCGAGCACGGAAATGTGTCGGCATCGCGTTAGCGATTTCCGGTGGGACATCAAATCGCATCGGTTTCGTCGGCAGGACAGTGAGGATTGAATTGCGAGAGCCCGCGCCTTGCAAGGTCACACCCGAAGGAACCCAAATCGGTGCGCTGATTGGGTAAAGCCCCGGTGGCAAAAGGACGATACCTCCGCCTAATTCTCCCACTTTGACAAGCGCCTTCCTTAACGCTTCGGTGTCATCGTCGACTCCGTTGCCCTTTGCGCCGAAGTCTCGGGCATTCAAAACGACCTTTGGCGGTT
>Ga0079995_1112686_pt1 | contig 11147 bp, 8 predicted proteins | sample FaiFalFF_MnMetaG_2_FD_69198 | JGI IMG/M metagenome (GOLD analysis project Ga0079995, IMG submission 69198) | Freshwater microbial communities from Yellowstone National Park, Wyoming, USA - Fairy Falls C (FF_Mn_C) (SPADES assembly) (version 4) | ecosystem: Environmental > Aquatic > Freshwater >... | reverse complement strand
GTGGAGCTGGAAGTGCCGCTGCAGATGGTGAGCCTGCGCAAGCGTCAGTATGTGCGGCGGGAGTTGACCGCGGCGGTGCTGTGGCGACCCGTGGAGGATAAAAGTGAGTGGCGCTACGCCACGATGCTGGACATCAGCGAGGGCGGGTTGCGCATGCGCTGCCTCCAGCCCGTGGAGGTCGGTGAAGAGCTGGAGCTGGAGTTTGCCCTTTATGGGGACGACCAGCCTATCCGAGCGCGCGGGCGCGTGGCATGGCGGCGCGAATCGGCAGGCGAGCAATGGGAGATGGGCATCGAGTTCACCCAGCTGCCCCGTATCGACCGCATCCACATCCGACGCCTCGTGGGCGAGATTTAATGCCCAACGCCAAACCAGACTTCACAAAAAACGGTAGCTGACGACCCCCTCCTGCAGGTTCCCCCTGCGAGCAGGGGGAACCGAACAAGTGCGCCATGCACGGTTCCCCTCGCGAAGCGGGGGGAACCTCACGGAGGGGGCAGTTGTGAACTCTGGCGGCGCAGCAGGAGCGATTGACGCCCTGTCGTTCAGCCGCCGTTCTCTTCGTCGCCTGGGGTCAGCTTGTCCAAATGGGCTTGCATCTGCTGTGCCAGCCAGTGCGCCTTCTGGTCATACGCGTTCTTGTCCTGCCAGGTGCTGCGCGGGTCGAGCAGCTCGGCGGGCACACCGGGGCATTCGGTGGGCATTTCCAGTCCGAAAATCGGATGGAGGCGATAGGGCACGCTCTCCAGTTCACCCCGCATGGCGGCACGGATCATGGCGCGTGTGTAGCGAATGGGGATGCGCTGCCCGACGCCATACGCGCCGCCGGTCCAGCCCGTATTGACCAGCCACACCTGCGCCATGTGGCGTTCCAACTTCTCGCCCAGCATACGGGCGTATTGGTGCGGGTGCATCGGTAGGAAGGGTGCGCCGAAGCAGGCGCTGAAGGTCATCTGCGGCTCGGTGATGCCCCGTTCCGTGCCCGCCACCTTCGCCGTGTAGCCCAGCAGGAACATCTCCATCGCCTGCGACACGCTCAGCCGACTGATGGGCGGCAACACGCCAAAGGCGTCGCACGCCAGAAAGAAGAGATGGCACGGATGACCCGCCAGACTGGGAATCACCGCATTCGCGATGTAATCCAGCGGATAGGCTGCCCGCGTGTTCTCGGTGATCGAATCGTCGTCATAGTTGGGGATGCGCGTCTCGGCATCCACCACCACATTCTCCACCACACTGCCGAACCGAATCGCATCCCAGATTTGCGGCTCGTTCTCGCGTGAGAGGCGAATACACTTGGCGTAGCAGCCCCCTTCGAAATTGAAGATGCCCTCTTCGGTCCAGCCATGTTCGTCGTCGCCGATTAACCGGCGCTCGGGGTCAGCGGAGAGCGAGGTTTTGCCTGTGCCGCTCAGCCCGAAGAAGAGCGCCACATCGCCCGCTTCGCCCACATTCGCCGAGCAGTGCATCGGGAACACACCTTGCAGCGGCAGCAGGAAGTTCATCACCGTAAAAATCGATTTTTTAATCTCGCCAGCGTAGGCGGTGCCCGCAATTAGCACGATTCGGCGACGGAAATCGAGGGCGACCACCACCTCGCTGCGCGTGCCATCGAGCGAAGGCTCCGTTTTGAAGCCCGGCGCCGAGATCACGGTGAAGGCGGGCTGGAATCCCGTCAGTTCCTCGCGCGAGGGACGAATGAAAAGCTGCTTGGCAAACAGATTGTGCCAGGCATACTCCGTGATGACCCGCACAGGCAGCCGATAGCGCGGGTCCGCGCCCGCGAAGCAGTCCTGCACATAGAGCGGACGATTGTGCAGATAAGCCGTGACGCGCGCCAGCAGCTGTTCGAAGACCGCCGGTTCCATCCGCTGATTGATGGCGCCCCAGTCGATGAGCGATTCATATTCGGGGCGTGCCACGATGAACTTATCTTTGGGCGAGCGTCCCGTGTATTTGCCTGTGCGCACCACCAGGGCGCCGTTCGAAGCCAGTTGCGCCTCGCCGCGTAGGAGCGCGTGCTCCACCAACACGGCAACCGATAGGTTGTGATACAGGGGCGCCGCCTGCCCCAGCAAGTTGTCGATTTCGGGGTTCTCAACGCGTTGCACCATCTCGATTTCAGTTAGCATCGCTCCTGTTCCTCCCGTGTTGCTCCACTCTGAGAGAGTGGCGTGCCACTTCACACGCCTTGCCGAGAGTATACCTGATGTGGGGTAGACTCGGGACATGGAATTCGAAGAGCGACTGCGCGCCGCCTCCAGCATCTTGGAGAAAAAGCTGCTGATTGTGGGCGAATTGACTCGGCGGCTTGCCCCGCAGGGGGTGCGCCCCGTGATTGTGGGCGGCACCGCCGTGGAAATCTACTCGATGGGCGCCTATCAAACCTATGACATTGACCTGGTGGTGGCACAACGCGAGCAAGCCATCCGCGCGTTGGAGGCGATGGGCTTTCAGCGTGCGGGGCGAGTCTGGTTTCATCCCCAGTGGGAGGCGGTCATCGAGATACCCGACACCCATCTGGCGGGCGATATGGCACGACTCAATCGCATCGAAATCGAGGGCTATCAGGTCGATTGTATCGGTCTGGAGGATTTGATTCTGGATCGGCTGAATGCAGCGGTACATTGGGGTTCATCCGAAGACCGTCGTTGGGTAGCGATTTTATTGAGTGGCTATCGGAACACCCTCGATTACGCCTATCTGCGTGCGCGAGCGGGTCAGGAGGGTACACTCCCGATGTTGGAGGAGCTACTTCAGGAGGTGAGGTGATGGCGCGCTATCGCTGGGAGGAGCTGCAGGCACGCCGTCGACAGGTGCTTCAGGCGTTGTTAGAGTTAGAGGCGTGGGAGCGTCTGCCGCGCACGCGCCCGCGCGACCCCGATGAGGAGCGACTGCTCATCGAGATAGCCGTGCGCCATATTCAGCGGGCACGCGCAGCGGGATACTTCGAGCAGCTGGAGGCACACCGCTGGCGACTGCGCTTCCCACCCGCCATAGGGTACAATATCCCCACCAGAGGAGAGGAGGACAGGGATGAAACTACAGTGCAATCGGAAGCAACTGGATGATGCGTTAGGCGTTGTGGCGCAGGCAGCCGCTTCTCGCTCCACCTTGCCCATCTTGAGCCACCTCTATTTAGAGGCGTTGGACGATAGCCTGCGTCTCATCGGCAGCGACATGGAGCAGTGGGTCGAGTGTCGCATCCCGGCGATTGTGGGCGAGACGGGCGCGACCACCGTCAGCGCGAAGCTGCTCTCGGATCTGGTCGGCTCGCTCAGCACCGAAGAGGTCAATCTGGAGACGGGCGAGCGGCACCAGCTTATTTTGCAAGCGGGCGAATCGCGCTATCAGCTGGTGGGGCTGCCCGCAGACCAGTATCCCCCCATCCCCGAACTGGAAAGCAACACCCAACTGAGCGTGCCCGCCTCCCTCTTGCGGGAGATGGTCGAATCGGTCGAGTTCGCGGTGGCGCGTGAAGAGGTGCGTCCGACCCTCACGGGCATTCGCATGGAGTATGACGGCACGAATCTGCGGCTGGTGTCGACCGACACGCATCGGCTGGCGGTGCGCGATGCGGCGATTGGGGGCGGTGGCGAGCCTGCCAGTGCGATTGTGCCCCTCAAAGCGATTCACCTGCTGCAGAAGCTGCCCGCCTCCGAGAACTTCACGCTGCAGCTGGGGGCGCACCGCGCCGCCTTTCTCGGCGAGAACGCCAGCCTGGTGACCCAGCTCATCGAGGGGCAGTATCCCAACTATCAGCGCGTCATTCCCCAAGAATACACCCGCCGCTGGGTGCTGATGGTGGAGGAGTTCCGCGACGCGCTGCGGCGCGCCTACCTCATCGCCAAAAGCAACGCCAACAAGGTCTATCTGCGCACCGAGGGCGAGAAACTGGTCATCACGGCGCAGGGCGACGCCGGTGAAGCCAAGGAGGCGGTCGATCTGGTGCGCGAAGGCGACGACCTCGAAATCGCTTTCAACGCCAAGTATCTCCTCGATGTGCTGGATGTGCTGGAGAGCGAAGGGGTTGCCGTCGAACTCACCGAAGCGCTGCGTCCCGCCGTCTTCAAGCCCGCCGACCGAACCGATTACCTGTGCGTCATTATGCCGATGGCGCTTTGACGCAACCCATCTCACCCGCGACAGGGTGAGATGGGTGCCTCACTTGAGACTATTGTTGCCACTTCCAGACCTTGGTGGAGCCGCTGGGATGCACCACCACCATCGTGGCGATGTTGCCCCCTTGGATATGGCGCTGCTCATACATATAGTTGTCCAGTAAGATGCGCACGCGGTCATCCAGGGTGTCGCTCGAACGACCCCAGATGAGATTCTCCGCCGCCAGCTGGGTGGCTTCCTCGGGCGAGGAGCCTGTGTAGCGAAAAGCCCCCCAATCGTAGTTCGGATAATAGTAGCTGGAGCGACCCCGCGTGCGTGCCGGATCATAGAAGTAGCCGTTGTTGAAGCCGCTGGTGTTGAAGGGATTGGGGCAAGTGCCGTCGACCCAGCACTGGGGCACATTCGGGCAGTAAATCACCTTGTTATCCTTGAGGTAAGGCTCCACGATGGCACGCCGCCCTTGTGCCGTGGGCAGCCAGACGGGGAACGCCGTGCCATACATCGTGCAGCCCGCATTCGGACGCACGACAGGACCCTCCCAAGTGAAGAGAATCTGCGAGCGATCCCAGCGGGTGCAGTCGTTCACATTGCGGGACGGGTCAAAATCGATGCCGTAGGGATACACATTGTCGTGGTCATCGCGATACATAGTGAGCGCGAGCCAGCATTGGCGAATGTTGCTGATGCAGTTGGTCTGCCGCGCCTTGTTGCGCACCTGCGCAAACACAGGGAACAGAATCGCCGCCAAAATGGCGATAATCGCGATGACCACCAGCAGCTCTATCAGCGTAAAGCCCTTGCCTCGCATAGCAGTCTCCTCGGTGAGGATTATACCTGTCTCTATACCCTCTCCCCCTTATAAGGGGGAGAGGGTTGGGGTGAGGGGGATTAGCACCCGCTACCAAAGTCGAACAGCACGGTCAGCAGGTCGGCGTCATCCACGATGCCGTCGCCATTCACATCGGCGCGTGTGCAGCCCGTGTTGCCAAACGCGAACAGCACCTCCAGCAGGTCGGCGTCATCCACGCAACCGTTGCCGTCCACATCGCCATCCACCGGAATGTAGAGGCTCAGCGCGTCGATGCGCACCGGGTTCGTGAACTGGTCGGTGGTGTATGCCTCGCGGTAGCCGATGTAGAACGCGCCGATGCAGGTGCCCGCGCTGGCAGTGCCCTCAATCGTGGTGTCGATATCGCCGCCGCTGAAGCGACCAATCACCTTGTTGCCTTTCACCTCCAGCTGCAGGCGATACCAGCCCGACACCGCGTTGGAGAGGTCAATATCGCCGAAGACCGTCCACTGCTGCGTGCCCGCCGTGCCACAGCCCGGATTGCTATCGCCACCAGGACCTGCGTCCACCAGGCGCAGCTTGACCTCCACAGGGTCATTCGCGGTATTGGCGCGCTTGAACAGCCAGCCGACGCCCGTAGGACCGCTGGCGTTGACCAGACAGCGGAAGGGGATATTGAAGAAGGAGCCACAGGTGCCCATCAGCCCAATCATCCACGCCTCCAGCTCACCCGGAATGGGCAAGGTGGTGTCGATGTAGATGTAGAGGTCGTAGCCGGCGCGGTTCTGGAAGGCGAAGGTAGAGGTCACCATGTTGCCGCCGCCTGCCCAGTCCCACGCAATCATCGCATTCCCGCCATCGGGCGAAGCGGGGATGGCGTTCGGGTTGGGCGTGGTGCTATAGGGCGGCACATCAAATTGAGTCGGGTCAATCACGCGGGGTGCGCGGAACGAGCCGCTCAGGTTCGGCACAAGGTCATACACATTCCGCGCGTTGAAGTTATCGCTGAACGGGGTGGGGGTGGTGTTGTTGGACGCGCCGGGGGTCCATGGCATATGCCCGAAGTCGCGCCCGTTGTCGTTGGTGTCCAGCCCATCTTTCCACCGCTGCAGCGAGAGCAAGGTGTTATCTATAGAGGCAGTGCCCTGCAAGGTGATGTAGTTGCCCCAGATGCCACGCCCCAGCTGCGGGATAATATTTGCTGGCACCCAAGTGGTGAGGTCAGGCGCTTTGTTCGTCTCATAGGCAATCGCGTCGACCACTGTGCCATCGGGCATCTTGAGCGCGGTCCACTCGTTGTCGTTCTCAAACAGGTTGTTGTCGCCTACAACGAGATTCACATTCGGCACATTGCCAGAGCCAATCACATAGAATTGACCGGGTTGCAGCACCACTGTCCCGCTACCGGGTGCGCCGGGGATGGTGTAGTCGGGGTTGTTATCGCCGCTTAACTGATCACCGCTTTCCAAAATCCATCCCGAAATGTCCACGGGTACGGTGTCCGCGTTATAGAGTTCGACGAACTCCACATCGTCGGTGCCGGTGTCATCGTAGGCGAACTCGTTGATGACGATGCGCGGTTGCGCCATCGCCAATCCGACCGCGCACAATGCGCCAAGCGTACTCATCAGCCATCGGTTCATCATCGTTAAGCCTCCCTTCGTTCGGATTAGGGGAGCAAAGCCCTTCTTTTATTATACCCCACATTTGCGGATTGGCGACGACCATCCCTTCGCATCAGGGGGTGATTTGAGCAGGGAGAAAGCGGTGGGAGCGTGAATCTCAGAGGCGGCATGGCAAGCTATCTGCTCAAGAATGGGCGTGTGCTGGACCCCTCTCAGGGGCTGGATGCCCCTCTCGATCTGCGGATACGCAACGGGCATATCGCAGAGATGGCTCCCCAGTTAACTGCCGAAGCGGGAGAGACGGTCATCGACTGCACCGATTGCTGGGTTGCGCCGGGCTTGGTGGACATCCATGTCCACTTGCGCGAGCCGGGTCAGGACTATAAAGAGACGCTGCAGAGCGGAGGTGAAGCGGCATTAGCGGGCGGGTTCACCACCCTGTGTTGCATGCCGAACACCGAGCCACCCCTCGATAGCCCGGCGCGGGTGCGCGAGCTGCTCCAGCGTGCGGCGCAGGCAACACCTTGTCGGGTCTATGTGGTCGCGGCACTCACCCAGTCGATGCGCGGGGAGCAGTTGTGCGACTATGAGGGGCTGCAACGCGCAGGCGCGGTTGCGGCGAGCGACGATGCCTTCCCCATCCAATCGGCGGCGGTGATGCGGCGGGCGATGCGGGCGTGTGCGGCGGTCGGCTTGCCTGTGTTAACCCACTGCGAGGAGCAGAGCCTGACCGAAGGCGCCAGCATGCATGAGGGCGAGGTGAGCGCACTGCTGGGCTTGCGCGGCATGCCCGCCTCCGCCGAAGCCATCCCGATTGCCCGTAATGCCCTGCTCGCGCTCGAAACGGGCTGCCACCTCCATATCCAGCACCTCTCCACCGCGCTCGGACTGGCACTGATTCGCTTCTTTCGAGAGCGGGGCGCGATTCTCACTGTCGAGGTGACCCCGCATCATCTGCTCTTGACCCATCACGCTTGCGAAGGGTTCGACACGGCGACGAAAATGAACCCGCCGCTGCGTACGCAAGCCGATGTGGACGCGCTCAGCGAGGGGCTAATCCGAGGCGATATCGACTGCATCGCCACCGACCACGCGCCGCACGCCCGCTTCGAAAAGGAAGAGCCGTTCGAATCGGCGCCTTTTGGCGTTGTGGGGCTGGAAACCGCGCTCGGTTGCATCCTGAAATGGAACATAGATCGCGGGGAGCCGCTCACGCCGCTGGAGTTGATTGCTCGGCTCAGCACGCGCCCTGCGCAACTGCTGGGACTACCCGCTGGCAGCTTGCAGCGCGGCGCTATCGCCGATGTGGTGGTGATTGATCCGTCGACGCACTGGGAGGTCGTGCCCGAACGGTTCCGTTCGATGGGCAGAAGCACGCCGTTTGCAGGCTGGCAACTGCCCGGCAAAGTGCGCCATGTGTTTGTTGGGGGCGAACGAGTGGCAACTGTCTCTAACCCATAAGTGGGTACAATATTGGTTGTATGGCTGGCAACTATCGAGAGACGCTGAACCTGCCCAAAGAGGAGTGGACCATCCCGATGCGGGCGAACCTGCCAGAACAGGAGCCGCGCTGGCAAGCATTCTGGCACGAGATTCGCCTCTATGAGCGGATGCTGCACAAACCGTCGCCACAGGGCGATTTCATCCTGCACGACGGACCTCCCTACTCCAACGGCAATATCCACATGGGGCACGCGCTCAACAAGGTGCTGAAGGACATCATCGTGCGCTCCTATTCCATGCGAGGCTATCGCACGCCCTATGTGCCCGGCTGGGACAATCACGGCATGCCCATCGAAAATGCCGTCTCGCAGCAGCTCCGACGGGAAGGCAGGAGCGTGACGGTGGCAGAATTGCGCCAAGCCTGTCGGCAACACGCTTGGCACTATGTGCAGGTTCAGCGCGAGCAGTTCAAGCGGCTGGGGCTGGTGGGCGACTGGGAGCATCCCTACCTCACGATGGACGCCGCCTACGAAGCGGGCATCGTGCGCATCTTCGGCGAGCTGGTTCAGCGCGGCTATATCTATCGGGCACTGCGACCCGTGCTGTGGTGCCCCGTCTGCCAAACCGCCCTCGCTGAAGCCGAAGTGGAATATGAACCTAAAATCTCCGACTCGATCTATGTGCGCTTTCCGATAGTCGCTTCACCCTTGCCCGAACTCGCAGGTGGAAACGCCTTTATCCTCATCTGGACCACGACGCCGTGGACCATCCCTGCCAATCTCGCGCTGGCGGTTCACCCCGATCTGGACTACGCGCTGGTGCAGGTCGGGTCAGACCGCTATGTGTTGGTCAGCGGGCTGGTGCAGCCGACGATGGAGACGCTGGGCATCTCGGCATACCAGATTATCGGCATGGTACGGGGACGACAGCTGGAAGGCACCATAACGCGCCACCCACTTTTTGAGCGGGAGTCGCCTGTGGTGTTGGCAGAGTATGTGAGGGCGGAAGAGGGTACAGGCGTGGTGCATATCGCGCCCGGACATGGCGCGGAGGACTTCGAAACGGGAAAGCGGTACGGCTTGCCCGTGCTGTGCCCGGTGGACGAACGGGGTGTCTTCACCGCCGAGGCGGGCGAGTTCGCTGGGCTGCCCATCGCACCCGAAGGCAATCGCGCCGTCATCGAGCGGCTGCGCGAGCGGGGCTACCTCCTGCACCACGCACTCTACGAACACAAATACCCGCACTGCTGGCGCTGCGACTCGCCTTTGCTGTTCCGCGCCACCATCCAGTGGTTCATGAGCATCGATCACCAATCCCACCGTGCGCGAGCTTTAGAGGCAATAGGCACGGTGCGCTGGATCCCGCCCGAATCGGAGCGGCGCATCACGGCGATGGTGCAGGAGCGTCCTGACTGGTGCTTGAGTCGTCAGCGGGCGTGGGGCGTCGGCATTCCCGCTTTCTACTGCGAAGCGTGCGATGCGGTGCTGTTGGAGCCTGCTCTCATCGAGCGGGTGGCGCAGCGCATCGAGCAGGAGGGCGCCGATGTGTGGTTCGAAAAATCGGCGGACTATTTCCTGCCCGAAGGCACACGCTGCCCCCAATGTGGCGGTACCACCTTCCGCAAGGAGACCGATGTGCTGGATGTGTGGCTCGATTCGGGCAGCACGCACCGCCTCGTGCTGGAAACTCATCCCGACCTGCGCTGGCCCGCTGACCTCTATATCGAAGGCTCCGACCAGCATCGGGGCTGGTTCAACTCCAGCCTGATGATTGCGATTGCCACCAAAGGCGCCGCGCCCTATCGCACCGTGATTACCCACGGCTTCGTGCTGGATGGCGAGGGGCGCAAAATGAGCAAAAGCGAGGGCAATGTGGTCGACCCGATGGAAATTTGCCAGCAGCTAGGTGCCGATGTGCTGCGCCTCTGGGTCGCCTCCACCGAGTATTTCGACGATGTGCGCCTCTCAAACGAGATTCTCAAGTTCGTCACCGACGCCTATCGCCAGATTCGCAACACCCTGCGCTTCATGCTGGGCAATCTCTACGATTTTGACCCGGCACGCGACACTATCCCTTATGCGAACCTGCCCGAACTGGATCGCTGGATGCTAGCGCGACTGCAGGAGTACCTGCGCTACTGCCTGCGTGCCTATGAGCAGTACGAATATCACCTGCTCTATCACGAGACGCGCCGATTCTGCAATGTGGAGTTGAGCGCGTTCTATCTGGATGTGCTGAAGGATCGGCTCTATGCGAGTGCGCCGAACGCGCCTGCGCGTCGGGCAGCCCAAACCGTGCTGTATGAGGTCACCAGCACCCTGACACGCCTGCTGGCGCCGATTCTGGTGCATACGATGGAGGAGGTGTGGCAGCGGTTGCCCGTGCCCGATAAAGCACCCAGTGTCCACTTAGCGGCGTTCCCCACCGTGCGTGAGGAGTGGTTGGATCGGGAGCTGCTGGAACGCTACGAGCGGCTGCTAACGCTGCGCGAGGAGGTGAACCGCGCGGTGGAGCAGGCGAAGAGGGATCGCCGTATCCCCAATCCCCAGTCGGCACGCGTGCGCCTTTATGCATCGAGCGAGCTGTATGCTCTGTTGAGCCGCTATCCAACGGACCCAACACCCGATAACCTGCTGGCACGGCTGTTCGGCGTCTCGCAGGCGGAGGTCTATCCCGGTGAGGGTGAGCTGCGCATCGAGGTAGACGCTGCTCCCGGTGCAAAGTGCGCCCGCTGCTGGCTCGTGCTGCCCGATGTCGGCTCCCTGCCCGACCATCCCGACCTCTGCCCTCGCTGCGCCGAAGTGGTACGCGCCTTGTAGAGGCGGAATGAATTTGTAGGCAACTGAGTGTGTTCGGAGAATGTTCGAAACAATCGTTCTTCTTCAAGACTGATCACACAACACTTTGCAAAAGCACCCCAAACCACGCAAGAGGAGCCATTTTTCGAACACCCTCCGTGGGACTTGACAATGCCCCCATCGACAGGGTATATTAAAAGGCGAAGGTGCGGGCGTGGTGGAAATGGTAGACACGCTAGATTCAGGTTCTAGTGGGCTTACGCCCGTGGGGGTTCGAGTCCCTCCGCCCGCACCATCGAATGGCGGCGTAGCTCAGTTGGTGAGAGCGACCGGCTCATACCCGGTAGGTCGGCGGTTCGAATCCGCCCG
>Ga0079995_1066110_pt1 | contig 11157 bp, 6 predicted proteins | sample FaiFalFF_MnMetaG_2_FD_69198 | JGI IMG/M metagenome (GOLD analysis project Ga0079995, IMG submission 69198) | Freshwater microbial communities from Yellowstone National Park, Wyoming, USA - Fairy Falls C (FF_Mn_C) (SPADES assembly) (version 4) | ecosystem: Environmental > Aquatic > Freshwater >... | reverse complement strand
CCGCTGTCCGGTTTGGATTGACGGCTCGACGTCCTTGCCGCGAACTCGCTTTGCGTTTTCTCGGCCAATGCGAACTCGTTGGCGCAACGGTGATTGTTTCCGGCCGAAACAGACCTTGGGTGGGGGTTAGGTGCGTGCGCTCGAAATGCAAGCTGGGCCGCGATAGCAGTCTTGCATAATAGCAGCGCAATGGAGCAGGCTGGCGTCTCGCCGGAAGAGCTTAGCCGCGACAGCAGTCTTGCATAATAGCAGCCCTGTGGATAGTTGGCGCAGTTGAAAACGCAAAATCGTAAGGCATCCCGGCGCCGCGTAGCACTTGCAGCTACCATCTCCGTGCCATAACGATGACTTGTCGCCTGGATGGTGTCGCCCGAATGGATACTTGCACAGAAAAGTGAAGGTCAGCCGAAGACCCTTGCTGACTTTCGTGGGCTTCGTTCTACCGACCGCCAGCCGGGATTTTGCTCAGGAGAGCTCGATGGGGCTTGACAGCGTCGTAGCAAAACGAGCATGTCAGTTGTGGGAGAGATTGCGTTCCCGGTGGTTTGTGGTAACGGTCGGGCTCGGTGTCCTGGTTTGCCTGCTGGAAGCAGAAGCAATCTCTCCCTGGTTGGGCAAGATTTCGCCGCGGTGGAACATTGCGCTGGTAACGCTGCTGACGACGCTGGGTCTACCCTTGCGGCAACTTCTGGCAGCTGCGTTGCGTCCTGGGCCGGTGTTATGGGCATTGTTCATCAGCTACGGCGTTTTACCCGTCGGCGGTCTTGCTGCGGGCTGGCTTTTTCGCGTTGGCGGTTATCCGGAGTATGGGGTCGGGATCGTGGTCTGCACGGCCGTTCCCTGCACGCTGGCATCTGCGGCCATCTGGACCCGTCTGGCCGGGGGCAATGAAGCAACTGCCATCGTCGTCACGGTGGTTAGTAGCAACACCGCCTGGTTGTTCACCACCAGCTGGCTGGCGTTTTCGCTCGGCGCAGAGGTATCACTGAACGCATGGCTCTTGATGGCCGACTTGCTTTTCGTGTTAGTCGGGCCGCTGGTGATCGCTCAATTGTTGCGTACCAGTACGACAGTGCGCCGACTGGCCGAGCGAGGCCGGAGTTTGCTCAGCGTGCTGGCTCGCTTGCTGATCCTGATGGTGATTCTGCAGGCCGTAACCATGGTCGGACTGCGCCTCGGCAAAAATGCCTGGCGGGAACAACTGTTTCCTGTGCTGCTGTCATTGGTGGTGGCACCGGGACTGCATCTGGCGGCTCTGGTGATGGCCTGGCAAGGCGCATTTTGGTTGCGGTTCGACCGCGGGCAGCGGATCGCCGTCGCTTTTGCCGGTAGCCAGAAAACTTTGCCCGTCAGTCTGCAAATCGCCACCACTTACTTTGCCAACTTGCCCCTGGCGATTGTCCCGATGCTTTTTTACCATGTGGGGCAACTGCTCCTCGATACCTGGATTGCCGACGCTTTCCTCAGCAGTGCGAAAAGAGCCTCGCAAGCTGCTGCATCTTGAAGCCGAACCGTCTCCGCAGCAGACCGGGAGCGAAGACGAATGATCGGCGAAATTATCGCGCCAGCGCGGGAACATTGGCGACCGACCCATCGTCTCTTACACTAGCGACTTATACCTTCGCAGGTAGCGATACGCTTGCCGGGGCAATCGGGCTAACAATAAACGGGAACCGTAAGCCCACACCTGCGAGAGTCTCCATGTGTGCTCGAAGGAGAGGACCCCTGGGTCAGCCGAGCGTTATCCGGCTATCCGCAGTGGCCTGGCGACACTAACGACTGGCCGGGCTAAGTGCGATTCCGAATAACGGTCGGCCCAGGGCCTGCACAGCTATCCCGCTCATACGAAAGGTAAACTTATGGAAAATCGGCAACGACCTGGGGAACCGCGTGCCTCGCTGAGTTTGTTCGATGCGGTGTGTATCATTGTGGGTATCGTTATCGGTTAGAGCATCTACGAGGTTCCACCGCTGATTTTCAGTAACGTGAGCGGGCCCTGGATGGGTTTGTTCGCCTGGTTCCTGGGAGGAATGCTGGCTCTGGTTGGGGCGTTTGTCTATGCCGAGCTGGGGACAACTTATCCTCGTATCGGTGGCGATTATGTTTACCTGACGCGAGCATTTGGACGGTTGACGGGATTTTTGTTCGGCTGGGCACAGTTGACGGCGATTCTGACGGCAAGCATCGGCTCGATGGCTTTTGTGTTTGCCAATGCCGCCGACCAACTGTTCTTTGCCGACTCCAATCAATCCCATCCCGGGGTGTCGGAAAACCGGCGGGCTCTGCTGGCAGCGGCGAGCGTGACCGTGTTGTCGCTGCTCAACATCGCCGGAGTGGTGTTCGGCAAGTGGACGCAAAACCTCTTGAGCGTGGTCAAGGTGCTGGGACTGGGCAGCATTATCGTGGCCGGATTTCTCCTGGCCAAACCTGACGCCCTGACCGTGCCGGCACAGCACACGGCCGGGCCGCTCGGTTTCGGTTTTGCCATGATCATGGTGCTGTACGCCTACGGTGGCTGGAATGATGCCGCCTTCGTGGCCGGAGAAGTGCGTAATCTCCGCCGCAACTTGCCGCTGGCGCTGTTCCTCGGCGTGGGGCTGATCACGATCATTTATCTGCTGGTCAACCTCGCCTACCTGCTCGGTCTCGGGTTCGACGGCGTGCAGAAAGGGGATGTGCCGGGGCGTTTGCTGAACCAATTTCTCGGTAAATCCGGTTCGGCCACCATGCACTTGATCATCATCGTTTCGGCCCTGGGAGCAGTGAACGGCTTGATTTTCACCGGGGCACGGATTTATTCGGCGCTGGGAGCAGAGCATCGGGTCTTTGCCTGGCTGGCGCAATGGCATCCGCGGCTCGGTTCGCCCCACTGGTCGCTGCTTTTGCAATGGATCATCGCCGTGGCGATGATTGGCGCAGTTGGTACGGAGCCTGGTCGCCGCTTCGTGGATAGTCTGGTGGGCCATGCTCGCTATCTGCTGCGGGGTATGCCCAACGATGCCGCGGGTTTGCTGAACGGCCAGTGGGAAAACACTCACGGAATGCTGGAAATCCAATTGCTCCCGGCTGATCGAAACCCCACGGACTCGCCTTCGCCTCTGTTGCGAGGGACTTTTGCCATCCACGCCGAAGGCAAATTGGCCGTGCGCGGTCAGGTACACCTGCAGCAGAATAGCCTGCGCTTCCAGGCGGATTCGGAAAATCAGCCCACTGCCGATCCACCGGTTCCCGACCAGTGGCGGACGTTGCTGAAAGAGAATTGGCAACTGGCGGAGCTCTCGGTCCGGCAGCTAACGCTCCGCAACGCTCACGGAGAATCTCTGTCGGCCTGGCGAGTGGAAATACCCTGGCGGCAGTATTTCGGCGGGTTCGGAACACTGGTCGCCGCGACCGCTCCGATTTTCTGGATCTTCTTCTTGCTGGCCGGACTCTCGCTCTTCCAGCTCCGCGAACTGGAGCCCCAGCGGGACAGGCCTTTCCGAACGCCACTTTATCCCTTTGTGCCGTTTCTATTCTGCCTCACCTGCGCGTGGATGCTTTACAACAGCATCACCTATGCGGGCTGGCTATCGGCCATCTTTGCTGTACCGGTGATTCTGGGAGTGCCCGTGTATTTCCTGTCCGGCAAACCGGGCAGCCTCGATTCGGAAGGCACGCCTGCGTAGTGCCCGGAAGCGTTGCCCCGACCGAAATCCGGAATGCCGGGCAATTGCCGCAACTATGGTCAACAAGCCAACACGCGGGACTTCGCCCGGCACCCGAAGATCGCCGGTGACGAGTCGCCGACATCCAGCCGCCCAAAAATGCGGGGGATTTATTTCCACGCGCTTCTCTCTACAATACTGGCTCCAAGAAGGGATGAGTACAGTCGAAAGGAATGCGGTAGCTGCAACCCTGAAGGTGCTGGCATTGGTGATTGAGCTGGCTCCTGTGACCTGGAAACCTGCTTCACCGAGAGGAGTCTAACCATGTCAAAGCGGATTGGCCTGACGCTGCTGCTCCTGCTGGGCGTGAGCGTAACTGTCACGCTGGCCCAGCGCGAGGTTCTTGTCCAGACGGAGATCACCATCCGTGTTCCCGCGGACGCAAAACTGGAAATCGGCGGCTACGCTACCAAGGCGACCGGTGAGTTGCGGCAATTTCTGACGCCGCCGATTCGTGCGGGGCGCGAGTACACCTACGACGTGGTGATCATCTACGCGGACGGCACGGTGCGCAAAGAGGTGATCACGTTCGTCGGCGGCAAACCGGCCGAATTTGATTTCCGCGTAGCCCGTCCCGAACCGAAAAAGACCGATCAGAAACCACCAGTGAAAAAGCCCGAAGATAAAAAGCCCGCCGACAAGAAACCGCCTGAGCCGAAACCTGAACCCAAGCCCCCGAAACAGCCGGAAGATAAAAAGCCTGCTGAAAAGAAGGCCGAGGAGAAAAAAGCCGAGCCAAAACCGGCTCAGCCAGCCCCAGAGAAAAAAGAGCCGCCAGTAGATCGCAAGCCCGACGTTATCTTCGTTCCCACGCCGCAACCTGTGGTGGAGAAGATGCTGGAACTGGCCCAGGTGACCAACAAGGATGTCGTGTATGACCTGGGTTGCGGTGATGGGCGGATAGTGGTCACGGCGGCCAAAAAGTACGGAGCACGCGGGAAGGGGATCGACATTGATCCCGAGCGGATCAAAGAGTCGCTGGACAATGTCAAAAAGAATGGCGTCGAAAAGCTCGTCACCATTGAGCGGGCCGATCTCTTCCAGGTGGACCTGAGCGAGGCCACCGTAATCACCCTGTACCTGCTCCCCGAATTGAATCTGAAACTGCGGCCGAAGTTGCAGAAACTCAAGCCGGGCACCCGCATCGTCTCCCACGATTTCGACATGGGCGATTGGAAGCCCGATAAACACATCACCGTAACCGACGAGAACGGCCTGGAACACGACGTTTATTTGTGGATTATCAAAGGGTCTGATAAGCCCGAGGCACCCGGCCAAGGATTGGGCAACCGCGAAGCTGATGCGTTTTATGTCCTCCAGCAGGACAAGCCGAAGCTCAAACCGGATGTCGTGTACGTTCCCACACCGCAAAAAGTGGTGGAAAAGATGCTGGAAGTGGCCGACGTGACCAAGGACGATGTCGTGTACGACCTGGGTTGTGGCGATGGACGCATCGTCGTCACCGCTGCCCGCAAGTACAAGTGCAAGGCCGTCGGCTACGACATTGACCCCGAACGCATCAAGGAGTCGCTGGAAAACGTCAAGAAAAACGGCGTGGAAGACCTGGTCAAAATCGAACAGCGCGACATCTTCACCGTGGACGTCAGTCCGGCGACCGTTGTTTGTTTGTACCTGTTGCCCAACCTGAATGCGAAACTGGTGCCGCAATTGCAGAAGATGAAACCCGGCTCGCGCGTGGTCACCCACGATTTTCGCATCCCCGGCTACAAACACGTCAAGGAAGTGCGCGTGGATCCTGGCGAAGGATTCGCACGCGAACATACGGTGTATCTGTACATCATCCCGCTGCAAAAGGAAGGAAATTAGCGCCGACAAGAGCGACGCGCTTTTCCCCGGTGATCCCTGGGACGAATCGCTTACGAGGAGAGCAAAATGATGCGGCAACAAATGGTGCGTGCACGGATTTGCACTATCGGGCTGGCCCTGCTTGCAGGACTGGGTTTGTTGGCTGCGCTGGCCTGGACAGGCTGGCGTATCGGCGCCGTGGGGCAGCAGCAGAGCAGTAACCCCATTCCGTCGGACAAAGCGCTGATTCGCGTCCTGCTACCGAAAGATGCCGAGCTGGAAATTGGTGGGGAAAAGACCAAATCCACCGGCGAGGAACGCCTCTTTTTGACACCGCCACTGGAACTGGGCAAAACCTACTTCTACGTGCTCAAACTCATCCATCCCACCAACGGCTTCAAACACGTGCGGATGCGGGTCGTGGAATTTGAAGCCGGCAAGGAAGTCGTCGTAGATTTGCGGCCAGGCAAAGACACCGCTTCCAGCGAGATTATCTTCGTGCCCACCTCCGAAGAGGTGGTGATGAAGATGCTCGAAGTAGCCAAGGTGAGCAAAAACGACATCGTCTATGATCTGGGATGCGGCGACGGACGGATCGTCGTGCTGGCCGCCAAAAAATTCGGTGCTCGCGGTGTCGGTATTGATATTGACCCCGATCGGGTCAAGGAGGCACTGGAAAACGTCAAGAAAAACGGTGTCGAAAAGCTCGTGGAGATCCGTCTGGGCGATGCTCTCAAAGTCCATGACATCAGCCGCGCTACCGTCGTCACACTCTACATGTTGCCCGAATTCAACCAGAAAGTTCGCCCCATCCTGGAGCGTGAACTGAAGCCCGGCGCCCGCGTGGTTTCGCACGACTTCGAAGTGCCCGGCTGGAAACCCGATTCGGTAGTCACGGTGAGCGAACAAAACGGTTTCCGCGATCACATCATCTACCTGTACACCATCGGCAGCGGTAAACCAGCTAAAGAGTGATACCGACGGTTGCTGGGGAGCGGAAGGGGCAACCGCCAGATCGTCCCGTTGCAGGGACCACGGGTGAACCGTTGCCCAGCGCAGCAACCTTCGCCCTCTCGGCAGCCAATTGCAGGGGCGACCGGCAGATTGCCAACCGACGGGCAAGGCGATGAGCAGGTCGCCCTTGATGATGTGCAACGGAGGAGGCCATGGCTGGCCCGGCAGAGAATCGGTCTCGCTCAGTCGGTTCGACCCTGCCTTCGCCAGCGCTCCGCAGTTTTTATGACGCCATCGTTATTGGTGCCGGTCACAACGGGCTAGTTTGTGCAGCCTATCTGGCCCGTGCAGGGAAAAGCGTGCTGGTACTGGAGCGTCGCCACGTCGTGGGCGGGGCATGTGTTACCGAGGAACTGTGGCCAGGTTTTCAGGTCTCGGTGTGCGCTTACGTCAACAGTCTGTTTCGCCCGGAGATTGTTCGAGAGCTGGAACTGAAACGGCACGGGTTTCAGATGCTGCCACGCCGACCCTCTTCGTTTACGCCCTTTCCGGATGGCAGGTATCTTTTACTGGGTCCGGATGCCGACTTTAACGCTGCTGAAATCGGCAAATTCTCCATACGCGATGCCGAAGCCTACCCGCGCTACGAACGCTGGCTGGAAGAGATCGCAGGCTTTATCGAACCTACCTTGATGCAAACGCCCCCCGATCCGTGGGCCAACACCTGGCAGGACCTTACCGGTACGCTGCGACTCGGCTGGCGATTTCGGGGTCTGGGCCGGCAACTGGGACACCGTCTGGTGGAGATTCTCACTGCCCCGGCCCGCAGTATTCTCGACCGCTGGTTTGAATCGGAAGAACTGAAGGTGACGCTTGCCACGGATGCGATCATCGGAACGCTGGCTTCCCCGTCGCAGCCTGGCACCGCTTATGTGTTGTTTCATCACGTGATGGGTGAGTGCGAAGGCGTGCGGGGAGTGTGGGGCTATGTGCAGGGCGGCATGGGGGCCTTGACGCGCGCCCTTGCCAGTGCGGCTCAGGAGCACGGAGCTGCCATCCTGACCCAGGCGGAGGTAGCTCGCATTCTCGTCGAGCGTGACCAGGCACGCGGGGTAGTGCTCACCGATGGCCGCGAGTTTCGCAGTTCCGTCGTCGTCTCCAACGCTGATGCCCACGTAACTTTTCTCCGGCTGTGCGAGCCGCAAACGTTACCCGAGGATTTCCTCGAAGCCGTCCGCCGACTGGATTACTCCAGTGCTTCGATGAAAATCAACCTGGCTCTGGCAGAAGCGCCCAGTTTCACGGCTCTGCCGGGAAATGATCGGGGGCAGCTTCACGGTACCATTCACATCTGCCCTGGTTTCGACTACCTGGAGCGTGCGTTTGACGATGCCAAGTACGGTCAACCCTCGCAAGCACCGATTCTGGAGATCACCGTACCGAGCACGGTGGATGCCACCGTTGCCCCGCCTGGTCGCCACATCATGTCCATTTTCGTGCAGTATGCACCGTACCATTTGCGGCAAGGAAACTGGGACGAAATCAAAGAGGCATTTGCCGACCGCTGTCTGGAAATTGTCGGGCAGTATGCTCCCAACGTGCCGCGAGCCGTGCTGCACCGGCAGGTGCTCTCGCCGCTGGATTTGGAGCGGGAGTTCAGTCTGACCGGCGGCAACATCTTTCAGGGAGCGATGACCCTGCCGCAACTGTTTTGCTTTCGTCCGGTGCAGGGGTATGCGAATTACCGCACGCCGATCCGCGGATTGTACCTGTGCGGAGCAGCCACGCATCCGGGCGGTGGTGTGATGGGAGCCTGCGGTTATAACGCTGCCCGCGAAATCTTGCGCGATGGTCTATGCTGAGGCAGGAGCTTCTCTGGCGGTGGTCGGGAGCACGTCCGCTTCCTGCATCGGTAGCAGCAAACATACCCGAGTTCCCGCTTCCGGACACGACTCCATGTGCAACTGACCGCCATGTTGCTCGACGATGATGCGAACGAAAGCTAATCCCAGGCCGATTCCGGTGGCGTTGCCTTCATGAACAGCGCTGTCGCGTTTGGTGGTGAAATATGGTTCGGTACATCGAGCCAGGACCTCGGGCGTCATGCCGACTCCGTTATCGCTGACTTCGAGAACCGCCCAGGTTGCGGCTCGGCTCCGTTGCGTGTGCCCATCCGGTAGCGGATTATGGTTTTCGGAACCGGTGCATTCACCGGCACGGTGTGTGGGTACGGCAGATGTTTGCGGTTTGGAAGCAGTCTCCGGTGGCGTTGCCGCGGGGCGAATGCTCATCGGCAGACGATACGTGCGCAACTTTACGCACCCTCGCCAGGCTGCCGCTTGCAACAGTGCCTGTTTACGAGCCTCGGCGTCGCCCATTTCGGCATAGGCACGCTGACGTAAGCGGTTCCGCATTTCGAAGGTCGCATCGCGAGCATTGAACAGGAGATTTTCCACCGCTTGCAGAATCTGCGAACGATCGGCAAAGACCGGAAGCGGCTCCGGGTTCGGTTCGACTTGCAATTCCAGTTTCCAGCGCTGACGGGCCAGTTCCGACCACTGCGCATGCACTTCGCTGACCAGGCTGTTCAGATCGAAATGGACTCGCTCGCTTTGCGTGGGATCGCGCCGGACGGTGTGGAGAATTTCCTGCAAACGATCGGTCACGGTGCCCAGTGCGCTTTCCACTTCCTGCAAAGCGGTGCGGAGCTGATCTTCAATCGGTTGCTGCAAGCACTGCCGCAGCAGGGCTATCGGCCGCACCAGCAGATTCTTGATGTTGTGGGCATAACAGCCAGCGAGCACGGCCAGCTGGGCGAAAATTTGTGAACGCAACTGCAGGGCCTCCTGCTCGGCTCGCTGTCGGCGTAATTCGTTTTCCAGGGCCAGCCGACGCGCTTCCTCTAACCGCTGACGTGCTGCGGTGGCTTCCTGCTCCCGGCGTCGCTGTCGGAACAGATAGACCGCTACCCAGGCCACTGCTGCCAACGAGATGCCCAGGATGAGACTCAGCAGTCCCCAGGTAAACCGTTCCTGTTCCATGGCGCGAAGTTGCTGATGCGCGAAGGCGTGTAACTGATACCAGACCACCGCCCGCATGCTTCCGAGCGCATCTTCCACCAGCACGTGTTCCAACCGGCGAACCTGCTCGGCGTCGAAAGGCAACCCGCTTTCCCACACGATAACGGTTTGCGCCGCGTCGGGGTTTTGTTCCGGACGCTGGTCGGAAAGTAACGTCAACCCGTTGTCAGTGGAATCACCGGCAAAGTTGTCAGGTGACGAAGCGCTGGCACGGTTTTTTCCAGATGGCCGCAAATGCAATTCCAGGCGATACACCGTGGGAAACAAAGGCAGGTGAGTGGCAAACTGACGCAGCGGGGCGGCGATCGCATACAACTGGTCCTGCAATTCCTGTCGGAGCTTTTCGCGTTGTTCTGCGGAGGTGGCGGAGAAATACTCGCGGCCCAGTTCCGAAAGGGTTTTGCGGAAGACGCGAGATTCTTCGAGCCATTCGCGGAGGGCGCGTTCGTCGGCAGCTTCCTCACCGCGAAAGCGAAAATAAACCGCGTAACCGCTCGCCAGTGCGAGCAGCACCAGCAAAGTAAGCGGCGGCACCAGACCAATCAGCCACTCCCGCCAGAGCTTCACGGGCTTATCTCGCCTCAAATGGCCAATTCCTTCCGACCGGCTGCGGTTACTTACTCCTCGCACAAAAGCCAGCGATTTTGCAGATCCCAGGACCGTTGCCGTTCCGGATCGGGACGCCTGTGCCAGATTTCAAGCACCGCCCAAGTATCGAGACGGTAAGGTCGGCGTACAGGTTGCAGACAGACGACATACTCACCGGAACCCAAACGACGGTTGCCGTCGGCCTCGAAGAAAGGTTCTCCCTGCTCGTTTCGGAAATTCCGCAGCCGCATCAGGAACGTTTCCACATCCGCCAGGTGTGATCCCGGTCCGGGAGCAGCAGGCTGATGCTGGCTGCTTTGCGTCGTCCAGGCGGCCTGGGTTACCGCTTGCAGAATCCGCACCCACAAAAGCAGATCGTCCGTAGCAGCATGCCGGTTGCATAGCTGGCTGAACGCGGGAATGCTCACTGGCCACTGGCCACACACCTTGCCTATCGCGGATGCGGTCTGCGAAGCCAGTTCCGCCAGCCGGGGCGACGTGGTGCCCATCAGGTGTGCCGGGTCTTCGTGAGCGAAAAGGAGCACCCGCATGGGCAGCAATTCCGTTGGCCAGAGCAGCCGTCGGTCGCGGCAGACCACGTTGAAGCTGATGGAATCGCCGACCACTACGGTAATCTGCCCCGCGGTCAAGGGCGCTGCCTGCCCCAGGCCAATCAACACCCGTCGTGCGGTTCGTTCCACTGTGGGCAAAACCAGAACGCGCGGCGAGGCCGGTTTTTGCGCTATCCGCTCGGCCAGGTCCTCTTCGATAATCTGGCGTTCCCGCACGTTGGGTAGCCACGCCTCGCCGACGCTGTAGGGCAGGACCGACTTTCGCACCTGCCCGAGATTTCGCTGGAGCAGGGCGTCGCTAACGCGGTTGGTAAAATCCTCGGAATAGGGGTCATCCCGCCAGGTTATGGCATCCCAGACACTATCTTCGGGCAACCAATCCGGCCGGCAGGATAGGAAATCCACCAGCGCGTCGGCCATTTGTCGGTTCGTGAAACAAAAGCGAAAGCTTCG
>Ga0079995_1058495_pt1 | contig 11162 bp, 10 predicted proteins | sample FaiFalFF_MnMetaG_2_FD_69198 | JGI IMG/M metagenome (GOLD analysis project Ga0079995, IMG submission 69198) | Freshwater microbial communities from Yellowstone National Park, Wyoming, USA - Fairy Falls C (FF_Mn_C) (SPADES assembly) (version 4) | ecosystem: Environmental > Aquatic > Freshwater >... | reverse complement strand
CATGAAGGAAACTGACCCCGTGGGCTTTGTGCCGGGCCCGGGCCTTCCCTGGATCGCTGGCCTCTCCGTCCTTCCCTTCTTCCTCCAGTTCCTGGGCCTGGGGCTTTCCGAAAGGCTGGGCACCCTCCTTCTCCTCTTCCTCCTCACCCGCACCCTTCCCCTTCCCTTCTCCACCCCTTTGGGCCCCGCCCTCCTCGCCCCCGCTCCCCTGGACCCCCTTTCCCTCATCATGGTCCTTCCCGAGCCCCTTCTCCTCTGGCTTTTCTGGAGGTACCGCCCGTGAAGCTTCCTCCCCTTGTCTACCTCCTCGGCTTGGTCAGCTTCCTCATGGACGTGGCCAGCGAGATGGTCTACCCCCTCCTTCCCCTCTTCCTGGCCGGCCTCGGGGCCACCCCCACGGCCATCGGCCTGGTGGAGGGCGTGGCCGAGGCCACGGCGAGCCTCTTCAAGGTGGTGGGGGGAAGGCTCTCCGACCGCATAGGCAGGAGGCGGCCCTTCCTCCTTCTGGGCTACGGCCTCCCCGCCCTCTTCCGCCCCATCCTGGCCCTGGCGCAAAGCCCCTGGCACGTCCTCCTCTACCGCTTCCTGGACCGGACGGGCAAAGGGCTAAGAACCGCCCCCCGGGACGCCCTCATCGCCGAGAGCGTCTCCCAGGAGGCCCTGGGCCGGGCCTACGGCCTCCACCGGGGCCTGGACACCCTGGGGGCCACCCTGGGCCCCTTCCTGGCCTTTTTGCTCCTGCCCCTTTTGGGCGTGCGGGGGGTCTTCTGGCTCTCCGCCCTCCCCGCCCTTACGGCGGCCCTCATTCTCCTTTTTCTAAGGGAGTCGCCCAAGCCCCCCAGGCCCTTGCCCCCCTTGCGCCTTTCCCGCATGGGCCGGGGCTACCGCCGCTTCCTTTTGGTCTCCGGGGTCTTCACCCTGGCCCTCTCCTCCAACGCCTTCCTCCTCCTTCGCCTAAAGGACCTGGGCCTCTCCGAAGGGCAGGTGACCCTGGCCTACGCCCTTTACAACCTGGCCTACGCCCTTTTGGCCTACCCCTTCGGTAGCCTCGCGGACCGGGTGGGCCTGAGGCGGGTGGTGGCCCTGGGGTTTGGCCTTTACGCCCTGGTCTACCTGGGCTTCGCCCTGGCCGCCTCGGCCGGCCTGGGGGTGGCCTTCCTCCTCCTTTACGCCCTTTACTCCGCCGCCTTTGAGGGCTCAAGCCGGGCCTATCTGGCCACCTTGGTCCCACCGGAGGAAAAGGCCAGCGCCATCGGCCTTTACCACACCCTCATGGGCCTCCTCCTCCTGCCCGCAAGCCTCCTCTTCGGCCTCCTCTGGCAGGCCCTGGGGGCCCGGGCGGCCTTTTTGGCGGGGGCGGGGCTGGCCCTTTTGGCCCTCGGCCTCTTCCTCGTTGACGAAAGGAGGCGGCCCCCCTATCCTGAGGGAGGCCCTTAGGGCCTTTGAGGAGGAAGGGGCAAGAAGCGCCTTCCCCCCTGACGGAGGAAAAGATGCCCATCACCAAGGAAGAGAAGCAGAAGGTCATGGAGGAGTTCGCCCGCTTCCCGGGCGACACCGGCAGCACCGAGGTGCAGGTGGCCCTGCTCACCCTGCGCATCAACCGCCTTTCCGAGCACCTCAAGGCGCACAAGCACGACCACCACTCCCACCGGGGCCTCTTGATGCTGGTGGGAAAGCGGCGGAGGCTTCTCCGCTACCTGGAACGCGAGGACCCGGAGAGGTACCAGGCCCTGGTTGAGAAGTTGGGGCTCAGGAAGTAAGCTGGGGCTTAGGTCGGGGGCGGGGCCTTAGGGCTCCGCCTTTCCCTTGAGGGATGCCATGCCAGAGGCCACACCCAACACCCCACCCAGTTGCCGCTACGAGACGGAGATCGCCGGCAGGACGCTGGTCCTGGAGACCGGCAAGTACGCCAAGCAGGCCTCGGGTTCAGTCCTGGTGCGCTACGGGGACACCGTGGTCCTGGCCACGGCCCAGGCCTCGGACGAGCCCATAGAGGCGGACTTCCTGCCCCTCACGGTGGAGTTTGAGGAGAGGCACTACGCCGTGGGCAAGATCCCGGGGAGCTTCATGCGCCGGGAGGGCCGTCCCGGGGAGAAGGCCATCCTCTCCGCCCGGATGACGGACCGGCCCATCCGTCCCCTCTTCCCCAAGGGCTTCCGCCACGAGGTGCAGGTCATCGTCACCGTCCTCTCCGCCGACCAGAAGAACCCGCCCGACATCCTGGGGCCCATAGCGGCCAGCGCCGCCCTCATGCTCTCCGACATCCCCTGGGAGGGGCCGGTGGCCTCGGTGCGGGTGGGCCTCCTGGGGGGCCAGCTGGTCCTGAACCCCACGCTTCAAGAGCTAGAGGAAAGCGCCTTGGACCTGGTGGTGGCGGGGAGCCGGGACGCCATCCTCATGGTGGAGGCCGGGGCCCAGGAGGTGGACGAGGAGACCCTGGTCCAGGCCCTGGAGTTCGCCCACCGGGAGATGCAGCCCATCCTGGACCTCCAGGAGCGGATGGCCCGGGAGCTGGGCAAGCCCAAGATGGCCTGGACCCCGCCGGAAACCCTCCCGGAGGAGGAGAAGGAAGCCCTCTACCGCCTGGCCCTGGAAAAGGGGCTCTCCCAGGTGCTCCAGACCGCCAGCAAGGGGGAAAGGAGCCGGGCCCTTTCGGCCTTCGCCGAGAGCCTCATCCTCGAGGCCCTGCCCAGGCTGGAAGACGGCGCCCCTGATGAGAGCAAAAAGCCTCTTTACGAGAGCGCCTTTGACGAGATCGTGCGCCGGGAGCTGAGGCGGCTCGTCTTGGAGGAGGGTAAGCGGGCCGACGGCCGCGGGCCCAAGGACCTGAGGCCCATTTGGATTGAGGTGGACGTGCTACCCAGGGCCCACGGCTCCGCCGTCTTCACCCGGGGGGAGACCCAGGTCCTGGGCACGGTGACCCTGGGCACGGGCCGCGACGAGCAGATCCTTGACGACCTGGGCATTGACGAGACCGACCCCTTCCTGGTCCACTACAACTTCCCCCCCTTCTCCACCGGGGAGGTCAGGCGCCTCAGAGGGGTGTCCCGCCGGGAGGTGGGCCACGGCAACCTGGCCAAGCGGGCCCTGAGGGCGGTCCTCCCCTCCCAGGAAGCCTTCCCCTACACCATCCGGGTGGTGGGGGACGTCCTGGAGTCCAACGGCAGTAGCTCCATGGCCACGGTCTGCGCCGGGAGCCTGGCCCTCATGGACGCCGGGGTGCCCGTCAAGGCCCCGGTGGCCGGGGTGGCCATGGGCCTGGTGTGGGAGAACGAGAAGGCCGTGATCCTCACCGACATCCTGGGGCTGGAAGACGCCCTGGGGGACATGGACTTCAAGGTGGCGGGAACCCGCCAGGGGGTCACCGCCCTGCAGATGGACAACAAGGTGGGCGGCCTCCCCCGGGAGGTCCTCAAGGAGGCCCTCCTCCAGGCCCGGGAGGCCAGGCTGAAGATCCTGGACCTCATGGAGATGGTCCTCCCCGCACCCCGCCCCTCCCTCAAGCCCTTCGCCCCCCGCATCCTCAGCCTCAAGGTGCCGGTGGATAAGATCGGGATCGTCATCGGCCCTGGGGGCAAGAACGTCCGGGCCCTGGAGGAGCTGGGCGTGGAGGTGGACATAGAGGAGGACGGCACCATCCGCATCTACTCCAGCGACATGGAGAAGGCGGAGAAGGCCAAGGCCCGCATAGAGGAGCTCACCCGCGAGGCCAAGGTGGGGGAGATCTACGAGGGCACCGTCACCAGGATCACCCCCTTCGGGGCTTTCATCAGCCTCTTCCCGGGCACGGAAGGGCTTCTCCACATCAGCCAGATCGCCCCGGGCCGGGTGAAGCGGGTGGAGGACCACCTCAAGGTGGGGGACGTGATCAAGGTCAAGGTCCACCGCATAGACGAGAAGGGCAAGATTGACCTGATCCGCCCCGAGCTGGAAGGCAAGATTCCCCCGAGGCGGCGCTAGCCTCGAGGGGGGTTAGGCGATCCCGGCCCGTCCGGGAAAAAGGAGGCATATGGAAACCCCAGAGAGGAAACCGAGGCGTAGAAGGCGCAGGCGCCCCCAGGAGGGGGCTTCTCTGCCCCAAGGGGCTTCAGACCCGGTGGAGATCATCCCCTTAGGGGGGATGGGGGAGATCGGCAAGAACATCACCGTCTTCCGCTACCGGGACGAGATGTTCGTCCTGGACGGAGGCCTGGCCTTCCCCGAGGAGGGGATGCCGGGGGTAGACCTCCTCATCCCCCGGGTGGACTTCCTCATAGAAAACCGCCACCGCATCAAGGCCTGGGTGCTCACCCACGGCCACGAGGACCACATCGGGGGGCTTCCCTTCATCCTGCCCATGGTATTCGGCAAGGAGAGCCAGGTGCCCATCTACGGCGCCAGGCTCACCCTGGGGCTTTTAAAGGGCAAGCTGGAGGAGTTCGGCCTGAGGCCCGGGAGCTTCAACCTGAAGGAGATCTCCCCCGACGACCGCATCCAGGTGGGGCGGTACTTCACCCTGGACCTCTTCCGCATGACCCATTCCATCCCCGACAACTCGGGGCTGGTGATCCGCACCCCCATCGGCACCATCGTCCACACCGGGGACTTCAAGCTGGACGCCACCCCCATTGACGGCAAGGTCTCCCACCTGGCCAAGGTGGCCCAGGCGGGGGCCGAGGGGGTCTTGCTCCTCATCGCCGACTCCACCAACGCCGAAAGGCCCGGCTACACCCCCAGCGAGATGGAGATCGCCAAGGAGCTGGACCGGGTGATCGGCCGCGCCCCGGGAAGGGTCTTCGTGACCACCTTCGCCAGCCACATCCACCGCATCCAGTCGGTGATCTGGGCCGCGGAGAAGTACGGGCGGAAGGTGGCCATGGAGGGGCGGAGCATGGTCAAGTTCAGCCGCATCGCCATGGAGCTGGGCTACCTGAAGGTGAAGGACCGCCTCTACGCCCTCGAGGAGGTCATGGACCTCCCCGACCACCAGGTCCTGATCCTGGCCACGGGAAGCCAGGGCCAGCCCATGTCGGTCCTCCACCGGCTGGCCTTTGAGGGGCACTCCCGGATGGCCATCAAGCCCGGCGACACGGTGATCCTCTCCTCCAGCCCCATCCCCGGCAACGAGGAGGCGGTGAACCGGGTCATCAACCGCCTCTACGCCCTGGGGGCCTACGTCCTCTACCCCCCCACCTACAAGGTCCACGCCTCGGGCCACGCCTCCCAGGAGGAGCTCAAGCTGATCCTGAACCTCACCACGCCCAGGTTCTTCCTGCCCTGGCACGGGGAGGTGCGCCACCAGACCAACTTCAAGTGGCTGGCGGAGAGCATGAGCCGCCCCCCGGAGAAGACCCTGATCGGGGAAAACGGGGCCATCTACCGCCTCACGCCCCACACCTTTGAGAAGGTGGGCACCGTGCCCCACGGGGTCCTTTACGTGGACGGCCTGGGGGTGGGGGACATCACCGAGGAGATCCTGGCCGACCGCCGCCACATGGCCGAGGAGGGCCTGGTGGTCATCACCGCCCTGGCGGGGGAAGACCCGGTGGTGGAGGTGGTCTCCCGGGGCTTCGTGAAGGCCGGGGAGAAGCTTCTTGGCGAGGTGCGGCGGATGGCCCTCGAGGCCCTCCTGGCCGGCATCCGGGAAAAGAAGCCCCTAGAGCGCATCCGGGACGACATCTACTACCCGGTGAAAAAGTTCCTGAAGAAGGCCACAGGCCGGGACCCCATGATCCTGCCGGTGGTCATAGAGGGGTGATACCCTTGCTTCCTGTTTCCTTCGGCCCACCATGGCTGATAACTTCCCCAGGAACCTTTTGCCGGGGCCCCCATGCTGGCGCAAGCCAGCATGGGGTGGTATGAGGCGTGTACCGGAGCCTACTTTTACCCACCGACGGCAGCGAGGCGGCGGAGGCGGGGCTTCAGGAGGGCCTCAGGCTGGCCAAAGCCCTGAAAGCCAGGGTGGCCTTCCTCTATGCCCTGGAGCCCCTAGGGCCCAAGCTCCTCCTGGGCCCCGAGACCCTGCCCTACTACCGGGAACTGGTGGAGGACCTGCGCCGGGAGGGCCTGGCCGCTTTGGACCAGGCCACCCGGATGGCCGAGGAGCTCACGGTCCCCTTTGAGGCCCACCTCCTGGAGGGCCGGGCGGCGGAGGTCATCCTGAAGGAGGCGGAAAAGCACGACCTGATCGTCATGGGCACCCACGGGCGCACCGGGCTGGACCGGCTCCTTCTGGGAAGCGTGGCCCAGGAGGTGGTGCGCAAAAGCCCCAAGCCCGTCCTCCTGGTGCCTCACCGCAGGACAAGCCCATAGGACATGGCCAAGAAGTAGAGAAAAAGCACCGCCCAGTTGTCGTAGGAGAGAACCCATAACTTGCGCAGGCTGCGGTACATGAGGCTCACCAGGACCACCCCGGCCATGACCTGAAGGACAAAGGCCGTGGCCGCATGCCCCTTGGCCGCTACCTCCAGGAGGGGTATAGGGTAGACGAAATCCCCCACCCCCAGGAGAAAGGTGTTGAAAAGGGTGCTTCCCACGGCGTTGCCCACAGCCAGGTCCACGGCTCCCATCCGGGCCGCCGCCATCATCACCGTGGCCTCCGGTAGGGTGGTGACCAGGGCCACCAGAAAGGTGCCCACCCAGGCATCCCCCAAGCCGGTCTCCTGGGCCAGGCGGTCCGCCAGAACAGGCAGGACCGCGGCCGCCGCCACCAGGACCAAAGCCCCCACCCCGTAGCGGGCCAAGGCCAGCCGAAGGGGGATGTGGGCGTAGGCTTCTTCCTGGGCCTCCTCCCGGGGAAAGCGCCGAGCGTAGCGGAAGGAAAGCCAAAGGGCCAGGGCGTAAAGGGGAAAGAGAAGCAAGGCCATGAGGCCCACCCGTCCCAGGCCCACCTCCCTAAAGAGGCCAAGGCCCACCATAGCTAGAAGGAGAACGGCCAGCCCTAGGCTCAGGGCGTGCTTTTGGCTGGCGCGGGCGGTCACGGGGTGGGGATGGAAGGCATCCACGAAGACCAGGAGGAGGAAGTTCACCATGCTGGCCCCCAGGAGGTTCCCCACAAGCGATGTCGGGCAGATCCTGGAGCAGGGCGCTGGTGCTGCTGAAAAGCTCGGGAAGGCTCGTGGTGGCCGCCACCAGGAATAGCCCCACCAGGCTCCGCCCCATCCGGGTCTTCTCCGCCAACACATCCCCGTAGAAGGCCACCCGGTGCCCCGCCAGGACCACCAGCAGGGCTACCCCCAGGAAGGCCAGGAGCGTCATACCTGGGCCTGTAAGGGCCTCAGGAGGTCAAAGCGGGAGATGATGCCCACGGGCCTCCCCGCCTCGTCCACCACCAAAACGCTCCCGATGCGCCTTTCCACCATGAGTCGGGCCACTTCCTCCAGATTGGTCCCCAGGGGGACGCTGACCACCGGGCTCACCATGAGGTCTTTGGCCTTCATCTCCCCTCCTTCCGCCATACTATCCGGTCCACCGCCTCCGCCAGGCCCCAGGCCAAAAGGGCCATCAGGAGGTGCAAACAGCTGAAAAACAGCCCACAAATCTGCACGCTTCCTCTTTCTCGTTCCCGGTTCATCCAAAAGCGCAAGACTTCACGGAGGGCGGCGAAAGAGGCGAAAGGGGGTAAGATGAACCCAAGGATGCCCAAGGCCAAAGCCCCGAAGCTCCACCTCGGCGTCCACGCCCGCCTGGTCTTTCTCAAGAAGGAAGACGAACAGGCCGTCCTAGACCTGATGCGCCGCTTCTCCAGCGCCACGAGGTTCGCCTACCGGCGCCTCCTGGAAGGGCGGGATCGGAAAGGGCTCAAGCGGGAGGACGGCCCCCTCTGCAGGCTCTTCGGCCTCAACACCCGCTACGCCGACGGGGCCATAGAGAAGGCCCAGGCCACCCTAGACTCCGCCCGGGAGCTGGGCCAAGACCCCCGCAAGGTGGTCTTCGGCGGGAGAAAGCTCTTCCAGCAACTGAAGCGGAAGCACCTCTCGGGAAAAGCCCTTCTGGCCCTGAAGCGGGAGTGGAAGGAAAGGAGGCGGGGCCTCCTCTACTCCCGGGGAGACGCCGCCAAGAAGGGCAACGCCAACCTGCGCCTGGAACCCCAAGGGGATGCCCTCTGGCTCCGGGTCAACCTGGGGAACGGCGCTTATGTCCACGCCCTGGTCCGGACCTCCCACCCCCAGCTGAAGGCCCTGCTCCAGAGGGCCTACGCCTCCCTCCCCTACAACGTGGCCCTCCGGCTGGAGGACGGCAAGGTCTACGCCCACTTCACCTGGAGCGAGGGGCTTCCCCCTCCCGTCCACACCAAGGCGAACGGGGTCCTGGGGATAGACGCCAACGGCGACCCCTACCACCTGGCCCTCGCCGTGGTCTCCCCTGACGGGAACCTGAAGCGCCACCTCACCCTCTCCCTGGAGGAGGTGGACCGGGCTCCCAACAAGGGGGCCAAGGAGCTCGCGCTCTGGAAGGTCGCCCACCAGGTGGTGGCCGTCGCCGAGGAACACGGGGTCGCCGTCGCCACGGAGAGGCTCAAGCGCCTCCGTAAGTCCCGGAGAGGAGACGGCTCCGGCCGGGCGTTTCGCCATAAACAAGACCGCTTCGCCTACCGATCGCTCCTGGAGAAGATCCACTCCCTCGCCCGGAAGCGGGGCGTGGAGGTCCTGGAGGTGAGCCCCCAGGACACCTCCACCATCGGGATGCTCAAGTACGCCCCCCTGCTTCACCTCTCCAAGGACGTGGCCGCGGCCTACGTCATCGGCCGTAGAGCCCTGGGGTTTGAGGAGAAGCTTCCCGAGGGGTACGAGGCGCTCCTCAAGGACGACGCGTTTCTCGCCCACGTTCAGGGGTTCTACGGGAACCGCCTCCGAGAACTCCAAAAGCTCAGGGAGGCGGCGAAGAACCCCCACCTCAGGCGGAGGCTTTCCCGGGACATGGGGAAGGCCAAGGCCGCTCTGACCCTCGTCTCAAGCCTTCAGGGCTCACCAGGGAGCCGGAAGGGGGTAACCGAAGGAAGGAACCCCTCCGGCGCCCATCCCTGGCGGGTCCTGAGGGTAAGCCTCTTCCTTCCCCTTCTCGGGCTCGAGGTGCCCAGAGATCTTTCTCCCCTCAAGCCCATCCTACACGGATCGTGGGAGGGGTGGAAGGTGGGCTCAGGTCCTTCTCCTGGTGGAGGGCCGGAGTGCGCTAATGTGCACTTTTACTGACCAGGGCTCCGGTCTACCCGCCGGAGCTGGCCCGCTGAAGCCGCAACGGGGTGGCGGCCCGAACAGCGGAGGCGGGCGAGGGGGGAAGGGGGAACGCAACATGCCCCACTCCGCGGACTCGAGGCCCAAACGGCCCTTGAACTGATAAGGTAGACCAGGAACCGTAAATGACCCGGTTGGCGGTACCAGTACGGTCCTGAGCCCACCCCCCAGACCATCCTCCCCTGGGGGACGGAGCGGGGAGAGGTGAAGGAAACTCCCGATGCGCACCCCACCCCACCCTGTCCTCGAGGCCGCCCTCTCGGCCCTCCGCCTCCTCCACGAGGACCCCAAGGAGCGCCGAGTCCTGCAGGAGGTGGGGAGGCTCTACCACGAGGGCTTTGCCGGCGCTCCTCAGGGAGTGGTTCCATTGAGCGCCGTCTACGCCGCCATGGCCCACGAGGGGGTGGCCCCCGCCTTCGCCGCCGACTTCACCACGCTGGGGTCCCTCCTTCACACCTTGGGCCTTTGGAGACTTTCTAAGGGGGCCTACCTCTTTGACCCCGACCTGGCCCGGGAGGTGGCCGCTACCCCGGTGGGGAGGCTTCCCGTTGAACTGCTCTTCCGCCTCCCGGAGCCCGCCCCCCTCATCCTCCTCCCGAAAGGCCTCCCCACCTGGCCGGAGGTGGAGGGCTTCCACGTGGTCCTGGAGTGGGACCCCGGGGGGAGGCCCGGGGTAGGACCGCACCTGGAACTTCGCTTCTTGGCGTGGGTTCGGGGGGAGCGGGGATACCACCCCGCCACCTTGGTCCTGGACCTGGACGCCCAGGACCTCGAGGAGGCCGTGGAGAAGACCCTCGCCCGCTCCATCCGGGAGGCCCGGGGCCTGGCCGCCAGGTCCCTCTGGGAAGCGAAACCTCTCTTGGAGAAGGAGTACGGGGCGGTCCTGGGCCAGGCCCTCTCCCTCGCCCTCTACCTCTGCCAGGAGGCCCCCGACCTGGGAGGCGTGGCCCCCAGGCCCCCGGCGCCCTTGGTGCGGGTGAAGGGCAGCAAGAAGGTGTTTCCACCACAAGAGCCCCTTATTCTTCCCACGGGCTGGCGCTGGGGGAAGGCCCTGAGGCTCGCCCGGGAGAGGCGGGAGAAGGAGCCCTCGGCTCCCACGGGGAGGCGGGTGGCCCCCCACGTGCGGCGGGCGCACTGGCACCTCTACTGGACCGGGGAAGGGAGCAGGAAGGACCCGAGCCGGGCCAGGCCCCTCCTCCGATGGGTGCCCGCCGTCCTGGTGAACCGGGACCTCCTGGAGGAGGCGGGCCTCGCTCCCGAAGACCTACCCGCCGTCCTGAGGCGGGTGGAGAAAGAGCCCCCCGCCTAAAGGTGGTTGGAGTCCGGGGCTTGGGGGCCAGAAGGCCCCCCGGCCTGGAGGGGAGGTGTTTATGCAGATCAGCATCAGCGAGTTCCTGCAGAGGCACGGGCGGGACCTCTTCCGGGCCACCGAGGCCAAGCTTCCCCGTGGACTTCCCCACCGTGGTCTTCTACCAGCCCGAGTACAGCGTCTACACGCTGAGGCAGGCCGCCCGCCGGTCCTGGCGCATCGGCCAGAAGGAGCCCGTGCGGGTGGTGTACATGGCCTACCGGGGGACCCTCCAGGAGGCCGCCTTGGTCCTCATCGCCCAGAAGGCCCGCTCCAGCCTGGCCCTAGAGGGGGAGCTGGTGGAGGGCGGCCTGGTGAGCGCCGCCGAGGAGGACCCCACCGTGGCCCTGGCCAAGGCCCTGGCCGGGGCGGTGCGGCTCACCTGGGAAGGGGAGGGGCTTGGCCTCGAGGCGGAGGCGCTGGCCCAAAAGGCCCCCAAGGCCCCCGAGCTTCCCACCCTCCCCGAGGGGCGGTGGGTGAGGACCCGGAGGGGCCGGGTCTTCCTGCCTCCAGGCCAGCCGGTGCTCTTCGCGGAAGTGCTCTAGAGGGCTGGGGGGCCTTTCGGCCCCCCGGGGCCCTGGTGGGAGGGGGCCATGCGTCTA
>Ga0079995_1056190_pt1 | contig 11163 bp, 9 predicted proteins | sample FaiFalFF_MnMetaG_2_FD_69198 | JGI IMG/M metagenome (GOLD analysis project Ga0079995, IMG submission 69198) | Freshwater microbial communities from Yellowstone National Park, Wyoming, USA - Fairy Falls C (FF_Mn_C) (SPADES assembly) (version 4) | ecosystem: Environmental > Aquatic > Freshwater >... | reverse complement strand
CTTCCTTCTTTACTGGGTGATAGAACTTCCCCCGCACCTCCGGAAAGAGATAGAGGAGTATTATAGAGAACACATAGCCAGAACCCAAGCCGTAAGGGGGGAGTTAGTCAAGATGTTTGAGGAGGGCATAGAAGTTACCTTAAGTGACGAGGTACAGCCAGTTCTTTATGAAAGTAAGGAGCAGAGAAAGTGGTACGAGGAGACCCTCCGCCTACTAATTCCGCTGGATAGCTTTTATCTGCCTCCTGAGGAGGATAGGCTTTCAGAGCAGCGTTATCGGCGGGCTTTGGCGGCCCTGTGAAAAGGAAATGGAGGTTTCCTGCGGCGGGTTCGGGAGGAGGACTCCCAAAAGCATTCTACAAAGTCTTCCTATGATGGTCTTAGCCTCCCCCCAAGAGCCCCAGCTCCCAACTCATCCGAAGCATCAGATCAATGGGACGACGAGCGCGCTCAATGAGGTCAGGCGGGAGGGTTACCTCCGGCGCCTCATAAACCAGAGCATTATAGATTTTTTCCAGGGTGTTTAGCTTCATGTGGGGGCAGGTATTGCAAGCGCAGGTGTATTCGGAAGGGGCGGGGATAAGCTCCTTATCAGGAGCAGCTTTGCGCATTTGATGAAGGATGCCCGGCTCCGTGGCCACAATAAAGCGCTTCTTAGGAGAATTCACGACATATTTCAGGAGGGCCGTAGTAGAGCCAATAAAGTCAGCTTGCTCTAAGACCGCGGGCTCACATTCGGGATGGGCTATGAGTTCTGCATCGGGGTTTTGCTGGCGGAGGGCCCGGATTTTCTGGTGAGAAAAGATAGTATGCACCATGCAGACGCCATTCCACAGGACCATGGGCCGGCCTGTTTTGCGCATCACATACTCGCCGAGGTTTTTGTCGGGCGCAAAGATGAGCTTCCAGTCGGTGGGGAGGTTTTGTACGATGGCCACGGCATTAGAAGAGGTTACAATCACATCACTCATAGCCTTGATAGCGGCAGAGGTATTGATGTAGCTTACGACTTTATGATCGGGATATTGAGCCTTGAAGGCGGCAAAGGCCTCCGGCGGACAGCTGTCCGAAAGCGAACACCCCGCATTGAGATCAGGAATAAGGACTTTTTTATGAGGATTGAGGATTTTAGCTGTCTCAGCCATGAAGTGCACCCCCGCAAAAAGAATAATTTCCGCATCTGTTTCCGCTGCCTTTTGCGAAAGACCCAAACTATCCCCCACATAATCAGCTAAGTCCTGAATCTCCGAATCCTGATAATAGTGAGCTAAGAGAACAACCCGCTTTTCTCGCCTCAGTCGCTCTATTTCCGCGTACAGGTCCACGCCTAAAGGCGGCTCCACAGGCACATAACCATAAGTGGCCACCATAGAATTTATCTCCTCCTGCGTTAATGGGGGTGTGGAAGGTGTGGAAAGCATAGTACGAACATAACAAAATTTCCTTATGGCGTGAGGAATAGGGTAGGGGAAGGGGAGCCCTTAGGGTGTGGAAACGAGGTAGGACAGGCGTGGGAGAGGGGAGGATAAGGAGGTGTAGAGAAGGGGATTTTCCCCTTTGGGACTACCTTTGGGGGTGGAGTTTTGAGCTTGTCATTCGCAGGTTATGCCACGAGTTATCCACTGCATTCTCAACGATCTGAGCTATGAGCAGCGCGCCCATAAGATAGCCCTGACTCTAAGTACTCGGTATGAGGTGCTTTTAGTGGGGATAGCCACAATCAGGAAACGTCGGCCCGTACCAAAAAAGCCTTACCCTGTTCGGCGGCTACTTGTGCCGGTGGAGGGGGGGATGCTGTTTTTCTTTTTGGCCAATGTGCGGCTGTTTTTGTATCTTCTTTTTCTTCGGAGGTGGGATGGGGTAGTGGTAGCGGACTTGGATGCGCTACTAGGGTGCTACTGGGCGGCGTGGCTGCGCGGAAAGAAGGTGATTTTAGATAGTCGGGAGCTTTATCCTGCTCTTCCTTCGCTATATGGGCGACCTTTGAAGCGCTGGATTTGGAGTAAGGTAGAGGCCTGGCTTTGTCCAAAAGTACGATATCACTTCACCGTAAGCCCACCCATAGCGCGGTATTATAAGGAGCACTATGGCATAAATGCGTGGCTTATCTACAATATGCCCCTTAAGCAGCGAGGATTTGCAAAGGCCCGGCTGGAAGATAAGCTCTTGTTTTATCAGGGCGTCTTGCATCCTTATCGGGGTTTGGAGGAGGTGATTTTGGCGCTGCGGATGGTGCCCGGCTGGCGCTTGTGGATAGCAGGGGATGGGAGGCATCGGGCTTATTTGGAAGCAATAGTTAGGCAAGAAGGCCTACAGGATCGGGTGCTTTTTTTGGGGCTATTGCCCTATGAGGAGGCGCTGGGATATGCTCGGGAGGCGACTTTGGGGATTTCGGGGGAACTGCCTGTGACAGATAATCATCGTTATGCTTTGCCCAATAAGGTTTTTGATTATGTCCAAGTGGGTTTGCCTATATTGGCTGGGGAGGCGCCGCTTATAAGGCGGTTTGTGGAGGCTTTTGGGGTGGGGTATGTAGTGGAATCTTGGCAGCCCAAGCGGATTGCCGCGGCCTTATGGGAAATAGAGAAAATGAGGGAGGCTTATCAGGGGTGGGCTTCTAAAGCTCGGGAGGCTGCTCGGTACCTTCACTGGGAGAGGCAAGCTGAATGTCTTTTAGCCCTGGTGGATATGAGTCTAAGGGGTGTTCCTCAACCTGCGCAAGAGGAGGTAGGAGTTTGCAAGAAGGGGGTGGAGCTATCCAGGGTTTGGGAGAGTAGGCAGTAAAGCTGATGGCGGGGTAACTTTGCCCATCTATGGAGAAGGTATATCGGCCGCAAGCGGTAGAGGCCCGCTGGCGAGAAGTGTGGGAAAGGCATCAAACTTACCGAAGTGTACCTGATGAACGTCCTCCTTATGCGATTCTTATGCCGCCCCCTAATGTAACGGGCGTTCTCCACATGGGGCATGTGCTCAATAACACCATTCAAGATATTTTGGCTCGGCACTATCGGATGCGGGGTTATAATGTGTGCTGGGTGCCGGGTACAGACCATGCTTCTATTGCGACGGAGGCCAAGGTGGTGGCAGCGCTCAAGGCTCGAGGGATAGATAAGCGGAGTTTAGGACGGGAGGGCTTTCTGCAGGAGGCCTGGGCTTGGACGGAAAAGCACGGCGGAATCATTACGCAGCAGCTGAGGTATTTAGGAGTGAGTGCCGATTGGAGTCGGTATCGCTTTACGCTGGACCCACCTTTATACCGGGCTGTAATAAGGTGCTTTTTGCGATTGTATCGGGATGGCCTGATTTACCGGGGAAAGCGCATGATTCACTGGGACCCTGTAGCGCTTACGGCCTTATCAGATGAGGAGGTCATTTACAAGCCGCATAAGGCGACTCTGTATTATGTGCGATATTATGGGGAAGGGGGGGATTATTTAGTGGTGGCGACGGTACGGCCGGAGACTATTTTGGCGGATACGGCGGTGGCGGTGCATCCCGCGGATGAACGGTATAAAGGGTGGATTGGGCGGCGGGTGCGGGTGCCTTTGACGAACCGTTGGGTACCCGTGATTGCCGATGAAGCCGTGGACCCTGAGTTTGGGACAGGATGCCTCAAAGTAACCCCCGCCCACGATGCGAAAGACTACGAGATTGGCCTTCGGCATGGACTGGAGGTGATAGATATCTTTACGCCAACAGCCCATCTCAATGAGCAGGCGGGGAGGTATGCAGGCCTTTCTCGGGAGGAGGCTCGAGAGAGGGTGGTGGAGGATCTTCGGCGGGAGGGGTTATTGGAGCGGGAGGAGGCTTATGAGCATCAGGTGGGGCATTCGGAGCGGACGGATGCGGTGGTGGAGCCCCGACTCTCCGAGCAGTGGTTTGTTCGGATGCGGCCGCTGGCAGACCTGGCTCTAAAAGCTGTGGAGAGTGGTGAGCTTCGGCTGGTGCCCGAGCGGTTTTTGGCCACATATCGGCATTGGCTTGAGAATGTGCGGGATTGGTGTATTTCTCGTCAGCTGTGGTGGGGTCATCGGATACCTGCTTGGTATGCTCCCGACGGGCAAATCTTTGTAGCAGAAACGGAGGAGGAGGCTCGGGCAGCGGCCCGGGCTGCTGGTTATGATCCGGCGGCGTTGGTGCAGGATGAGGATGTGCTGGATACTTGGTTTTCGTCGTGGTTGTGGCCGCTGAGTGTGTTTGACTTTTTTGAGGCGCCTGAAAATCCGGACTTTCGGTACTATTATCCTACTCAGGTATTGGTGACGGCCCCTGAGATACTCTTTTTCTGGGTGGCGCGCATGGTTATGGCGGGGTATTATTTTGCGGGGAAGCGGCCGTTTGGGGTGGTGTATTTGCATGGGATTGTGCGGGATCGCCTGCGCCGAAAGATGAGTAAGTCGCTGGGCAATTCCCCTGACCCGCTGGACCTAATAGAGCGGTATGGAGCTGATGCTGTACGAATGGGCATTGTCATGAGTGCCCCCGCCGGCAATGATCTCCTATTTGATGAAAGTCTATGTGAGCAAGGCCAAAACTTCTGCAATAAGCTGTGGAATAGCTTCCGTTTGCTAAAACTCTGGCGGGAAAAAGCGGGAGAAGAAGAGCCAACATCTTTCCAAAAGGCGGCCTACGAGTGGTTTGATCGGTATTTGCGGGCTCTGCATAGAGAAGTGATAGGGCTCATAGAGGAGTATCGTTTTTATGAGGCTATGCATACGCTGTACCGGGGGGTTTGGGATGCTTTTTGTAATACTTATCTGGAAGCGCTAAAGCCGGGCCCTCCCCTCTCTCTGCTTGAGAAGGTAGAGAAGCAAGCGATTCACCTTTTGCATTTACTGCATCCTTTTATGCCCTATATTACCGAAGAGCTGTGGCATGAGATGACGGGAGCAGCGGAGGAGCGGAGTCTTTCCTGGGAGCGGCTTCCAGATGTAATGCCTTTGGATGCGGCAGAGAAAGCGCATTTAGAACGGGTGGAGTATGCGCAGGAGGTGGTCCGAAAGCTGCGGGGACTTAGGCAGACGTTTTCGGGTTTGGAGCGGCTGGTGGTGCGGGTGGTAACCCAGCGTCCGGAATGGGTCCAGGAGGCTGAAGCCTGGGCGCGGCAGTCTTTGCCTGTGGAGGGGTGGCGGATAGTCTCGGAGGCGGCAGGGAAAGGTTTTCGGTTTTTAGTGGGGCCGGATTTGTATGAGGTGGAAATGAACGGGGATGCGGCAACCTGGCGGGCTCTTCGGGAAAAGCTCGAGAAAGAGCTGGCCCATGTAGAGCGATTTTTAGCGGAAATAGAGGCCCGGCTAAGCAACGAAAAGTTTTTAGAGCGGGCCTCTCCTGAGGTGGTAGCCCGAGAACGAAAGAAACATCAGGATACGCAGGAACGTTTAAGACTCTTGCGGGAGCAGCTGCAAATTTTGTCTGAGGTATGAGTATTGTGCATGCCGCTACGGGGATAGACTTAGACAATACGGAGTGGGGGTATGCGTATCGGAGTACGGATGAGCTTCGGTGGGCGTATTGGATATTTCGGCTATTGAGGTGGGGCGGGCTGGTGAAGATGCTCAACAGCGTGGGGAGCTGGATGGTGCGGAGGGGGTTTCCTGTGGAGCCAGCCCTCCGGATGACGTTGGGACGGCTGTTTTTAGGGGGGGAGAGCTTGAAAGAAGCGCTGGAAGTAGCTCAAAGGCTTCATAAATATGGTATAGCGGTGCTGTTGGATTATGCTGTGGAAGCCTCGGAAAAAGCAGAGGAGCAGGAAGCGACCTTCTTAGCATATCAGGAGATGATTCGGTTTGCAGGGGAGTATCGGGATTGGATTCCTGCGGTGGCTGTGAAGCTAACGGCTTTGGCGGCGCCGCTGATTTGGCAGCAGAAAAGTGCGGGGTCACTTTCAATGGCCCTAAGGCCGCTTTATGAGAAAGGCGTAGAGCGCACCCGAGCCTTGGCTAAGCTCGCCGCAGAGAAAGGGGTGATTCTCATGGTAGATGCTGAGGAGAGCTGGCTTCAGAAAGCCATAGACGAGCTGGTAGAGGGGCTTATGGCGGAATTCAATAAGGAGCGGCCTATTCTTTATACTACGGTGCAGATGTATCGGCGGGATCGGCTGGAATATGTGCGTGGGCTTTTGGGGCGTGCGCAGGGGTATAAACCAGGCATCAAGCTGGTGCGGGGAGCTTATGTAGAGAAGGAACGGCGTTACGCCGCAGAATATGGATGGCCGGACCCCATTCATCCCGATAAGGTCTCCACAGACATTGCTTACGACCAGGCCCTTATGCTTTGCTTGGAAGCGCTGGACAATGTAGGTCTTTGCGTGGCCACCCATAATCGCATCAGCTGCATGAAGGCAGCCCAATATGTAATCATGGAAGGCATAGACCGGCAGCATCCGCATTTGTCGTTCTCGCAGCTGTATGGGATGGCGGACCCGCTTTCCTTCGGACTGGCGAAAGCGGGGTTTCGGGTGTATAAGTATCTTCCTTTTGGACCTTTGCGGCGGGCGTTTCCATATCTCTCTCGACGAGCCGAGGAAAATTCCAGCCTTTCTGATCAGAGCGGGCGGGAGCTTCGGTGGATTAGTGAGGAGCTTGAGCGCCGGCGGAAACGAAAATCCGAGCAATAATGTTAGCCACCTTGTTATGAAACTTGCAAAGAACGTAGGCGGCATTGACAAAGTATTGCGCTTAGGGATAGGCGCTGTCGCAATGGGTGTAGGAGCCTACACAGGTATGTGGTGGCTGGTGGGTGTGGGGGCTATTGTGTTTTTGACGGGCCTTTTGGGGCGGTGTGGGTTGTATTATCTTATAGGAGTGAATACCTGTCCCGTAGAGAAGCGCTGAGGTATCAGCGTTTTGGCGGCTGAACCGCAGAGGGCATAGAGGTCACCGAGGATAGCTGTCAGTTAGTGTGGGGTTGAAGGGCGGTCGGCACGAAAGGCGGAAGCGTCTCGTAATCCTCATCTCGTTTATGTTTATCCTAAATGTTTAGAGCTCACGAACACTTTGCAGCTTTCTGAACGGTTTCGTACATTATGTAGGGGGATTGGTATGCTTCGGCGCATGGGGATGTTTTTAGAGATGCTGAAAGCCTTTCCAGAGATCCCGGATGCGGCTAGTCCGCACAAAGTGGAGTAGATTTTTGCGCAGCCGCTGGTGTCTTGGGACTCCTAGGGGAAGGGGCTCGTCATTTGCAGGAGCTGGAAAAAGCCTATGAAGCTTGGCGAGGAAAGCTGGACTAGTGGAAGGCACTCTGACTTGCCTGTCAGGCGATTCATAACCCGGAGGAGGTCATAGCCCGGCTGAAGGCTCCCCACAAAAGGCTCTAAATGCGCGCCGTTTAAGTGCCAGCTGGGTGAATAATACTGAATGAAGAGAGATGTTTTGGCCGCCGCCCGCCGAAGGCGGGCGGCGGCTCCACAAAATACTACCGACTGGCATTCAGAAACTCTTTGCATCGAACCTAAGGGCTGCGACCCGTCGTCCGGTGTAAAATTTGGCTCAGAGAGGGGTTTCTCCTTAGAGGGAGTAACTTCCCCATAAGTCCGTATCGCATGAACGTTCGTCTTTATCCTCAAAATGCACTCTTCTCATGAGCGACTTGTTAGAGAGTCAACGCCCACCGATGTCCTCGTCCTGGATTACTGGTGGAGAGGCTGGAACTCCCTCGCCGGCTGAAATCTTCGTATATCCGATTTTTATTCGGGCCTCAGCGCGGTCGCTTCGGCTATCTTATAGGGAAGAGCTACAGCAGCCGCTAGTGCATGCGCTTTTACGCCCCTTTAGCTCCCGGAGAATATGTCTAAAGCCCGCCCTTACATGCGCCTATCCGAAGAGAGTTAGCTTGCGCTTTGGAATGCGCTAAGCTGTGTTTCACATGAAACATCCCGAGTGTAAGGCCATCGTTGAAGGTGCCGCTCGTGCTGACAGCGAGGCCGCAGCTGCTGCCCGCATGGGCTGTCAGGAATAGGATTAGGCAAATGTCCCTCTATGCCGCTATGGGAGGCGTCGTCCGAGGCCAGCTCGTCTGCAAGATAGATGCGTTAGGGGCTTTCGGTTATCGTTACGGATGAGGGCATGACCCGGCTCGCCTGATCAACCGCCCTAAAGGGCTCGCTCTCTGGAGTCCCTGCGCTCGGAATGCCGTGCCCGCCTTGCCGCCTATTGGCGGTGGCACCCGGAGCGAATCTCCCTCCACTTCTGGCGGGATAGTGTTGTCGCCTCTCTGTGCTCCCCGGAAAAAAACGCATTGAGGGCGTCATCTGCCATTTGGGCAAAACTTTCACCGGCCGTCCCGTTGCCCTCACCACAGGTGCCTTCCTGCGGGGTATTATCCATATTGGATTAGCCTCAAGCAGATGACGGGCGGATGCATGGGCGAACTTGCCAGCTACGGCTCGACCGAATCCTCCCGAGAAATAGGCCTCGAAACCGGCTGCATGAAAACCGGCATCCCCCCCTTCTGGATGGCCGAACCATAGATTATAGCCGGCTGGAAAGACAGCCCGGCAACGAAATCCTCGGTCGCTTCTCCTACCTCCTTACTTCCCCTCCCAGACCAGCTGCTCTGCGGGATCGCTTATACCAAATCCTCGCTTGTGGCTTCGGCAACTCGCCGCTCTTCACCGGCCGTACCTAAGAGTATTGGGGGGCCCTATATTGCCCCTCTATTGAGGATAAGAGGCTGGGGTTATTGCAGGACAATGTGCGTAGTATCTTTGCGCAGGCTATCATGGCTCGGTACACGGTTGCGCAGTATAGTATTGACACCTTGTTAGGTTGGGTAAAGTCAGGCGAGATTGCAATTCCAGAAGTTCAGCGGCCTTTTGTATAGGAGCCGGTGCAAGTTCGGGATCTCTTGGACTCGCTATATCGGGGGTATCCGATTGGGTATCTTATTACTTGGCGTGCGCCTAATCTACGTCTCAAAGACGGGACGTTATCGACGGGGAAGCGTATTCTCATAGACGGTCAGCAGCGTGTCACGGCCCTTAGGACAACTCTGCTGGGCCGTGAAGTGCTCAATAAAGACTACAAGAGTGTGCGTATCCGAATAGCCTTCAATCCTCAGGAGGAGCGCTTTGAGGTTGCCAATCCGGCTATTGACAAAAATTCCGCTTGGATTACGGATATCTCCCAGCTCTTTACGTCACCGGATTCTTCTAAACCGCCACTTAGTCTTTTCCAGATGCGTAGGAACTACTGCGCTAAAAACCCCAATGTTTCCGAGGAGGCTATAGAGGCTGCTTTGCAAAAGCTTCGCGATATTGAGCACCATCAAGTGGGAGTCATAGAACTGGCCGATGATTTGGATATTGAGACGGTCACGGAGATATTTATTCGGGTGAATTCAAAGGGGGTGGAGCTATCACAAGCTGATTTCGCCATGTCTAAAATTGCCTCTGGTGAGAGCTATGGAGGCCCTCTTTTGCGGAAGGCCATAGACTACTTCTGCCGGTTGGTCCGGGATCCGGGCTTTGCCGGCAGGCTCGAAAAACAAGACAAAGAATTTGTGCAGTCGGAGTTCTGGCCTGCTATCCGCTGGTTAGAGAGCAAGCAGGATCACCTTTATGATCCCACGTATACGGATGTCCTTCGGGTGGTCTCCATCTCGGTGTTTGAGCGGGGCAGAATGGGTGATCTGGTGGCCCTTCTCTCAGGACGCAACTTTGAGACCAAAACCTATGAGGAGGACATCGCCCGCGAATCCTTTGAGAAGCTTCGCAGCGGCATCCTCGCCTTCGTAAAGAAAACCCACTTTGAGCGCTTCACCATGATTCTACAATCGGCGGGGTTCGTTACGAGCGATCTCATCATCTCTCGGAATGCGGTCAACTTCGCCTATGTGGTCTACCTGCGGGGTCGGAGCACCTCGGACCTCAGTGCAGATGAGCTGGAAAAGCTGGTGCGCCGCTGGTATGCCATGTCCATCCTCACGGGCCGATATAGTGGAGCTACGGAGACTATCTTTGATATGGACATTAAGGGCATCGCCCAAAAAGGCCTCAGAGAATACGTCACGAGCGTGATTACCTCTGAGCTGCCTGAAACTTTCTGGACTGAAAAACTCCCCTCGCAAATGGAAACTACCTCTACAAACTCTCCATACTTCATAGCATTTTTGGCTGCGCAAGCCTTCCTCGGGGATAAGGGCTTTCTTTCAAAAGCGATTACAGTGAGATATTTGCTTTTGCATAGCGGCGATAAGCATCATATCTTTCCTCGAAAATACCTTCAAGGCTTAGGCCGGAGTCGCAGTCAGTACAATCAGATTGCCAATCTGGCCATAGCGCAGAGCGAGATCAACATTGCGATTGGGGACAAGTCGCCCAAGGACTATCTCTCAGAGCTTCTGGAACAGGTAAATGGCGGTCCCGTGCGTTATGGGGGTATCACCGATATGGAAACCCTGCGGGAGAACTTTGAGCAAAATGCGCTGCCTGATTACCTCCTGCAGGGGCATGTGCCAGATTATGAGACGTTTCTGAAAGACCGGCGGCAGCTAATGGCCCAGCGGATAAAAAAGTGGTTTGAAAGCTTGTGATGCGACGCTGGAGCACCAGTTAGGCTGCGTCGGCGGGTCAAAATCCGCGCTGTTTCCTTGGCTGTGTCGCGACCCAAGCTCCTTCGTAGGTAGGGGTAATTTTGAGAGCTGAAGTGGAGGTTCCCTCTACCATTGCGGTGGCAGGGTTTATGGCTTGGCTGGCTGAGGAAAGCAGCCTCCTTCGCAGGGGATGCGGCGCCGCCGACCCTTCCACTCAGCAACTTGATAGTCGCTCCAGCCTGTCCATAAGCAAGTTCTGGACCAGCAGGGGGCCCGGATTACTGGTAGCTATTGGGTAGGTGGGAATGTCGGGACGGGTTGCCGTTTCAGAAGCGTCTGTGCGGCTGGGTCTCCGATCATTCCAAAAGAAAAGTTCTGTGTACGAGTGGGATTGGATTATCTGGTGGTGCCTGAGCTGGGTCGCAGTGATAGCCCCAGAGATTGTAGCCCTGCTCGTAAAAGGGAATCAGCTCAGTATAATGTGCGTGAGTAGGGGTCCTGTGAAAGGCTATATCGTGGAAGACCCAGAGGTTGGGGAGGGTGGCAAGGCTGGGTAGAGCTGGGAGGGGTTTGCCGATATCGCCGCTATAGAGGAGGTTTAGCGAGGGGCTAGTGAAAAGATAGGCGGCG
>Ga0079995_1030596_pt1 | contig 11166 bp, 10 predicted proteins | sample FaiFalFF_MnMetaG_2_FD_69198 | JGI IMG/M metagenome (GOLD analysis project Ga0079995, IMG submission 69198) | Freshwater microbial communities from Yellowstone National Park, Wyoming, USA - Fairy Falls C (FF_Mn_C) (SPADES assembly) (version 4) | ecosystem: Environmental > Aquatic > Freshwater >... | reverse complement strand
AAACTGGAGAAAAACGCTCGTAAATATCCGGTCGAACGCTACCGGGGTCGCTTCGAGCCGGATTAGACACGCCTACGGGTGCGGGGAGACCTCCGCCTTTTCGGGGTCGGGAAAGATGGGGCTGGCCTCGACGATTCCTGTCGGGCCGATTTCAAACGGGGGAAGCTGCCCATGAAACGGGCCTCCATTCGGGGTCAATCGCTCGCCGTCCAGATTCGCTGGATGATTAAACGTGATATGCCGGAAGTTCTCGCCATCGAGCAAGCCAGTTTTGACATCCCCTGGACCGAAGAAGATTTCCTCAACGCCCTGCGACAGCGCAACTGCATCGGCATGGTAGCGGAAAGTAATGACTGCCTGGTCGGATTTGTTATTTATGAGCTACAAAAGCACCAGTTCATGTTGCTCAACCTGGCGGTGCATCCGCAATATCGCCGTCGCGGAGTCGGTCGGCAATTGGTGGAACGGCTGATCAGCAAACTATCCCAACACCGCCGCGACAAAATCACTCTGGAAGTGCGGGAACGCAATTTAACGGCACAGTTGTTTTTCAAGGCCCTGGGTTTCCAGGCGGTGCGGGTGCTGCGCGAATACTACCCCGACACTGGGGAAGACGCTTATGTCATGCAATACCGCCTGTCCGATGCCCAACAACTCGGTTGCCGACGCCAGGCGGCCTGATCGGTTCCGCGGCCACTAACTCGAACAACACGGGTGCACACGCTGGCCTTCCCGGAATGGCAGAAGCTGAGCCGGCCGGTTCGAACATGGCTATCCGCCGGGGCAAAGAAAAAACCAGGGGCGACCAGAAAAGTCGCCCCTGGCAGTCAGCACTCAAACCCGATGCCGGATAGTTTCGGCGGATTACCACCTGAATTCGATACCCACCGACGGGCCGTGATAGATGATGTCGCCGTTGTCCTTGAGGTTGGTGCGAGCGTTGAGCGGCAGCGGGCTGTTGTCGAGGTTTTCCGGAGCCAGTGCCAGGCCGGCCACGTAAATCAGGTCGTAACCGCCACGCACGGCGATATTCGGCGTGACCCAGTAAGTGATGTAGGCACCGACTTCGATAAGTCCGGCCAGACGGTTGCCGTCTTCATCCGTGATGGCGTCGGTAATCGGGCCACCGCCGGTCGGATTGTTGAAGAAGCGGCTGGACTGCTTCGCCGAGTTGATGAACAAACCGCTCTTGCCACGCACGCCCACCAGCAGATTGTTCCAGAACACTGGATAGGAAGCATCGGCACCGACTTGCAGACCGAGCAGGTGGTTCTTGGTGTTGACCTGGTACAGGCCGAATCCCGGGCCGAATGGCACAGTGGTGTTATCATCGAGCGAATAGAAGCCGAATTTATCGCGGATATAGACGTAGCGGAAACCGACCAGGGTAGAGAGGTAGGGGTTGTACCAGTGGCGGAGATTCAATTCGATGTTGTGTAATCGCGATTCGTACACGAAACCGTGCTCGAAAGCGTCGGTGAATGAAGTATCATCGAGCCCACCGATGACGCCGAACTGGCCCCAGTACGGCTGCAGTGTCTCGTTGGCATCCTGAACGCGGGCTGCCTTGCGCCAATCCTGCATGCCAAAATAGACAGCTTCTATGCTGGTATCGCGATCGAGCATCATGCCCACGAGGAACCGCCCGCCGATTTCATGGTCAAATTCGCCAGCATCGCTGGAGAGCACAAAAACGGGCACGTCGTTGAAGGTAAGGTTTTCGCGACGGGAGTCGGTGCGCCGTAACCACAAAGCCTCCGCACTGCCATACAACCAGCTGCAGCCGTGGTCACCGCACTGATGCCAGTTATCGGGCACGCCCTGCAAGTGATGCTGGCTCAGTATCTGCGGTTGTGCCGGTTGCGGTGCGGGTGGTTTGAGCGGATCCGCCGCCCACACGCCGCTCCCTGCCAGGACTACCGTCGCGCTGGCTAACGCCGCCTTGACTTTTTTCCACATCATACTTGACCTCCTGCACTCCTTTGTGACTGAAGGGGGCTCCCCTGGATGGCCCCTGTCCTTGCGCCTGGTAAGACCATTTCGCGCTGGTCAATAAAAACCATCGGCTAAACGGTGAGGCAGACGCTTTGCATTTGGAATAAAAACCGTAAATCGCTTACACCTGGGATCGGCGCAACCGGCACACTTTAACAAACTTAGCGGAAGGCGGGAATTAACTCTCGGTGGGTTTCGGGGCAGGTGTGTGGCTGACCGGCTTGGAGTTGCACGGCGAACTGCGCTGGCGACTCCGTAACTCTGCCTGTTGCCGACGCCACTGGGCAATTTTCTGATGGTTACCGCTGAGCAGGATTTCGGGCACAGCCAGACCGCGAAACACGCGCGGGCGGGTGTACTGGGGATATTCCACCAGGCCCGGCTCAGCGTGAGATTCCTCCAGAACGCTTTGCGACTTGCCCAGCACACCCGGTACCAGTCGAATCACCGTATCAATGATCACCATGGCCGGGACCTCGCCGCCATTGCAGACATAATCCCCGATGGAAATTTCCTGCGGCTGAAGCAGTAAGCGGATCCGTTCGTCGAAACCTTCATAGCGGCCACACAGCAACATCAAGCGGCGATGACGGGCCAGTTCTTGTACCAGAGGCTGGGTCAGACGCTCTCCGGCCGGGGTCAGCATGACAATATGAGCAGGAGGTTCGGCCTGGGCTTGAACTGCCTCGACGGCGGCGATCACCGGTTCGCACATCAGCACCATGCCCGGTCCGCCTCCGTAAGGGCGATCATCTACGTTTTTCCGCTTGCCTTTAGCCCAATCGCGGAAATTCCAGAGATGAACTTCCACCAGCCCGCGATCAATCGCGTGTCGCAGGATGCTCTGGCTCAGGTAGCCGGTGAATATCTCCGGAAACAAAGTCAGCACGTCAAAGCGAATCGGCATGCGTTTCCTTTGCGGCAAAATTGACCTGGTTACATGCGGTTCCGAATGTGCGGTTCGGCCAGCAGGTTATTCCCGGCGATGCTGTTTCCCGGCCAGCACCGCGGCGCTAACTGCTGCCCGGCTAACCTATTTTACTTTCGCCTGTAAACCTGTAACGATTCATTCAAGTTGCACCGCCGACCTGACCGATACAACCGATATGCTTGCGTGCGCCCGCATAATCGGCAGTCTAAGCGTTGGCCTGGGAATGCTTTTATGCTGCGCCGGTTGTGCCCTGAGCGAAGCTCAGCGGGTGCGTAGCGAATTGCTGACTGCTCACTCTATAGGCAGTGCCAGCGAGGACCCGCCAGGGGAGTATCAACTCGGCTGCGGTGACGTTGTCCTGGTGCGGTTCGCCCAGCAACCTGCCTGGAACGGTGCGTATCGAATACTGCCACATGGTTGTGCGGTGCTACCGGAAATTGGCGCCGTGCAACTGGCCGGATTAACCACCGGTCAGGCCGCCGAACATCTTCATACCCTTGTCGGCCCAAAAGCCGGGCCGGTATCTGTCGAAGTGCTCACTTTCGATAGCCAGGTTGTCTATGTAGTCGGCGAGGTTCAGGGAGGTAGCCGGGCTCTTCCTTATAAGGGGCCGGAGACCGTCGTCGAGCTTCTCCAGCGTGCCGGTGGCTTGACAGAAAACGCCGACCCGACCAGCATTCGCATCTATCGCCGATTTCCCCGCTCGAACGAGGAAGAAATGCTCCAGGTCAACCTGCACACCATCCTTCTGCAAAAAGACTGGCGACACAACTACTATATCCAGCCGTTTGACCGTGTGGTTGTGCCACGCAACCAGTGGGCTCGTTTTTGCGATTGCCTGCCAGGGTTCTGGAGGCGTTTAGTTATGCGTCAAAAAGGTAACGGAGCAAATTCGATTCCATAAGTGTTTGCCACCGCTTGATTGGTCACGCGCCCCTGATAAACATTAACTCCATAGCGCAAAGCATCGCTCTCGCGTACGGCTTTTTCCAGGCCTTTACTGGCCAGTTGCAGTACATAAGGCAATGTTACATTGCATAAGGCATAACTGCTGGTGCGACCCACGGCGCCGGGCATATTGGTGACGCAGTAATGAACAATCTCGTCCACGATATAGATCGGCTGGCTATGCGTGGTCGGTCGGGAAGTTTCGGTGCATCCTCCCTGATCGATGGCCACGTCCACAATCACGGCTCCCGGTTTCATCAGCTTCAGGTCCTGCTGTTTGATAAGAACCGGGGCACGCGCTCCAGGAATTAGTACTGCTCCAATCACCAGATCGGCCAGGGGGAGAGTTTCCAGTAACGTATGGCGATCGCTATAGAGAGTGGTTACGTTTCTGGGCATTACATCGTCTAGATAGCGGAGGCGGTCTAAATTAATGTCGAGAATGGTAACATTAGCTCCTAGGCCAGCGGCTACTTTAGCAGCGTTAGCTCCGACTACACCACCGCCTAAGATGAGAACATGGGCCGGCAAAACACCAGGCACGCCACCTAATAAAATGCCGCGCCCCTCATAGGGTCTTTCTAAGTATTTGGCCCCCTCCTGAATACTCATCCGTCCTGCCACTTCGCTCATGGGTGTCAGTAACGGCAGCCGACCTTGCTTATCCTGAATGGTTTCATAAGCAATGGCCGTAATACCTGCCCGGAGCATAGCCTCTAATAAAGCGAAATCCGCAGCGAAATGGAAATAACAAAAGACCATCTGTCCCGCTTGCAAGAGGGGCCATTCCGAGGGCAAAGGTTCCTTGACTTTGACCACGAGTTCGGCACGGCGATAGATTTCCGCTGCCGATTCGACAATCTCCGCGCCGTGCTGGGCATACTGAGCGTCAGTAATGCCGGAACCGAGTCCTGCTCCGGACTGAACAAGCACACGGTGCCCTGCACGCACTAACTCCTCCACTCCCACAGGCAACATCGCCACGCGATATTCGTCGGTCTTAATTTCTTTAGGCACGCCGACGATCATGGGCAGTGCTCCTTATCTCCAGTTCACTTACCCCTAGCGTTCCGTGGCCGGAATATGCACGACAGTTAGTGCGCAGATGTTGAAAGTGTACCGTGACTGGGGCGGCTGAGCACCGGGGGTACCCGCATAGTAACCGTTCCAGGTTATATAGACCTTATCACCTTCCGGTGAAATCGAGATGCCATAAGTGCCCATAGGAATATATCCGTACTTGTTCCAGCAGAAAGGATGCAGGAAAGCAATGACCTTGCGTGTACCGGTTTTCAAGTCGTATTGCACCAGGGGAGACCCGTCGCGTTCGGCGCCACCGTGAGCGCCGGCCACGAAATACAGGTAGCGCCAGGTTTTCGGGTCAATGGCAAGGGAAGTAATATAGTCCGCCTGGCCTATGACCAGTTTACCGAGCGGCCGGGATGTTTCTTTGCGTGTGTCGAATTCCCAGAACTCACCCGTATCGGTGGTGTAAACTTTGCCGTCGGGTGTTTCTTCGCTGGCGGCGCGTAAACCTAATTCCGCATGGACGGGTACTGGTCGGCCAGGCTTGGCCGGATCGAAACAAACTAAGCCGGTGCGTCGGCCAGCTTTATAGGGGCCAGGATGAAAATAAACCTTGCCCGTGGAGCGCGCAAGGATTAGAGCACGACCGGGTCCCGCTTCGTCGCTATAAAGTACCTGGCGACGCCCAACGTCGTAAACCAGGAACATCACCCGTGGATTGCTGCGGTCACCGTCCGCAGTACCAGCGTAATAAAGGAGGCGGTCGGGATCAAGCAAACCGGTTGGCAGGCACTGGTTTGCTAAAGGAGCGTGAGCGACAATTTCGGCCTTTTCCGTTTGCGGGTGGTAGCGGATAATCCAGTCGCCCTTGTAATGATATTGCGGTGTGGTCACATTGGTCGGGCCGCGGTGGGTCGAGAAATAGATCCAGCCATCCTTGCCCGCGGTCAGATGGGAGTGGATTTTGCCTGGCGTATAATGACCCGGAGGCAGGTTCAGCAGACGGCGAACGTCCACGACAATGCGGAAGGATTGGTCGCGGCTGTTGTAAGCAAAGACGCGAGCAGTGCCTTCCGGCCCCTTATGGTCGCCGATCGCCGAGTAATAAACGTCGCCGACGACACAGCCCTGACCCCAATTCGACCAGGGATTGCCTGGGTAATCCTGGCCGGGATAGTAGGCGAAATCCACGCGGGGTGGTGTGCGGGCAACGCGAACATCTGCGGGCAAAGCGATGCTCGAGCGGAGCAACTGACCGTCGCTATCACTGACGAGGCTACGGTCGCCCGGCAAGCGTGGCGGAAAGAGACTGGCATCCACCTTGCGTTGAGCCGGGGCCAGCGACACCAGAGCCATAACCATTACCGACAGGGCCAGTGCGGGACGCAGCATAGGCAGGCTCCTTGTGAGCGAATCAGGGGCGGGGTTGTGCCGAGCCGATGCCATTATTAGAATGCGCAACTTGTCGGTCGTCCAGCGTTATACTGACGGAGTCGCCGGAACGAGAGAGGGCAAACCATGAAGCATTATCCTGCCGCGATGCTGATGCTGGTGGCCGGGTTACTGGGCCTGGCCGGAACCTGGGTAAGTTCGCAAGACGAACCGGCCGAGCCCGATCCGACGGCCTTTTTGCTGCCGGACGGTTTTGCTGGCGAAAATGGCCAGGTTCCGGAAGGTGCTAAGCCGGTTTTGCGTGGCCCGGTGCACGAAGCGTTTGCGCAACCCTCCCGGGTCAAGCCCCAGCCAGGACCGATTGTTCCCAAGGAACCGCCAAAACCTATCGAGGAGATTCCGCCCGATCAGAAACCAGCGGGCGAGAACGTGCAGTGGATTCCCGGCTACTGGTTCTGGGACGAGGAGAAGCAGGAGTTCTTATGGGTAAGCGGCATCTGGCGGGCCATTCCGCCCGGTATGGAATGGGTACCGGGAACCTGGATCCGCGTCGAAACCGGCTGGCAGTGGATACCCGGCTACTGGAAACCTGTCGCCCAGAGGGAAGTCGAGGTCGTTCCTGAACCGCCCGAACCGCCACCGCTGGCCGAGCCTCCTCCGCCTCCCGGTCCCGATTACTTTTACGTACCGGGCAACTGGGTCTATGTCGGCTACCGCTGGTACTGGCGGCCGGGAGTCTGGGTGGCTTATCGTCCCGGCTGGGTTTGGGTTCCTGCTTGCTATTACTGGACGCCTTACGGTTACATTTTCGTGGACGGCTACTGGGATTATCCGCTGCGGTATCGCGGTTGGCTGTTTTGCCCGATCTGGGTAGATTTCGCGGTGTGCTACCGTCCGGGCTGGTTCTGGCGGCCCTGCTACTGGGTACCGGAACCGTGCCTGGTCTCGTTTATGTTCGTGCACACCCGGCGGTTCTGCTTTTTCTTCGGGGATTATTACGACCCGTTTTATGCCCGAAGCGGGGTGATTTCGATCTACTACTACCGCGTGCATCGGCATTGTTACGACCCGCTGGTGAGCTATTACGCCTTCGATTACGGCCGGCGCGATCCGAACTGGCTCGCGCAACAGCGAACCCTGGTGCAGGCACGCATGCAGGGCACAGCGCCGCGGCCTCCTCGCACCATAGAAGAACAGCGAAAGCTCCTGGCCAGCGCTGCCGGCGATCCCGAACGCCAGGCGAAATTGCGACAACTTGTCGTCGCTGGCTCAGTCAATCGTGTCAACCCCAAAACCGTCTCTGTGCAGAAACTCGACGACAAACAGCTGGCCACTCTCCGCAAATCCATCGAGGAAACACGCCAGGTGCAAATCCAGCGGGCAGCGCTGGAACGCAAGCTCGCCGAAACCAAACCCGTAGCGGGCAAACCACCGGCCAGGATTCAGCCTGTCGCGGTCAAATCCACCGCTGAGATAAAGGTAACCAAACCGCCACCCCCACCGCCTGTAGCTGCGAAGGAAACGCTCAAGCCCCCAACCACGACACTCACCCCACCGAAAGAGCCGGCGAAACCCGGTACCGATAAACCAGCGGCAGAAAAGCCACCTCAGCCGGGCAAAACCAGCGAAGGCATCAAACCGACCCGGCCAAGCGACGAGAAAACCAAGCCTGCTCCCTCCAAACCGGAAAGCCCATCGAAGAAACCAACCGGCAGCGGGCAACCGGAACCGTCTCCGCGACCCAGCGACAAACCCGTTTCGCCGAGCAAGTCCCCTGAAAAGTCGCCGCCCGGCAAACCCAGCGCGACACCGGGACCGGGTTCGACGGTAGAGCGGCAACCCACTCCTGCACCAAAACCGCCTTCGTCTCCTTCACCGTCGCCACAACCCGCTCCTGCACCGCTGCCCACAAGCCGACCCGGCTCGGGTTCTTCGACGCCTTCAGCACCGCCGATTCGCGCTCCTGAACCGCGACCATCTCCGGCACGTCCCAGCAATCCGCCCGAACGTAGCGCTCCGCCGGGTTCCCGACCGGAACGCTCTGGGCTACCGGAATCGGCCATTCCCACTCCGCCAACGCGCGACACGGTCATAGTCCCGGCACCGCCGTCTGCTAATGCGAACGTCTCGCGCGCCGGCATCGTATCACCATCACAAGACCCGCAACGCAGCGTACCGGTTCGCAGTATCTCTTCGGGCGATTTCGTGAGCCCACCGTCGGATGGCAGGCCCAGATCGAACCTGCCCGACCGTATCGTGCCCCCGGCAACCACTTCGCGCACGGTAGCTCCAAATCTTCCCCGCGTTGTTCCCGGCACCGAACGCGGTTCGCCGCCTCCCAGTCGCAGCCCCCGCAGGGATTAGAAGACGCCGAGGTGCCTTTGATTGAGCAGTCAGACCGATGGCACCGACTGCTAGTTGACCTCGTCTGGGCAAAATTGACGGCACCGCTACCGACCTTCCATAGTTTGCAACCTTTGTGGTCGTCGGCGATGATTTTCTGCATTCCGACCGTGGTGGGCTGATGGCAATCTGCGGCAGTACGGCAACGGTAACGCCTGGGGTCAGCGGGCGGAAACACGCAAGGGTTAGCCGCCATGCAAATGCCCCGTCCAGCTCAACTCGGTCTAATCATCGTGCCGGGAATACGTGGCAGATGGCGAAAAAGTATTCGCTTGCTTACCCGAACCCGGCATAATTATCGTGCTGCGAATACCCGGTTAAGCCGATGTGCAAATGCGGCGTGCAACGCCTAATTGTAGTGGAAGAACGCCACATCGTGCTGCGAATACCCGGTTAGCCGATATGCAAATGCCCCGTCCAGCCCACGGGGAATGTTCCCGGGTCAACCAATGCGGAAATGCTCGCGGGCAAGCGCAGGGGACTGCTGCACCACACGGACCTAAACCAACTTCTAAACAAGGGCAACGGTGCAGGCAATCAATGTGCTTAACGAGTCGCTTGGACTACAGTTATGGGCGAAGTAAAAGCGACTGTATAGTAGGCTGACGGGCCCTGTGCCTACCGCTGGGAAGGAATCTATCATTCGGTCGCCAGAGCGATGCCAATATAGCACGTTACGATAATCGCTACGAAAAGACTATGCAACGGTTCCTCACATCCGACGGTTAGTGGACAAATCTCATCGAACCTAATCTGGCTTCTCCGCCGGCGGAGTTACCAGTACCCTTTTCACTGTCATATCGGGGCCAACCTTAAATTCACCTTTTTCTGGTGGAAAAAGGGAAAAGAACTCAGTCGTCCGGGAGTTTACGAAAAACAAGTGTCTGTAGTACCACCCGAAGTTGCGCATAGTAGTGAGCACCCAAATGTGATCGCCCTTTTCACCAAATCCTGGCACATCCCGGGCCAGCCAGAACATGTCTACTACTACTAACTCCTTATCGCCTGCCAAACCGAGACCTAATTGACGGACATAGTTAATATGCCATAGTTTGTGTCGCTGTTTGAACTGCTTAAACGTCCCCTCGTAGTCGGGGGGTCTGTTATACACATGATCGGAAGCATTGAGTAAAGAAATGGCAGCACCGTCCACTGTAGCGCGAAACATCAGATATTCGCACGCAGACACACTGATCAGCCTTTTATCTATATCAGGGCGCGAGTCGCAGATGAATAGGCGCTCCTCATAGCTGGGACGAACTTTGGCCCACGGAATTGGAGCAAGGACTCTTGGACGATCACCAGCGTCAGCTTCAGCTGGCTGGGCTCTGCAGTAGCATACGGCGCCCGCACCTGCGCAAAATGCAAGCAAATGACTCAGGCAATAGAGAACATGGATTGGTTTCATCTGAAAATCCTCCTTTACTACTAGCGATTAGTAATCGTCATGGCCAGTGATAATCGTTTCGCGCTGATTTTCAATGTTCTTGCGAATCAACAAAACATCCGCAGCCACTATGTCCTGCTGACTTTGATTACCATTAAGGTCAACTGCGATAGCTTCTTCTCGTACCGGTTGAACGGCAAGCAAGTAATATGCGGAAATCGTCTTGTTTTCAAAATCCAACAGCCGCTGCTCGCCTGTCTCTCCCTCATAGGCCAGGCCATAACTTGGATCTAGCCATAGAATTCGATTACCCATGTTAATTTGCACAACATCATGATATAGCAGGTAAGACGCAGGATTAGGGTTATTTTGACCAACAACATTTAGGTTGCCCTGTCCAGGTGCGGGTGCACCAATGTCGGTAACATCGGCGTACCGCCATTCATATCCCGCTTGGCGTGTTGGATCGCCAGGAAGTTCCGTACTGATAACATTTAGGTACGAGAATCCGCGTTGAGTAATCAGGATGTCTACAGGGCTGTTAGGTTCTCTAACGATCGCATTAGCCGCGGCTGGTTGGGCCTGGAAATCCCAAGCTTTCATTAAGAAGCCATAATCTCGCCCCTGAATCACAGGCAGACCCCAAGTCGGCTCAAACCCGAGCTTATTCAGGTCTGGTCGTAGGCGCAGATAGTTATTCTCCCACCTGATACCTTGTGCCTTAAGGACATCCAGGAAGAACTTCACCCAAGCATCAGACGTTCCATCTTTGTAGGCCAACAGTTCGGGAGTCAGTCTGCTTTGTGTCGAGTACGAGTTGTAATAATGCAACTTTTGCCCGGTATGCGTAGATACCGTTCGTGCTTTGAACATATCCCACACCTTCTCGACCACTTTATCGCGAGTCGATTCACCGCTGGCTGCGGTGCTACCCAAATGTACTAACGTATGATACAACTTCACTGTGTCAAAGCCCAACCTGTTGCTCATCCATGTTCTCCAGCTAGCGGAAGCGATTGCCAGATTTAGCGAGTCGAAAGTAAGGTACAGCGGATTGTGTGTCACACCCACGTTGCTCCAGGTT
>Ga0079995_1046544_pt1 | contig 11181 bp, 13 predicted proteins | sample FaiFalFF_MnMetaG_2_FD_69198 | JGI IMG/M metagenome (GOLD analysis project Ga0079995, IMG submission 69198) | Freshwater microbial communities from Yellowstone National Park, Wyoming, USA - Fairy Falls C (FF_Mn_C) (SPADES assembly) (version 4) | ecosystem: Environmental > Aquatic > Freshwater >... | reverse complement strand
CCTCTCAATTCCCTTTTTGGGATTTCTTTTGTTGTAACCTGGTCGATAAAATCGACCGCCTACGCCAGACGCCGAGGGGAACGCCTCTCAATTCCCTTTTTGGGATTTCTTTTGTTGTAACCTGGTCGATAAAATCGACCGCCTACGCCAGACGCCGAGGGGAACGCCTCTCAATTCCCTTTTTGGGATTTCTTTTGTTGTAACAACACGGCCAAAGACAGCGAAGTATATGAATATCTAAAGACGAACTCTCAATTCCCTTTTTGGGATTTCTTTTGTTGTAACTCGTGAGGAGGGCCAGGACCGCGACCCTGGCCTCCTCCTCGCTCTCAATTCCCTTTTTGGGATTTCTTTTGTTGTAACTTATAGAGATTATAGGCGGTTGTGGATTATGAGGATTGAGGACTCTCAATTCCCTTTTTGGGATTTCTTTTGTTGTAACGTGGGCTGCGCCAGCAGCAGCACTGCCCTTATAGGCGTGGGCCCTCTCAATTCCCTTTTTGGGATTTCTTTTGTTGTAACTGGTTCATATATTTCGGCAACGGATAGTAGGTTTCTTCCACGTCTCTCAATTCCCTTTTTGGGATTTCTTTTGTTGTAACTCGAATCCGACCCCGACATGATGACAAATCACTCAAAAAACTCTCAATTCCCTTTTTGGGATTTCTTTTGTTGTAACAGCTCGCAAGCCGTTTGTAGGGAGTATAGTTTTTCCGGCATCACTACTCTCAATTCCCTTTTTGGGATTTCTTTTGTTGTAACGTGAACTCTAGGGCCGTCTGGGTGAACCTAGCAAAACCATACCTCTCAATTCCCTTTTTGGGATTTCTTTTGTTGTAACACTATTGCTGTGATGACGATGGCTGGCAAATAAAGGCCCATTATGCCTCTCAATTCCCTTTTTGGGATTTCTTTTGTTGTAACCGGAACGACATAGTAGTTATACTCACTGACGGCCTGATAGGCTCTCAATTCCCTTTTTGGGATTTCTTTTGTTGTAACACGAAGGGCGGCAGAGTGATGAACTCCGCCGCCCCCAGGCTCTCAATTCCCTTTTTGGGATTTCTTTTGTTGTAACTCAAGGGAGCTGACGCTTCCGATAGCAGTCTGCAAGGAATGCCTCTCAATTCCCTTTTTGGGATTTCTTTTGTTGTAACAACTGACTTGACTGACATCTGTCCACGTAGGGTCTGGTATGCTCTCAATTCCCTTTTTGGGATTTCTTTTGTTGTAACTGGCTGGAAATACCGCTCCACCACTCGCTGAGGTTATCCTGTATAGTCTCTCAATTCCCTTTTTGGGATTTCTTTTGTTGTAACTGCAACAATAAGATGGATAGGCGAGTACTCCCTAACAGTAACCTCTCAATTCCCTTTTTGGGATTTCTTTTGTTGTAACTGCAACAATAAGATGGATAGGCGAGTACTCCCTAACAGTAACCTCTCAATTCCCTTTTTGGGATTTCTTTTGTTGTAACAGCAGGTGCATATTGGTGGGGTCTAGAGCATGTCGAAAACTCTCAATTCCCTTTTTGGGATTTCTTTTGTTGTAACAGCATAGTCGAGCGGCGCGCACTAACCGTCCGGGTCGGCGGCCTCTCTCAATTCCCTTTTTGGGATTTCTTTTGTTGTAACGAAAGTGGAAAGCTGTATCTTATTGGCCGGCCCGAAGGTGACTCTCAATTCCCTTTTTGGGATTTCTTTTGTTGTAACACTACTATGAGGTGGAGCGCTGGTGAAGAGGGATGATCAGGAACTCTCAATTCCCTTTTTGGGATTTCTTTTGTTGTAACCCCCGGATCCTGGCGTACAGCGCCTCCCCCCGATCCTCGATGTGTCTCTCAATTCCCTTTTTGGGATTTCTTTTGTTGTAACAACCTGGGCGAGGGCCTGAGGGAGGACCTCGAGACCGACCGCTCTCAATTCCCTTTTTGGGATTTCTTTTGTTGTAACATAAAGGATGTGGAGTGCGTGGATGCGATAAGGGAGATAATTTTGTCTCTCAATTCCCTTTTTGGGATTTCTTTTGTTGTAACCTGGAACCTGAGCCCGCCCCGCCCGCCGAGCGTCGCCGCCCGGCCTCTCAATTCCCTTTTTGGGATTTCTTTTGTTGTAACAATCCTTTTCGAGGAGTGGCGAGGACAGATTGAAGTAGACTATCTCTCAATTCCCTTTTTGGGATTTCTTTTGTTGTAACCTAAAAAGATGGGGGGCCCTTCTCCCTTGCGGGAGATCTTGCGCTCTCAATTCCCTTTTTGGGATTTCTTTTGTTGTAACTTAAGGCTAGCGTGAAGGCTCTGGGCATAGTGGCGCCCATAATCTCTCAATTCCCTTTTTGGGATTTCTTTTGTTGTAACTGAGTGTGATGCAATTGCGTTTGCGCGATGGTGCGAAACAATCTCTCAATTCCCTTTTTGGGATTTCTTTTGTTGTAACCAGCTATTCCTCCGATGGGGTCAAGAGATTTATCCTGTTGAGCTCTCAATTCCCTTTTTGGGATTTCTTTTGTTGTAACAACTTACCAGGATGCGGTAGCGGTAGGCGGGAGCTTTCTCTACTCTCAATTCCCTTTTTGGGATTTCTTTTGTTGTAACGCAAAAAACGGCACAAAAGTCGTTACAAGGCTCGCCCTTGTAAAGCTCTCAATTCCCTTTTTGGGATTTCTTTTGTTGTAACTATTTCACCTCGACCGTGAGCGCGACGGTCTACAGCCCGTCTCTCAATTCCCTTTTTGGGATTTCTTTTGTTGTAACAAAAGTATGGCGACAACTGGGGGGAGAGATATATCGGGGAGGCCGAGATCTCTCAATTCCCTTTTTGGGATTTCTTTTGTTGTAACATGTTTCAGGGCTACGTCTGCCCGAGCTGCGGGACAGGCTTCCTCTCAATTCCCTTTTTGGGATTTCTTTTGTTGTAACCGGAAAGTTGTCGATGTTCCACAGGATGTCTTTCCGACTGTCAACTCTCAATTCCCTTTTTGGGATTTCTTTTGTTGTAACTCCTCGTCCTCCGCCTCGACGGTCTCCGCCGCGATGTTGACTCTCAATTCCCTTTTTGGGATTTCTTTTGTTGTAACCCCTTGACGAAGCATTAGAGATGACGTCGGAATACGTTAAGCTCTCAATTCCCTTTTTGGGATTTCTTTTGTTGTAACAGAGTGGTATATAGGATTACGTTCTCTAAGTTTGAGCTTTTCACTCTCAATTCCCTTTTTGGGATTTCTTTTGTTGTAACGTCAGGGAGATAACGGAGAAGTTGAGGGAAGTGTTGCGTAGTAACTCTCAATTCCCTTTTTGGGATTTCTTTTGTTGTAACATAGTCGGCCAGATGATAGAGGACGCCGCAAAGCTCCACCTGTCGTCTCTCAATTCCCTTTTTGGGATTTCTTTTGTTGTAACCGTGCCTTTTATGGCTGTTTTTCGGGGAATTGGGCGGGTAATACAGCGGCGTGCTCCGCTGACCCCGCACCTGCAACAACGCTTATAAAGATCAGCAGAATATAAAGATTCTCTACGACGATAGGGGTACTGACAAGTTTTACTTAAGCCTTTTGGGGTCTCTGGCCATGATGCACATCATCGATGCGGTACTGGAATCTTTCTCCAATCTATTTCGATCCCAAGGTAGTCTCCTCTCGAGAAGCTCTGTTCCGTCTTTCTCTTCGCAGCAGGTCTTAGATTATGGGATCTCTCCGAGAGGCTATGTCTCACCGGAGCATCTAGGAATCAATAAGGATGTGGATTCATAGGTTCTCGTCCCTCTTCAGGCCGTTCAGGAGGGTGAGGAGGCTTGTTGCCGTAGATGAGGCTGTCCTGAAGGTGAGTGGTCAGACCTGTTATCTTTGGGTCGAAATAGACGTTGATACCGACGAGGTATTGGCCGTATACGCGTCTAGGGGGGATTCCATGCGCAGTTAAGTTCCTGAGGAAGGTATTGGACTCATGTGAATGTAAGCCACTCATAGTAGTAGATAGGGGACCGTGGTATAGATGGGCAATTGGATAGGCTTGGAATAACCTACATCCACGAGACCCTCGGTAAAAGGAACAGGATAGAGAGGTGGTTCAGGGAGATGAAGGACAGGACCAAGAGGTTCCATAGCAACATAAACGCGAAGACACTGAAGAGCCTAGAAGAGTTAGTAACTGCTATTGCAGCAATGCACAACATCATCAAGACAGGAGGAGAGGAGGTAATACCAACTTGACATTACCACGATAGAGTAGTACCCGTAACGCTTTAAATATTCTTGACGATATCTGTCACCAACTCAGAAGATCATCCGATAACCTCCCACGCAAGTAAATCCCATACCTCACACTACGGACTACGTTTATTACTGTGCCGCATCAGCTCCTCCTCTATAGTTGGCTATAGTATGGGCATCTGGGGTCACATATACCCGGTCTAGCCGGGTCCAACCGCTCAGCCACTATCCTCAGCTTTCTGTCCCTCTCCTCGACAAACTCGAGTCTTAAGGCTTCATCAATGGCTGTCAGGCTCATCCTAATGGAAGGGGTGGGCATGTCGTCCCTGAAGGAGAGGTAGGTGATGCACCCAACGTTTACTGGCTGAAAGTTATTAGCCTCCAACGCCAGCGCGTAGCCCGCTAGAGCCAGTCTATGGAAGTCTGCTGGCCGGCCGGTTTTCAGCTCAAGGACTACGTTGAGGCTGGATAGTGCGTCCAACCTGAGAGATTCGCTAAGCCCCAACACACGACCGTTGACTGTATAGTCGATTATGAATGGCGCGACAGCGATCGCCAACCACTCTCTATTAGGAAGACCTGTACCCTTTGATAGAAGCCTGTTAAGCATATGGCAGAGCTCGAAGACTAGGTAGCCCCAGAGCTTTCTCGCATTCCTTAACGGTAGCTCGCCAGAAACCCCCTTCGCCGACATAAGCTCAGCTAAAACCTCATCCCTCATGTCGTTCAAGTACTTGTAAAGCATATCTGGAGGTGATGGACCAAGATCATACAAGAAACGCCGGGCCGCCTCCACAGCTTTTCCGACTACAGCATGCATGAAAGACCCCACAAGAGCCTCCTGAGGAGGCTCTAAACGTTTTTTCAGAACGTAAGCATAGTATACGTCTCTGCCACATCTACAATAACCTCCCGCGACAGCCGATACGGGTAGCGTTAAGTCGTAGGGTGGCCTGAGCTTTTCAGAATTATAGCTCCACCCCCGCAGCGATTCATCAACCTCCAAGCTAATTGAAAGTCTCTCAACCTCCCTCAATTCCTCTGGGCCCAGAAAATAGACCACAGGCTTATATCTGTGTTTGGGCTAATTTAAAAGTGTGCAAGAGGGGGGCCATACCTTAGTCGCAACTATGGGGAAGGCTCCCGCCGTTATCACCGAATGTTGGGAGGAGCTAGCTAGGTCAGGGATTCCCGTTAACAAAGTGGTTGTGCTATACACGGAGCGGGTCAGGCAATACTTCATCATCGTTAAGTTGGATTTTCTTTACGGAGACTATGCTGGTCGAGTGGGTGTGGAGGGCGTACAGCTACCCGTACCAGACGTATCGTCGCCGGCTGAGTCAAAGATATTCAGAAAAATTCTCTTCCAAAAGATTAGTGGCGAGCTATTGAGGGGCCGGGTGCATCTCCTCGTTTCAGGAGGGAGGAAAATCATGGTTTTGGACGCCACGCTAGTTGCTCTAGCATGCGGACTCTCGGAACTGCTTTACGTGCTGCAGCCCCCCGGGGGTACCATAGATGTTGAGCCGATCGCAGAATATTATGATCTTGAGAGGTATATGAATAATGCTCCTCCCGCCGAGTTAATGGATAAGATACACGCGGCTTGCCACCCCAGGATAAAGAGACCTATCTTGTCCCGCATAGCCCTGCCTTTATTGGACGAGCAGGCTAGAGAAGCCCTAGCGAGCTGGGTGATGGGTTAGAATGGATGTAGAGCCATGTATATTCAGGGCTGCCTTCCACTTCACACCCACTTCAAACATAGTCATTCCTCCATTTTCAACGAAGGTCTCGAAGTCCATCATGTTTCGGCTTCTCGGCCGTATGGATTCGAGCAAGTTGCTAACCCAGCTGGAGACGGCGATAAGATACAAGAAAATTCTGCTCTCACCAATCTTCGCTGGTAGGAGGCCTTTAATCAAGCTGAATGGCTGGGGTAGTAGTGTTCAGACACTATTGGGGGGCTGGACCTATAGCTTCTATGTCACTGTTTTGGATAACGAGTGGGCCGTGGAGCTTGTTGACGCCCTAGCGGACCTAGAAAGCACTTCTCTCGATATCTTCAACTGCCGCATCAATCTCTCCTCGCTCGAAGTACGTTTGATAAGGATGCGGGATATAGGGTTTCCGCCCGACACGGAGTACTTAAGCTTCCATACGTTGACGCCAGTATTGCTGCAGCTCCCCCCCGTCGTAAAGACTCCCATCAGACATATCCTCATCCCCATACCCTCACTCATCATAGGCTCGCTCCTTGACCACTGGAATCATCACTCCTGCGGAGACCTAGTCATAAAGGATGCAGGGCTCCCTTACACCTCTTTCTTCCTTCTGAGGGAGGTTGACTATCGAATCTTTCCTGTCACAGTATATTATGACGAGCATAGAAGGCCCCGAGGGTTTATAGGGCGCGTGCTTTACTATCTAGTCAGAACACGGAGGAAGAAAAGACGAGAAAACATTCTAAGACTGCTAGATTATGCAAACTATGTGGGTGTTGGTAAATCACGGACAATGGGTTTTGGGATGGTATCCATAAAACCATTTAAACCGTAGAGTGGTGACTGAGTCGTGAGGCTTGTCATTGATAGCTTCGGTGTCTTCTTAGGTAAGAAGGGCGAGAGGTTCATAGTGAGGGATTCGTCTGGGAGGAGGGATGAAGTCAACGCTGCGGATGTCGAAGAGATACATTTAGTCAACCCCGGAGTAACAGTTTCTGTTTCGGCCATACGGCTCGCACTACGTCACGGGGTACTAATAGTCTATGGGCGTCGTGATGGGTGGCCTGCGGGGTTCACAGTCCCTGCTGTGCTGACTGGCACAATAAAAGCTCGGAGGGAACAATATCGGTCATATCACGACTTCAGAGGTGTGGAGCTTGCGAAAGGCTTTGCCAAGGGGAAGACGTTTAATCAGGCAGCCCTACTCAGACTGCTTGCGAAGAATAGAAAGAGGAGTAGCCCAGAGATAGCGACAAGAATTTATGAAAAAGCAGACAAGATACTTGGGTGTTGCCATGCGATAGAGCTCGTGAAAGGTGATACGGTGGAACAGGTCAGGGAGAGTATAGTAAACAAGGAGGCTGAGGCGGCACGCATATACTGGTCCGCGATCGCCGACATCTTGCCGGAAGAGTTCAAGTTTAGGGGTAGAGTTACAAGAGGGGCTGAAGACCCCTTTAATGTACTCCTGAACTACGGGTACAAGGCCGTGCTTTTTACCGAAGTTTGGAAATCGGTCTTTTATGCGGGGCTAGATCCATACGCGGGGTATCTACATACTGATAGATCGGGAAGACCTTCTTTTGTTCTAGACTTGATGGAAGAGTTTAGACAAGAGGCTGTAGACCGCGTGCTGCTCGGGCTTGTCAACAAGGGTCAGCTAAGAGCAGGCTCCGTACTTGGCTCTGACGGGAGGCTAGAGAAGAATGTCTCCATGTTTGTGTTTAAAGCGTTGAATGAAAAGATGGACGAATATGCCGTCCAGGCGGGCGGAAGGTTGAGGTTTAGAGACCTTATATTATTACAGGCCAGAAACGTCTCACGTTATTTGCTCGGCGACCTTCCATTCTACACTCCTTATACCATTAGGTGAGGTTCATGAGGTATCTGGTCATTTATGATATTACAGACGATAGACTAAGATCAAGGGTAGCAGAGATACTGAAGAATTATGGGCTTAAGCGGATTCAGAAGAGCGCCTTTATTGGAAACCTCACACGTGCCAAGCTTTATTCACTTGTCGTTGACGTTAAGATGATTGTTGTAGACGATAATCTGAAAATCTTTCCACTATGTGATGTCGACTATAAGGGATTAATCTCGATAGGGAAGGAATATAAGGGAGAACCTGAGGAAAAAGTGGTTTTTTACTAGCCATGTCGGAGGATAACCCCGTTTATGTAAGGGTTGTGGACCTGAAACACTATCTTTACTGCCCACGCATCGCATATTTTGAGAGAGTTTTAGGGGTCACTGAACAGAAATCATCACAGCAGGTGTCCTCGTTAAGTGATCATGAAAAGCTTGAGGAGCTTGAGAAAAGGAGGAAGGGTGGTCTTTTCTATTCAGGCGAGCTTGCTGAAGCGGCTAAGCTGTTTAGAGTCCATTTGTTTTCTGATAGGCTCAATCTAGAGGGAGTTTTAGACTGTGTGTTGATATTGAGGAATGAGGTCATACCTGTCGATTATAAGCAGATGAAGTCGCGGAATGGAAGGCCGTGGATTGACCATAAGATCCAGCTTGCTGCGTATGCATTGCTGCTAGAGGAGAAGTTCAGCACCGTGGTCAGGCGTGGATATCTTTACTACTTACCCGAGGAGAGGGTTTTAGAGGTTTTCTTTACGAGGAGTATGAAGAGATATGTAAGACGCGTTATTGGTCAAGTCCTGGAGATACTGAGGGAGGAGCGCCTCCCGCCCGTCAGGGTCAGTCCCTCAAAATGTCTTGGATGTGGGTATTACTGGGTTTGTAAACGCGCCTAAATCTTTATATTCTGCTGATCTTTATAAGCGTTGTTGCAGGTGCGGGGTCAGCGGAGCACGCCGCTGTATTACCCGCCCAATTCCCCGAAAAACAGCCGAAAGAGGCACGGTTACAACAAAAGAAATCCCAAAAAGGGAATTGAGAGTCATACCTGACCTCGAAGCCCCCGTCAATGAAGCACCTGCGGGTTACAACAAAAGAAATCCCAAAAAGGGAATTGAGAGTTCAGGTGCTCTTTCTGGATGCTCTCAAGCTCCTTCATGTGGAGTTACAACAAAAGAAATCCCAAAAAGGGAATTGAGAGCCAGTAGCCCTTCTCATGCGCCCTGTCGGCCCCAAGTATCTTGTTACAACAAAAGAAATCCCAAAAAGGGAATTGAGAGACGTAGGCATCATGCTCCAAACCCAGCACGAAATTGACAAGTTACAACAAAAGAAATCCCAAAAAGGGAATTGAGAGAAAGGAATTGGTCTCGCTGCCGCGAGAAGTCAGAAAACCAAGTTACAACAAAAGAAATCCCAAAAAGGGAATTGAGAGCTGACCCTCTCGTCCCACCTGGCGCACAGGTCCTCTAGGTCTTTGTCGGGTTACAACAAAAGAAATCCCAAAAAGGGAATTGAGAGATCACCGATTCAACAACAGCGAGTAGCCTCGAAGTATATGTTGCATGTTACAACAAAAGAAATCCCAAAAAGGGAATTGAGAGTACCCAGGCGGTCGCGGGGGCGCCCGCCGCCAACGGCAAGGTTACAACAAAAGAAATCCCAAAAAGGGAATTGAGAGGGGTAATGGTTTACGTCTTGTCGCTGCCCCTCGTCTTGAGGTTACAACAAAAGAAATCCCAAAAAGGGAATTGAGAGTTCAACAAGCTCGTGCGGTATCAGCTTATACCCCCTCTTAAGTTACAACAAAAGAAATCCCAAAAAGGGAATTGAGAGGTAGGTCATCCGCTACCACCTTCATGATGGGGCCGCCCTCTTTCGTTACAACAAAAGAAATCCCAAAAAGGGAATTGAGAGTTTTAGCTGGGTGCTCTGAACCGCATACGTCGCACTGAATCTTTACCAGGTTACAACAAAAGAAATCCCAAAAAGGGAATTGAGAGTGGGAGGGGGCGATCAAATCTCATCGCCTCGCCTCATCTTTCCTCGGTTACAACAAAAGAAATCCCAAAAAGGGAATTGAGAGTCGCGCTATCACGCAGCTGGCGACTCCTCTATCACCAGCTCGCACTCCAGTTACAACAAAAGAAATCCCAAAAAGGGAATTGAGAGTGACGCGTATCGTTATGCCGCCGAAGCCTTTTTCAACCTCAGTTACAACAAAAGAAATCCCAAAAAGGGAATTGAGAGCTTAGTAACCTTCATGAAAGTTATTCCTCGGTGTTGATAATTATATTGTTACAACAAAAGAAATCCCAAAAAGGGAATTGAGAGTTCAGCCGCTTCTTGCCGCGGCCATACATCGCAAGATAGTATGTTACAACAAAAGAAATCCCAAAAAGGGAATTGAGAGTTATGTTTGGATCCGGCGGAGTGGCGGCAATAAACGGCACAAGTTACAACAAAAGAAATCCCAAAAAGGGAATTGAGAGTTGTATGCGATCTGCGCCGTGTTCATGCGGGTCATCGCCGTAGTTACAACAAAAGAAATCCCAAAAAGGGAATTGAGAGATGAAGGCAAGCTCCGCGGTCGGGAGCCTGCCCTGCGTGTTGTTACAACAAAAGAAATCCCAAAAAGGGAATTGAGAGATCTCCTTAAGCTTCAGCTTTTGCCTCCTTGACATTCCTCAAGGTTACAACAAAAGAAATCCCAAAAAGGGAATTGAGAGCTGCTATTGGCACTATCAATGAATTCAACAGATATATGGTCATGTTACAACAAAAGAAATCCCAAAAAGGGAATTGAGAGCTTGGTTCGACAATGCCGCACTTCTTACAGACCGCTATCGGAAGGTTACAACAAAAGAAATCCCAAAAAGGGAATTGAGAGAAGGGAGCCCCCTCCGGGGTGGAAAAGAGAAGCTTCGGATTGTCGCTTCTGAGTTACAACAAAAGAAATCCCAAAAAGGGAATTGAGAGCTTCAGAAGTGGTGAAGGCGTATGGCCCTGAGAGAGCGAGAGCGTTACAACAAAAGAAATCCCAAAAAGGGAATTGAGAGTCTTCTACATGGCCGTATATGACCTCAAAGTCCTCTCGTTCGGTTACAACAAAAGAAATCCCAAAAAGGGAATTGAGAGGGCACCGTCTCTTCACTCAGGCTTCTGACCATCCCATTCACGTTACAACAAAAGAAATCCCAAAAAGGGAATTGAGAGCCGGCCTTTGCGGTGATGGCCACCCGGTTGGTGGGTACCGGTTACAACAAAAGAAATCCCAAAAAGGGAATTGAGGAGTGATGAAAAGTAGGTTAGTGGTCGCGCCGAATTGCTTATATAGTATTTTGGGTTATCGTGAGTATATGGTTAAGACTTCCAGATCGGAAGA
>Ga0079995_1048120_pt1 | contig 11205 bp, 10 predicted proteins | sample FaiFalFF_MnMetaG_2_FD_69198 | JGI IMG/M metagenome (GOLD analysis project Ga0079995, IMG submission 69198) | Freshwater microbial communities from Yellowstone National Park, Wyoming, USA - Fairy Falls C (FF_Mn_C) (SPADES assembly) (version 4) | ecosystem: Environmental > Aquatic > Freshwater >... | reverse complement strand
TTAAAACATTATTTAAACTATCTCTATCTAAATTATAAGTATTAGCATTCATATTTCTTATTGAATAAAATGCTCCTAAATTAACAAGTTTCCATTTATATCCTAAAAATATAGAGCTGTTTAATCCACCTCTTTTTGAATCAAATTCAGTAATATAATTTTGACTTCCTATTGTTTTTACATTTGAGTACATATTAAAGCTCCAATGATTTATACTACTTTCAAAACTAAAATTACCATAATCTACATTAATGCGAATTCCATAAGGATTTGTTTGTCTTCCTCCACTACCATTACTATAAAGTTCAAATCCACTATATGTTCTTTCAGCATTTATTTCACCTGGAAAGTTAAACATATTATAATAAGCACTTAAAGAAAACTTTAATGTTTTAACTGAATTTCCAAGTAAGAAATTTATTCCGTAATTATTATATGTTCCTGCTCTTATATTAAATGAATAATTTAATTGCTCTCTTTGTGATTGTTTTAAAATTATATTCATTATTATATTCCCTTCTGCTTCATATCTTGCTGATGGGTTTGTAATAATTTCTATTCTATCAATTTGGCTTGCAGGTATTTGTCTTAATGCTTCTGAAACTTCAAGTGTCGTCGGTCTTGAATTTATTAGTAATGTGATGTTTGAAGAGCCTCTTATTTGAATGTTATCATTTTGATCTACACTTATACCAGGTACATTTCTTATTACATCAATAGCAGTTCCACCTAAATTAACTACATTTTCTGATGGTTTAATAACTCTTTTACCTTGCTCATAAGTAATAATAGGTGGTTGTGCTATTACTTGTTGCTCTTTTAAGCGAATACCTTCTGCTTTTAATGTAATTTTACCTAAATCTAAAACTTCTTTATCTAATTTAACATCAATAATTTTACTTTCATATCCCAAAAATTCAATTTTCAATTTATAATCTCCATACTTTACATTAGAAATAACAAAATTTCCATTTTCATCGCAATAACCACCTAAAATTGTTGTTGTATCTTTTATTAAAGAATAAGCACAATATAAAGGATTTTGATTTTCATCATATACACTTCCTTTTATATTTCCCATTTGGTTTAAAATAAGTATTAGCATAGTGAAAATGTTAAAGTTTAAATCAAGCTTTGCAGTAATTGAAATGTTTTTGGGATTTCAAAGGATTTTTGATTTTACAAAGAGAGCTATTTATAAACCATAGCGGTTCTTCCTTATTGCTTTGTCTAGTAAATGATGTTAAGTAATTGATTATCAACAAATTATAAAAATTTCAAGAAATTATTGTTTTGGGGGGGAATTTAAGGGGGGCGAAGCCCCCCAAGTCAAAAAATGGGGTTTTTTAAAGCCGAAGGCTTGATTTCAGGGTGGGTGGGAAAATAAAGTAATAATCTATATTTTAGAATTACTACACAAAGCACTTCCTTATTTTTCTATCAACTTTAAAATTTCGCACTTGTTAAAATTTTTTTCATCAGAGATTGGCATTGATTTAGGAACCGCTTGGACACTTGTTTATCAAAAAAATAGAGGTATTGTTTTAAGAATTCCATCAGTTGTTGCTTATGATATTGAAAAAAAGGAAGTTATAGCAATTGGTGAAGATGCAAAAATGATGTACGGAAAAACACCAGAAGGAATTGTTGCAGTAAGACCAATTAGAGATGGAGTTATTGAAAATCTTGAGCTTGTTCAAGAATTCTTATATAGAATTATTAAAAAAATTAGTAAATTTATAAGTCCAATTCTTGTTATTGGTGTTCCTGCTGGTGCTAATGAAGTTGAAAGAAAAGCGGTAATAGATGCTGGTATTGGTGCTGGAGCAAGGGAAGTTTTTTTAGTTCCAGAGCCAATAGCATCGGCAATTGGAATAGGACTTGATATATCAAAACCGAAGGGACATATGGTTGTTGATATTGGAGGAGGAACTTCTGAAATAGCTATTATTTCTTTAAATCAAATAGCTCATCAAAATTCTATTAAAATAGCAGGTGATGAAATGGATGAAGCAATTATTGAATACATTAGAAGAAAATATAATACAAATATAGGTTATTTAACAGCTGAGGAAATAAAAATCAAAATTGGTAATGCTTATCCTTCTGAAAATGAGGAATTTATTGAAATATCTGGATGGGATATGATTCAGCACAGACCGAAAACAATAAAAATATCTTCTTCGGAAGTTAGAGAGGCTTTAAATAATCCTATTAACCAAATTATAAATGCAATTTCACGATTGCTTGAAGATGCTAAAGCGGATTTAGTTAGAGATGTTCTTGAAAATGGAATTTATTTAACAGGTGGGGGTTCTTTAATAAGAGGTTTAGATTTAAGAATACAAGAGGAACTTAATATAAAAGTTCATAGAGTTGATTATCCACTTGAAACGGTAGTAAGAGGAATTGGTAAAATTGTGGATAATTTAAATAAGTTTAAACCTTTACTTTCAAAGGGTAGAAAAATTTTAAAGAGTAGGTGAATTTTTATAGTTTTTTAATTTTTTTAATATCCATTTTATTTGTTTTTAAACTTCCAAGAATAGTTCTTTTTGAGAATTTGAATTTTTTTTACAGACCTATTCTGAATTTTGAAAATTTTTTTTGGGATATAAGGAATTTGAAAGATGATTTTGAAAAACTTGTTTTAAAAGATGGAAATTTTAAAAATTTCAGTTATGGCATTTCTTTCATCCCTCCCATTTATCCTAAGGAGATTATTTTAAATTTTGGAAGAAAAGATGGTATAAGCTATAATGACATTTTATCTATAAAAAACATTCTAATTGGAAGAATTATTGAAGTAAATGAAAATTCAAGTAGAGCGATAACGATTTATAATGAAAATTTTTCTGCTTCTATTTTAATAAAAAGAAGTAATTATCTTGGTATTTTTGAGGGGGGAGATATTCCAAGAATTTCATATATTTCTGAAGGCTCGGATATAAAGGAAGGTGATACAATTTTAACTTCTTCTTTTGATGGTTTGTTTCCTTATGGATTATTTGTTGGTATTGTTGGAAAAGTAATTGAAAAAAAAGGAACTTTTGAAAGTAGAGAAGTTGTCTTGCCATATAAGTTTGAAAGAATAACAATGTTTAATATAATTAAGCTGTTTTGAATTTATCGGGAAATTATCAGGAGGTGGAAGTTTGAAGGCAAAGCTTTAAAATTTTAATTATGTCTATAAAGAAAATTAAAATATCAAATTTTAAAAGTTTCAAAGATGTAGAAGTGGAACTGGGGAATTTTAATGTTTTTATTGGAGCTAATGCATCAGGAAAAACGAATTTTATACAAATTTTTAGATTTTTAAGGGATTTGGCAATTCATGGCTTAGAGAATGCTATATCCCTTCAAGGGGGAATTGATTATTTAAGAAATATAAATTTAAAAGATAAGAATGAATTTTCTTTGGAGGTCGTTTTGGATGATGAGTACTTGTCTCTAATAGTTTCTGCGTTATTGAATTTTCCAGTTAAGCAAAAAATTGAAAGAGAAGCAAAAGTATATGAGACAACATATAAATTTGGTGTGGAATTTACAAAAAAGGGGAAAAACTTTGAAATGATTGAAAATAAGGTAATACAAAAATTTTATGTCTTTAAATCAGAATCAAAAGAAAAAATTGATGAAGGTGAAATTATTTTTTCTATTGATGGAGCAAGAGTAAAGATAGAAAATATAAAACTGGAAAACTTGCCTGTACAGGAGGAATTTTTGAAAATTGGTGAATCTCTGGATGTTCTGTTAAGATTTTTTAAACCTTTTGAGTTTTTTGTTTCTGAATCGGATAATTCTTTTAGGGTACTTGTTTCCCCTAATCCTGATAACTTCTTTAAGAACATCCTAATATGCGACTTTGATCCAAAACTTTCAAAAAAGGCTATACCTATAAGTGGTAAGTTGGAATTAGAAGAAGATGGAAGTAATCTTGCTATTGTCCTAAAAAATATAATTTCAGATAAAGATAATAGGAAAAGATTATTAAAATTAGTTAATTATGTTTTGCCTTATGTAGAGGGCATTGACATAGAAAAATTAGCTGATAAATCCATAATTCTTAAATTAAAAGAAAAATATAATAAGAGCATGAATTTACCTTCTTCTTTTATCTCGGAAGGGACAATAAATATAATAGGATTGATTGTTGCTTTGTTCTTTGATAAAAGGAATATTGTTATAATTGAAGAGCCTGAAAGAAACATTCATCCACACCTTATTTCTAAAATTGTTGATATTATGAAAGATGTCGCTACAAATCCTACTGAGAAAAAGCAAATTATTATTACAACACATAACCCTGAAATAGTAAAACATGCAGGCTTAGAAAATCTTTTCCTTGTTTCTCGTGATAAAGAAGGTTTTTCTGTTGTTTCTAAACCTGCTGAAAAGCAAGAAGTGAGGATATTTTTGGAGAATGAAATAGGTATTAATGATTTATATGTAGATAACTTATTAGAAGCATTAAAATGATTGATTTATATATTTTTGTTGAAGGAGACAGAGATGAGGATTTCTTTGAAAGAATTGTAAAACCAAGACTTGTAGATAGATATAATAAAATAATAATAATAAAGTATGCTCAAAAAAGAATTGAGTACATCAATAGTTATATAAGAAGTATTCTTTCAATGAATGCTGATTATATTTTTATAGCAGATATTGATAATAGTCCCTGTAAAACTGCTAAAAAAGAAGAATTAAGAAGAAGATTTCGTAATTTAGAGCAAAACAAAATAATAATAGTTGTAAAAGAGATAGAAAGTTGGTATTTAGCGGGCTTGGATGAGAAAGCATGTAAAAAGCTTGGAATAAGATGCTTTGATAACACGGATAGTATAACAAAGGAAGATTTTAGGCATATTTATTCTAATTCCATTCATAGTGGAAGGTCAATTATAGATTTTTATTTAGATATAATTAAAAATTACGACATTGATATAGCAAAGAGGAAAAACAGAACTTTTAGGTATTTTTGTAATAAATTTTCTATTTGATTATAGTTTTTCAAATTATGCCTTATCCAGTAATAGGGAGACTATTAGGGAGCAAAACCTCCTGCCAAAAAATGGATATTTTAAAGCCAAAGTCTTAAATATAGTGTAATGTGAGAAAAATAAATAATTTCAGAATTATTGGGCAAAGTATTTCCCAAGCTATAAAATTATGAACACTTTTAATGATTTTTTTATTTATTTTATCTCAGGTATTTCCAAAACCACATGGATTTGTTAATGATTATGCTAAAATTTTAAATGTAAATCAATTGAATGATTTAGAAGAGTATTTAAGGGATATAGAAAAAAGGACTTCTGTTGAAATTGCTATTGCTATTTTTGATTCAATTGGTTATCCAATTGAGGAATATGCGAATTTATTATTTGAGAAATGGGGTATTGGGAAAAAAGGAAAAGATAATGGGATTTTAATTTTAGTTTCAATAAAGGAAAGATTAATAAGGATAGAAGTTGGTTATGGACTTGAAGCAGTTATAACAGATGGTATAGCTGGTGAAATTATAAGGAAAAATATAGCTCCTTATTTTAGAGAGGGAAATTATTATCTTGGACTTAAAAGTGCTATATTAGAAATTGAAAAAAGAATTTCAAACGAAGAGCAATCTAAGGAAGGTGATATTAATAAGAATAAAGATGGTTTAGGATTTTTATTTTTTATTGGTCTTATTGTTGGTGTTCTTTTAAGCTATATATCAATTTTTTTGGGTTCAATTTTGCTAATTATTGCTATTGTTTATGATGTTAATTTTATTTTTCTTCTTTCAATCGGACTTATTTTAGGAGGAATAATTTATCTTTTTCTTTTTAGGAGAGGTGGTGGTTATTATTATCACTTGGAAGATGGTGGATTTGGAGGATTCCCTTCGTCGGGAGGTTTTGGTGGATTTGGAGGGGGGTTATCAGGTGGAGGAGGAGCAACAGGAAGATGGTAGAGCATTTCTATAACTAAGTAATTGATTAGGCGAAGCCTTTAAATAATGTTAAGTTATTGATAATCAATAACTTATGAAAATTTTAGGAAATTATAGATTTTTGGGGGGAATTTAAGGGGGGCGAAGCCCCCCAAGTCAAAAAATGGGGTTTTTTAAAGCCGAAGGCTTGATTTCAGGGTGGGTGGGAAAAATAAGAAATAATCTATATTTTAGAATTACTAGACAAAGCATATTTTAAATTCAAATTTGCTTTAAAATTTTGGTATTGTATCAGAAGAAGGTAATAATTGTTAATAAACTTGGAATACATGCAAGACCTGCTACGAAAATTTCAGAAATAGCAAATAAATTTATCTCAGAAATATATATAGAAAAAGATGGAATTTGTGCTAATGCTAAAAGTATCTTGGGAATACTGATGCTTGTTGCTCCTAAGGGAACTGAACTTATTATAAAAGCAGAAGGACCTGATGAAATTGAAGCAGTTGAAAGTATAGCTAAGCTTATTGAAGAAGGTTTTGGTGAAGAAATATGAATGAGAGAATAAAAAAATTGGAAGAATTAAAGAATAAAGCATATGAGGGAGGTGGTAAAAGCAAAATTGAAGAACAACATAAAAAGGGAAAATTAACAGCAAGAGAAAGATTAGAAATACTATTAGATGATTTTGATGAAATAGACTTATTTGTTGTCCATCAAGCCCATGATTTTGGAATGGATAAAAAGAAATTTTTAACAGATGGAGTAATAACAGGCTTTGGAGTTATTGATGGTAGAAGGGTAGCGGTATTTTCACAAGATTTTACAATATTTGGAGGAACGGTTTCAAAAACTAATGCTCAAAAAATTGTTAAAATTATGCAAATGGCTCTTAAAGTTGGAATTCCAATAATAGGTCTGAATGACTCGGGAGGAGCAAGGATACAAGAAGGTGTGTCTGCACTTGGTGGATATGGAGATATATTTTTACATAATGTATTAGCAAGTGGAGTTGTGCCTCAAATATCAGCTATTCTTGGACCTTGTGCAGGTGGAGCAGTTTATTCGCCTGCTTTAACAGATTTTATATTTATGAAAAGAGAAACAAGTTATATGTTTATAACAGGTCCGGATGTTGTAAAAGCAGTAATGCATCAAGATGTTAGTTTTGAGGAACTTGGTGGAGCAGATGTTCATGCAAGCATATCTGGAATAGCTCATTTCGTTTATGATAAAGAAGAAGAATTATTATTATCAATTAGAAAACTTTTAGGTTATTTACCTTCAAATAATTTGGAAAATCCACCTTTTATCCAAACTGATGACGACCCAAATCGTGAAATTCCAGAATTAGATGATATTATTCCCATAGATCCAACTCAACCTTATGATGTAAAAGAAATTATTAAAAAAGTTTTAGATGAAAATTCGTTTTTTGAAATTCAGGAAAGTTTTGCTCAAAATATTGTAATTGGGTTTGGAAGAATTGGAGGATATGTCGTAGGAATTGTTGCTAATCAACCATTATATTTATCTGGTGCGTTAGATATTAAAGCATCAGTGAAAGCTTCAAGATTTGTTAGATTTTGTGATTGTTTCAATATACCAATTATAACATTTGTTGATGTTCCTGGATTTATGCCAGGAATTGAGCAAGAACATGGAGGAATAATTAAGGAAGGAGCAAAATTAATTTTTGCTTATGCAGAAGCTACTGTTCCGAAAATAACAATTATTTTAAGAAAGGCTTATGGAGGTGCTTATGATGTAATGGGAAGCAAGCATTTAAGAGCAGATATAAATTTAGCTTGGCCTAGTGCAGAAATAGCAGTTATGGGACCAGAAGGTGCTGTTAAAATTTTATATAAAAAGGAAATAGAAAAAATTGAAAATTTAAATGAGTTTATAAAAGAATATAGAGAAAAATTTGCTAATCCATATTATGCTGCAAGTTTAGGATTTATAGATGATGTTATAAGACCTTCCAAAACAAGAAAAATTATTTATAATTATCTCCAACTTCTTGAAAACAAAAGGCAAACATTACCTTATAAAAAACATTCAAACGAGCCTCTGTGAGAATTGCTATATTTTCTGAAAGTTTCATACCTTTAAAAACAGGTGTAGCAAAATTTACATACGATTTATGTTATCACTTGAAAAAAAGAGGACATGATGTTATTTTAATAACAGGTGATTTTGGAATTAATTATAATTTTGATTTTGAAGTTATAAAAATTGGCAAAATTTCAAAAGTTTATACTAATGGAAGTTGGACTTATTTTATATTAGAAAATCCTATTTTGTTTTATAAAAATTTAAAGAAAATTTTAAATGATTATAAAATTGAGATTTTCCATAATCAAGGACCTCTTGGACCACCATATTCCGTTTTAAGCTCATACTTTGTTAAAAAAATAAACAAGAATATAAAAACAATTGGAACATTTCACTCAAAGCAAATGAAAATAACAATTAGTTTAAAATTATATTCAAAATTTGTTAAGAAATTTATAAATTATAACGATATTTTAACTGCTCCAAGCAAATCAACCGCTAATGAAATGAAAGCCTTATTTAATGTAAATGCTTTTGTAATTCCAAATGGTATAAATTTAGAAAAATTTAGATGTAATTCAAAGAAATTTCAGGATAATTCATTTAAAATTTTGTTTGTTGGAAGGCTTGATTATAGAAAGGGACCTGATATTCTTCTTAAAGCATTTGAAAAGATAAACAACAATGAATTTGAACTTTGGATTGTTGGAAATGGACCATATAAAAAGCTTGTTATTAGATATATGGAAAAATATAAAAATATAAAGCTTTTTGATAATGTTGAAGATGAAGAGCTAATTAATTTTTATAATAATTGTGATATTTGCGTTTTTCCAACAAGAGGAGGGGAAGCATTTGGAATCGTTTTACTTGAAGCATTTGCCTGTGGCAAGCCTGTAATATGCTCAAATATAGATGGTTATAATGAAGTTGCTAATGAGAATTGTGCTTTATTCTTTAAAAATATGGATTATGAGGATTTAGCAAAAAAAATTCTTTTATTATATAATGATAAAAATTTAAGAGAAAAACTTTCAGAAAATGCCTTTCAAAGGGCTAAAAATTTTGATTGGAATAGGATTGTTTTAGAGTTTGAAAAAATATATTCTTTAAGGTAAAAATATCCTTACAATAAAATAGCCTAATATACTTAAAATGATAGAAATTGAAAAGCTTAAAATCATTTTCTCAATTCTTTCAATCCTCTTTTCAATTCTTTTAATATCATCTTTTGTGGCAAAATTCTTTTGAGCTTCTTTTAATTCTTTAATATCATCTTTTGTAGCAAAATTAGTTTGATTTTCTTCAATTTTTCCGATTCTATCTTCAAGCCTTTTAATATCGTCTTTTGTGGCAAAATTAGTTTGGTTTTCTTCAATTTTTCCAATTCTATCTTCAATTCTTTTAATATCATCTTTTAATTCTTTAATATCATCTTTTGTGGCAGAAACTTCTCTTAATCGCTTTAACTCTTGCCATATATTTGAAAACTCAAATTTTACTATATCCTCAAATGATTTCATCCTCCCTTCTATTGCTCTTGAAAGCTCTATAATGTAATTTGAAAGTTTGTCTAAATCTTCCTTTTTGGCAAATTCATCTAATCTCTTTATTATTTCAAGAAATTCCTCATTTTTTATATATCCATTAGAGTATATTTTTGATATTGTATCAACAAGGAGTTTTGCTGTTTCTTCACCTATCTTTTCTTTTAATGATTCATAAAGTTTTATTAAATCAGTCATTTTTAAAGTTTAAAGCAGGAGAAAAATTGCTTTGTCCAATAATTCTGAAACTATTTATTTTTCTTGATTTTCCTACCCACCCTAAAAATAAGCCTTCGGCTTATGAACTTCGCCCCCCTTAAATCCCCCCAAAAATCTATAATTTCCTAAAATTTTCATAAATTATTGATTATCAACTACTTAACACTATTTATTGGACAAAGCATTTATAAAACATTTAAAGCAAGGTCTATTTCATCTTCATTACAAATAACACTTAAATAGTTTTTACCTATAATATAATTTCCATTTTTTAATTTTAATTTAACTGCTTCTTTTGAATATATTCTTGGGCAATCAAAATTTAGAAATTTTTTAGCAATTTCCTTATATAATTTTTTAGGATTTTTTAAGTAGGATAAACTATCAATTAAAAAGCTAATTTCTGAATTGTTGGAAATTTCAAAAGGAAAACTATAATTTAAAAATTTTTTGGCAATTTTTTCATTTTTAAAAATAATTTTTATTTTCTTATCTCTTAAAAAGGTTTCTAAATTAACTTCTTTATAGTCATTTACCTTTTCAAACTCAAAGTGCTTTCTTTTTAACTCAAAGCCATATTTTATTAACTCATTATTTATCTCTTTAATGAAGAAATTTATTATGAATTGACTATCGGAAGGTTTTAAATATATTGATGGCTCATAAATAACTTTAAGGACATCTTCTTTATTATAAAATTCGCCATTGTCTAAAAAAATTGATTTTTCTCTAATTTCCAAAATTTTTCCATAAATTGATTTGTTCTTTAATTTAACAAATTCTCCGATTTGAAAGTTTGGTTTAGAAAACTTAACATCTGAAATAATAAGTCCTAAAAATTCTTCTTCAAATTCAGTAAATCTGATAACTTTATTTTTAATTAAATGTAAATATCTTAATAATGATTGCCAATTTTTGTACCATTTTTCATCTCTTTTTTCTTTATTTAATAACTTTTTCCCAAAAGGATTAGATTTTGGAATTGGGACAAAGTAATGATATATATTTAAACTTTCTAAAAAACCTAAAAAAATTTTCAAAAGCTCTTTTCCTCTTGGAATAAAAACCTTTTTAAGTTTATATTCAGCGCTATAATCAAGTTCATCAAATGAAAAAAATTCAAAATTCTCATTTGGAATAATTAAAGTTTCCTCTTTCAGTTTATTCAAGAATTTATAAAATTCATATATGCTTTTTGTTTTTGATTGATATAAAAAAATTGTGATGGGATAATGAATTTTTATTTCAAATACATCAATCATGTGCCTTGTCCAATAATTAAGCCTTCGCCTTAAAATAAACCTCCAACTATCAGCTACTTATTAACAACAATTTTCACATTCTTATTATTAACTTTTAAAATATAAATCCCACTACTTGGCACTTTAAATGAAATTTCATTATTATTTATCCTTCCTCTTATAATCTCCCTTCCAAGAATTGTAA
>Ga0079995_1075803_pt2 | contig 11213 bp, 10 predicted proteins | sample FaiFalFF_MnMetaG_2_FD_69198 | JGI IMG/M metagenome (GOLD analysis project Ga0079995, IMG submission 69198) | Freshwater microbial communities from Yellowstone National Park, Wyoming, USA - Fairy Falls C (FF_Mn_C) (SPADES assembly) (version 4) | ecosystem: Environmental > Aquatic > Freshwater >... | reverse complement strand
CGTCCAAAATGGCCAGGGTCGGCTCCAGCACGGCCATCTGCAGGATCTCGTTGCGCTTTTTCTCGCCGCCAGAAAACCCCTCGTTGACGGGGCGCTCCAAAAAAGCCGGATCCATTTTGACTAGCTCCAGCTTTTGGCGCACGAAGTCGTCAAACTCGAGGGGATCCATCTCCGGCTGATCCCGGTATTTCTGCCGGGCGTTGTAGGCAGCCCGCAGAAAATCCAAGTTGCTTACCCCTGGAATCTCGATGGGGTATTGAAAGGCCAAAAAGATCCCGGCCCAGGCCCGCTCCTCCGGTTCCATGGCCAAGAGATCCTTGCCCAGATAGAGGATCTCACCCCCGGTTACCCGGTAGTCCGGGTGGCCGGCCAGGATCTTGGAGAAGGTGCTTTTCCCAGAGCCATTTGGCCCCATGATGGCGTGGATCTCGCCGGCCCGAACTTCCAGGTTTACCCCCTTGAGGATAGGGGTGCCGTCGATCTCAGCGGTGAGATCGCGGACAGATAAAATGACAGGGCTGTTTTCCCGGATCATCTCAGCGGTTGCTCTGGAATGAACTCCAGACGAGCGTTCACCCTGGGATCGCGCAGCTAGCTAAAGTAAGCCGACAATGGCCAATTCAGCTTGCTGGGGATCTAGCCAACGGATCCCTCTAGCTTCAAGCTCAGCAAGCGATCTGCCTCGACGGCAAACTCCATGGGCAGTTGGTTAAACACCTCCCGGCAGAAGCCGCTGATGATCATAGACACAGCATCCTCTGCAGAGATGCCGCGCGACTGGAAGTAAAACAACTGCTCTTCTCCAATCTTAGAGGTTGAGGCTTCGTGCTCCACTTTGGCGGTGTTGTTTTGCACTTCGATGTAGGGGAAGGTGTTGGCGCTGCACTGATCCCCAATCAGCAGGGAATCACACTGGGAAAAGTTGCGGGCGCCCTCTGCCTTCGGCCCAATTTTCACCAAGCCGCGGTAGCTGTTTCTGGAATGCCCCGCCGAGATCCCTTTGGAGATAATTCGGCTGCGGGTGTTGCGGCCTATGTGGATCATCTTGGTGCCGGTATCGGCCTGCTGGTAGTGGTTGGTCAGGGCAACTGAGTAAAACTCGCCCACCGAGTTTTCCCCCACCAACACACAGCTTGGATACTTCCAGGTGATGGCGGAGCCAGTCTCCACCTGCGTCCAGGAGATCTTAGAGTTGGCCCCCTGGCAGAGGCCGCGCTTGGTAACAAAGTTGTAGATGCCGCCCCTGCCGTTTTCGTCGCCGGCATACCAGTTCTGCACCGTCGAGTACTTGATTTCGGCGTTGTCCAGGGCAATCAGCTCCACCACCGCCGCGTGCAGTTGGTTGGTGTCGAACATGGGGGCCGTGCAGCCCTCCAGGTAGCTGACGTAGGATCCCTCGTCGGCAATGATCAAGGTGCGCTCAAACTGGCCCGACTCGCTGTTGTTGATACGGAAATAGGTCGAGAGCTCCATGGGGCAGCGCACCCCCTTGGGCACATAGACAAAGGAGCCGTCGCTAAATACCGCCGAGTTCAGCGCCGCGTAGTAGTTGTCGGCAATAGGCACCACCGTACCCAGGTACTTACGCACCAGCTCGGGATACTCCCGTAGCGCCTCCGACATGGAGCAGAAGATGATCCCTTCCTTGGCCAGCTTTTCCCGGAAGGTGGTGGCCACCGAGACGCTGTCGAAAATGGCGTCCACTGCTACATTGGCCAGTCGCTTCTGTTCAGCCAGCGGGATCCCCAATTTTTCAAAAGTCTCCAGCAGCACCGGATCCACTTCGTCCAGGCTCTTCTTCTTCTCCCGCACCTTGGGGGCCGAGTAATAGACGATGTTTTGGTAGTCAATGGGGGGGTAGGTCACGTTTGGCCAAGTGGGCTCGCTCATCTTCAGCCACTGGCGGTAGGCCCGCAGCCGGAACTCCAGCATGAAGTCCGGCTCCCCCTTTTTGGCCCAGATTTGGCGAATAATGTCCTCGTTTAGGCCCTTGCCGATGGATTCTGAAGGGATGTCGGTAACAAAGCCGTACTTGTAGGGCTGGTTAACCAGGGCGCGGACGCTCTTAGACATGGGTGGCTCTCAAGTAGGGATTAGAAGCGCGCAAGAACAGACGGCCAACTAAAACAACATAGTTGTTGCTTAACTAATCCTCAAGTTACTTTAGCAATGATCCCGTTGTCAAAATAGGCAGGAGGACAACGGTGAACCGAGCACGTAGGATCGCCGGCCAGGCTACCCAGCCTACTTCCAGTAAGCAGGCTATTTTGATCTACCTGCGCAAGGCAGGACAGGCTACTGCCCAAACCCTAGCAGAGCACTTGGGCATTTCTCCCCAGGCCATTCGCCGCCACCTCAAGGATCTGGAGGCGGAGGGACTGATCCGCCATGTCGCTCAACCCAGCGGCCTGGGCCGTCCCCAGCACTTCTATCAGCTTAGCCCCCAGGGGGAAGCGCAGTTCCCTGCCCGCTACGACGAGTTTGCCCTGGGCCTACTCAACACGCTGGCCGAAACCTTGGGAGCCGAACAGATGGGATCCCTGCTCCAGCAGCAGTGGCAACGCAAAGCCCAGGAGTACCAAGCCCAGATGGGATCCGGATCCCTGGCCGAGCGGCTAGAGCGCCTGGTACAGTTGCGCCAGGCAGAAGGCTACATGGCCGAGTACTACCCCTATCCCAACCACCTAGCTGCCCCCAGGCCAGCAGAAGGCTCTGAGCAGTATGTCGAGCAGTACGTCCTGGTGGAGCACCATTGCGCCATTGCCCAGATTGCCCAGCGTTTTCCCAGCGTCTGCGGCCATGAGCTGGAGATGTTTGCCGCCGCTCTGCCCGATTGTCGGGTGGAGCGCCTCAGCTGGCAAGTTAACGGGGAGCACCAGTGCGGCTACTGGATTGCCAAGCCAGGCTCCTCCGCAGGGATCCCTTCCTAGGCCCAGCCCCGAGAAGGTGACGCCTTCAGAAGACAGGCAAGAGCAGCCATAGTCTTAAGGATCCGCCACCTCAAAGGCCCACAGCCCCCGCTCTGCTGGGATCCGATGCAGCTGACCCTTGGGAAAGCGTCGCCGCAGCGCTGCCCCTTGCTGCTCCCATACCCCCTCGTTCATCAACAGGGTAAACGGCGGCTCTAGGTCTTGGCTAAGCAACGTCTCGGGGGGAAAAACCTTCACCTCTTGTTCTTGCCCGGCAAAAAATTGAATCCAACTTTGCCAGTAGGCAGGCTCTCCCCAACTGAAATAGGGGTAGGCGGCGCTAGCAGCCAAATAGAAGCGGTGGTTGGGATCCCTCTGTCGAGCGGCCACGTAGCGCCCGGTGGCTCCCACGTCGTTGCCCTGCGTCCAGCCCTTGTGGACAAAGTCGCCCCAAATGGCCAAGTTCCAGCCTCCAATGAGGAGGATGGTGCCCGCCATCGCTACTGCTGTTACGGTGGATCCCCAACGTTCCAGGGGAGCGGCCAGCGTCTGGATCCCTTCCAGGGTTAGGTAGGCTACAAAGGGCAGGATCACGAGCAGGCGGGTATAGTTGGGGGCTTTGGTGATAGCCAGGCTAAAGAGCAGGTAAAGAAACAGGAAACTGCCAATACAGAGCCAGTCGTGCGGCTGGCTGCGCCCCCTGAGGACGCGGTAGAGCCCAGATCCCAGCCCTAGCCAAATCAAGATCCCTGTCAAGGGATCCACAAAGGCATGGCCGTAGTTGGGATAGATATAGCCCCGGTCGTGCTGGCTGGGGTCGTTGAACATGCTCAGGCCATTGCGGATGTTGCGCCACACCCCCTCTGCCGGCGTAGCCGCGTTCACCCACATTTGCTGCAGCGCCCGCCCCTCGGGGAAAAAGAGAAATTGCTGGCGGGCATACTCGGCGCTTTCTGGGGGGGCAGTGGCGGTGGCTACCAGAATGGGCGCGGCCACCAGAAAAAATCCCAGCGCTGCCGGCACTGTCAGCTTGGCTAGGGTCCAAACGGGGTTGGCCTGCAGATCCTCCCGCCCCAAGAGCAAGTACAGAACGCCAAACAGGAGTCCCAACAGGATCACCACGCGCCCTGGCAAATAGCCGTAGAGGGAGAAAGCCGCTGCCCCTCCCCCCAAATACAAAAGCAGGGGATTTTTTTCCCGCATGCCCTTTAAGATCAGGGCCAGAGCTGCACACTCCACCAGCACAATCAGGTTTTCCCGCATGGCCATGCGGCTAATGCCTAACAAGGCGTGGTTGGATCCCAGAAGGGCCGCTCCTGCCAAGGCCAGCCGGGAGTTCCAGAACGACCGAAAAAACCCGTAGGCCACCAGAATAGTAATCACCCCAAAGGCGGCATGCACCGTGCGCACATTGACCAGGGTGACTCCTCCCATCAGCCGCGTCAGGCCGCCAAAGAGGCTAAACATAAAGCGGGGGAAATAGAAGTACTCTGGCATCAACCCAAAGAGATCGGGGTAGCGCACCCCGGAAGCCCGACGAGCCATGGAGGTGATGACAATCTCGTCGGTGTTGATTTGAAAAGGGATGTTGGCCAGGTCGTAGAGGTAGAGGGGAGCAAAAACCAACGCCAACAGCCCCAGGTGCAGCAGCTCCTGGCGCCAGCGCAGCCGCGTCGGATCCCAAGGGGGCTGAGCCGGGGGAAACTGGGCCACATACAGCCCCACCAGCAAAATGCTCAGCAGCCAGATCCCAATCTGCAGTACGTGGTAGCCAAACGCCCCGTACCAGAGGGTCAGGGCTATTCCCAGGCCGAGGCCAGATCCCAATAGAGCTGGGCGTCGGGAAGTGGCCAGGGTATCCCAGACTGCCATAGGACTGGTCTCAGCCCACTGGTCGATAAGTTAGTAACCCCGCGTTCTCTCCGTCTCCCGCTCCAGTTCCGGCTCCCTGAAGTTGGAGGGATCGTAGAGGAAGCGGTTGACCTCATCTTCGAGGCGGTAGATCTCCAAGGGCTCTAATTGCTTGCCAGTTCGCAAGGCCAGCAGGTAGCCGTCCACCAGCAGCCGTAGCTCGTCAATGCGCTGATAGCCGCGATGCCAACTGTCCACCAGCGCATCGGTTAGAGCTTGATAGTGCCGGATTAGCTTTGGGTCTTGCAACATGGCGCTCTCTTGCCCACCTGGTCTCATCCTAGCGTTTGATTTTCGTTTGTTAAGCAGAGATTGCAAAGCCGCACTATTCCTCGAGAACGGGCAAGATTAGCCGCGAAGGCGTGTTGCCGCCGCTGTGAAGAGTCAGGGTGAGAATGCGGCCTTCCATTTGCCGCTCCTCCCGCTGGCCTGTACCTGGGTTAACGGGGTAGGCAGGGAAACAGGCTGCGCTTAGGCTAAGGCGCAGGGCGTGGCCACGGGGAATGCGGATACAGGTGGGCTGACAGGGGATCCCAATGGGGACATTGGGCTGGGGATCCCGCAGACGGCGGTAGCCCTGGGAAAAGTTATACACCTGGCCATCCGGCCTCACCACCGAGAGCACGGCGCAGAGATCAAAGCTGGGGCTGTCCGCCTCGACGTAGAGCTCTGCCGTGATGTCCCCCGCCAGGAGGAGGTCGGTTTCTAGAGGGGGAGTGGTGTAGGTAAGAACATCGGCGCGGCAGTCAACAGCAGAGCGCTCTTGGGGTCCGGCAGGGTAAACCAGGTGACCCCCCAGGGCCGGTACCGGTCGCCAGGGATCGTGAACAAAAGTATCCGACTGCTGCCTCGGCGGGGGCTCCGGGCGGAGGGATCCCTCGAGTTCGGAAAGGGCAGCTAGGCCAGTGCTGTGCAGGTAAAGAGCTTTTGGCTCAGGGTTGGGCCAGGCCTCAAGGGTGCGCCAGCGGTTGGAGCCCATCTCGAACAGGCGCACCGGCGGCTCTTGGAGGATCCCTGTGTCCTTGCCTTTGAGGAATTGGTCAAACCAGCGCACCTGCAGCCGATCGATGGGGCTGACGGCCTCAGGGCCAAAATCCAGCGCTCCCACCCTGCGCCCCCAAGGGAGGTGGGCCCACGGCCCGACAACCAGGTATTGGGGGTTTTGGCTGCGGGCACTCATCTCCTTGTAGAGGCGTAGGCTGCCACTCAGGTAGCTGTCAAACCAGCCGGCAATGTGCAGCATTGGCAGGTCCACCGCCTCCAGCCGAGGGGAGAGCTGGCGCCAGTAGTCGTCCGGCTCGCTGTGATCCAGCCAGTCGAAGTAATAGGACTGGGGCGCATATTGCTGCAGCACGCCCGGCTTGAGGAGGATAGGGTCGTGGAGGGGCAGGTTGCGCGACGCCTTGAAGAGGGCCTGATAGGCACTGGCATCTCCCCGCCGGCGTGCTCCCTCGGCTTCCAGTTGCAGGGCCCAACTGAGGTTGTTGTAGAAGGCAAAGGCCCCCCCGGGGTAGGCGGCATCCGCGTAAAGGTCGTAGGGCAGCATTGCCGGGCAGATGGTTTTCAAAGCGCTGGGACGGGCGGAGGCGGCATACAGCTGGGTCATGCCCTGGTAAGAAAAGCCGTACATACCCACCACGCCGTTGCTCCCTGGCAAAGCAGCCGCCCAGCTGACGGCGTCGAACCCATCTTCAACTTCGTGGCGGAAGGGGTAGAAGGAGCCTTTGGAAGTGCCTCGCCCACGCACATCCTGGATGACCACAATATAGCCATGGGCTGCGTACCAGCGCGGATGGGCGTACACTACCGTCGAAGCAATGGCCCGGCCATAGGGCTGCCGCATGAGCAAAACCGGATAGCTCCCTTCCCCCTCGGGGCGATAGATATCCGCGTCCAGTTGGATCCCATCGCGGGTTAACATGGAAACCGTTTCCCGGGGACGTACAGGCAGCATGGTTTGGAGGGGCGCGGTGAGGCTTTCCTACAGGTTACTAGTCCACCAAGGAAAACATCAGCTCGCCTTCAGTAACCAATTGCCCCCCCACCTGAGCCCGGCAGAACATCTTGCCGATGCGCTTTTGCCGGATGGTGAGCAGGTCAGCTGACAGCAGCAGTTGATCTCCAGGCAGGACGGGGCGGCGAAAGCGTACCCCATCGATGCCGGCAAAAAGAGCTAGGCGCCCGGCTGCATCCGGCAGCTTGGTCAGGACGATCCCTCCCACCTGAGCCATGGCCTCAACAATGAGGACACCGGGCATAATGGGGCGGTTGGGAAAATGTCCCTGGAAAAAAGGCTCATTGAAGGTGACGTTTTTGAGGCCCACTGCCCGTTGCCCTGGGAGATACTCCACCACGCGGTCCACCAGCAAAAAGGGATAGCGGTGGGGCAGAATCTCCAGGATTTGGTCTGTAGTGAAAACGGGGGGAGCAGCTGCCAACTGAGCCGCTGCTTCAGCCGAGAGAGGGGGAGGAGGACAGACGTCGGAGGACATGGCAAACCCAAAAAAGAGCTGGAAGACCAACCTCAAAGCCTAGAGGGGAAACAGCCTAGTCCCACGATAGCGGGCAGTGCATCCTGTCAAGACTGCAGGAGAGAGGCCAGCTTGCCGTGGCAGCCAGGATCCCTTTCTGGTCTTGCCTCCGCCTGAATCTGGAGGGATCCGCTCCTTAGCAACTGTTTGGCCAGACGGTGGTGCAGAGCATGCCCCGCCTTGTAGGCCACGATGTGCCCCTGGAGGCGGCAGCCCAACAGGCTGAGATCTCCTAGTAAATCTATCAGCTTATGGCGCACCGGCTCATCGGGGTAGCGCAGGGGTCCCAGCCACGCGGTTGCAGTACAGACAATGGCGTTTTCCAGGCTGCCCCCTTGGATTAGCCCCTGTTGGCGGGCTAGCTCCGCATCTTGCTGGCGGGAAAAAGTACGCGCCGCTGCGATGGAGCAGACAAAATCCGGCCTATCTTCCCTCCAGCTTAGCCACTGTTGGCCAATGGGAGAGTCGGCAAACTCGATGCCATAGGTAAAGCGGGCCTCGGGGTGGGGCAGGGCACTGACAAAAGCCTCCCCTGCCCAGACGGTAACCGGCTCTTGAACCACGCCCACCAGGGCGGGTTGCTCCTGGGCCAAGATCCCGGCCTGGACAATGGCCTCCACAAAGGGCAGGGCCGAGCCATCGAGGATCGGCAGCTCTGGCCCTTCTACCTCAATGCGGCAGTTGTCGATGCCCAGAACGTAAAGGGCAGCTAGGAGGTGTTCCACCGTCTGCACCTGAGCAGATCCCTGCTGCAGGCGGGTGCAGAGGGCAGCAGGAGCCAGGGATCCCACCTGGGCAGGGATAGGAGGGGAGCCCGGCTGATCCACCCGCACGAAGACCCGACCGCTGCCAGCGGGGGCCGGGTGGAGACTGCAGCGGACCGGCAGGCCGGTGTGCAGGCCGACGCCTTCTAGGGAAATAGAGCTGGCCAAGGTGCGCTGTTGACTTCTCATGGGGCTCCTGCCGCAAGACGCTCTTGGCCCTGGTCGAAAACCCGGTAGTACAGCTCCCGGTAGCCCACGCGCAGGCTGCTGCTGGCGTCTGCCAATCTGGCTTTGCGACTGCGAGTGCCGTAGGCGCTGAACACCTCGTAGCTATCTCCCTCGAAGAAGAAGGAGGAGACATCGGACACCTCTTCGCCTCCCAGCAACTGCCAACGCCCTCCCTGGAATCGCAGCCGGTAGCGGGCCCTGTCGAAGCTGCCAGAGGGACGGTCGATAGTGGCGTCGATCCTGCCCTCGTACTCCGGGGGCTCGGCTCCTGCTATGGGATGTACCTCGACGGAAATATCGCGGTAGCGGCAATTGGGACGGTTGCAAAGGCGAATTGAGCGCATCGCCTCGGCAATGGTTTCCAACCGCTGTCGCGCCTCCGCTAGAGAAACCCCCTGGGCCGGCTCTAAGGTGGAGGACAGTCTTTCCGGCGCAGCCAGCGCCGCCGATCCCCAGCAAAGCCCCAGCAGCACAAAACACAGCAGGCCTAGCCAGCAGCGGTAAGCAGATCCCATAGGGCTAGTTGTGGCAGGATCTAGTTCCTCTACTCTATCCGTAACCCCAGGCGATGCAGACACCCTCCCCCAGGGTTCAGGAGCAATTGGCCCAGGTGCGGATTGTCCTGGTGCGACCAGTGGGGCCGCGCAACCTGGGCGCCATTGCCCGCGTGATGAAAAACATGGGCCTGCAGCAGTGGGTCTTGGTGGATCCCCGCTGCGATCCCCTTGATCCCGAAGCAGTTACCATGGCTGTGCATGGCGCCGACTTGCTCCGCCAAGCCCGGCAAGTGCCAACTCTGGCGGAGGCCCTCCAGGGATGTGTCCAGGTCTTCGGGACTGCAGGCCGCCGCGAGCCCTACCCCCCCGAGTGGCAAGTTCAATCTCCCCGCCAAGCCTTTCCCGAGCTACTGGCCGCCGGTCCTGTGGCTTTGGTGTTTGGCCCTGAAGATCAGGGCTTGAGCAACGAAGAGCTGGCCCTCTGCCATCGCCAAATCCAGATCCCCACCGATCCGGCCTACCCTTCCCTCAACCTGGCTCAGGCGGTGGGCATCTGCTGCTACGAGCTGCGCACCCTCCTTTGCCCAGATCCGCCGCTTCCGCCTAGCCCTGGCCTCTCCAAGCCAGCTCCCTTCGAATTGCTGGAGGGCTTTTTCGGCCAGCTGGAGGCGCTGCTATTGCAAATTGGCTACCTGTATCCCCACACGGCCCGCCGCAAGATGCTCAAGCTGCGCGCCCTCTTTCACCGCGCCGGCTTGACCGTGTCCGAGGTGGCCCTGCTGCGCGGGATCTTGCGACAACTGCAATGGAGCCAAACGGCCTGGCGTCGAAACCTCCCCCAAGACGATTAATGCGGGGGTTTGGATCCCATAGGGGCGGGCAGGCAGTACACTCTGGCGGCTCCTCCCGGTTGCAAAGCCGTACGTAGCCCCAACCCCAGACCATTCGCTAGCATCCTGAACTGCCAGGGTTGCAACTTGCAAAGACTGGCTGGTGAGGGGCAGAAGCTTTTGTTATCCTGGCGCTTAGGTTCTCCCGTCGGCAGGGGGAAGGCGGCAAACTTTTCCTGGCACGGGATGCGAGCAGGGTCTCTAGCTTGCCGTGTCAGGCGGGCGTGCTTCTAGTGGCAGGATCGGAGAGAGGGTGGGATCCAATGTTTACGTGGCTCTGGACAAGGCACTTTTCTCGGTTGAACCAGAGGCTGCAAAGCTTGGAGGTGGCCCGTGAGGAAAACCTTCTGTCCCCTGATCTCAGCGCCCAAACCCTGCAGGTAGCCCCCGATTTTTGGGAGCGGCAGCACCAGGCTTTTGTCTACGTAGATAAGCAGATCCGCAAGCTCAGCCGTCGCAGCAAAATCTGGGGTGGCCTGGCGCTGCTGGCGATTTTGGCCGATGCTGCCTTGGTGGTTGCCGGCCTAACCCTGTTCCAGTCTTGGCAACAGCTGCAGGCCAACCAAAACCTTGCCCGCATCGTTGAGCAGGCGTCAGCTGCCGATCCGGTGCAGCAGGCTTTTGACAACCTGTTGGCTCAACTGCCGCACCTGAACGGGGTGGAGCGGTATCGTGCCCTGGAGGCTCTGCAGGCTCTCTCGGCTATTGCCCCGGTAGATCAGGGTTTTGGATACAAGCCTAGCTTGGCGGCAACTCCTCTGGAGGCCCAAGTGCAAACAATCTACCGTCTAGGGCAGATGCGGGCGGTTGAGGCGGTGCCGGCTTTGCTGACCAAGCTTGCGGATAGGGAGCCGGCAGTGCGGGAGGCGGCAGCTCGTGCCCTTGGTCAGATTGGGGATCCGCGCGCCCTTCAGCCTTTGCACGAGCTCCTGGCCCATGAGACGGATGAGCTGGTCCAGGAGGCAGCCATTGCCTCCATTGCCCAACTGCTGCGGTAAAAAGCAGGTCAAACTGGCATTGATCCGGGCGCGGGGATGAAAAGCCGCAGGTTTAGCAGAGTAAGCAAGCTGGTAGGGATCCTGTGTTGGGTATGGGCAGCGGCTGGGCCAGTTTGGGCGCAGGATCCCTTCCGCAGTGGGGCCAATGCCCGCCCCATCAAGCCAGAGGTGGCTAGTGCCTTTGAGGAGTTCTTCTGCGCAGGCCGCTACACGCAGAGCCGGGAGAAGCTAGAGAAGGCTAGACAAGCTTCTCCCCAGGAGCCGATGGTCTACGCCCTGCTGGCGGCGCTGGCCTACCAGGAGGGGGATCTGGATGCTTTTGCCCAGTTAGCCACCCAAACCCGCCAGGTGGCCGCCGAGCTGAAGAAGACGGATCCCTTGCGCGGCAACCTGTACGAGGGCGTGGGCTATGGGTTGGAAGCGGCCAACATTGTGGTGCGGGAAGGGGTAGTGCTCGGCTTGCCTAAGGCGTTGCCCACTCTCAA
>Ga0079995_1060708_pt2 | contig 11213 bp, 10 predicted proteins | sample FaiFalFF_MnMetaG_2_FD_69198 | JGI IMG/M metagenome (GOLD analysis project Ga0079995, IMG submission 69198) | Freshwater microbial communities from Yellowstone National Park, Wyoming, USA - Fairy Falls C (FF_Mn_C) (SPADES assembly) (version 4) | ecosystem: Environmental > Aquatic > Freshwater >... | reverse complement strand
GGAAAGGCCAGGAGAAAGCCCCCCGTGGGCCCCAGGATCTTGGCCAGGCCGCCCGTGCCCCCGGCGAAGACGGGAAGGCCCATGGCCCCCTCGAGGAGGTAGGCCAGGAGGGCCATGAAGCCAAGCCGGCTTCCCAGGGCGGCCCCCACCAGCAAGACCCCCAGGGTCTGCCCGGTGATGGGCACCGGGGTGAAGGGGAGGGGGATGGCCACCTGGGCCAGAAGGGCCACAAAGAGGCTTCCCGCCAGGACGAGGCTCAGGTCGCGGCCCAAGGAGCGGGCGGGCCACAGGGTCTTGGCCAGGGGCAGGTAGGGCAGGGACTGGGTCTTTTTCATAGCCTCCTCCTTATGAACCCTGCCGGGTTCGTCAACCAAACTACCGGGCCTGGGTTGACGGGGTCAAGGGCCCCCTAAAGGGAGGCTTATCGGGGGACGAAGGGCCCTTATGCGCCAACGGTTTGTGGAGGATAGTAGATTGGTTTTAGAGCCCCTTCGGGGCGAAGGAGGAAAGCTATGAAGGTAGGCATCAACGGATTCGGCCGCATCGGGCGTCAGGTCTTCCGCATCCTGCATAGCCGGGGCGTGGAGGTGGCCCTTATCAACGACCTCACCGACAACAAGACCCTGGCCCACCTCCTCAAGTACGACTCCATCTACGGCCGCTTCCCCGGCGAGGTGGCCTACGACGACCAGTACCTCTACGTGGACGGGAAGGCCATCCGGGCCACGGCCGTCAAGGACCCCAAGGAGATCCCCTGGGCCGAGGCGGGGGTGGGCGTGGTCATTGAGTCCACGGGGGTCTTCACCGACGCCGACAAGGCCAAGGCCCACCTGGAAGGGGGGGCCAAGAAGGTCATCATCACCGCCCCCGCCAAGGGCGAGGACATCACCATCGTCATGGGGGTGAACCACGAGGCCTACGACCCCTCCCAGCACCACATCATCTCCAACGCCTCCTGCACCACCAACTCCCTGGCCCCGGTGATGAAGGTCCTGGAGGAGGCCTTCGGCGTGGAGAAGGCCCTCATGACCACCGTCCACTCCTACACCAACGACCAGCGGGTCCTGGACCTGCCCCACAAGGACCTGCGCCGGGCCCGGGCCGCCGCCATCAACATCATCCCCACCACCACCGGGGCGGCCAAGGCCACCGCTCTGGTCCTGCCCTCCCTCAAGGGCCGCTTTGACGGCATGGCCCTCCGCGTGCCCACGGCCACGGGGAGCATCTCCGACATCACCGCCCTCCTCAAGCGGGAGGTCACCGCCGAGGAGGTCAATGCCGCCCTCAAGGCCGCCGCCGAAGGCCCCCTGAAGGGCATCCTGGCCTACACCGAGGACGAGATCGTCCTGCAGGACATCGTCATGGACCCCCACTCCTCCATCGTGGACGCCAAGCTGACCAAGGCCCTGGGCAACATGGTCAAGGTCTTCGCCTGGTACGACAACGAGTGGGGCTACGCCAACCGGGTGGCGGACCTGGTGGAGCTGGTCCTCAGGAAGGGGGTCTAGATGCGCACCCTGAAGGACCTGGACCCCAGGGGGAAGCGGGTCCTGGTGCGGGTGGATTACAACGTCCCCATCCAGGGCGGCGTGGTCCAGGATGAGACCCGGATCCTGGAAAGCCTTCCCACCCTGCGCCACCTCCTGGAGGGGGGGGCCTCTTTGGTCCTCCTCTCCCACCTGGGCCGCCCCAAGGGCCCCGACCCCAAGTACTCCCTGGCCCCCGTGGCCGAGGCCCTGGCCCGGCACATCCCCAAGGCGCGCTTCGTTCCCCATAGCCCGGGCTCCGACGAGGCCTTGGAGGCCGTGAAGGGCCTGGCCCCGGGCGAGGTGGCCCTTCTGGAAAACGTCCGCTTTGAGCCCGGGGAGGAGAAGAACGACCCGGAGCTCTCCCGCCGCTACGCCCGGCTGGGGGAGGCCTTCGTGCTGGATGCCTTCGGGAGCGCCCACCGAGCCCACGCCAGCGTGGTGGGGGTGGCCAGGCTCCTCCCCGCCTACGCCGGCTTCCTCATGGAAAAGGAGGTGAAGGCCCTCTCCCGCCTCCTCCACGACCCGGAGAAGCCCTACGCCGTGGTCATCGGCGGGGCCAAGGTCTCCGACAAGATCGGGGTGCTGGAGAGCCTTCTGCCCAAGGTGGACCGCCTCCTCATCGGCGGGGCCATGGCCTTTACCTTCATCAAGGCCCTGGGGGGGGAGGTGGGTAAAAGCCTGGTGGAGGAGGACCGCCTGGACCTGGCCAGGGACCTCCTGGCCCGGGCCGAGGCCCTGGGGGTGAAGGTCTACCTGCCCGCCGACGTGGTGGCGGCGGAAAAGATAGAGCCCGGCGTGCCCACCCAGGTCTTCCCGGCCGACGCCATCCCCACGCCCTACATGGGCCTGGACATCGGGCCCAGGACCCGGGAGCTTTTCCGGGAGGCCTTGAGGGGCGTGCGCACCGCCTTCTGGAACGGGCCCATGGGGGTCTTTGAGGTGCCCCCCTTTGACGAGGGGACCCTGGCCGGAGGCCCTTTACGTCCTCCTCCAGAGCCTGGTGGGGCCGGGGGAGGAGGTGGTGGTCCTGGAACCCTTCTTTGACGTCTACCTGCCGGACGCTTTCCTGGCCGGGGCCGAGGCCCGGCTGGTGCGGCTTCCCCTGGGGGAAGGGGGCTTCCGGCTGGACCTTGGGGCCTTGGAGAGGGCCATCACCCCAAGGACCCGCCTCCTCCTCCTGAACACGCCCATGAACCCCACGGGCTTGGTCTTCAAGGAAGCGGAGCTAAAGGCCATCGCCGAGCTTGCCAGGAGGCGCGACCTCTTTCTGGTTTCCGACGAGGTCTACGACGAGCTCTACTACGGGGAAAGGCCCAGGCGCCTTAGGGAGTTCGCCCCGGAGCGCACCTTCACCGTGGGGAGCGCCGGGAAGCGCCTCGAGGCCACCGGCTACCGCGTGGGCTGGATCGTGGGGCCTAAGGCGTTCATGCCCACCATCGCCGGGATGCGCCAGTGGACCAGCTTTTCCGCCCCCTCCCCCCTCCAGGCCGGGGTGGCCGAGGCCCTGAGGGTGGCCAGGCGGGAAGGCTTTTACGAGGCCCTGAGGGAAAGCTACCGGAAAAGGCGGGACCTTCTCGCCGGGGGGCTTAGGGCCCTGGGGCTTCGGGTCTTTGTCCCTGAGGGCACCTACTTCCTCATGGCCGAGCTTCCGGGGTGGGACGCCTTTCGCCTGGTGGAAAGGGCCCGGGTGGCCCTGATCCCCGCCTCGGCCTTCTACCGGGAAGACCCTCCGGAGGGGCTTTTCCGCTTCGCCTTCTGCAAGAGGGAGGAGGAGCTTATGGTGGCCCTGGAGCGCCTGGCCCCTGTGGTAAACTCCCTGGCGTGAAGCTAAAGCCTGTGGCCTACCTGGAAAAGGGCGAGTTCCCCCTGGAAGAGGGGGAGGCCCTGAGGCTCTACCGGGCCATGCGCCGGGCCCGGTTTTTTGACGAGAAGGCCGTCACCCTCCAGCGCCAGGGGCGGCTTGGGGTCTACGCCCCCTTCATGGGCCAGGAGGCGGCCCAGGTGGGGGTGGCCCTGGCCCTAGGGGAGGGGGACTGGGTGGTGCCCTCCTACCGGGAGAGCGCCATGCTCCTCGCCAGGGGCCTCCCCATCCACGTCCTCATCCTCTACTGGCGGGCCCACCCGGCGGGCTGGGGCTTTCCCGAGGGGGTGCGGGCGGTGAACCCCTACATCCCCATCGCCACCCAGATTCCCCAGGCCGTGGGCCTGGCCCTGGCGGGGCGGTACCGGGGGGAGGACTGGGTGGTGGCCACCTCCATCGGGGACGGGGGCACCAGCGAGGGGGACTTTCACGAGGGCCTGAACTTCGCCGCCGTCTTCCAGGCCCCGGTGGTCTTCCTGGTGCAGAACAACGGCTACGCCATCAGCGTTCCCCGCGCCAAGCAGATGCGGGTGGACTACATCGCCCGTAGGGCCGAGGGCTACGGCATGCCCGGGGTGGTGGTGGACGGGAACGACGCCTTCGCCGTCTACCTGGAGGCCAAAAAGGCGGTGGAAAGGGCGAGGCGGGGGGAAGGCCCCACCCTCCTCGAGGCCCTCACCTACCGCCTGGCCCCCCACACCACCTCCGACGACCCCACCCGCTACCGCACCCGGGAGGAGGAGGAGGCCTGGCGGCGGAAGGACCCCATCCTGCGCCTTAGGAAGGCCCTGGAGGAAAGGGGCCTCTGGGGCGAGGAGAGGGAAAGGGCTCTTCTGGAGGAGCTGGAGGAGGAGTTCGCCCGGGAGCTGGCCCTGGCCGACCAAGCCCCAGAGCCCAGGCCTGAGGAGATCGTGGAGCACGTCTACAAGGAGATGGGCCCCGACCAGAGGCGGGCTTACGAGGCCTTAAGGCGGGGCCTCCACGTGGAGGAGGCATGGTAGCCGAGAAGACGCGCCTTCTCAACATGGTCCAGGCCATCAACGAGGCCCTGGACCTGGCCCTTTCCCGGGACGGGAGGGTCTTGGTCTTCGGGGAGGACGTGGGGCGGCTTGGGGGGGTCTTCCGGGTCACCGAGGGGCTTCAGGCCAAGCACGGGGAAAGCCGGGTCTTTGACACCCCCCTGGCGGAAAGCGGCATCCTGGGCATGGCCATTGGCCTCGCCATGGGGGGGATGCGCCCCGTGGCCGAGATCCAGTTCGCCGGCTTCCTCTACCCCGCCCTGGACCAGATCCTCTCCCACCTGGGGCGGTGGCGGCACCGCTCCCGGGGGCGGGTGGGCCTTCCCGTGGTGGTGCGGGCCCCCTACGGCGGGGGCGTCCACACCCCGGAACAGCACGCCGACTCCCCGGAGGCCATCCTGGCCCACACCCCGGGGGTCAAGGTGGTGATCCCCTCAAGCCCAGAAAGGGCCAAGGGCCTCCTCCTTTCGGCCATAGAGGACGAGGACCCGGTCTTCTTCCTGGAGGCCATCAAGCTCTACCGGAGCGCCCGGGCCCCCGTCCCCGAGGGCTACTACACCCTGCCCCTGGGAAAGGCCCGGGTGGTGCGCCAGGGGAAGGCCGCCACCTTGATCGGCTACGGGGGGATGGTGGAGGTGATGCTGGAGGCGGCGGAGGTGGCGGCCCGGGAAGGGGTGGAGGTCATGGTGGTGGACCTGGAGACCCTGGTGCCCCTGGACGAGGACACCCTCCTGGAGGCGGTGCGGGAGACGGGCCGGGCGGTGGTGGTCTACGAGGCCATGCGCACCGGGGGCTTTGGGGCCGAGGTGGCCGCCCGCATCGCCGAGGGGGCCATAGACCACCTCGAGGCCCCGGTCCTGCGGGTGGCGGGGTACGACGCCCCCTACCCGCCCTTCAGCGCCATTGAGGACCTCTACCGCCCCAACGCCAGGAGGGTCCTGGCCGCCCTCAGGAAGGTGCTAACCTATTAGCCAAGGAGGTCCCATGGTCAAGACCCGCCTCAAGGCCGAGGAGTTCTTCGCCCTGCCCCTAGAGCGGGGGGAGCTTGTGGACGGGGAGGTCCATGAGGAGAGGCCGCCCAAGCCGGAGCACGGAAGGGTCGCCGGGGAGGTTTTTTTCCGCATTCGCCTTTGGCTGGAAGAAACAGGGCTCGGCGTAGCCGGGGTGGAGGGAGGCTTCATCCTCCGCCGGGACCCCGACCGGGTGCGAAGCCCCGATGTCTGGTTCCTCTCCCACGGGAGGCTCAAGGAGGTGGCCCGGGAAGGGTTTTACGAGGGGGCCCCGGATCTGGCGGTGGAAGTGGTCTCCCCGGGGGAGGAGGCGGAAGCGGTGCTGGCCAAGGTGCTGGACTATCTGGGGGCGGGGGCCAGGGCGGTGTGGCTGGTCTACCCCGAGCTCCAGGCGGTGGAGGTCTACGGGCGGGGCGGGGAGGGGCGGCTTTTGCGGCCCGGGGAGGTGCTGGAAGGGGGGGAAGCCCTTCCCGGCTTCCGCCTTCCCCTAAAGGCCCTCTTTGGCGCTTAGGGCTTCTTCTGGGCCCCGCCAAAGGGCTATCCGTCAAGAAAGCCTTTGGGGCCCCCGCCGTGGTAGGGCCACGGCGGGGCGCTTAGAGTGGAGGGCATGGAGCGGCCCATTTCCGAGGCGTACTTCCAGGAGGCAGGGAGGCACATCCCGGGCGGGGTGAGCAGCCCGGTCAGGGCCTTCAAGGCGGTGGGGGGGACCCCCCCTTACCTGGTGCGGGGCGAGGGGGCCTACGTCTGGGACGTGGACGGGAACCGCTACCTGGACTACGTCCTGAGCTGGGGGCCCCTCATCCTGGGCCACGCCCACCCCAGGGTTTTGGCCCGGGTGCGGGAGGTCATGGAGGGGGGGCTCACCTTCGGGGCGCCCCACCCCCTCGAGGTGGCCCTGGCCAAAAAGGTCAAGGCGGCCTACCCGGGCGTGGAGCTGGTGCGCTTCGTGAGCTCGGGGACGGAGGCCACCATGAGCGCCTTGAGGCTCGCCCGGGGGTACACGGGCCGGGACCTGATCGTCAAGTTCCGGGGGAACTACCACGGCCACGCCGACGGCCTTCTGGTGGAGGCGGGAAGCGGGGCCCTCACCCTGGGGGTGCCCTCCTCGGCCGGGGTGCCCGAGGCCTACGCCCGGCTCACCCTGGTCCTGGAGTACAACGACGCCGAGGGGCTCAGGGAGGTCCTGAGGCGCCGGGGGGAGGAGATCGCCGCCATCATCTTTGAACCGGTGGTGGGGAACGCCGGGGTGCTGGTCCCCACCGAGGACTTCCTGAAGGCCCTCCACGAGGCCAGGGAGTTTGGCGTCCTCCTCATCGCCGACGAGGTGATGACGGGCTTCCGCCTGGCCTTTGGCGGGGCCACGGAGCGTTTTGGCCTCAAGCCCGACCTCGTCACCCTGGGCAAGGTCCTGGGCGGGGGGCTTCCCGCCGCCGCCTACGGGGGGAGGCGGGAGGTCATGGAGCGGGTGGCCCCTTTAGGCCCCGTCTACCAGGCGGGGACCCTGTCCGGGAACCCGCTGGCCATGGCCTCGGGGTTGGCCACCTTGGAAATCCTGGAGGCCAATCCCGGCCTCTACGCCCACCTGGAGGCCGTGGGGGCCAGGCTGGAGGCGGGGCTTAGGGAGGTCTTGACCAGGAAAGGCGTGCCCCACACCATCAACCGGGTGGGGTCCATGCTGACCGTCTTCTTCACCGAAGGCCCCGTGCGCACCTTCGCCGAGGCCAGGCGCACCGATACCGAGCTCTTCACGGGCCTTCCGGGGCAAGGACCCGAGGCGCCTCAAGGGCGGCCGCTTCACCCTGGGGGAGGTGGTGGACCCCGCCACGGGGGAGGTCATTGACCAGGCCCTGCTTTTGGTCTTCCGGGCGCCCCACTCCTACACCGGGGAGGACCTGGTGGAGTTCCAGACCCACGGCTCCCCGGCGGTCTTGAGGCGGGTGATGGAGGTCCTGGTCTCCTTGGGGGCGAGGCCCGCCGGGCGGGGAGAGTTCACCTTAAGGGCCTACCTCAACGGCAAGCTGGACCTGGCCCAGGCGGAGGCCGTTTTGGCCCTCATAGAGGCGGAAGGGGAGCTGGCCAGGAGGCAGGCCCTGAGGGCCTTGGAGGGGGCTCTTTCCCGCAGGATCGCCGCCTTGGAGGAGAAGCTCCTTGGGCTTTTGGCCCACATCCAGGCCCTTTTGGACTACCCCGAGGAGGGGGTGGAGCCCCACCGGGCGGAAGGGGTGATCCGGGAGGCCTTGGCGGAGGTGGAGGGCCTTTTGGGCCAGGCCAAGGCCTCCCGCCTGGCCCAGAAGGGAGCCCGCCTGGCCCTGATCGGGGCGCCCAACGCCGGGAAGAGCTCCCTCTTGAACGCCCTTTTGGGCTACGAGCGCGCCCTCGTCTCCCCCATCCCCGGCACCACCCGGGACTACCTGGAGGCCCCCCTGGAGCTTTTCGGCATCCCCCTCATCGCCGTGGACACCGCCGGGGTGCGGGAGACGGAGGACCCCCTGGAGCGGGCGGGGGTGGAGCGGGCCCTCAGGATCGCCGAGGAGGCGGACCTCATCCTCTACGTGGCCGACCGCTCGGCCCCCCGGCCCCCGCCGCCCCCCCTTCCCTGGGAGAGGGTCGTCCGGGTGGCCACCAAGGCCGACCTGCCCCCGGCCTGGGAGGACCCGGCCTTTCTTTCCGTCTCCAGCGTGACGGGGGAGGGGATGGAGAGGCTCAAGGAGGCCCTGAAGGAGGCCCTTCTGGGCCGGGAGGGCGGGGAGTTCCTCCTCACCGAGCGCCAGGTGGAGGCCCTCCTCCGGGCCAGGGAGAGGCTAAAGGAGGCCCTCGCGCTCCCCGAGGACCTCATGGGCCTGGCCCTGGAGGAGGCCCTAAGGGCCCTGGCCGCCCTTACGGGGCGGGAGGTGGCCGAGGAGGTGGTGGCCCGGGTCTTCCAGAACTTCTGCGTGGGCAAGTAGGCCGGGCCTTAGGGGAGGAAGGCCTCGAGGATCTCCTCCACCTGGTCGGTCTCTATGAGGAAGGCGTCGTGGCCGTGGGGGCTCTTGATCTCCCGGTAGCGGGCCCCGGCCAGGCGGGCCGCCTCCCGCACCTCCCAGGCGGGGTAGAGGAGGTCGGTGTCAATGCCCACGAAGAGGGCGGGCAGGTCCCGAAGCCTCCTGAGGGCGGCCTCGAGGCCCCCCCGCCCCCGGCCCACGTCGTGGGTGTCCATGGCCCGGGAGAGGACCAGGTAGCTCTCGGCGTGAAAGCGCTTCAGGAACTTCTCCCCCTGGTAGTCCAGATAGGCCTCCCCCAGCTCCGGGGCCTCCTGCCAGCGGGCGGCGAACCCCTCGGGGGCCCGGTAGCTCATCATGGCGATGCCCCGGGCCAGGGCCATGCCCCTGGGGGCGGGGTGGCCCTCTTGGTACTCGGGGTCCAGGAGGATGGCCTGGCGGGCGAGGTGGTTGAAGGCCCGGGCCCAGGGGCCGTGGCGGGGCGGGGCCGCCAGGACCACCAGCTTCCTGACCCGCTCCGGGTACATGAGGGCGAACTCCAAGGCCACCATCCCCCCCAGGCTCCCGCCGATCACCGTCACCTTCTCCACCCCCAGGTGGTCCAGAAGCCTGGCCTGGGCCCGGGCCAGGTCCCGGATGGTGAGGGGCGGAAAGTCTTTGCCGTAGGGCTTCCCCGTCCTGGGGTCTAAGGAGAGGGGCCCGGTGGAGCCGTAGCAGCTTCCCAGGTGGTTGGCGGAGATGACGTAGTAGAGGCTTGGGTCCAGGATCCTCCCCGGCCCCACCAGGCTGTCCCACCAGCCTTCCTTCCCAAAGGCCCTTTCCAGGGGGGAGAGGCTTTGGAAGGTGGCCTCGTCGTAGACCCCCGCCAGGTGGGCGCTCCCCGTGAGGGCGTGGAAGACCAGGACGGCGTTATCCCGCTTGCGGGAAAGCCCCCCGTAGGTCTCAAAGCGGAGGCGCACCTCGGGCAAAAACCCTCCCAGCTCGGTGTAAAACCCCTCCCGCCTGGGGAAGAGGACGGCGGTGCGGGGCCTGGGCGGGGGGATGGAGAGGGGGGAGCGGGGGGGCTTGAGGATCAGCGCCTCGTGCTCCCCCCAGGCCTCCAGGGCGATCTCCCTCATCCCAGGGCCTCCTCTAGCTCCGCCTTCAGGTCCTCCACGTGCTCCAGGCCCACGGAGAGGCGGACCATCTCCGGGGCCACCCCGGCCAGGGCCTGCTCCTCGGGGGAGAGCTGGGAGTGGGTGGTGGAGGCGGGGTGGATGGCCAGGGTCCGGGTGTCCCCCACGTTGGCCAGGTGGGAGATGAGCTTGAGGCGGCCCATGAAGGCCTTGGCCGCCTCGTACCCGCCCTTGAGGCCGAAGGTGAGGACGGCCCCCGGCCTGCCCCGGAAGTACTTCTGGGCCCTTCCGTGGTGGGGGTGGTCCTCGAGGCCCGGGTAGTTGACCCAGGCCACCTTGGGGTGCTCCCTGAGCCAGTGGGCCAGGTGCAGGGTGTTTTCCACGTGGCGCTCCGCCCTTAAGGAGAGGGTCTCCATCCCCAGGAGGACCACCCAGGCCTCAAAGGGCCCCAGGGCCTGCCCCTGGTCCCGGAGGCCGTCCACCCGGGCCTTGACGATGAAGGCCAGGTTGCCGAAGGCCTCGGTGAGCTTGAGGCCGTGGTAGCCGGGCTGGGGCTCGGTGATGAGGGGGTAGCGGCCGTTGTCCCAGGGGAACTGGCCCCCGTCCACGATGGCCCCGGCGATGACCGCCCCGTGCCCCCCCACCCACTTGGTGAGGGAGTGGGTCACCACCGCGGCCCCCCACTCCAGGGGCCTGAGGAGGTAGCCCCCCATGCCGAAGGTGTTGTCCACAAAAAGGGCCACGCCCCGCTCCCGGGCCGCCTGGGCCAGGGCCTCCAGGTCGGGGATGTTGAGGGCGGGGTTGCCGATGGACTCCACCCACCAGGCCCGGGTCTTCTCGTCGGTGAGGGCCAGGAACTCCTCCGGGCGCTCCTCCCTGGAGGTGAAGCGCACCTCAATGCCCAGGCGCTTCAGGGTCACCTTGAACTGGTTGAAGGTGCCCCCGTAGAGGTTGGGCGTGGAGACGAGGTTGTCCCCCGCCTGGGCGATGGTGGTGAGGGCCAGGAACTGGGCGGCGTGGCCGCTTGCCGTGGCCAGGGCCGCCTGGCCCCCCTCGAGGGCCGCCAGGCGCTTCTCCAGGACGTCCACCGTGGGGTTCATGATGCGGGAGTAGATGTTGCCGAAGGCCCTCAGGGCGAAGAGGTCGGCGGCGTGCTCGGGGCTAGTGAAGACGTAGCTGGTGGTGGGGTAGATGGGCACCTGCCGGCTTAGGGTGGTGGGCTCCGGGGTGTACCCGGCGTGGAGCTGCAGGGTCTCAAAGCGCATCTTGGCCTCCTTCCCCGCGGGGGCGCTGGAAGGGGCCATAAAAAGCCCCTTCCCGGCAAGACCGTTCTCTCGCCAAGAAGGGGTTGGGCGTGGCGCTTACCCCCCTCTCTTATCGTCCCCGGGCGTTTCCCCCGCCCGGGCCGGCGTTGGCACCAGCCCCACCCGCTTCCGGCCATGGAACGGAAGGGGCGGGAGGTTGCCGCGGTTTCACAGGGCCGTACCCTCCACCGCTCTGGATAAGAGAACGGGCTGGTTTTGGCCGCGCCCCGGCGCGGTTAGGCCCCAGTGTAGAAACCCCGGGGCCCTGCGTCAATCCCCTTTGACCTTTTGCCCCTCCTCCCCTATACTGGACTCCGCTACGGGGAGTAGCGCAGCCCGGTAGCGCACCTCGTTCGGGACGAGGGGGTCGCTGGTTCAAATCCAGTCTCCCCGACCA
>Ga0079995_1069005_pt1 | contig 11218 bp, 9 predicted proteins | sample FaiFalFF_MnMetaG_2_FD_69198 | JGI IMG/M metagenome (GOLD analysis project Ga0079995, IMG submission 69198) | Freshwater microbial communities from Yellowstone National Park, Wyoming, USA - Fairy Falls C (FF_Mn_C) (SPADES assembly) (version 4) | ecosystem: Environmental > Aquatic > Freshwater >... | reverse complement strand
TCGTTCTATGTTGAAGCAATTTTTCCCAAATCAAAAATGAGAGCTATACTCAGGGGAAGTGAGGATGGTAAGATGAAGATATTTGCATCCTTGGGACCAATAGAGATGATAGAAGGAGATGAAGCTGTAACATCTGGTTCAAGATTCAGCGCACCTGCTGGAATAAAAATAGGAACAGTAAAAGATGACGCAATTCAAATCCTCACAGACATATCAGATATACTATATGTTTCTGTAATAGCCGGGGAGGAAGAAATAAAAAGAAATGAAAACTCTGAAACGAAAAAGTGATATAAGCATAAAAAAATTAATTTTTATATCTGCTCTCTTATTTTTACTTTTCATACCATATGTTTATTTCGGCTATCTTGCGTTCTTTCCAGATTTATTCTCTATTATGGCTGCTTACTGGATATCAGCGGATGAGAAAAAATCTTACAGTGTTATTTTTATATCATACGCAATAGCTTTGCTGAGAGTAATATTTGGCGGAAATCCCTTGGTTGGCACATTATATATACTCACAGGATTTATAGCTTCTTATATGCCAGATATGTTCAAAGGAAACTTTCCAACAGTAGTAATACTAACGGCTATCCTCACATTAATATCATCAACTATCATATCAGTGAATTTGATAATAGAAAATCCAAAAACTATTCTTTTAATCTTTATGAAAGTAGCCTCCTCTACTCTATTTTGCATTATTATCTTCCCTTTCGTTATAGAAGAGGAAAAATTGAGGAAAATAATACTGATAAGATAGCTTTTTGAGGTTTCAAGATAAGGTTTGCTTTGCCTTCTTTATAATTTCTCTGCATCTTGATGTAATTTCCTTTGGATTTTCAAGGATATATGATATAGATGCTGCAATTTTACATCCAGCTTTTACCACATAAACGATGTTATTTGAGTTTATTCCACCTATCGCAACAACAGGAACGGGAGAAAGTTTTACAGCTTTCCGCAAGTTATTTACATTTGTAGGGGGATATTTACTTTTTTTTGTCGCCGTCCCGAAAACAGGTCCGAAACTTATATAATCAACAAAACTAAATGGGGCTGATCTCACTTGATAGATGTTATGAGTTGAAAAACCTACCATAAGATTATTAAACCGCTCTTTTATAATTTGAGGTGGAATATCCTCTTGTCCGACATGAACTCCTTTTGCTCCAATAATATATGCTAAATCTACTCTATCATTTACAAAGAAAATTATATCATTTTTTTCACATTCTTCTTTCGCCGCAAGAGCTTGCTTTAACTGAAAAACAGGTTCTATAGTTTTCGCTCTATACTGAAAAATTTTAACTCCGCCATCAGCGCATCTTTTTACAATATCCTTCACATAAGATATATCTCTCCTACCAGAGCTTGGTGGCAAGAATTTATCATCAGTTACAACATAAAGCAAAAATCCTTCTTTCTCAACAATGTCTTTGAACATCAAGTATCAAGAATGCCAAGATGAAATTTCAGCTAAAAGTTTTTTTACAATCTCGGATTTAGGAACACTTTTGAGGACATAAGTGTACATCAAGTTTTCAGGAACGCCCAATGAGTTAAGAGCTTCAAGACGAGAAAGAATTCCCCCTATAAGTTGATCCATATTTGAAACCAGGAGAGATGAATTTTGGATATTATCTTCTAAATCTTTTAAAAATGAGACAAATTCAGGAGAAGAAATAAACGATGAGGTTTTCTTTATCAAGCCTTCTGTTGTCAGAACAACATAAGATAGATCTGAACAAAGAGCCTCTAAATCTTTATCCAATTCCAGCATAACATTTTTAACATCTGAGATTTTTTCGTATTGCTCCATAAAAACTTTCATTCTACTCTTTATCCCTTTGAAATACCTTGATCTTATATCAGATAAAGAGAACAAAACCTCAGAGAAACTACGCAATCCAATATCAAGAACATCTGATAGAGAAGAAATTTTACTGTCAAAATCATTTATTCTTTTGGAGATATGAGCTATATTAACTGAAATCCTAAAAGAGAAACCATCTATATCTTGAACTATCGCAGATAACCTCCTCCTGACATCGCTATCACCAGAAGAAGCTGCAACTTGAGAGATCTTAATAGAAATACCATAGCATATATGAGGAATTCGTAGAAAACCTTGCATTAATTTCCTCAAAACATAAAAATGCTCCCTTATTCCATATATGTTCTCCCAAAGATTGTATAAATTTACAGCCGAAATTGATTGAATCAAAGATGAAATTTTCTCTCCGAAAGTATCAATAATATGGTCGGTGGTCTTTGATGCATCAAAAAAAGTGGCAGTAGTTCCGCTAAATTTAAATGATGAAAGACCACCAATAAATCCACTCAACTCTGTAGAAAAGCCAATCATATAAGATGCCGATGAATTGAGATTCTTCGCAAAATCGGAAACTAAATTTCCCAGTATCTGAACTCTCCTTGTCTCATTTAAGAACCCCGAGTAAATTTTCATCAAGAGAGAATAGTATTCCTGCAATTTAGATTTACCCTCGCTGAAAACCCTAATAATCTCCCCTTTCCTCTTTAAAATAGCATCATACTTTGATTTTATTTCTGACTCAATCTCTTCAAACAAAATATCCACTCTCCTTTTCAGAGCTTCTAAATTTATCTCATCAGAAACTTTAACTTCTTCATAAATTCTTTTGTCTTTGGTTGTTTCTTCCTTACCTTTCTTGAAATCAACATCGTAGTGTTTGAAGAAGGAAAAAATTAGGAAAGAAAACAAAACAGAGAAAGCAGAAATGAAAATTAAGGCAAATAAGAACTCTGGTTGAAGAGAAGAAATAATAGCGTGAGAAGACTCTCTAAAAACTGAAAATCCGATCAAAAATAGCTCCAATGCCAACAATATAAAGACATTTTGTGGTAGGAAAATAAATAATACAACAAAAATAAAGTTCATGAAAATGAATTCAGGGAATTTGATAATATTATCAAAAATCAGAAAAAAGTAAATCCAAAAGATGGAAAATAAAAGAATAATAGATAACCGAATATAGTTCCTGCTTATAAAATTTTTCACTACCTCTACGAATTTTGATGTTTTTTCATTCAACAGCATCTTACCTTCTTTTTCTTTTCTTTTCTTTTCTTTTTTTATTCTCTATTTTTTCTTTTTTATTTTATTTTTTCTATTTCATGGCTTTAAGCTCGTCTAACAATTTATCAACATAAGATAAGAATTTTTCCGCTTCATCAGTGCCTTCCGAAATGGCACTAATTGCACTCAATCCCTCATCTAACTTAGATATAAATTCAGAGAAAAAATTTATATTCTGTAAAATATAATCTGAAAGCTTGTCAAGAACCTCTGATATTTTCCGCGATATTTCAGTATTAGAAGAAATTAGAGAACGAACACTGGAAATTTTGCTTTCTACCTCACTTTTGAAAGAAATTACATCTTTTTCAAGTTCATTTACAACAGAAATATCCAAACCAAGTTTTACATCCTTTATCTTCCCGATAGAGTGTTTTAATTTCTCATAGCTTTCCTTTAACCCTTTATATACTTCTTCCATTCTAACAAGAATGAGTTCCTCAACCGCAGAAGCCAGCGGTTCAAACGCTCTCGCCTTATCTATTACCTTATATGTTAAAACCTGAGAATTGAAAGCAAGAACTTTTATATTCTCAAGAGAAGAAAGAATATCTCTCAGGAAACTGTCTAATGTTTTCTCAAACTCACCAACAATCTCTACAAAAATATCATATGATTTAAAAATCTTCCCTCCTTCCCGATCATCAGAAGATAGTAGAATTTTTAGCTTCCCAATCTCATTCTCTACACCACCAAGAGGAGAAAATATTTCATGGAAAGAATATTCCAACGACCTGAAAAGCAAAGTAAGATATCTTTCAAAATTTTCCAATTTGAGCTTAAAATTTAAGACCGACCTATGAGAAGATTTGAGCTTTTCAAGAACATCAGATGCAATCTTTTTCAATTCACTAATTTCAACCTGAAAATGAGAAAGGTCTCTCTTCAAAAATAAAACTTCTTTCATTCTTTCCACCACAGATATTATTTTATCTTTCAAACCTAAATCAGGAACAAGCTTTAATATCTCATTTTCAAAATATTGTAGAAATTCCTCCAAAGATATTATCTCAGATTTATCTTCTGATATCTTTTTTTCAAATGAGTTCAATTCTTCTTCAAGAAGGGAAAGAAAATATATTTTATCTTCACTCCCGATGATTTGATGAGCTTGCGGAACCTGAAAGGTTAAATCAGATTCGGATTCTTCGGAATTTTCGGACTCCTTGGAGTTTTCGGGTTTATCTTCTGACCTTATTAATTTTTTATTTTTAATTTTTCTTAATCCAGAAATTATGGGTAAAGAGATCAGCGGAAAAATTAAAGTTGCAAGCAATAGAACATATTCTTTTTTATATGGCAAAGCCCTAACAAATAATGTTATTTCTTCTCCATCAGAAAACATAGTTTTTATGTATTCACCATTGCGAAAGATAATTTTATCAAGCTCAACACCCTCTTTCCTTCCCTTTGCAAAATTTATATTTTCATAATGCAAAAATTTCCGAACATCAACAGATTTTGACGAATTAGTAACTATGAAACCAGAAAAATTGAAGATGAGAAAACTAAATACGAAAAACATTCCAAAAGCAAGAAAATATTTGTAAAAAATAGAAAGAAGACAAATCAAGTCAACGAGGACAAAAAACAAAACCAAATATATCTTTTCCGCAAGAGCGAAGAATAAAAAAGAAATGAGAGAAGTAGTCAAAATCAAAAAAGAAAAATCTCTCTGACTCATTACCTTCCTTACGATGAGAACCCCTAATTCAATAACAAAAAAGATGAGCAAAAGAACAACATAGAATAAATTAATATGAAGAAAGGCACCAATCACAGAAAGTATAGATAATTTCATAAGAGTTCTTGAAGCTATGAGAAAGAACATAGACTTTCTGCTCATACTAAATAAATAGTTTAAAAAAACTGCAAAATTTTTCTAATGTTTCCAGCTCGTATGGTAATTTTTACTGATTTCAATTCTTGTGTTTTCTATCATTTCTTACATAGTAAAAGAATGTTAAAAATACCAAGATGCCGGCAAAAATAAGTGATAAAAAAAGTATCCCCGGACCATACATGATGCTTTTGATGTAATTATAATTAGTTTCCCCTCCCGAAGAGACAGAACAATATGGACAGACAAAAAATCTTTGAAAACAAAACAAACCAGATAACAAAAAATACAACGATAACAAAATTTTTTCAAAGATAAACATATTCTTCAATCTCCTGTTCTGTAACTCTATACCTTTTTATCTCCTCTTCTATTTCCAAATCCTCCTTTTCTGGAAACTTTTTCTGAGCCTCAATTTGTTTTTTAGTAAGGAACATTTGATATGCAAGCTCAATTGCAGACTTCAACGGCTCCGGATTTGCCTTCCCTTGACCAGCAATATTATAAGCTGTCCCATGTCCCGGTGAGGTTCTTATTATAGGTATCCCTATCGTCACATTAACTGCATTATCAAAATCAATAAGCTTGACCGGAATGAGTCCCTGATCATGATACATGGCTATTATAGCATCAAATTCTTTATTGTAAGCACGCCAAAAGGCAGAATCAGGTGATAAAGGTCCTTCGGCATCTATCCCCTTACTTCTCATGGAAACTATTCCCGGATATATAAGATCTTTTTCTTCATCACCGAATATTCCACCTTCGCCAGCATGCGGATTCAGACCGCAAACTCCTATTTTTGGATTTTTCAACCCAAAATATTGTCTCAGAGTCTTCCATGTCAGCAATCCAACCTTATATATTCTCTGGGGAGTTATCCTCATAGATACATCTTTGAGTGGCACATGAATGGTCACTAATGAGACCTTAAAATGCTTTGATATGAACATCATCGTGAATTCTTTTGTACCTGTGAAATCAGCTATCATATCTGTATGACCACCATATCTGAAACCAGCTTCATTTATCGCCTCTTTGTTTATAGGAGCAGTAACTATTGCGTCAATATATCCAGCCATAGCGGCATCCACAGCCTCTTTGATATAATTGACCATAGCTCTCCCGCAGTTTCTGTCCGGTCTGCCGTATCTTAGCTTGGTCATTTTAAGGTTTGATATACTCTTGACCAAAATTTCCCTCCTCCCTATTTCTGCACTTCTTACACCATCAATTAATGCTATCTCCCTGAACCTCACATCAGTTATTCCTATATCTTGAGCAACCCTTACCAAAACACCTTTATCTCCGAAAACGACGGGAAAAATCTTCTCCCTTATTGATCTATCTAAAAGAGCCTTAATTATGACCTCAGGACCTATACCAGTAGGGTCGCCCATAGTTATTCCAATTACGACTTTACCCTTTGCACTATCAGATGGTTCAGAAACTTTGATGCGAGGTAGCCTTCCTCTCCTCCCCCTCCTTCCTCTCCTCTTCTCCTCAACTTCTACTTTTTTATAAATATTTTCTGCTTTTGGACGTCTACCCACGTCCCGAACACCTCCTTATATTTTTCTTTTATGTAATAATCTCTGAAATTTGGGTCATCTTTTATTTCAGAAAATTCTGGATTTTTTATCTCTTTTACAAAAAAAACTACCTTTTTCCCGTTTCCTTCAAAAATTTCGCAAAAACCTGTTGTCTGCTTTGAAAATATAGCTTCATCATAAATTTTACTTAACTCACCTCTCCTTACCCATCCTAACCTTTTAAATCTTGAAATATCATAATTATAATCATTCTCACTGGTTTCAAGGAAAAAAACAAATCTTTTCTCAAAATCTCTCTCTATTTTATCTTTGTTTTTGATGAAAAATTTTTGTAATTCTTTATTTGTTATGAAGTTTGAACCGACAAGTTGGAAGAAAATCTCATCTGAAATTCTTTTAGCTCTTATGAAATCTCTATATTCTTGTAAAGTCATGCCATTTCTTTGAAGTTCTTTTTCAACAGATGATATATCTTTCATATGTATTTTTTCTATTATGCTATCTATTTGCTCCTGTGGTATTTTTATGTTTTGTCTTGATGCATATTCAAGGACAACGAATAAATCTATTATTGTCTCGAGAGCAGAGGCAAAATCTTTTTCTCCGAAAGTTCTCATAAATGATAAAACAAGACTACGAGTTATAGGTCTTCTCTCAACATAAGCCAAAATCTCATCATAATAAGATTCTCCCACCTGATAAGACGAAATACTTATAAAAGTCAAAAAAATCCCAACAAAAACCATAGCTTACACGTCGTATCTTTTCTTTCTTTTTTATATTTTCTTATTTATATTTTTGCATAAACATTTCCTCGAATTTTTCACGAGAAAGTTTTACCCCGAAGTTCTTCTCAATTGAGTCAAAATTTACAAATACATCTTTTGACATAATAAGGTCTTTTGTTAAATCGCTTATCCTATCCTTTATCTTCTTTTCTCTGACTGCTCTGAAAACTTGATCTATAACTTTTTCAAACTCCCAATATCCCTCATCAACTTTATCTACTACTGCAAAAATAACATATTTTTCACCAAACTTCATTGGACGAGATATCTCCCCTGGTTTCATTTTCAGAATAATATCAGCATGTTCCGGAAATCTCTTACGTATAAGATCTGCATCTAAATATCCGTAATCAAAGTCTGCTGGAAGATGTCTTGTTTGAGCAATATTTATAAAGTCTTTCACATCTTTTATCTTGCTCCTTATCTCGTCTATTTCCTTTTTATCCGAAGACTCTATTTTCATAAGACGTATGACATCGGGGTGCCAGAACATCTGCTTATTATTATTGTAAAAATCTTGAACATCTTGGAAATCAACCTTAATATAAGGAGCAACTTCTTCGCTGAAAATATATGACCTTACCAATTCAGCGGAGTTATAAATCCATCTTATCTTTATTTCTGGTCTATCAAAGTATCCCTTCGATTTTGCATACTCATATGTAGCAACAGCTTCAATAAACTCTACAACAGCTTGGGTCATCTTCTCAGGACTCCTTATAAGCTCAACTCTCCTCAGATCGGGCAAAGAAGATATAAATGCCCTGAACTCTTCCACAGTAACCTCTGTATTTCCTATTCTCACGAGAGTTTCTCCACGCGGTTTTTCTTCTATCTCCGTTTTTTTTACCTTATTGCACGAAACAAAGCTAAAACAATAACCTAAAAAACAAAAAGACACAAAGATAAAAAAACTCCTTAATCCCATATTGACACCTCCCTTTTTAACTTATCTAATGATATTATTTCAACTCGCTCAGTTTTATATTTCCCAAAATATTCCCTTTTTCTTTTGGTCTCCATCAATCTTACCAAAACATACAAAGGAGGAAACAAGACAAAAAGTAACCTTTTGAGAATATAAAATAAAGTTGCAGTACCTAATATAAAAAGAGAGAGAAGATTCTTAAATAAATTCACGGAAGATCTACCCCTCCTTTTGAGAATGGATTACACATAATGAGCCTTTTTGCTATCTTCACCAAAGATATTGGGAATTTATATTTTTTCACACATTCAAGAGCATATTCTGAACAAGAAGGATAAAATCTACAAGATGGAGGATGTGGTATGAACTCCCAGAACCTCACAAAAAAAATTATAAAATACTTCAAAAGGATGCTCAAAAAGTCAAAAATCCTTACGCTAATTTTTACCTTCATCGCACAAGTAATTACATATCAAATTAATAACCAAATTAATAATAATAATAATAATAATTATTTTGTAATTGGAACGGGAGATTTCGCTTTTTCAGATAGTCTTGGGATAAAAAAAATAGAACCTGTCTTAATTTTCGGAGATAAAGTGATTTCAAATCTTGATGCCTTTTCTGAATGTATAATATATTTAGCTTTGGGATACGAATCAGATTGCATTATGAGTGAAAAGAAAACAATCACATATTCAATAGCATTAGCTGTGAGAAAAAAATTTGAGGAAACAATAGGAATAAGCGATGAGATAGCAAGGAAAATAATAAGTGGTCAATGGGAAAACCTTGTGAGAGAAGATGAAATTAAGAAAGCAGAAATCCTTATAAGATTTGGTTTCTCTTTGAATGAAATACAAGACCAGATGAGAAGGATAAAGATGTTAGAAGAGAAACTCAAAAAGAGTTTCTTTACAGATATAGTATCTCTAAAAGAGGTAATAAAAAAAGAATATACCGAAACAATTTTAGACTCAAAAGCAAAAAAGAAAAAAAATGACTATGAACTGAAAGACATGAAAGAGAAAACCGCAAATGAATTAATAAAAACACTCATAACAGAAAATATTAAAATTATCCAGAAAGAGTAAAGACTTTTTGTTTTTACTTGATCATTATTGCTATTTACTTCTACCAACTCTGAATACCGAAAGGTCTGTGAGGAGCTGAGTGAGAAGCCAAGATGGATAAAGCTTATCTTTTAAAGCTAACCAAACCTTCTCCCTAAAAATATCTTCTGCTTTCTTCGCCTCCTCCTGTGAGAAATCCGTCATCTCAACTCCTTTCTTTTTAAGTATATCAATGGCTTTATTATCGCTTTCTCTATTCATTTTGGTGAGAATATCAAGATACTTTCGTAAAACTTCCTCAACTATATTCTGGTAATCAGGAGGTATTTTATCCATAGAGTTTTTTGATACTATAAGACTTGTAAAAGAAAAATTAAGAGGTTGCGATAAAATATATTTTACTCCACTATCCCACCCAAACACATTCAGAGCATAAGGGGTATTATATAATATTTGAATTTGTTCAAGTTGAGCTTTCACATCTTGAATAGGTATAGGGAATACTTTCACTTGGAAATCACTTTGCAAAAATTTACCTATAAATTCTGCAAGATAATCTCCTTTCCATACCCACACAGTTTTACCTTTTATATCATCTAATTTTTTGAGAGGTTGTTTTGAGAATATATAGACAAAACCCAAATCCGATATCCAAATGAACTTCATATTATAGTCGTTTGCAATATTTTGAAAAAGCTTCATAGATCTTTGTTTTATAAAATCAACTTCTTTTACATTTTTCAGGAAAAAAGGAAGCTCTAAAACCCTTATAGGTGGGACAAGATAAGAAAGTCCGTTGCCCGTAAGACCTGCACAATCTAATTTTCCCTCCTTTAACTTTTTTGCTATATCTGGTTCATCTCCTGCAATTGAAGAGAAATACCATTCCATTTTCACTGAACCACCTGTTTTTTCTTGCAATTCAGCGGAAGCCTTTTTCACAAGTTCAGCCCAAGGGGAATTTTCAGGAGCAATCGTTGCACACTTTAATACAATCTGCTGAGCAAATAAATTGGAAATATAAAAATATGCAAAAGAAAGAGAAAAGAAGAGAAAAAATAATGAAATCCTGCCTCTTATTCTCTTTTCCCATATTATGATTTTCATCTATAATTTACCTCCTTTCTTCTAAAATTTTCTCCCCTCGTTTTTGATAGGTATAAAAAATAGCAGAAATGAAATTAGCTTTTCTTTCCCCGCGAATTTTTACCCCGTCGGATTTACAATCTATCCCCCGTTAATATAAATTTTAACAATAAAAATAACAGAAGAAGTAAAAGTTTGAAATTGAAGATAAAAAGGGAAAATTCTTGGTGATAACCCTAATTTAAATGATAATTTCTTTCTTATAAAAAAATTTTGCAATTAATACAAAAAATAAAAAATTTGGATATAAATTTATTTCTGGAAAAAATTAAACTGATAGAAAAGGAGGTGAAATGGTATAGAGGAGAAAAAGAAGAAAAAAATAATAAAGTTAGGAGGATTTATGTTAGGAATAATACTTTTTGCTTCTCTAATATGGTTGATTCCTTCAAAACTTTATCCACAAGAAGATGAAGATAGAGATTTACTTGAAAGAGCAAAAACTTTTTTTACCCCCATCACAGAAAAAGTAATAGATAATCCTCAAAACCCCGTGAGACCGGAGAAAGTAACACTTGGAAAAATGCTTTACTTTGAACCAAGACTATCAAAAAGCGGATTTATCTCATGCAACTCATGCCACAACCTTGCTTCATATGGAGTAGATAATTTACCAACATCTATTGGACACAAGTGGCAAATTGGTCCAAGAAACGCTCCAACAGTGTTTAACTCCGCACTACACATAGCTCAATTTTGGGATGGTAGAGCAAAAGATTTAGAGGAACAAGCAAAAGCTCCAGTATTGAACACAAAAGAGATGGCA
>Ga0079995_1083397_pt1 | contig 11232 bp, 9 predicted proteins | sample FaiFalFF_MnMetaG_2_FD_69198 | JGI IMG/M metagenome (GOLD analysis project Ga0079995, IMG submission 69198) | Freshwater microbial communities from Yellowstone National Park, Wyoming, USA - Fairy Falls C (FF_Mn_C) (SPADES assembly) (version 4) | ecosystem: Environmental > Aquatic > Freshwater >... | reverse complement strand
CGTTATAGTTACGGCCGCCGTTTACCGGGGCTTCGGTTCCGAGCCTCGCCGGCACCCGAGGGCACCGGCTAACCCGTCCCCTTAACCTTCCGGCACCGGGCAGGCGTCAGGCCCTATACCGCCTCTTGCGAGTTGGCAGAGCCTTGTGTTTTTGATAAACAGTCGCCAGGGCCCTTTCACTGCGACCTCCTCGGGCTCGGGTCGCGCGGACCCTCACCCTACGCGAGGCACCCCTTCTCCCGAAGTTACGGGGTCAATTTGCCGAGTTCCTTAGCGGGGTTTCACCCGTGCGCCTGAGGATTCTCACCCCACCGACCTGTGTCGGATTCCGGTACGGTCACCCCGGGCACGGAGCAACGAGGCTTTTCCTGGCAGTGTGGGTTCGGCCGGTTCAGTTTGGCCCGAAGGCCGCCCCGCCTCGCGGGCCTGGCGGCCGGACTCGAAGTCCCAGCCCCCGGATTTGCCTGGGGGCACCGCTACACCCGCGACCGCCCCATTCCGTCGGGACGGACGGCCTACCCTCCTGCGTCCCCCCTTTGCCCATGCACCCGAGGTGGGGTGGGAATGTTGACCCACTGCCCTTCGGCTACGCCTTTCGGCCTCACCTTAGGACCGCCTAACCCTGGGCGGACTGACCTTCCCCAGGAAACCTTCGGTTTTCGGCGGGGTGGGTTTCCACCACCCTTATCGCTACTCATGCCGGCAGAGTCACTTCCCAGCCGTCCATGGCTATAACCGGGTCGAACCCGCGCTCACGCGGCCACTTCAACCGACTGGGAACGCTCCCCTACCGCGCGTCCCGACCGAAGTCGGGACGCACCCGCCGCTTCGGCACCAGGCTTGAGCCCCGTTATATTTTCGGCGCCGGGCCGCTCGACCAGTGAGCTATTACGCTTTCTTTAAAGGGTGGCTGCTTCTAAGCCTACCTCCTGGCTGTCTTCGCGACCCGACCTCCTTCTCCACTAAGCCTGGGTTTCGGGGCCTTAGCGGGCGGTCTGGGCTATTCCCCTCTCGACCACGGAGCTTATCCCCCGCGGTCTGACTCCCCCGGTCCAGTGTCCCGGCATTCGGAGTTTGGTTGGACATGAGAGGCCTTTCGGCCCCCTGGCCCATCCAGTGCTCTACCGCCGAGACCCACGCCGGGAGGCTCGCCTGAAAGCGATTTCGGGGAGAACGAGCTATCACCGAGCTTGATTAGCCTTTCACTCCTATCCCCACCTCATCCGAGGAGTTTTCCTCCTCCACCGGTTCGGGCCTCCATCCGGTGTTAGCCGGACTTCACCCTGGGCAGGGATAGATCGCTCGGCTTCGCGTCTACGGCCCGCAACTGAACGCCCTGTTCGGACTCGCTTTCGCTTCGGCTCCCCTCGGGGGTTCGCCTCGCTGCGGACCGTAACTAGCCGGCTCATTTTGCAAAAGGCACGCGGTCAGCGGGACCGAGTCCCGCCTTCCACTGCTTGTAGGTGTGCGGTTTCAGGTTCTCTTTCACTCCCCTCGCCGGGGTTCTTTTCACCTTTCCCTCACGGTACTGGTGCGCTATCGGTCGCGGGCGAGTATTTAGCCTTGGGAGGTGGTCCTCCCAGCTTCCCGCAGGATTCCCCGTGTCCCGCGGTACTCGGGCACCCAGTCCCGGGAGACGGTCGCCCTTTCGCCTACGGGGCTATCACCCTCTGTGGCGGGCCTTTCCAGACCACTTCGGCTAAGGCACCGTTTGGTAACTCCCTGGCGGAGGCAGGGCTCCGCCCGACTGGGCCCCCCGACCCCGCCCCGGCAACGCCCCTGCGCTTGGACACCGGGACGGTTTAGGCTGGGCCCCGTTCGCTCGCCGCTACTAAGGGCATCGCGGTTGCTTTCTCTTCCTCGGGGTACTGAGATGGTTCACTTCCCCCGGTTCGCCTCCCGGGCCTATGGATTCAGCCCGGGATGATGGCCCATTCCGGCCATCGGGTTTCCCCATTCGGGAATCCCGGGATCAACGCCTGCAGGCGGCTCCCCCGGGCTTATCGCAGCCTGCCACGCCCTTCATCGCCTGCCCGCGCCCAGGCATCCACCGCACACCCTTTCTTCCTTGACCTCAACGTTCCAAGGCGCACGGCTGTCCTGGACCCAGTTGTCAAAGAACGCCGGTGGAGGTAAGCGGATTCGAACCGCCGACCTTCGGCTTGCAAAGCCGACGCTCTCCCCGCTGAGCTATACCCCCACTTGGGTGGGCCTAAGTGGATTTGAACCACTGACCTCCCGCTTATCAGGCGGACGCTCTGACCGGGCTGAGCTATAGGCCCCCACGGGTTCGCTGAAAATTGGGCCCTGAGGTCCTCGCCGGGATTCCGTAAAGGAGGTGATCCAGCCACAGGTTCCCCTACGGCTACCTTGTTACGACTTCGCCCCAATCACCGGCCCTACCCTCGGCCCCTGCGTCCCCGGGCGGGGTTCGCGGTCGGGGACTTCAAGTAGAACCGGCTTTCGTGGCGTGACGGGCGGTGTGTACAAGGCCCGGAGACGTATTCACCGCGGCCCCTTCTGATCCGCGGTTACTAGCGATTCCGGCTTCATGCAGGCGAGTTGCAGCCTGCAATCCGAACTGAGGCGGGCTTTCTGGGATTGGCTCCCCCTCGCGGGTTCGCGACCCTCTGTACCCGCCATTGTAGCACGTGTGTAGCCCTGGGCATCAAGGCCATGCTGACTTGACGTCGTCCCCACCTTCCTCCGGGTTACCCCGGCAGTCCCCTTAGAGTGCCCAACTGAATGGTGGCAACTAAGGGCGAGGGTTGCGCTCGTTGCGGGACTTAACCCGACACCTCACGGCACGAGCTGACGACAGCCATGCAGCACCTCGGCCGGCCGTCCGGGCTCATCACCCGGAAGGGCCCATCTCTGGACCGGTCGTCCGGCCGTTCGAACCCAGGTAAGGTTCTTCGCGTTGCATCGAATTGAACCACGTGCTCCACCGCTTGTGCGGGCCCCCGTCAATTCCTTTGAGTTTCACCCTTGCGGGCGTACTCCCCAGGCGGGGCACTTCACGCGTTAGCTTCGACCCAGAAGCCCAACGCCCCCAGGTCTAGTGCCCATCGTTTACAGCCAGGACTACCCGGGTCTCTAATCCGGTTCGCTCCCCTGGCTTTCGTGCCTCAGCGTCGGGCTCGGTCTAGCCAGCCGCCTTCGCCTCCGGTGTTCCTCCCGATATCTGCGCATTTCACCGCTACACCGGGAATTCCGCTGGCCTCTCCCGGCCCCAAGGACCGCAGTTTCGGACGCCCTTCCCCGGGTGAGCCGGGGGCTTTAACGCCCGACTTACGGTCCCGCCTACGCACCCTTTACGCCCAGTGAATCCGAGTAACGCTCGCCCCCTCCGTATTACCGCGGCTGCTGGCACGGAGTTAGCCGGGGCTGATTCCACCGGTACCGTCAGACCCGGAGATTCTTCACCCCCGAGCCGTTCGTCCCGGTGAAAAGGGGTTTACGACCCTTTCGGGCCTTCGTCCCCCACGCGGCGTCGCTCGGTCAGGCTTGCGCCCATTGCCAAAGATTCCCTGCTGCTGCCTCCCGTAGGAGTCTGGGCCGTGTCTCAGTCCCAGTGTGGCCGACCACCCTCTCAGGCCGGCTACCCGTCGTCGCCTTGGTAGGCCGTTACCCCACCAACGAGCTGATGGGCCGCGCGCCCCTCCGCCGGCGGTAGCATGGCCAAAGCCAGAGGCCACCTTTCCTCCCGGCGCCATGCGGCCCCGGGAGCTTACGGGGTATTAGCCCCCCTTTCGAGGGGTTATCCCCCTCCGGCGGGTAGGTTACGCACGTGTTACTCACCCGTTCGCCACGCTACTCGGCCCCGAAGGACCTTTCGCGTACGACTTGCATGCATTAGGCACGCCGCCAGCGTTCACTCTGAGCCAGGATCAAACCCTCCGAACAGAATTCGGAGCGACCTCACGGCTCAGGCCGCGAGGGCGAAACTCTCAGGCGAGAGACCTCAGTGACCCAATTTTCAAAGAACGTGCGGGAAGGCAAGCTTAAATATAACCACCCCTCGGCCCGATGTCAAGCGGGGCATCGGGCCGACCGCCGACCCCCCAACAGGCGTCGGCACCCTAATATATAGGCCCCTTCCCCCGCCCCTGTCAAGTCCCCGACCGACCCGCCGGGCCGTCCATTCCTGCTCCCCGGCCGTCGGCCCCTCCAGGACCCGCACCCGACCCCCGATCGTGTCCCCGACGACTTGACCCTCCCACTCGACGGGAACCGCCGCCTCCCCAACGTTCAACCGGGTCCGAAACCGCAGTCGGTCGCCGGTCACCCGGCCCTCGGAAACCTCCGCCGGCGGGCTACCCGCCAGTCGAATGCTTCCCTGAAGTTTCTGGAACTGCTGGCGGAACGCCGCCGTGAAGGCCCGCTCGCCCGACGCCGTCTTCATCGACCCCCGCCAGGTCCCCTCGACCGAGGCCGGGACGACCCAGTAGTACAGCGTGTGCGGATAGGTCGGCCCCGGGAGTTTCACGACGTCGTCGGGCTCCCATTCCCCCATGTCGTAATCGTGGGACACGATGCGAGTCCCGGGCCGGAGTTCCCGAAGGAGCTTCGGACGGAGCCGCAGGTTCACATCCGGCAGGAGATACAGCGTCACGACCGTCGCCTCCCGGATGTCGACCTCGAAGAGGTCGCCCTCGATGAAGCGGACCCGGTCCGTCACGCCGGCCTTCTCGGCATTGGCCCGGCTCTCCTGAATACGACGCGGGTCGATGTCGACGCCGACGCCCCGGGCCCCATACTTCTGAGCCGCCGTGATGACGATCCGGCCGTCCCCGCATCCCAGGTCGTATACGACGTCCTCCGGGCCGACCTTGGCCATCTTCAGCATCTCTTCGACGACCTCGTAAGGGGTCGGCACATAGGGGACGTCCGGGGCACGCTGTCCGACGGTCTCCCAGGGGCAGAGCCCGACGAGGGCGAAGAACCAAGTCAGGACTGCCCATCGAACCCAAGACCTCGACTTCTTCATGGCTGGCCTCCTCCGAGGGATTTTTCCGGACTGCCCGATTCAGGGCAGGGGCCGGACGGCCGCCGGCGGGCCAGGACCAAAACGGGAATTCCCGTCAGGAGGACGAGGACGCCGGCCAGGGCCCCGGCCCCCGCATAGGCCAGGCTGGCATGGAGCATGTAGAGGCAGACGGTGCAAAAGACGAGGGGCGTGACCGGGTACAGCGGGACCCGAAACGGCCGAGGGACGTCCGGCTCCCGATGCCGTAGGACGAACAGGGCCAAGCCCGTCAGGAGGAAGAAAAACCAGAAAACGGGCGCCGTATAGGCGACCATCGTCTCGAATCCCCGGCGGGTCCAGGCCCCGAATACGACGAGAGCGAGAGCGATGGCACCCTGCACCCACAGGGCCGCCGTCGGAGTCTCAAGCCGGGCGTGCCAGCGGCCCAAGAAGGCCAGGGCCGAAAAGTCCCGCCCGAGGGCATAATTCGTCCGGGCACCAGTCCAGACGGTCCCGTTGACGCCCCCCAGGGCGGCGACGGCGATGAGGAGGCTGACGAAGGTGGCACCGGGCGGACCCAAGACCCGCCGAAGCAGGTCGGCGGCCACGACGTCCGAGGCTCGGACACCCGCCAAGCCCAAACCCCACAGGTAGGCCATGTTCGTGAGGACATACAGGGCCGTGATCAGACCGACGCCGACGACGAGGGCTCGGACCATGTTTCGACGGACGTCCCGGAGCTCGGCCGACAGGTAAGCGGCCTCATTCCATCCGCCGTAGGTGTAAAGGACAAAGACGAGGGCCAGGCCAAGGGCACCGTCGGGGGGGCGGACGTCCGGGGCTCCCGAGGGGCTCTGACCGAGGAGGGCGGTCCCGGCCAGGACGACCGCCAGGAGCCCGCCGATTTTGGCCACCGTCAAGACGTTTTGGGTCCAGGCACCGGGCCGAACCCCCAAGACGTTTACGAGGGTCAGGCCCAGGACGGCCGAGGCGGCGTATAGGGCCGCGGGATGGCTTCCCAGGGGAAGGAGGGAAGCCATGTAGTCGCCGAAGACATACGCCAGCGAGGCGATGGAGCCGGTCTGGATGACCGTCATCCGGGCCCATCCGAAGAGAAAGGCGATGTCGGGTCCAAAGGCCCGTCGCAGGTAGTGGTAGTCCCCGCCGGCATGGGGATACGCCGTCGCCAACTCCGCATAGCAGAGGGCCCCGACCAGGGAGACGAGCCCGCCGAGGAACCACAGGAGGAGGAAGACGCCGGGGTCGGACACGTGGGCGGCGACGGCCGAAGGGGCCCGAAAGATACCTGCCCCGATGACGATGCCCACGATCAGGGCGACGGCGTCTACGACCGAAAGGGTCGGCCGGGGGGCGGCGGCCGCCTCAGGACCACGGGCTGGGACGGACATCGGACGCCTCGCTCATCGGTGGAAGGCCATCAGGCCCGTCCGGGCGACCAACTCCCGGTAGCGCTCGCGAAACCGCTTCCAGAGGCTTTTCATGTTCTTGTAAGACTGGAGCCAGTCCAAGAGGAGGAGGTCGGTGACCGTACTCTCGATCCAGTCCACGTCTTTCTTATAGCCCAGGACCATCGAAACGCCCGTAGCGTTCATGAAGTTCCGAATGCGATAGCGCTCGACGTCGATGGTCGAGCAACTCCCGAAATGGACGACCCAATCGACGAAGCCCCGACCCATGAAGGCCGCCAGGGTCTCCAGGTCGACCGACGACTCGTCCAGGAGAAGGACGCCGGGCTTCCCGTGGAAGGCAAGGTACAGGATGCCGTATCCCCGGAGGCCCTTGAGTTTTTCCAGATTGTGCTTCATTTCTTCACGGGTATTGCACGTTAAATACGTAAATTTCACGTTATTCATCATGGAAGCCAGCTTCAGAATCGGACGCACGCTCAGCCGATTCTCGATGTCCGCGTCCCAGAGCGACTCCAGGCAGGCAATATTTTTCTGGTAAGTCGGTAGCCGTGCCATGGGGGACTCCTCGGACAGTCCCGGCGGGTATATTATAGTCCCCGGGTCCAGGGAAAGGGTCCGACGGCGCATTCGGGACAGGGCGGGGCCGACGGGCCTCGCCGTCCGTTGTCAGACCGGGCACGGGTGGGTCCGTGAAGGGGATAGGTGGACGGATCCTCGGCGTCGGAGTCCTCAGCCTGTGGGTTGCCGGGGCCACCGAGTTGGGTCGTATCATCGGGCACCCTTGGGGGCTTCCGGTCCTCCAGACCCTGCCCGTTTACGGCTGGATGGTCTGGCTCCTCCGGCGGGGGGCCTGGCGGGCGGCCATCGGTTGGATGTGGCTATGGGCCGTCGCCCTCGGGATCGTCGGGACCCTGTGGGTCTATCGGCAAGGACCGGCCGCGGCGTCCCTCGTTTTGCACGGGGAGGCCTATCGCCGACAGATGTTCGACTGGCTCCGGACGGGTCGGGGGGAGGAGTCCGATCCCCGCCGGTTTTTACCCCGGCACGCCGTCGAACTCGGGGCTTTCACGGTCGCCTCGCTGGCCACGGCGAGTCTGGTCTCCATGCACGGGGGGACGGTCCTCATGAACTTCATGAGTTACTACGTCGGTTCCCTGATGCGCCATAGCGACGCTCCCCTCTGCACGTTTCTGATGGCCTGGCCGGTCTACGCCGTCCTGCGGGTCCTGGCCTACGTCGTCCTGGGGGTTCTGCTGGCCGAGCCCCTGCTGTACCGTCTGGATCCCCGTTTGCGATCGTCTTATCGCTTCCGAGACCGCCGGCCTTGGCTGGGCCTTGCCCTGGCGGGGCTCGTCGCCGACGTCCTCCTCAAGACGTGGCTGGCCCCTCACTATCGCCACTGGATTTTGGCCCACGTCCGGCTCCCGTGACTCCCCGACGCCGACCGGCTTCCATCAGGACGTAACCCCGAGGGGTCGCGATCAGCCGAAATTCCCCAGCCCGGACCTCGACCGGGACCGAGGCGAGAACCCGAGCCCGGCACAGGCCGGTCCGTCGGAGAAGGCGAAACGCGCCGTCCAGGAACGGCTCACTCATCCGCTCGACGTCCCGGGAAAGGAGGAAGGCGTCGGGCCGTCGCTGAAAGCCTATCCAGAGCGGCCGATGAAGGGAGGGAAGTAAAAGCCATCGGACGACCCGAGGGCAATCCACGAAGGCCCCGACGACAAACCACCGTCGCCCCTGGCCGGATTGCTGAATGGGGGCTAAGCTCGGGACCTCCGGCTCAAACCGGACGACCCATGTCCCACCGCCACCGGGCCGAACCCGGACGGTTCCGGCCGTCTGGGCGTTCCGGCCGTCGAGGCGCTGATAGCGCGTCACCCACGGCCACGTCAGGGCACCGGCCGCTCCGGCCCCAAGCAGGAGCCCCAAGGCCCAACGACCGGCCTTCCGGACTCGGACCGGGACCGTCCGGCCCGGCCAGTCGGGGTAACGCCGACGTCGACGCCATCCCCGCACGGCCCCTACGACGGCATAGACGCTCAAGCCGACTCCGAACGCCGCCGCCGTCCCGGCGATCAGGGCCAGCCGGATGCCCGTCCATTGGGCCAGCCAGAATCGGAGCGTTTCATCGGACATCCACCGAACCACCGATCCAAAAACATGGGGAGGAGAGTGGGGTAATGGGGCAATACGGCAGTAGGGCAGTAGGGCAATACGGCAGTAGGGCCATGAGGTACCGGGTTCCGGGTGTCAGATACCGGATACCGGGCACCGAGAACCGGAAAACGCGCACATCGGGCATGCACGATGCAGACCCCGTGTACAGGTTTGCCGGTACTTAGCCCCCGCCCTCGGTCCTCGGTGCTCGGTATCCGGCCCTCGGCGGCGATTAGGTCCCGGGTCCCAGCTGCCAGGTACCCGATACCTGGTACCAGGCGGAATGTCCGTCTCATGCTTCGAAAAACCCGCACACGGGGTATGCGTCCTGTATCCTGCATCCATTTCTTAACAAAACATAAGATTTGAAATGCGGATATGGGATGCAGGTTTGAGCTCTGCCCTCCGCCGGGGCCCTATCCTGCATCCTGTATCCTGTCGTGAAGAATTTCCCGTCGGGCGTCACCCGGCCGGCTCGGAGAAACCGCTTCGGGCCCGCCAGTAGGCCCGACAGGCCCGAATGAAGTAGCGGCGGAGCCGGGCATCCGGGATCGAGCGGGCCATCGTCTCGATCAGGGATTCCAGCTCGGGAGCCAGGCGGGCCGCCTGAAGCGGGGGAGACACCCGCTCGGGGCGCTCCCGACGGGCCGGCCGGACCTCCAGGTGAATGTCGACGACGTCGCACCAGGGGCACCGGGCCCGGATGTTCTGCAGGAGCATGTCGACATGCGCACGGAGTTCGGCCAGCCACACGGGATGGACGACCTGAACGGTCAGGATTCGGTCCTGCAGACGGACGGGGGCCGACACTCGAGCCAGCGTCTCTCCGACGACGTCCGGCCACATCCGCACGAGGCCGACCCACTGCCAGGCTGGATGGCCGGCGGCGTTCCGGGCCAGCCAGGCCGTCAGGACGTCGGAGACCGTCTGCAGGGCCATCGCTACCGTCCCTGAAACCGGGGTTCCCGCTTCTCCAAGAAGGCCCGCGTGCCCTCCCGCATGTCTTCCGTGGCCGTCGTCAGAGCAAAGAGGCTTGCCTCATGGAGGAGACCCATCTCCAGGGGCATCTCGAGTCCTTCCTGGACGGCCCGGAGGGCCAGCCGGACGGCGACGGGGCCGTTTGCCAAGATCTGGCGAGCCAGGGCCTTCGCCTCGTCGAGGAGGCGCTCCCGAGGGACGATGCGGTTGACGAGACCGATCCGGTAAGCCTCCTCGGCCGTATAGTGGGCCCCCGTCAGGATCCATTCGAGGGCCCGCCCCTTCCCGATGATGCGAGGCAAGCGTTGGGTCCCGCCGTAGCCCGGGATGATGCCGAGCCGGACCTCCGGCTGGCCGAAGCGGGCTTCCGGGCAGGCCAGCCGGATGTGACAGGCCAGGGCCAGCTCACAGCCGCCCCCGAGGGCGTAGCCGTTGACGGCGGCGATGACCGGCACGGGGAGTGCCTCCAGGGCATTGAGGACGGCCTGCCCCTGGCGGGTGTACTCGTAACCCTCGACGGGCGTCAGACGGGACAGTTCCTCGATGTCGGCCCCCGAGACAAAGGCTTTGTCGCCGGACCCCGTGATGATGAGGGCCCGGATCGAGGCCCCAACGCCTTCCCGACGGGCAATGGCCTCGACGACCTGGCCCATCTCCCGGACCGTCTGATGACTCAGGGCATTCCGCCGTTCAGGCCGGTTCACCGTCAGGACGGCCACACCGTCGGGTTCGACTTCCAGACGGATGTGCTGAAACTCCATCGGTCGCCCTCCTCCCCGCGGATCGTCTCATCCGGCCTTACCACCCTCTTCCTTCTTCGTATAGTCGTAGAAGCCCCGGCCCGTCTTGCGGCCATGGAAGCCGGCCAGGACCATACGTTTGAGGAGGGGCGGCGGCGCGTAGCGGGGGTCCTTAAACTCATCGTACATCGCCTGGGCGATGTAGTACGTCGTATCGAGACCGACGAAGTCCAGGAGCGTAAAGGGTCCCATCGGATGGCCACAGCCGAGGACCATGGCCTGGTCGATCTCCTCCGGCGTCGCCAGGCCCTCCTCGAGGCACCGGACGGCGTCCAGGAGGTAGGGGACCAGCAGACGATTGACGATAAAGCCCGGCCGGTCCGGCGCCCGGATGGGTGTCTTGCCCAAGGTCTGGACGAACCCGAGGACCGTCTCGACCGTTTCCGGAGCCGTCAAGTCGGTCCGGATGATCTCGACAAGCTTCATGACCGGGACGGGATTGAAGAAGTGGAGGCCCAAAAACCGAGCCGGCCGCTTCGTGACGACGGCCATCTCGGTGATGCACAGCGACGACGTATTGCTGGCCAAAATGGCCTCTGGCTTGCAGATCTTGTCCAGCTCCCGGAAGAGTTGCTTCTTCATGTCCATGTTTTCGGTAATGGCCTCGATGACGAGGTCGCAGTCGGCCAGGGGCGAGAGTTCGGTCGTAAACTGAATGCGGGCGACCAAGGCCTGGCCCTCCTCTTCTGTCATCTGGCCCTTCCGGACAGACCAGCGTTGGATGGAATTCCGCACGTTCTCTCGGCCCTTCTCCAGGAGCTCCGGTGAGACCTCTCGGACGACGACGGAATAGCCCGCCTGGGCCGTCACGTGGGCGATGCCCGACCCCATCAGACCGCATCCGACGACGCCGACTTTTCGGATGGAACCGGCCATGACCTGCCTCTCCCTGTAA
>Ga0079995_1069517_pt1 | contig 11259 bp, 9 predicted proteins | sample FaiFalFF_MnMetaG_2_FD_69198 | JGI IMG/M metagenome (GOLD analysis project Ga0079995, IMG submission 69198) | Freshwater microbial communities from Yellowstone National Park, Wyoming, USA - Fairy Falls C (FF_Mn_C) (SPADES assembly) (version 4) | ecosystem: Environmental > Aquatic > Freshwater >... | reverse complement strand
AGACAGAACCTTTCTGAGACATCCCTTAGACTCAATCCTGCAATGAATAGAATCACAGAACAGAGTTTCTCTAAAGGAGAGTACCTGTGATGTCTGAAGAGCCTGGAGAATGAGTCCAGTAGGACGTCGATGACGTGCATCATGGCCAGAGTTCGATCCCAGAAGGCTTAAGTAAAACTTGACAGTACCGAAAAATACAATGCAAAAACTTTTATTGACGTAGGTGCATTTGTTGGATGGTATACTGTCTATGCATGCAAAATCTTAAAAGACAAAATAGAAGCGGTTATAGTAGCACTAGAACCAGATCCCAAAAATTTTGCTGCATTGAAGAGGAATACTGAAATATTCCCCTGTGTAAAAGCGATGAACATGGCACTTTATACTAAAGATGATGAAGAAGTCGAATTCCAGCTGGGGAGGAGGGATTCTAGTGGATTATCTGTGTGGGGAACTATACGTTCTGTATATTTAAATCCTTCTTATCATTTTAGAAATGAGCTCTTAGAGGATACAATAGTTGTTAAGACCATCCGTCTAGATACTTTGATTAAGAGGTTAGGACTCAACAAAGTTGATTTGGTAAAGATGGATATCCAGGGTGCCGAGTATTTGATTTTGACAGACCCTACACTGGACCTCTCAAAAGTTGAGAATTTAATTGTTGAAGTTCATTACAGATATGGCACAAGTGAAAGTAATGAGATAATACGATGTCTCATAACTAAAGGTTTTAAGGTAACTGCACTATATCCTAGCGAAAAAGAAAACTATTGGTACCTATTAGCATATCGAGGTGAAATACCATGGTAAACCCATGGTTTTCGATAGTTGTGCCTACTACATGCGACTTGACCGTAATTAAACCACCAACAGTTCTCCAACTTGAACGAGAATTAATCCACAGATTGGGAAAAGAAGGCAAGTTAATCATAGTGAGAGACTTATGGGGAAATGCTAATACAGCTAGGAATGTTGGAATAGCTGCATCTCGAGGTATTGCGATTTGTGTTATGGACGATGATATAAATCTCGATTGTGAGGGACTTTTAGAATTACTAAAGGTTGTAAGAGATGACAAAAATGTATTTTTTTATATCGTTGGACCCGCATTTCATTGTAATTAATCGTGAAGTACTCTTAAATGTAGGAGGATATGATGAAAGATTTAGGCCATGTATGGGTGATGATGTTGAATTGATGCTTAGGCTTGAAAGAATGGGTCTTAAAAAAATCTTTATTCAGCGGCAAGATCTTAAAGTTGAACACTTACAACATCCGAGAGACCGCTCACGCAGATATCAGCTCAACCAGAAGCACCTCACATGGGCCTACCTAGAACACAGGTACCTGCCATTACGGAAGCTGATATGGAGGAAAAACCCGTTGGAGGTTGCTCGGAGGGTTAAGTGGGTCCTTGAATGGCTCCTCTTCAGACGTTATCAAAGGAGAAGCATTCTTAGCAAGCGCTAAGACAATCGTGCAGTCATAATAAACAACTGCGTTCTGGGTAGCTTGATCTGGGAACTGAAGACCATATCTCGTCCCACTAATTCGTATCCGCTTCTCCAAATGTAGGGTTTGAACGTTAGCTTAAATCCGGCCTTCAGGAACTTTTCACACAACTGTCTGAGCGTTTCCGGTCCATGGCATTCTATCACCCACTTCGGAACCTTTCTGATGAGGTCGTCGGGCAGACTCAATAATTGTTTTTCACAACCCTCGCAATCGACCTTAGCAACCTCGAACCCGTCCTTAAGCACGTCAATCCATCCGACGCTGTTATGTGATGTGTTGCATCCCACGAAAGACTCGTAAACCACCCCTTTAACTCCGTTTAAGCGCATCGTCTCACGGACATGTTTGGCCAGTTGATGTTCAGGTTCGTAAACCACAACCTCTTCAGCACCCCATTTCTTGAACAGGTATGCGGTCTCGCCGAGATAACCGCCAACATCCAAAACCCTTCCCTTATAATCGAAGACCCTATAGATTTTCTCAAACGGCTCTGTCAAAAAAGATGCAAACCCTACAGCTGGCAACGATATCACGCCGCCTTTAAACCTCGCCAGCAATTTCCCATTAACACTGTAGACGAATATCCGGCGTAGCAGCAATTCTGCGAAAACCAACACGTAATCCAGGTCTAGTTTATGCTTTCCGAGGCCGAACCTGAACTCGAGTTCCTTAACTCTATCCCTATACAGGAACAGCTCAAAGAGATCACGAATGTTCCTAACAAATAGTAGCAACACGATCAAGTACAATGGATACCTGAAACGGAATTGCAGAGGGCCTAATCTCCGCAGCCACCCTCAACACGTCGGCAACTGAGGGTTTTCGTAGACGTTTTATAAAATTCAACACGCCGCGCCTTTGAGACAATCCACTCGGAATACACAAGCTCGGTAATAAATTTGAATATTCTCACTCGACAACCTCCAAAATCACCTCACTCATCTGTTCCGTGTCTAACGTGCCAATTCGCATCCAATTTCTTCCCAATATTGAATGCAGCAAACCGGTCAAAAACCCTAGAGCCTTTAGAAACCTATAAGCAGGCACATAAAAAAATCTCACCCTCAGCCGATCAATCAAAGAGGACGGTTCAATAACTTTATGACGCACAACCGTTACAGCATAAACTGACAACAAGATGGCTCCTAAAATTGTAAACGAAATACTACCGCTCAAGAGCAAAGCTATAACAATAGGAGGAGATAGATCGAAGGTCCGTTTAAATGCCATAACAGCCACATCATGGAGTTTGTGTACCCTTAAAACCGATTTCCCAATCCAGAAATTACGCCACAAAATTTCCTTTGCATTATCGGGATTATAATGATATAAAAATGCATCTTTAACTACAACGGACGCGATTCCTGTCCGCATATAAAAAGTGGTATCATCGTAAAACCCGAATCTTGCATCAAATCCCCACTCCTAATAAAAAGATCCCGCTCGACGGCCCTTACGTAAACTGTCCTTTCCTCAGACCCTACACCTCTTATACGTTGCCCTTGTACCCTAACCCAAGGATTCTCAACATTAGCAATTATTTCATCTCCGGGGCAGGAGGACTTCGATGAGCCGCTCAAAATAGGCTTGACAAGATTAGCAATAAAGTTTGGCGGAAATTCCATGTCGGCATCAAGAAAAACAACAATATTTCCTTTCGCAAAATGAGCACCGATGTTCCTAGCGTTCCCCGGTCCAGTATTCATACGGAGTTTCACTAACCTAATTTTTTCCGGATTTTTCTGAATATAGCGTTTCACCAACTCAGAAGTACCATCGCTGGATCCATCGTCTACAACGATGATTTCAAAGTTATCAAAACTTTGTCGCAATAGTGAATCTAAACAGCGAGAAATATGTCTTACTTCGTTGTATGCTGTGATTATTACTGATACCTCTATCACGGAGAAGCAAAACCAATGCAATATTTACGGTTCACCTCTTTGTCATTTTATGGATTTTAAGGTTCTTAAGGTGGGGAGTAACATCGGACCAGGGTGCTGTAATGCATGAAAGGACACGTCGTTGTGACTGGTGGAGCTGGGTTCATAGGTTCCCACGTGGTCCAACAACTCCTTGAAAAAGGGCACACCGTGAAGGTCATCGACGATCTTTCAGCCGGACGGAAATCCAACTTGCCTCCCGACGTCGAGCTATCCGTCAAGGACGTGAGGGCTATCAGCAGTGATGACATCGCAGGGGCCGGGGTGGTGATCCACTGCGCAGCCCAGGTCTCCACCTTCAAATCTGTTGATTATCCTGAGGAAGACTTTTCACGTAACGCCGAGGGAACCTTCAGGGTTTTGGAGACGCTGAGGAAGCATAACCCGAAGGCCCTCTTCATCTACACCAGCAGCAGGAGCGTACACGGCGACATCCCAGCCCCCCACGTGGCCGACGAGAACTGGCCCTACAACCCCTCAACCTTCTACAACGTCCACAAGATCTACGGGGAAATGCTCTGCAAAATATACAGCCAGCTATACGGAATAAACTACGTCATACTAAGGCCAAGCAACGTCTACGGCCCCCGACAACCCTACTGGGCAGGCGGCTGGTACAATTTCTGCCTCCCCGGCAGCTCCCCCGTGGTTTCGAACCCCGGCATAAAAACTATTGAAAGCCTCAAGATAGGAGACTTGGTCCTAACACATAGGGGACGCTACCGACCTGTCACTAAAGTCTTCAAACGCCGCTACGTCGGCGAGCTTATTCAAATAAAAACAATGTATTATTGGGAGCCGTTAAGCGTCACACCAGAACATCCAGTGCTAGCCATCCGCTGCCCTAAAGTCTTTACTGACCACTGGAGGAGAGCATCCATAGACTTCTCAGCGGCTAGATGGGTTATGGCTAAAGACCTAGAGGATGGCGACATCTTGCTCTATCCACGCCCTAAACTCCCCCACGGTCAAGCACCTACCCACATATTGCTAAGTGACTACATGGACATACATGTTGAGGCGGGGAAGATCTACGGATATACAAGGAACCAATACGTAGAGAGGTGCAAAGGTAAAGAGTATCACATACCACTTAAAATTCCCCTAAACGATTCTTTCATCAGGATAGCTGCCCTATATCTAACCGAAGGATGCGTCGGAACCAACGGAAAGCAGATCCATATCGTATTATCAGAGGTGGAACGGAACACAGCAGAACAGCTTTGCCAAGACATCAAAAACGTATTTGGATTAGAACCTAGGATTGAGGTAAGGCAGCAGAACCACGCAGTCAACATATATGTCAACTCCGCTCCATTGGCCAACCTATTCACGAAGCTCTTTGGCAGAAAATCGTCCAGCAAACACTTGCCTGACCTCTTCTTCTCTCTACCAAAAGATAAGCTGGAGATGCTTATTGAGTGGATGGTTAAAGGGGACGGGTACATCGATCTGCGCAACCGATCTTACATAAAATACGCATCGGTTTCTAAGACGCTCATCTATCAGCTAAGAGACATACTACTAAGTTTAGGCCTTTTCCCAAGCATAGAGTGTAGGAAAATAGGCGGAAAAGCCGTTATTGCTGGCCGACCAGCCAACTTAAATGATGTCTACATCCTTTCATGGTACAACCATCCAATCCGCAGGAGGCTATGGATATCCGAAGAATATGTCTACCTTCCTATCAAGTGGATAAGAAAATCATACTACGACGGCTACGTATATAACCTAGAAGTAGAAGAAGACCATAGTTATGTTGTAGGGTACCACACCCTGCATAACTGTGCCTATTGGTTCCAGCTCGCTATCGAGGGTAAACCGCTCCCAATATACGGCATAGGCGAGCAGATCCGCGACTACACATATGTCGTCGACACTGCTAAGGCCTATATCCTGGCAATAGAGAACCCGGATGCTTGGAACCAGACCTTCCTCCTCCCCACCGGGATAGGTACGAGTCTAAACCAGCTCGCCAAGAAGATACTAGAGATTACGGGAAGCAAAGCAGGCGTAGAGTATTATCCGCCCAGAAAAGGTGACATCCAACGGTTCGTAGGCTCCTACGAGAAGGCCTCAAAGGTTTTGGGATGGAGGCCCGAAACGATGCTGGATGAGGGTCTGAGAAATGAGTACGAGTGGATTAAGCGCGACCTCTCCAAGAAGGGAGATTAGGGCGCTTTATGTCACTTCCTTCCCTACAAAGTCCTATAGACGTCCGGTAATGGCCGCACGTGCACTGAATCTCCTCGGAATTCACTCAATAATTGTCGAAGGCTGGCGGGTGGTTGAAGCTCACAAACCCGCAAGACTCGTTGCCTCCCTTTCGCGATTTTTTCCGACTCCGCTGAACTGGATCTCAAGAGATGTTGCGTACGAGGCGGGAACCTTCAAAGTCACTTTGAGCCTATCACCCTCGCTTTGCTTCAACCTGAACGTTGTGGGAGCGGTGGGTATGAGGGTCGCTGCAAGGGATAAACCGCTCGTCCTCGACATGCAGGACTTCACAATTCAAGACGACCACACAATACCCTTATATGACGAGCAGATACTCAAAGCATCTGCACCCGATTTAGTAATATTTGCAAGCGAATCGATAAGGAGGCTGGTCGAGAGTCGTTACCCAAAACTGTTGAAAAGGACAGCGTACATACCCTTCGGCATAGACCTCGCAACTTTTGATAGGCATTACACAGCGGCTGATCCGAGGTTTTTCAGAGCTCATATCTCCGCGAGGGACAAGCTTCTCATGGTTTATACTGGGGCAGCATATCTCTGGGGGAACCGAGAAGGACAAGGAATCGAGCTTTTACTTCATGCCGCTAAACTGGTCGTTAATGAGGTCCCTAATGCGCTGTTGGTCATTCAGGGAGCAGCAAAACCAGGCTCGAGGGTCTACGCGTGGATCGAGGATTGGATAAGACGACTAGGATTGGAGGGACGTGTAGTGCTGTTGCCGCCTATGGAGCCCTATGCGCCGCTTAGAATGAGCATGCTGAAAACGGCAGACGTTCTTCTGCTACCTATAGGTGACGTTTTGGGAACATATTACGCTTCTCAGCAGAAGCTCTTCGAGTACATGGCCGCGTCGAGGCCCTTGGCGATGGTCGCTACACCTGCTAGGTTGAGCGTAATAGATGATAAAGGCGCCTACATTGCGTGGAATAGAGAGCCTTCGGACTTCGCAGCCGTTATTGTGGAGGCATCAACGGATCGAGCCGGGGCGCCTGCCCGGGCTGCTTATGCGAGGAGGTTGGTGGAACTGAAGTACGATTGGCGATGGCTGGTCCCTCAGTACGCCGAGCGAATCAAGCAACTCTTGGAGAACTAGGGCCGGCCTCCTAGTCAATAACATCTTTAAATGATCCGCAACTGTATGGGTCAAGGATCTGAGCATATATGTCACAGATCAGGCTCCGATACACGGGCATAATGGCCTATGCCTCATCGCTCGTCACCACTCTGACAGGTCTTCTCTTCACAGTTCTTATCACGAGGCGGCTGAGCCCTGAGGAGCTTGGGGCTTGGCGCTACATCGGGACCCTTATAAACTATTTCGTGGTGCCCGCGTGGCTAATGGGTTTCTGGGTCACTAGGATGACGGCCAGGGGGCTCAGGCCCCTAGCAACCTCTCTTCTTCTTGCGGCTCCCATGGCGGCGGCCTCTACGGCCCTCTTCGCTGCCCTCTCGTCCTCCTTCTCGGGGGCGATTGCCTTTCCCGCCACGGTGTTCCTAGTCGCGTCAGTCGAGATACCCCTGATCTATCTCTATACCCTGCTCGAGTCGGCGGCGGGCGCCCTGAGGCCCCAGTCAAACTACTACGCCCAGCTCGCACAGGAGGTTGCCAAGCTCCCCATAGGCGTGGTCCTCGTGTTGTTACTCAGGCTTGGTCTGGTCGGGGCCATATGGTCCGCTATAGCGGGCTTTGCGGCCAGGGCGACCATCCTGGTCCTGGCCACGCGGAGTTTGGGCTGGGGCTCTCCGAGCCGCCAAATCGCCTCAACACTCCTCTCGCGTTACTGGCTGCCCCTCTATGCCTCGATACCCTCAAACATCATAGCGCTCGATAACGTGATTGTGGCCTTGAGCTACGGCTCGGCCGAGCCTCTGGGATACGCGGCCGCCGCCCATCTCTTGGGCAGCGTCGTGGTCATGTCGGGCAACCTAGCGGCCGGCCTATACCCCCGGATGCTCCAATCGCCCAGCCCGGGGGATGTCGAGGTGGCTCTCAAGATGGTTCTCATGATCGCCATACCCTCCGCTACCGGGGTCATCCTGCTTTCGGCGCCCCTGCTGAATGTTCTGAGGCCAGACTACGCGGCGGCCGCATGGGTTATGCCCCTCCTAGCGCTGAACTCTGTCGTCTCACTCCTCCTCAGCCTCATGGACTCCGTCATAACTGGGGAGGAGAGGGCTGACTTTGGGGACGACGCAGGCCTCAGGAGGCTCCTGCGCAGCAGGCTCTTCCTCGTCCCGACGCTGAACTACCTCTACGCCCTCGCCTATCTTCCAGCCCTCGCTCTGGCCCTCAATCTTCTGGGCCCGAGAAGCCCCGTCGAGGCGCTGTGGGCCTGGGTGCTGACTGGCTTCGCCGCGTCTCTCGCGCTACTAGTCTACAAGGCTAGGCTTGCCGTGATGAGGGTGCCGTTCCGGTTCCCCGTCAAGGCCGTCTCCAAATATCTGGCCGCGACGCTGGTGATGGCCGCGGTCCTTTATCTCGTGAGGCCCGACTACCTGCCCGAGAGGGTGTTCGATGCACTGGCAACTGCGCTCCCGCCCGTGGCGGTCTCCGCACTGACGTACTTCCTGACGCTGTATCTGCTGGACAGAGAGTTCAGGCGGCTCGTGGCAGAGATTCTCGGCGCACTGAGGATCAGGCCGAGGCCTCCTCGTAAACCCTTCTGAGCTCGAGGTTCCTATGCTCCAGGCTTAGCGGCGGACTCCTCAGCCTCCTCATACACCTCTCAGAAAGCCTTAGCCATAACCCGTCGTCGCTGAGGAGCTGGTGGAGACGGTCAAGAAGGCTCTCCGTCAGCTCCTCGAAGGGCCCCTCAGCCAAATCGTCGCGGAATGCAATGTTAGGCGTCGAGTCCGGCCTCCAGAGGCCTGTTGGGGCGCGGACGACCATTCCCGCATCGCCCACAAGCTCCGGCATAGCGAAGTGGTCGCTGACAACAGGTACAGCGCCATAAAACATGGCCTCCAAGACCGAGTAGCCGACCGTATCCATCATGGATGGCAAGACGATAACCCGTGTCCTCGGATAGATCTCTGAGAGGAGGGCTTGGCGCGGTACGTATCCTATCTCGACCCCAGACCTCTTGAGGGACTCGGCCAGGGCTGGCGGGGGAGTGGACAACATGAGGAAGCGATAATCCTGATAGTTCTTCCTGATCCTGAGCCACGACTCGGCGACCTCTCTTCCGCCCTTAGCCTCGAAGGACTTATCCCTCCAAGAGCCCCCGACGAAGAGCACTATCTCTCTTCGCGGAGATTGGCTGATTTGCGTATTCGTGTGGAAGGTTGGGTAGATGACCCTAACCCTTGTGTTACGGGTATTGAGGAATCGTGTGAGTGTCCTCTTAGCGGCCTCGGTCAGAGGCAGCAGTGCCACACACTCCCCTGTCTCTATCCTCCTCTGAGCTGAGGCCACCTTTTCAGGGTCCAGCATATCCTCATAGGTCCTGAAGAACACTTTTACCGACTCCAAGTCAGCGACCCAGCGCCTACCCGGGGCTAGTTTGACGCCGTTGCAGAAGTGGGCGAGCCTCCTAAGCCTAATCAAGCCGCTTAGGGCGAGGTATGCCTTCCCCCACGCGCCGCTTCGTATTATGTATCTTACCCCTTCGGGCGGCGCCGTGACTAGCGTGCTCCATAGGGGATGCCTCGAGAGGTAGAGGTCTACCTCGATCTCCCCCCTACTAGTTGCCGCAACCATTCATACATCCGCCTAATCCCATCACTCCAAGGCGTGGCCGGCCTCCAACCCAGCATCTCCCTAGCCTTTCTAATGTCGCTCACGTATACGATCTGGTCTGCGGGCCTCCAATCCTTGAAGCTGTATCGTATGCTCTCCCCCACTAGCCCCTCGATGTATCGTATAGCTTCTAGGAGTGATAGAGAATTCTCGGGCCCGCCGCCGAGGTTAAAGACCTCACCGCGGAGCCTCGAGGAGTTCTTGTGGGCCAGGTCTATGGCCTCGACGAGGTCCCCCACGTAGAGGACGTCCCTCACCTGCTTTCCATCCCCGTAGATCATTATCTCCTCACCCTTCAACGCCTTGAGAACGAAGTGGGCGAGCCATCCCTGGTCCTCGACTCCGAACTGTCTCTCGCCGTAGATGCAGCTCATCCGGAAGACCACGCTTGGCAGACCATAGACGCGTCCGTAGTCCTGCACATATATGTCGGCCGCGAGTTTCGAGCAGCCGTAGGGAGTGTGGGCGCACCCGTCTATCGGGAAGCTCTCAGGTATCCCATCGGCGTAGCGTGGGTCGCTGTACCAGTATCGGGTGCCGAGGTCCTTGAGCGCAATTCTATTGACGCCGTCCCCATAGACCTTATTCGTCGATAGGAATATGACGGCTGAGCCGCTGCGCCTCGCCGCCTCCAAGACGGATAGTGTTCCGAGGGCGTTGACCATGAAGTCTGTCACCGGGTCGTTGAGAGAGCTTGTCACGGCTACTTGGGCCGCCGCGTGGACGATGAGGTCGCAGCCGCGCGCATTCTCAGCCACCTTCTCCTGGTCCCGCACATCTGCCTCGACGAATCGGACGCTTCCGTAGCGGCTTGCGAGGTAGTCACGGTTATAGCTCTTCCAAGGATTCTCCTTTCCTATCAGCTTGCCCCTTAGAAAATTGTCCAGAACGATTACCTCGCCTCCCCGTGAAGCGTAGTACTCGGCGACGTGGGATCCTATGAACCCCGCACCCCCAGTGACTAGTACGCGCAATCCCTGACCGGGCGTTATAGTTGCGCCTCCATTCCTTAAAGAATTTTGTGTTGGTTAGTGAAGGAGGGTCATGGCGTGATTGTGTAGAAGGAGGGAAAGAAGGGGGGGTTGGTTAGTGTATAGGCCTCGGCAGCGAGTCTAGGAACCCCAGACACCGGGATTATAAGGAATGAGCCCGCCGGAGAAATTCTCCGGCGATTAAAAAACCTGAGCCCCCGGTGTGTATAGTTCTGGGGTTTTTCCCCTCGCTGCCGGGGGCCTATCCCGGTGCCTGAGCAGTCACCACTAGTTGCTTGATCTTTTTCACTAGCTCCCAGCACTGTCTCCCGGCCGGCCTTGTTCTATAGTATGCCATGGATAGTCTAGTGACAGCCAGATGCAGCCTACCATCATATATCCTCCAATACTCCTTTCTCGACGACTTTATCGGCCTGTAGAGTCCCATAAGCCTCTCCAACACCCTCAGAGAACTATCAACAAAATCAGCATACGTTAGCAGCTCTGCCAGGGCCTCCCTGCCAGCCAAACCATCATTTATCCCCACCCCTCAAGAATCACATTATAGGCCGGAAGTCTTCTGCCAGCCTCCTCATCTATCTTTTTCGCCATCTCCTCCATCTGCTTCTCTATGGATGAGATTGCTGGCTTCAGAACCTCCCTCTCAGCATCAGACAAAGCCCTATATTTATTTAGTAGTTGCTGGTGAGTCTTCGATAGAGACCTATAGGCCAGAATCATCCTCCTCAAGACTAGGAAGTCCTCAGTTACTCTTCTGAACCACCTCTCTTCTATGCTCATCAGGGCCTTTATGTCTCCCCTAGCGCTCTTCGGCAACTTATGCTCCCTG
>Ga0079995_1059657_pt2 | contig 11262 bp, 9 predicted proteins | sample FaiFalFF_MnMetaG_2_FD_69198 | JGI IMG/M metagenome (GOLD analysis project Ga0079995, IMG submission 69198) | Freshwater microbial communities from Yellowstone National Park, Wyoming, USA - Fairy Falls C (FF_Mn_C) (SPADES assembly) (version 4) | ecosystem: Environmental > Aquatic > Freshwater >... | reverse complement strand
TTCAGCGAAGGCATTCGCGATCCCTATCGCCTGATGGTGATGCGTATCGTCAAAGGGCTTGCGGGGCTGGCGTTCCTATCGGAGCCGGCGATAGCGAAGCGGTTCGGATTGGCATTTGCCCCGCTGCGCGCCGCCACATCGCCCCCACCTCCGCTACCGCCTCTGCGCGTGGTTTACCCCAACGATGACGGGATAGCCACCGTTGATGTGGTGGTTGTCGGCTCTGGGGCAGGGGGTGCGACGGTCGCCGCGCGGCTGGCAGAGGCAGGAGTGCAGGTAGCGATAGTGGAGGAGGGCGCGCTCGCAACCGATGAGCATACCCAGCTTCCATTGAATGAGCGCGTGCGCCTCTTCTACCGCCATAACGGCTTCACTTTCACCGTGGGCATCCCGCCCATCTTCACCCCGATGGGCTGCACCGTCGGCGGCACGACGGTGATTAACTCCGGCACATGCTTTCGCACCCCCGATTTCGTGCTGAAGCGGTGGCACGAGGCGTTCGGCATCCGGGCTTTGGGCACGCTGGAACCGATTTTTGAGCGCATCGAGCAGGATCTCAGCATTCAGCCCGTGCCCGAATCGGTGCTGGGTGGGAACGGGCATGTGCTGCGGCGCGGTGCAGAGCGGCTGGGGGTTCGCCACGCACCGTTGAACCGCCCCCAGCGCGACTGTCATGGCAGCGGCATCTGTGCTTTTGTCTGTCCCCGCAACGCCAAGCTGGATATGCGCCTGACCTACTTGCCGCGTGCCTGTGCGTCGGGGGCGACAATTTACGCACGCTGCCGTGCCAAACGAATTGTAATGGAGGGCGACCGTGCCGTGGGCGTCGACGCGCTGATACTGGACGACATGCTGCAGCCAACGGGGCGATGCCTTCACCTGCGGGCGCGGTGGGGTGTGGTGGTGGCAGCGGGCGCGGTCTATACCCCTCTGCTGCTGAAGGCGTCAGGCATACGCCACCCCCATCTCGGACGCCACTTGCACCTTCATCCCTCGGTGAGTCTGTTCGCTGAGATGGGGGAGCCGGTGTTTGGCTGGCGGGGCGTGATGCAATCATACGGCGTCACCGAATGGCTCGAGCAGGGCACCTTGATTGAAGCTACCTTCCCACCGCTGGCGATGGGCTACGCGCTGCACCCGCTCCCCTTCTGGGGCGAACGCCATCAGACCTTGCTTCGGAAGGGCGCATCGATGGCGGCAGTCGGCATTCTGACAGCGGATGAAGCCAGCGAGGGCAGGGTCTTCGCCTTGCCAAACGGGCATGCCATGATGCTTTATCGCCTCCATCCCGATGACATCCAGCGTATCGTGGCGGGCATAGCGCGAGCGGCGCGCTTGCTGTTCGCCGCCGGTGCCCAAGCCGTCTATACGGATGTGCCGGGACTGGAACGCATGGAGTCCCCAGACGAGATCGAGCTGCTCAGCCGGCGACGCTGGCATCCGGGCTATCTGAACCTGAGTGCCTATCACCCTGCAGGCACCTGTCGCATGGGTGAACTGCCTGCGCGTTGCCCTGCTGACAGCTGCGGGCGTGTGCGCGGGACGCAAAACCTCTGGGTCGCCGATGCCAGCCTGATACCGACCCCCACTGTGGTGAACCCGCAGGTGACGATTATGGCGCTGGCGCATCGTGTCGCCGATGCGATTTTGGAAGGGGTATTATAAGGTTCGCGCTATCAGGGAGGTGGGACCGATGGTGAGCAAGGGTGCTGGTGCTAAGGAGCGATTGGCGGTCTGGCTCTTGCGTCTGTTGGGCGTGGGGTTTCTGGTGTTCGGGTTGCTGTTCGCCTTTGCTCCCGAAGAGACGCTTCGCTATTTTGCCCGTTGGGGTGTACCGCTCGGCTGGCAACTGCCGCCTGAACTGCCCGAGGGTGGGCTTTGGCGTGTGCTAACGGTCGCCTATATGGCGATGGTGACGGTGCTGGCGTTCTGGGGTTCGGCGCGCACACCCGTGCAGCCCGCTTTGTTGGGGCTACTCGCCTTCGGCAAAGCCGCATCCGCGCTCACCGCGCTGCTGTTTTACTGGACGGTGCAGCCTCAGTTCCTCTATCTACTCAATTTCGTCGTGGATGGCAGTATTGCGCTGCTGGTGCTGCTGTGCCGTTCTTGGTTGAGGCAGGTGAGTGAATGAACGCTCCCGTGTGGCTGCCCCATAAGCCCTGGAGCTATCCCCGCTGGGATGGTCGGCGCGGCTTCTATGAGGTTTACTTCCTGAAATTCAACCTGCCGCAAAGCCGGGAGGCGTTCTGGCTACGCTACACCCTGCTGGCGCCTCGCTCCCGTGCAGAACAGCCCTGCGTTGAAATCTGGGGCTTCTATTTCAACCCGTATGCACCTGAACGGAACTGGGGTGCGAAAGAGGTGGTACCTCTCGACTCAGGCAGGAGGTGCTGGCAGCAGGGGCGGTTCCCGTTGCAGATTGGCTCGGTGGGGCAACAGGGCGGGCTGTGCCACCTCCATCTGGAATCGGCGACGGGACAGGTGGGCTTGGAGCCATCGAACCTGCGCTGGGAGCTGCACTGGCAACTGCCGGCGCAAAGCCTTGGACTGTTCCCCCACGCCTGGCTGTATCGCTTGCCGTTTCCACGCACCAAGTATCACTCGCCGGGCTGGGAGATTCGCTTTGAGGGCACGGTGGAGCTGCATGGGCGACGCATCGAGATCCAACATGCACCGGGTCAGCTGGCACATCTGTGGGGCACCGACTACGCTCACTCGTGGGTATGGGCGCACGCGAACCAGTTCGATGGCGAGTCAGACGCCGCTTTTGAGGCGCTCTACGCGACGGTGCATCTTGGTGGACGCCTGCGGGGCATGGGCATCGCCTGCTTACGCTGGGAAGACCGCTACTATGCCCTACGCGGGATGCGTTCCTGCCTGAGTGTGAAATCCGAGGCGCGGCTCCCGCACGATGCACCCAAGTTCGTGTGGCAGTGGGAGGCACAGGAGCGCGATTTCCACTTGAAAATAGAGTGCGAAGCGGAACCGCGCCATTTTCTGGGTGCGCGGTACATCACCCCGTCAGGTGCGCCGCGCTACTGCCATAACACGAAGGTCGCAGCCGCCACCCTGACGCTGCGGACATCGGGAGCAGTGTATCGGCTTACCACGCGCGACAGCTGTGCGCTGGAATGGGTGCTGCCCGAAGCGCACCCCGCTGTGAAACAATGGGTTTGACCCTTGGCAGTTAGACGGGCACAAAGCCCACTTGCTCTCCCACGGGATAGGCAAATAAGCATTCCACACGCAGGTGAGGGAACCAAGCCATACAAAATACCCTATCGGCTGCCGCGCTTGGTGAGGGGGATACCCTGCTGGCAGAGGGGGCACGATTCGGGCGCGAAGCTTTCGGCAGGCAGGCGCAGGGCGACAGCGAGTGGGTAGCCAAACTCGATCGGCTGCTCGGAGCGGTCAATTAAAACCCCAATGCCCACCACCTGCACCCTATAGGCTTGCACGAGTGTCAGCACCTCGCGAATGGAGCCGCCGGTGGTCAGCACATCGTCCACTATCAGCAGCCGCATGCCTGGCGCTGGGGCGCCATCGCGGCGAAAGACACGCTGCGCGCCCTCGCGCTCGGCATAGAACGCCCGCACCCCTAACTGGCGCGCCACCTCATACGCCACAATCACCCCACCCAGCGTGGGACCCACCACACCCTCAATCGGCACGCTGGGGAACGACTCCAGCATCGCCCCCACCGCTTCGGCAAGCAGGTCGGGACGCTCCAGCAGGCGAAACTTCTCGAAATAGACTGCGCTGTGCCGCCCTGAGGTCAGCAGAAAGTGCCCGTGCAAAACCGCGCCGATATGCTCCAGAACCTGAGGCGTTATCATCGGAACGAATGCTCCTCCGTCGGGAAGGTGCCGTCGCGCACCTCTTGGGCATATTGCTGCAGTGCGTTCCGAATCTGTTGAGCGACTTCGGCATAACGCTTCGCGTGCTTATAGGTCTGTTCGCTCAGCCCGATGATGTCGTGGAGGACTTGGATTTGCCCATCGCAATGGGGTCCTGCGCCGATGCCGATGGTGGGGATAGTGAGGCTTTCGGTGATGCGCTGTGCGAGTGCGGTGGGGATAAGCTCCAACACGAGGCTGAATGCGCCCGCTTCCTGCACCGCCTGCGCTGCCTGAAATAACGCCTCCGCCGCTTGCTCGGTGCGTCCTTGCACCAGATAGCCCCCAAACTTGTGAATGGATTGGGGGGTCAGCCCAAGATGCGCCATCACGGGAATGCCGATATCGACCATCGCGCGGATGCTTTGCAGCACGGGTTCCGTCGCGCCTTCCAGCTTCACCGCCTCGGCACCTGCCTGCATCAGGCGTCCCGCGTTGTAGACCGCATCGGGTACCGACACACCATAGGTGAGGAAGGGCATATCGACCACGAGCAGGGCGCGTTGGATACCGCGGCGCACCGCCCGCAGGTGATGTTCCATCTCGTCGAGCGTCACGGGCAGGGTGGTCGCATAGCCCAGCATCGTGTTGCCGACCGAATCGCCCACCAGCACCACATCGATGCCCACTTCGTCAGCGAGGCGAGCCGTGGGGTAATCGTAGGCGGTGACCGACACGATTCGGCGTCCCTCCTGCTTCCAGCGGATGAGCGTGCGCGTCGTCACCTTGTCTGGCATGGCTCCATTTTACCTGAAATGGGGGGCGCACCACGGAGTTGGTGGGCCCGGCAGGATTCGAACCTGCAACCAAGCGGTTATGAGCCGCCCGCTCTGCCGTTGAGCTACGGGCCCACCACTCCTTATTATACCATGTGGTTCTCCTACCGTCCGCGTACCTGCTGCCGAATGAGGCGTGCCGCGCGTCGCCCGGTCTCGGCTCCGCCGTTCATATAGCCCTGATAGTCGATGCTGGTATGCTCACCTGCGAAAAAGATGCGCCCCACTGGTTCGAACTCCGCCCCCGCTATCGAAGTGTATTGCCCGACCTTCCAGCAGGCATAGCTGCACTTTGCGAAGGGGTAGCTGGGCCAGTGGAAGCGCACAGCGTTGCCAGTATATTGCGCGGCGGCGCCGGGGAAGAGTCGCTCCACGCCGGGCAGGAAGGCGGCGGCTTGCGCGTGGGGTGTACCCTGTCCCACCAGCACACCCGGCGTGCCACCCAGAAAGAGCGTCAAGCTGCCGGCGGTGCCTGCCTGCAAGCGACTGCTGTCCCAGCCACTCTGGAACGGTTCGTCGGTGAAAAAGTCGCCATTATAGCCCTGGTCGCGCCAGAAGCGGCTCTGAAAGCCCAGAATGAGCTTCGCATTCGTGCCATAGCCCAGCTCATTAATCGCACGCTGCTTGACAGGCGGCAACGCAACCTGCAGTTCCACCTCGCGCAGCAAAGTGAAGGGAAGGGTCAGTAGCACAAAGTCTGCTTGCACCTCCACAAAGCCACTGTTGGCTCGCTCAAAAGTGAGCCGATAGCCATGATGGGTCTCACGCAGGGCCACAAGGCGATGTTCCCGATAGATTCGGTCCGCCATCAGCTGGGTCAGGTGGTCGGTTATCTGCTGATTGCCACCGCGCACCTTGTAGCGTTCGTCGCTCTCCCCAAAGATTTCGAAGCCGTCATTGAGCTGGGTATCGATCAGGAAAATCAGGTTCAGGCAGGATTGCTCGCCCGCATCCAGCCCATATTCAGTGACATAGGCGACCTCCAACAGCTCATAGAGCCAGCCTGTTGCGCCAATTTGGGTCAGGTAATCCGCCAGCGAGGTGTGATCCAGCGCGTAGGCATCAGCATTATAGTTGTCATAGGTTACGGGGTAGCCTGCGCGCTGGGCATCGCGTTTGATGCGACGGGCAATAGGGCGCAACGCTTCGATAATCTGCTCTTCCGTGAAACCCTGACCGTTGAAATAGTAGCGGGTCTGGAGACTCGCTTCCGATGCCGACTCCGTATCGATGAGCTCCAGGTCGAATCGGCGCACGAAATAGAGCATATCGCGGTGGATGCTGTCGATGAACTCGCCTCCCAGCTCGGTGGTCAAGCCCGGTCCGAACAGGTTCTGAGCGGAGAAGATGCGCCCGCCAGTGCGGTTGCTGGCTTCGTAAAGCGTGGCATGCAAGCCCGCACGCTGCAGGTGGAACGCAGCGCTCAAGCCGGCAATCCCGGCACCTACAATCACGATTTTGGGGTCGTTCGAGGAGATAGACCAGCCTGTGCGGCTCAATAAGCTACCCGATACAGCCGCTGCGGTCAGTGTACCACCTGCCTTGAGAAACTCGCGTCGCGAAAGTGGCTGCTGCGCTGCCCGTTCATAAGCGTGTTCCAACGCCTCTGGCTCCAGAGTAGCGGCGTTCAGCCATCGTCGTATCAGCCGAAAAAGCGGCGTTCGCCCCGTGTTTGCCATTTTGCCCTTTCGTTCCATCGCTTTACCTCGCATCATCTATTCCCTATTTTACCCCATTTTTCCCACAAGCGCAGGCGAGAGGTTGGGTCTCATCTCTGGTGACCGATGAAGCGTTGTTGGGTACAATCTTCTACGGAGGATAGCCGAGGATGAGATTGCCGAAGATATCGAGTGGGCAGATGCGCCAACTGATGGAGGAGGCGCAACGCATGTTGGAGGAAGCCCAACAGTTTGAAGCGGAGATGGAGCAGCTACAGGTGGAAGCGACAGCGGGCGGTGGCGTGGTCAAAGCCACCGTCAACGGCAAAGGCATGCTGGTCAGTCTCCAAATCGCGCCCGAAGCCATCGATCCCGATGACCCGGAGATGCTGCAGGATTTGGTGGTGAGCGCGGTGCGTGAGGCACAGAATCGAGCGGAGGCGGTGCGCACCGAGCGCGTCCAGCAACTCACGGGTGGCTTGGGCGGGTTCGGTCTCCCTGGACTGCCTTTCTGAGCGATGGCACTGTTTCCTCCCTCGCTGCGTCAATTGATTACATTGCTGGAGCGGCTGCCGGGCATCGGACCGCGCTCCGCCCAACGCTTGGCACTCTATCTATTGCGTCGCCCCACCGACGAGGTGGAACAGTTGGCAACCGCCCTTTTGGAGGCGCGCCACCGCGTGCGCCTGTGTGAACGCTGCTTCTTCTTGAGCGAGCAAGCCCTGTGCGAAATCTGTCAAGACCCCACGCGCGATTCCAGCCTGCTGTGCGTGGTGGCAGACCCGCGCGATGTGGTCTCGCTGGAACGATTGGAGCAGTATCGCGGGCTGTATCATGTGCTACACGGCTTAATCTCGCCAGCGGAAGGCATCCAGCCCGAGGATTTGAAGATTCGGGAGTTGATCGAGCGCGTGCGCGCCGCACCCGTCTCGGAGGTGATTCTGGCAACACCTCCCACCGTGGAGGGCGATGCGACCGCGCTCTATATCGCCCGCCTGCTCAAGCCGATGGGCATCCGCACCACCCGAATCGCCTATGGCATGCCCGTCGGCGGCGAGCTGGACTATGCCGATGCCGCCACTCTCGGCTATGCCCTCAGCGGCAGACGAGAAATATAAAGCAAGGAGGGATAGAAATGGAGCTTGCAGCGCGTCTGGCACATTACGCCACTGACCTACGGTACGAGCAACTGCCGCCCGAAACGGTTCATGAGGTGAAACGACGCTGGATCGACTCGATTGGCTGCGCGTTAGGCGCATGGCGCAGCGAGACGGCTCAGATTGTACGCAAAGTGGCGGAGCAGGTGCAAAGTGGCTACGGCGCCACACTCATCGGCACGCGCCATCAAGCCTCACCCGACTGGGCAGCGTTTGTGAACGGGCTGCTCATCCGCTACCTGGACTATAACGACACCTACCTCTCGCGGGAGCCGGCGCATCCCAGCGACAATCTGGCAGCGGTGATGGCAGCAGCGGAAGCGGAGGGTGCAGAGGGCAAGGAGGTGATTGTCGCCACCGTGCTGGCATACGAGATTCAGTGCCGCCTGTGCGATGCCGCCAGCCTGCGGGCACGCGGCTGGGACCATGTGAACTATGGACTGTTCTCGGCATCGGCAGCCGCCTCCCGCTTGATGGGGCTTTCACCCGAAGCCACCCGCCATGCCCTCAGCATCGCCGGGGTATCGGGGTTAGCGTTGCGTCAAACGCGCGTGGGCGAACTCTCGATGTGGAAAGGGTGCGCCTTCGCCAACGCCAGCCGCCATGCCGTCTTCGCCAGCTGGCTCGCTCAATACGGCATGACGGGTCCCTCCGACCTCTTCGAAGGCAAAATGGGCTTTATGAAACAGGTGTCGGGCGAGTTCACACTGGGCGCATTAGGGGGCGAGCAAGGGCAACCCTTTATGATTAATGAGACCTACATCAAATATTTCCCTGTGGAATACCATGCGCAGAGTGCGGTCTGGGCGGCTCTCGCGCTGCGAGACCAGCTGAACGGTGACCTTTCCCAAGTGGAGGCGGTGGAGATCGATACCTTCGAGGCAAGCTACTCCATCATCGGCAGCGAGCCGGAGAAGTGGGCGCCCCGAAGTCGCGAGACCGCTGACCACAGCCTGCCGTACATCGTGGGCGTCACGCTGGTCGATGGGCATGTCGACCTCGACTCCTTTGAGGAGTCGCGCTACACGGACCCCGCGCTGCTGCAATTTGTGCGCCGTATCGTGGTGCGCCACGACCCCGCGCTTGATGCCGACTATCCGGCAGGTATCCCAAACCGTATCACGCTTCGCCTGCGGGATGGGCGTGTGCTGACCGAGCAGAACACCTTTCCACGCGGGCATGCACGCAACCCGATGAGCGACGAGGAGGTGGAGGCGAAGTTTCGGCGCCTCACCGAATGGGCGCTTTCACCTGCCCGCCAAGACGAGGTGCTGCGCTTCTTGTGGAACTTGGAGGCGCAGGCAAGCCTCCAACCCCTTATGGAGCTGCTCGCGCTGTCTTGACGCAAGCAGCAGGAAGTCGAGGGGCTGCCCTGAAGAGACTCAGCGTGATGCGAGGGAGCAGATTGCGACTGGGCTTGAGCGTGTTAGGGTTGCCTGCGCTCCTGCTTTGGGCGTCGCTGGCGCCGGAGCAGATGCGCTATGTGGGCATGCGACTGGAATCGGGCCAACTGGTGCCGACACCGCCCGGCAGTGACCTATCGGAACCTGCCACGGGGCTGCAGAAGTCCTTCCCCCCCATCATCCAGCCCGATGATAACCCCACCACACCTGAAAAGGTGGAGCTGGGGCGGCTGCTGTTTTTCGACCCCATCCTGTCGGATGACAACACGATGTCCTGTGCGCACTGCCACCATCCCGATTTGGGCTTTTCGGACGGGTTGCCGCGTTCACGCGGGCGGGGTGCACATGGGGCGGGCACGGAGCGGCGTGGCGGCATCGAGCTGACGCGGGGTGCGCCGACCCTTTGGAACGCCCTCTATAATCATCGCCAGTTCTGGGATGGGCGCGCCGCGGACCTCGAAGAGCAGGCACGAATGGTCATTACCACCCCCGAAGAGGTAAACGCTGACCCGGACGAGTTAGTGCGCGAGCTGAAGGCAATCCCCGAATATCGTCGCCTGTTCGACCGCGCCTTTGGCGGTCAGAACGGCTCCGCCATCACCCTCGGCAATATCGCCAAGGCGATTGCCGCCTTCGAGCGCACGCTGGTCAGCTTCAACTCGCGCTTTGACCGTTATGCCGCGGGCGATGGGAACGCCCTGACTCCGCAGGAAAAGCGCGGGCTGAAGCTCTTCCTCTCACCCAAGACACGCTGTAGCGAGTGCCACGGGCTGCCCACCTTCGCCAATCGCGATTTCAAGGTGATTGGCGTGCCCAACCCGCCCGATGGTCCACCCGATGTGCCTAAAGCGGGTGCCGAACCGGGGCGAGGAGGCGGTCCGAACGGCGCGTTTAAAATCCCTACCCTGCGCAATATCGCGCTCACCGCACCCTATATGCATAACGGCATCTTCAAGACGCTGGAGGAGGTGCTCGACTTCTATTCGAACGGCGGTGGACGCGGGCGCGGACTGGATGTACCCTTGCAGGACGACAAAATCCGCAAGTTCACGCTCACCCCACAGGAAAAAGCCGACCTGATAGCCTTCTTGCTGGCGTTGACCGACGAAAGCGCGAAGCCTCCCATTCCCGACCGTGTGCCCTCCGGGCTGCCTGTCGTGCCCCGCTTGAAACCCCTGCCCCCCACCCAACTAAACCTCAACATTAAAGCGTCAGACCCGTCGGACAAGTCGGACAAGCCGACCAAGAAAACGCCCCCGCGCATCGTCACGGTGCGACCGGGGCAGAGCATCCAGGAAGCCGTCGATAAAGCGGGACGCAACGGCATCGTGCGAATCTACCCCGGCACCTACCACGAGAATGTGCTGGTCATCCATCACGGCGTCACCATCGAAGGCATTATCCAGAACGGTAAGCGACCCGTGCTGGACGGCAAGAACCTGCTGTCCGACGGCATCGCCGCGCTGGGCAATCATTTCACCGTCCAAAACCTGGAGATTCGCAACTATCAGGGCAACGGCGTCGTGGTGCATAAGGCGCGCAATGTGACCTTCCGCAACCTGCGTGTGCATAACACGGGGCTGTACGGCGTCTATCCCGTCGAGTGCGACGGCGTGCTGGTGGAAAAGTGCGTGGTGTCGGGCGTGCGCGACGCGGGCATCTATGTGGGGCAGTCGCGCAATATCATCGTGCGCCAGAACGAGGCTTTTGAAAATGTAACAGGCATCGAAATCGAAAACTCGGTGAATGCGCTGGTGGAAGAGAACTATGTGCATCACAACACGGGCGGTATCCTTGTGTTTCTGCTGCCGTTCAACCCCTCTAAGGTGCAGGACGCAACCGTCGTGCGGCGCAATCGGGTCGTTCACAACAACACGCCCAACTTCGCCGACCCGAACGCGATTGTGTCCAATGTGCTGAAGGGTACGGGCATCATGATTCTGGCGGCGGATCGCACCGAGGTCTACGAGAATGAGGTGGTGGGCAACGATTCGTTCGGGATTGCCGTGGTGAGCCTGCTCAATCTCTTCCCGCGCAACACCCCCTTCGATGTGGAACCGTTCCCCGACGGGAACCGCATCTATCGCAACCTCCTGCGTGATAACGGCAAAAACCCCGACCCCCGCTTGACGAAATATGGTGTGCGCCCTGTCGACCTGCTGTGGGATATGTCAGGGCGGGATAACAAATGGGATCAGCCCGGCGCAACGACCTTCCCCGATAATCTGCCCAGCATGACGCAATAGGTGTGGCTGAGGGTGTTCGAAAATAGGCAAAATTTCTCACCCCCTCCTTTAGGTTCCCCCTGCAGGCAGGGGGAACCGCGCCTTTCTGGTTCCCCTCACGCAGTAGGGGAAACCTGCAGGCAGGGG
>Ga0079995_1048841_pt1 | contig 11264 bp, 10 predicted proteins | sample FaiFalFF_MnMetaG_2_FD_69198 | JGI IMG/M metagenome (GOLD analysis project Ga0079995, IMG submission 69198) | Freshwater microbial communities from Yellowstone National Park, Wyoming, USA - Fairy Falls C (FF_Mn_C) (SPADES assembly) (version 4) | ecosystem: Environmental > Aquatic > Freshwater >... | reverse complement strand
GGGACATTCCCGCCTTTCGGCTTCGGGCTTGGCAGGCGGGGTTGCTTCCTAAGCTCCCAGAACCGGAAGTGCCTTACGGTTTGGACCTCACCATGCTGCCGTTGACTGACAGATGGCTGGTGGATTTGCGAGGGCTGAAGAATCTACAAGCATTGGATTTGGCCAGTACTCAGGTAACGGGCGCGGGGCTGAAAGAATTGGCCGGATTGAAGAACCTGCAATGGATGAACCTCTATGCCACGCCGATAACGGACGCGGGGCTGAAGGAACTGGCGGCACTGAAGAACCTGCAATGGCTGGACCTGAGCCACACGCAGATAACCGACGCGGCGCTGAAGGAGCTGGCCGGACTGAAGAACCTGCAAAGGCTGAACTTGGCGGCCACGAAGATAACCGATGCGGGGCTAAAGGAACTGGCCGGACTGAAGAACCTGCAAACGCTGGACTTGGCGGGCACGAAGATAACCGATGCGGGGCTGAAGGAACTGGCCGGACTGAAGAACCTGCAAGGACTGAACCTGTTCATCACGCGAATAACGGACGCGGGGCTGAAGGAACTGGCGGGACTGAAGAACCTGCAAAGGCTGAACTTGGCGGGCACGAAGATAACCGACGCGGGACTGAAGGAACTGGCCGGACTGAAGAACCTGCAAAGGCTGAACTTGGCGGGCACGAAGATAACCGACGTGGGGCTGAAGGAACTGGCAGCATTGAAGAACCTGGAAGAGCTGATCCTGACCGAAACGCTGATAACCGATGCGGGGCTGAAGGAACTCGCCGGACTGAAGAGCTTGCAGGTATTGTTCCTCATCGGCACGAAGGTAACCGACGCTGGCGTTGGTGAATTGCGAAAGGCGCTGCCGAACTGCTACATCCGGAGATAAAGCCGCGCCGCTTTTCAGGCAACTACACGGTCGAACCAGAGCATTGTCGCGCTGCTCGCTCGCGAGATTCGCGCTTGCCGATCGCCGCAGAGCCGCCTCACCTGAGCCAGGGTCGAAGCTGGCGTTGTCGAGGCTCCGCCGGTTGTGCGGATGTTTGTGCACCTGAGCCAGGCTCGAAGCTGGCGTTGTCGAGGCTCCACCGGTTGTGCCGATGTTTGTGCACCTGAGCCAAGGTCGAAGCTGGCACCTGACGGCAACATTCGCGCTTGGCGAGTCCGCAGCCCCCGAGCTGTCGTAAAGCGGCCCACATCGCCGATTGCTGAAGCCGATGGCTCCCCGGCCATGCTTACCTCGATCAGCATCGTACGGTCAAGCTGCCCACAGCCCCGCTTACCAAAGCAGCGAGCCGAAAAAATTCGCGTCGGGTGGTACCACATTGGTCGAAAGCGTTGCTCTGCCCTTGCGTAACAGCCCGGCCGAGCGCGAGTTTCTCCCCTAGCGGTATCCCGACCCGACAAAGCAGTATGCCATGTTCCGACTTGCGCCAACAGATGCCAAGCGGCCGAGTTTCGCGTCGGGTGGTACCGCATTGGTCGAAAGCGTTGCTCTGCTCTGGTGTAACAGCCAGGCCGAGCCTGGCAATTCTGCCCTTAGCAGCGCTGCGATCCGTAAAGGTGTGTTGTCCCATTGCTGCGACTTACGGCAAACGATGGCCACGACGGGGTTTCGCCGGTTAGCGGGGATGCAGGAGGCGATGGTAGAAGTCGTCGAGGCGGTCGCGGTCCTGGCTGAGGTGCTGGATGACGGCACCGCTTTGCTCGGCCAGCTCAAAGAACCGTCGCGTCGGCCAGTCGTCCGTTACCCGTACCAGGAAATGTTGTGTTCCCGCCAGTCCCGCATAGCCTGCCGTAGTGTCGCCCGACTCACCGCTGCCTGCGCTGTTTACCGGCGGTTGTGGGTCACCGTGATCGGTGCGCGGTGCCGGAATTTCACTCGCTTCAGGCTGGCGCAAGCGAGTCAGCATCGGCTGGGTGGTACGCTCATCACGCGATGCCGCAGTTTGGTTTGGTCCGGTGTCGGGAGAATGTGGCAGATGATCGCCTGCATCGCTGGGCTGGAGAATTTCGACGCGGTGGGCGAGCAGGGCCCGGCAAAATGAATCGCCATCACCGAACACCGCCAGGCGGTAAACTCGATGGGTTGGCGGGCACAGTTCGGCAATCGGTCCCTGAGCCAGCACCTGCCCCTGGTAAAGCACCACGACCCGCTCACAGACCCGCTGCACCTCGCTGAGGATATGACTGGACAGGATGACGCTGAGCTGGAGTTCCTGGGTCAGGCTGAGCAGCAAATCCAGGAGAGCTTCGCGTCCGACCGGATCGAGTCCGCTGGTGGGTTCGTCCAGCAGGAGCAAGCGTGGGCGATGCACCAGGGCCTGGGCCAGTTTCAGCCGTTGCTGCATGCCGGTCGAGTATTCCTCAACGCGGCGGTAGCGGATTTCGTCCAGGCCGAGCAGGTCGAGCACCTGATGAGCCTGCCGCCAGGCCTGCTGTCGCGGTAACCCCGACAGGATTCCCGCCAGCGCTACGTATTCCACACCCCGCAGGCCGGGTATCAGACATGACGACTCCGGCATATACCCAATTTGCCGCCGCACTCGATGATCGAGCCTGTCCAGAGGGCAACCGAGCACCTGCCCGCTGCCGCGCGACGGTCGCAGTAGCCCCAGCAGAATCCGCAACAGCGTGGATTTCCCGGCACCGTTGGGGCCGAGCAAACCGATGCGGCCTTCCGGTAAAGTCAGCTCGACTTCCCGCAAAGCCCAGCGCTGGCCATAGGCGTAACTGACCTGGTGAAGCTGGAGGAGCATTGCATCAGAGGATAAACCGGCTCAGGTCTTCGCGTTTGAGGATGTCGCCCAGCCGCTCCCGCACATACGCCCCCGTAATTTCCACTTTTTGCCCGCTCAGTTCCGGCGCCCGAAAGCTGATGTCTTCGAGCACCCGTTCGACGATCGTATGGAGCCGGCGGGCTCCGATATTCTGCGTGGTGCGGTTGACCTCGTAAGCGATCTCGGCAATGGCTTCCAGAGCGTCCGGGGTAAAGTGGAGCTCGACGCCTTCCGTGGCCAGTAATTCCTGGTATTGCCGCGTCAGGGCGTGTTTGGGTTCGGTCAAAATCCGCAGGAAATCCTCGCGTCCGAGGTCCTGCAATTCGACACGGATAGGAAAGCGCCCCTGCAATTCAGGCATCAGATCGGAGGGTTTCGAGGTGTGGAAAGCCCCTGCGGCGATAAACAGAATGTGATCGCTGCGTACCGGGCCATAGCGGGTCTGCGTGGTTGTCCCTTCGACGATCGGCAACAGGTCGCGCTGCACACCCTGCCGCGACACATCGGGACCGTGTAACGAGGGCGGGCCGCAGATTTTGTCAATCTCGTCAATGAAGATGATGCCGTGATTTTCGGCCAGCTCCACCGCTTTTTCCGTAACCGTCTGGCGATCGATCAGGGCGTCCACTTCCTGCTCCAGCAAAACTTTCCTGGCTTCGCGGACGGTCATGCGGCGTTTGCTGCGTTCGCGGGGAAAGAGTTTTTCAAACATGTTCTGCAACTCCGCCTCCATCTGTTCCATGCCCATGACGCTGAACATGGCAAACGGCAACTGCTTCTGCTCGACGGTGATTTCCACCTCGCGGTCTTCCAGTTCCCCGGCTTCGAGGCGTCGGCGTAACCGTTCCCGCACGCGCTGATGCCGCTCGTTCTCTTCTTCGTCTTCGTCGCGGCTATAGGAACGGGGCAGGAGCAGATCGAGCAGGCGCTCCTCGGCCCGTTTTTTCGCTTCGGTTTCGACCAGTTGCCGCTGCTGTTGCCGCACCATGCCCGCCGCTACTTCGGCCAGATCGCGGATCATACTTTCGACATCGCGGCCATGGTAACCGACTTCCGTGTATTTGGTCGCCTCCACTTTCAGAAACGGTGCACCGACGAGCATGGCCAGCCGGCGAGCGATTTCCGTTTTGCCCACGCCGGTCGGGCCGATCATCAGGATGTTTTTCGGCAGCACATCCTTGCGGATTTCCGGCGGCAGTTGCCAGCGACGCCAGCGGTTGCGCAGGGCGATCGCCACCGCCCGTTTCGCTGCCGACTGCCCCACGATGTATTTATCCAGTTCGGCCACGATCTGCTGCGGAGTCAATTCGATAGCCACTGGAGTTTCTCCATCTGCTAAAGCTGCTCGACCACGATCTGGCGGTTGGTATAGATGCACAGATCCGCCGCAATTTCCAACGCCGTTCGCACAATCTCCGCTGCCGATAACTCACTGTGCCGCACCAGCGCTCGCGCTGCCGCTACTGCATACGCTCCGCCCGAACCGATGCCGATAATGTTATCTTCCGGCTGGAGCACTTCGCCCGTACCGCTGATCAGGAGCAAACTGTCCCGATCCATCGCCAGCAGCATCGCATCCAGCCGGCGTAAGACGCGATCGGTTCGCCATTCCTTGGCCAGTTCCACAGCCGCGCGGGGCACACTCCCCTGGTGATCCTGCAGCTTGGCCTCAAAGCGCTCCAGCAACGCCAGACCATCGGCAGCGCTGCCGGCAAACCCGACCAGTACCCGATCCTGATACAGCCGGCGAATTTTGCGGGCATCGCTCTTGAGCACTACCGCTCCCAGCGTCACCTGGCCATCTCCTCCCATCGCTGCCTGACCGCCATGCCGCACCGCCAGAATGGTCGTTCCGCGAATGGTTTTGTGCATACCGGCTCCCGCGACTGGTTTTTGTTCGTCCGCTACAATTCTAGCAACGCGGCGATTTCTGACCCCGTGGCAGCAGGGGAGGATTCATGCAACCTTTGCGTCTGGGGACTCGCGGCAGCCTTCTGGCGCGGCAGCAGGCCGAACTGGTCGCCGAAATGCTCCGCCCGCTGGTCGCTCCCCGCCCGGTCGAACTCGTCATCGTTCGCACCACCGGCGATGTGCTCCGCGATGCCCCGCTGGCGCAGATCGGCGGACGTGGCGTCTTCACCCGCGAAATCCAGCAGGCACTTTTGCGCGGCGAAGTGGACCTGGCCGTGCATAGCTGTAAAGATTTGCCCACGCAACCGATTCCCGGTCTGCTCCTGGCCGCCGTTCCGCCCCGGGGCCCGGTTCACGATGTCTTCGTCTCGCACCGCTACGCCTCGTTGTCGGCCGTGCCTGCCGGTGGCCGCATCGCTACCGCCAGTTTGCGTCGCCAGGCCCTGCTCCGACGTTGCCGACCCGACCTGGAAATCGTGCCCATCCGCGGCAATGTCGAAACCCGCCTCCGCAAACTCGAAGCCGAAAACCTCGACGGCCTGATCCTGGCCGAAGCCGGCCTGGCACGATTGAACCTCGCTTCCCGCATCACCCAACGCCTGGACATCGCATCCTGGCTTCCCGCCGTCGGACAGGGTGCCGTCGCCGTCGAATGTCGTGCCGACGACACCGCTACCCTGGCTCTGGTCAGGCGGATCAATGACCCGGCCAGCTGGTTGGCTATCACCGCCGAACGCGCTTTCCTGCGCCGGCTTGGCGGCGGTTGTCAGGTGCCCATCGCCGCTCACGCCACCGTTTCCGGACCTTATCTGACTCTGCACGGCCTGATCCTGGCTCCCGACGGTAGCGTCGCTCTCGAAGACACCGAAACCGCTACCGCGCCGCAAGCCGCTGCCATCGGCGAACAACTCGCCCTTCGCTTACTGGAACGCGGCGCCGCCCAGCTCCTTGCTTTCCTTCAACCGCCTGCTTCTCCTTCCAACGCTACGGAGGAACTCCCATGAAATCTTGCTGGTACCTCGAAGCTGCTGCCCCAGTCGCTTGCCTGGCACTCATGCTCACAACCACGCTCTGGCCTGGAGCCACCGCTCAACCCGCCACCGCGGAAAAACAGCTTACTTTCGATGGCCGATGGAAAGCCGATCCTGTGGTGCTGCCTGGCGGCCAGGAAATCGTCTATACCTTGCAGGAAACCCCCACGTTGCTTAGTCTCTGGCGCTTACGCCTGGATACCGGCCAATCGGAACGCTTGCATCCCGAAGCCAATACCAACGAATTCGAGATCGCCTTTTCACCGGACGCCCGTTACGCCGCTTTCGTCCAGAACCGGGCTAATCTCAATCTCAAACTCGTCATCCGCGACTATCAGGAAAAGCGCGACTATATTTATGATCCCGGCGGCGGTTTTGCCGGCATGCGCAGCCCGGCTATTAGTCCCGATCTAAGTCGTGTGCTATTTAGTATCCCCACCGCCACTGGTCAGCAGATTGCCTATGTCAACCTGCAAGGTCAAAACCGCCAGTTCCTCACTAATACGGCCGGCATCAACAACTGGCCTCGCTTCTCTCCCGACGGCAAGCATATTGTCTTTTCTTCCACTCGCGATGGCGATTACGAGATCTATGTTATGGATGCCAGCGGTTCTAATGTTCGCCGACTGACACACTCGCCCGGAATGGATATCCGTCCCGTCTGGTCCCCGGACGGACGATATATCGCCTTCACCAGCAATCGCGACGGTAACTATGAAATCTACGTGATGAAAGCGGATGGTTCCGAACCTCGCCGCATCACCAACAATCCTGGCCGCGATGATTATCCCTGGTGGTTTCCCGATGGCCGAAACTTAGTCATTGTTTCCGAACGTTCCGGTCGCTATGATCTTTATCTCATCCCCGCCTTCTAAGCTGATCGAACCCCGGATTACTTAGTCCGGCACCAGCACAATTTTACCTGTAAGTGTACCGGCACGGTGCAGCGTATTTTCTTCCTGCAGGCGATGCGCCTCGGCAGCCTGAGAAAATTTGAATACGCGACCGATGGGCACGTGCAATTTCTTCTCGGCCAGCCAGCGATTTATATCCTCAGCGCACCGACGTTGCTCTTCCGGCGTCGCATTGAACATCGCGTAACCGTATAATGTCAGGTCCTTGACATAGAACGGCCCATGCGGAAACGGTGGCCGGGCTTGCCGACCCGCGATCACCACTAATCGTCCACGCAGCCGCGTCAGCTCGACCATGCGATCGTAGTCCGGTTCGCGCTGGGTCTCAAACCAGACATGAACGCCCGCACCACTAAACTCCTTGATTTTCGCCGGCACGTCGTCGGTCTTGTAGTTCAGCACTAAGTCCGCTCCCCATTGCCGACATAACTGAGCCTTTTCCTCGGAACCGACTGTCGTAATAACTTTCGCGCCAATCGCTTTGGCCATCTGTACTACCATCGAACCGACGCCGCCCGTACCGCCATTGACGAACACAATTTCCCCGGCTTGCAATTTCGCACACCGAAACAGTCCCAAATGCGCTGTAATTCCCACTAACGCCACCGCCGCCGCTTCCTGCTCCGACACACCGTCGGGAATCGGATAGAGCCAGTCCTCGTGCACCGCCGCATATTCGGCAAAAGTGCCCTGCCGGCCCATTAGACCTTGATTGCTCCCCCAAACCCGATCGCCGACGCGAAACCGTTTCACCCCCGCACCGAGTTTGATAACGATGCCGGCCAGGTCGCAGCCAGGAATATAGGGACTGGGGCGGGGCATAGATACCGTGCCCGCCCGAATATAGGTATCTATCGGATTCAAAGATGCCGCCAGTACCTTGACCAGCACTTCCCCTTCTCTCGGTTCCGGATCGGGCAGTTCCCCATATTGAATTACCTCTGGCCCGCCAGGGTTCGTATAATAGGCTGCCTTCATTTTCACGCCCTCCGTTGCCGCTTCCTCGGCCCTGCATGGTTAGATAGTTCGCCGTCCTGTGTTTAGTACACCAGGCGCGGCGTTTTGTGGCCGTATCTTTAGCCAAGAATTCGCCGCCATTTGGCTAGATTGTAGGCGACTTTTTCCGCAGCCGTCATGGTACGAAAGTCCGGCTCGCCTGTCCCTGTCGTATCCGCTAGGCGCCCCGGATTATTAGACCCCGTGTCATTTCCCGATTCGCCTCGCTGACGCTGACACGGACACTGCGGACATCGGCAGCCGTCCGGCTTAGCATTCGCACCTGCGGCTACTCGCGGTGGCAAACTAATCGTTCGTCCACTTCCGCCATAACTCATGATATTCGTGGTAAGCTGCATGTCCTCCTCTAAACTCCGTTGCGGGCGAATACCCAGCCGCTGCAATACTCCATGATAGGCACGCACCGCCTCTTCCGGACTGATTTCATCATCAGCAATGAGCCGAAGGAATCTGATAAACGCTAACTGATTTTCCGCATTATTAATTTTGCGGCCAAACAAAGCCACTCGGGCTCCGTGTTTCTTAGCCTCCGCTAATAATTTGAACGCATCATAAGTGGTACCCGCCGAGCCACCGAGAATGCCAACTATCAGGTGAGGATCATAACGCACTAATTCTTCCATCGCCTTGGGGCCGTGATAAACAATTTTCAGAAACAGCGGCCGACCTCTGGATGTTACACCCGCTAAACTGCGCACGATCATATCATTGACAAACTCCGGAATACGGCTTTCTTCTACAGCTTCCGGACGATTCGGGTCGAACACTTCCAGGAAATGCCGAAAACCTTTACGCTCGGCTTCGAGGCGAAACTCCTTATAGTGCTCGAGCGCCTCCCTGTCCAGTACCGGATCGTTGTTGAAGGTGATGCTGTATAGACCTAAATTCGCACCTAAATAACGCTCCTCGGGCTGGCAATCGAGGTGGCCGCACTGGATATGATCCAGCGTAGCCGAGCGAAATGGCAGCGACGGATAGGTATGATACTTGCCGCCTCGCACAATATAGATGTCCGTGGTATCATTGACCCGCACCGCTGGCGTCACCGCACTACGGTCAAAAATCCGCCGCTGAATGGTCAGCACCTCACTGGTACTGGCCGACATTAACATAATGTCCACCAGCCCCTGTTCCACGATTTCGGTAATAATATCCCGCCATTCTGCCAGACTGCGAAAGCGTACCTCCCCGCTATAGTTCTCCGGCGATCGCCCCGGGGCACCGATACCGAAGGCCATATCGGCGTCCTTGGCATCCGCTAATATAAAGTCCCGTGCCCCGTGCGGATCGGCGTGGATGCGGGCCAGCTTAATATCTAAGGATTTCGCTACCATGGCAGTGACATGTTGCTGTGTACCTTAGCGGGCAAGCTGCCAGGCGGATCGCGGAATTATCCGTTGCCCTTGCTGATTATGCCCCGCAGGCATACTGCTCGGCTCCAACCTGGCTATAGTCTGTCGGGAGTCAGCCGACTTAGTTTCCGCCCGCTGCGCTGTCTGTCCGGCGGACGGGCTGCTGGTGCTTAGACGGTCTTCAACCTGACGTATAGTCTCGGCAAGCACCTTGGCCGACTGAAGCAGAGCGGCCTGTTCTCGCGGTGTGAGCGGAAGTTCCATTTGCCCGCGCATACCTCCGCAACCAACGATAGTCGGCACAGACAAACATATCCCCTGCACGCCGTACTTTCCTTCCTGCCATGTCGAGACCGGTAGCAGTCGGCGTTGATCTAAAAATACAGCGTGAACCACCTCCCGGATACTTAGTGCCACGGCAAAGGCAGAGGCTCCCTTCAAACGAATCATTTCCGCGCCGGCTTTGCGGGTCTGCTCTTCGATTTCCCGTTCGAATTGCGGACTATAGCCGGGCCACTGCTGCACAGGCCAGCCGCTAATCCGCACGCTCGACCAGACCGGCACCATACTATCGCCATGTTCACCTAGTATCCATCCGTCCACTTGCGTCGCTGGCACCTTAAGACGGTCGGCTATATAGCTACGAAATCGAGCGGTATCCAGGAGTGTCCCCAAGCCTATGATCCGCGAAGCAGGCAGCCCTGAACGACGCACTGCTAAGTAGGTGAGAATGTCCACGGGATTGCTGACCACCAGCAAGACGGCGTGGTCGCGCCAACCGATTTGCTTAGCCTGCTGAATGATGTTGAGAAACAAATCCACATTGCGGTTTATGAGATCCAATCGGCTTTCGTCGGGCTTGCGACGTAAACCGGCGGTAATAATAACCAGGTGGCTGGTGCGAATTTCCTCGAGATCGCCGACATAAATACGCTGATCGGCTACGAGGCTGGAACCGTGTAAAAGATCGCCGGCCTGACCGAGTGCCAGTTCCTTATTAGCGTCAATCAGGCAAATTTCGCTGACCACGCCGCCGCATTGCAAAGCAAAAGCCGCGGTGCTCCCCACTACACCTCCGCCACCGATGATGCTTACCTTCATGCTCCCGCTCCTGTATTTCTGGCCAGGTGATCTAGGTCTTGATTCCCAGTTTCTGGCAAATCTCGGCAGTAATGCGCTGCACTAAGTTTTCCAGCTGGCTGAATTCCGCCATGTCGGTTTCTTGCTGGCCGTTGGCTGCACACGGGCCGCAGGTCGCACCGATATCGCGGCGAAAGGCATACGGTTCGGGAATATAGTCGCCCTCCTGCTGAATCAACAATCCCGGCCCGCAGACCGGACACCCAGCACAGTGCAAACGCGGATCGTCGTAACCGAGGCGTTGCTTGAGTGCCAGCAACTCGCGGGTTTTTTCGTCGGAAATATAGTTGACCCGGCCCAGCTGGCGAGCCAGAATCAATATCTTGCAATAGGAATCTATAATTTCCGTGTTCCAGTAGGCTTTTTCCAAGTCCGGCCCGAATGTTACCGTTCCGTGATTGGCTAATAAGATAGTGTTGGTACCCTGGAGAAACGGCACGACGGTATTGGCGAACGCCTGGCCGCCGGGCGTTTCGTATTTCGCAATCGGCACTTCCCCAATAAAGACCTCGACTTCCGGCAGGATACATTTCGGGATCGGTTCGTGAGCGACAGCAAAGGCCGTTGCATGGGGTGGATGCGAATGGACGACGGCCATAACGTCCGGACGATGCTTATAAACAGCCAGATGCAGAAAAATTTCGCTGGTGCGTTTGCGAGTGCCGGCCAGTTGATTCCCTTCGTAATCCACCTTGCATATATCTTCCGGCTTCATGAAACCCTTAGAGATCATCGTAGGCGTGCAGAGAATTTCGCGCTCATTGAGACGAACACTAATATTGCCATCGTTCGCCGAAACATAGCCCCGCTGATACAGGCGTCGGCCAATTTCGCATATTTGCTCCTTGATGGCGCGTTCGTTCATGATATTAACTCCTTGATTTGCTGAGCATCGAGATGGAGGTCATCCAGGAGGCAGGCACAATAGGCATCAATAGGTTTTCGTTCGGGGCGGAAGGGCATGGTCGCCTCGACCCCCTCGCTGACCCCGATCCAGGACCCCGGCCCGGCTCCCAGATCGTCCCAGACAATGATTTCCTCACCGTCGGCCCCGCGGTGTTGAGCCAGTGCTTGCAGACTGGACGGAACAGCCACTAACAATCGCGCTCCGACCAGCGCCGGAT
>Ga0079995_1040135_pt1 | contig 11283 bp, 8 predicted proteins | sample FaiFalFF_MnMetaG_2_FD_69198 | JGI IMG/M metagenome (GOLD analysis project Ga0079995, IMG submission 69198) | Freshwater microbial communities from Yellowstone National Park, Wyoming, USA - Fairy Falls C (FF_Mn_C) (SPADES assembly) (version 4) | ecosystem: Environmental > Aquatic > Freshwater >... | reverse complement strand
CACCCACTCCACCCGGTAGGAGCTGTAATCGGAGTTTATTACACCCACTTCTAAGCCCAAAAACTTGTATATGGGACCCATCCATTGGGCGTCCCTTCTTGCCAAGTAGTCGTTGACCGTCACCACATGGACGCCTCTGTCCGTTAGTGCGTTGGCGTAGGCGGAGGAGGTTGCCACCAAGGTCTTTCCCTCTCCCGTCTTCATCTCTGCGATCTTGCCCTCATGAAGGACAAGCCCACCCAAAAGTTGCACATCAAAGAACCTCAGCCCTATGGTCCTCTTTCCCGCCTCCCTCACCAAGGCAAAGGCAAGGAGCACCTCTTCGGTTATCTCTCCTTTGGTGATCTGGTCCTTTAACTCTTCATTCTGGGACACTTTGTAAAAAAGTTCCCTTGAGAGGGAGACAAGCTCCCTGTTGGAAAGCCCATCCAACTCCTTTTCCTTTTGGTTGATCTTCTCCACAAACTTTCTTAGGCGCTTTACTTCCCTTTCGTTTTTCGTGCCAACGATCTTCTTTAAAAGCCAATTTATCATAACAATAAGTATATTACAGTTCCACCATCACCTCTTCCAGTAGCTTAATAAGTTTGCTTAGCCTTTCCTGCTCTTGCGTTAGCTCCTCCACACTTTGCTTTGTCTTTTCCACCTCTTCTGGAGGAGCCTTCTCCAAAAAGTTTGGGCTCTTTAGCCTTGCGGACAGATTATCAAGGGTCTTTTCCACCTCTTGGAGCTTTCTTTTGTAGGATTGGATCAACTCTTCCACCTTTGCGCCAAATTCCACGGGAATGTAAAACTCAAAATCCTTTGAAAAGCCCGCTATGGTGGCTGGTGGTCTTTCTTGAACCTCCAACAACTCCTCCACCTTTGCCAAGGAGAGGATGTATTCTTTGAACTCCTCCACAAGTTCCTTAGAGTCCTCAGCCCTATAGTAGAGCTTAATCTTCTTGGCGGGTTCTATTCTAAGGTCGCTACGCAGTGCCCTTATGGAGGTGATAATTTCCTTGAGCCTTTCAACCCTTTCCTTTGCCTGCGGATAGACCTCTTGAGGATTGTATTGAGGAAACTCCTCCAAGGAGATGCTGTCCTTTACTGCGGTGGGAAGGTTCAGGTATAACTCCTCTGTAATGTAAGGCATGAAAGGATGCAGCAGTTTTAGGATGCGGTCAAAGGTCATAAGTAAAAAGGACTGGGCGGTGATCCTTTCCCTCTCAATCCTCTCCTTTTCCTCCGGTGGTGCGTTCTCTTCCACCTTGGCATAAAGTCTTAGCTTGCACATTTCCAAATACCAATCGCAAAACTCAGACCAAACGAAGTCGTAAAGGGCTTGGGAAGCGTTGGAGAACTTATACTCGGAGAGGGCATCGTTTACCCGTTGGGCGGTCTCGTTGAGAAGGGTCGAGATCCAAAGGTCCTCCACCCTTGGTGGTGCGGAGTAGGGTAGCTTTGTTAGAAGGTCTTCATCCAAGTTCATCAGTATAAACCTGCCTGCGTTCCAAAGCTTGTTGGCAAAGTGCTTGTATCCCTCAAACCTCTTTTCTGAGAGCTTTATGTCTCTGCCTTGCTGGGTCAGAATAGCCAAGGTAAATCTCAGGGCGTCCGCACCGTACTTTTCTATTATGTCAAGAGGGTCTATCACATTCCCCTTGGTCTTGGACATCTTCTGTCCCTTTTCATCCCTAACCAAGGCATGTATATAAACATCCCTAAAGGGAATATCCTTCATAAAGAACATACCCATCATGATCATCCGGGCTACCCAAAAGAAGATGATGTCAAAGCCCGTTACCAAAAGGTCTGTTGGGTAAAGCTTTAGGTCCTCGGTGTTTTCAGGAAAGCCAAAGACACCAAAGGGCCATAGGGCGGACGAAAACCAAGTGTCCAGAACGTCCGTCTCCCACTCAAGCTTATCAGAACCGCAGTTTTTACAGTAAAGCATAAACTTGAACTTCTTGGTTTGGGAGTTGTACTTGTACCTGACGCTACGGTTGGCAAGCAGTGCGGTAGGGTTCAGGTCTTGGGTGAAAAAGAGCCTCAAAGAGTGGGCGGATACATCGGTGGAGTGGTATTTATGAAAGACAAACCTTTTGTAAAATTCTAAGACCGTCATCTCCGGATGGACAAAGGACGGAGACTTTAGAACCTCCTCCACCTCCTCCGGTGTGAATTCTTCTTTGACCTTGCCGTCGGCGATCAGGTTGAAAATCAGCTTGTCGTAGACCCTGTCAAAGTCATCGTCGGTGAAAACGTTTATATGCCCACAGTCTTTGCAATACCAGACGGGTATTCTATGACCCCACCATATCTGCCTTGAGATGCACCAGTCCCTGAGGTTTTCCATCCACTGAAGGTATATCTTCTTCCAGTTTTCAGGCACAAAGGCTACCCTCTTTTCCTCTTCCAAAACTTCCTTTTCTCTCTCCCACTTTACCCTCAAAGACTTTTGAACAGGTTCCAACTGAACCTCTCCCTTTTCTAAAAGCTTTTGTTCTTTATTATCCAAGAGTTTTAATCCCTCTTTGTCTGCCACCAGCATGAACTCGCCGGAGATGTTCTCTTCCGAGTATTCCCTTATAAGGGTTATCGTTCCTTTTACCTTCAGGAGCATGTGGGCATTTTTGTGCTGTTTTGCCTTCTCCTTTGCTACCTCCAAGAGTTCCTCCCTTCCCTCTGGGATGTATATGAAGGACAGCACACCCTCTTTCTTGCCCACCAAAAAGTGTATGCCTTCTTTGATAACAACCACCAGCTTAGTCTTTGAGCCTTCCGCAACTTTTATAACCACCTCCAAGCCTTGAACGGACAGAATTTGAAGGTTTAGCTCCTTTTCCTGCCTTTGGGTGTAGCCAAGCACCGCCTTTATGGCAGGCTCCTTTATCCTCGGGTCGGAGACCTTTAAGAACCACTGGGTGGACACCATGGGCTCAAGGACGGTTTTACACCGGTAGCATTTCCCCACTGCGTGCCTGTGGCTCTCCACCCTCTCGAGGAGTCCCAACTCCTCCAGCTTTTGCACTATCTTCTGCCTTGCGGTGTATCTATCCAAGCCCGCAAACTCTCCGCCATTTTCGTTTATCCGTGCAAATTGGTCCATTATTTGAACCATGGGAAGGTTGTGGCTCTTTCCTATCTCAAAGTCCAAAGGGTCGTGGGCGGGCGTGATCTTCACCGCACCAGTTCCAAACTCAGGCTTCACCCTCTCGTCTGCTATTATGGGTATTCTTCTGCCTACCAAGGGCAGTATGGCGTACTTTCCAACCAAATGCTTGTATCTTTCATCCTCGGGATGGACTGCCACCGCAGTGTCTCCCAGCATGGTCTCGGGTCTTGTGGTAGCAACGGTTATATAACCGCTTCCATCCTCCAAGGGATACTTTATGTAGTAAAGCTTTCCTTCTTCCTCTTCGTGCTCCACCTCAAGGTCCGAGAGGGCGGTCAGGTCCTTTGGACACCAATTGACAATATACTCACCCCTGTATATAAGACCTTCTTCGTAGAGCCTTCTGAAGGCGTACCTGACGAGCCTTGAAAAGCCCTCATCCAAGGTGAACCTTTCCCTCTGCCAATCTACGCTGGCACCAAGCTTTATAAGTTGCTCCCTTATGCTGTTTCTGGAGATGGGCACCCAATCCCAAACCTTCTTTAAAAACTCCTCCCTTCCCATCTCAAGGCGGTTTTTGCCCTCCTCTTGGATCTTTTTATCCACCACATACTGGGTGGCTATGCCCGCATGGTCAAAGCCCGGCACCCAAACCACATCCTTTCCCAACATCCTCTGCCACCTGCACACAATATCCTGAAGGGTTATGTTGAGGGCGTGTCCCATATGCAAAGAGCCCGTCACATTGGGCGGAGGGATCACCACCGAAAACTTATCCTTTGGCTTTTCTATGTGATAGAGCTTTTGGGAGAACCACCTTTGGGCGTGCTTTTTTTCAATCTCTTTATGGTTATATTCTTTTATGTCCTTCATAAAGAGAAAATTATAAGCTAATCTAACACCTCCACCACACCCCTGTCTATAACCTTGCCCCTGAGCAGTTTTCCACCGGAGGTCTTTATTCGGACCACCTTCCCCACATATCCCACATCCAAGGCGGTTCCCTGTCCCTCAATTTGTATATTTCCACTACGAAAGATCACCTTTATTAGGTCTCCCCTATTTACCGCTGGCGATAGTTTCATAACGGACCTTCTGAGTATTGAACCCTTTGGAATGTCCGTGCTTGCCCTGTAGTCCTTTAGCTCCTTTGGGTCTATGAGAAGGTCCTTGGGAATGCTCTTGAGCCATCTTTCTTCCACATCAAAGAGCTCCGCAGAGAGCAGTTCTCCCTTTTTTATGTCCTCCCTTGCCTTCAGGAGCTTTGCCCTCCAGAAGGCATCCACCACCGCAGTGTATCTATTCCCTTCAAACTGAAGGTAGGCAAAAGCTCGCACCTTTCCGTATTCCATATCAAGCTCCACCTTTGGCACTCCCTCTCCCTTTCCATCCCAGTTGAGGAGAATAACCTTATTAACCCTGACATCCTCGCCGAATTTTTCTTTTACTTGCCTTTCAACAAGAGTATTCAGCTCCTCCTTGGTCCAGCAGAAGGCAAAGGAGAAGGCAAACAAAAGGTTAAGTAGCCTGAGCATCCACCAGCATGAGCCTCCTTATCAATGTGGCGGGCTCCACCTCCTTTGGACATACATTGTTGCACTTATTACAGGATAGACAATGATACAACCTTCCCTCCAGGGCTTGATGTAAGCGTTTTTTGTTTTCGCTATCCCTTGGGTCCAAAAGGAGCCTGTAAAACTTGGCAAAGAAGAGGGGACCTGCGTAGGCACTTTCTAAAATCTGAGGACAGTAGGACTGACAGGCAAGGCACAAAATACAGTCTGCGGAATTTTCTATGCTCCTGCTCAGTTGAGGGTCTATTCGGACCTCTTTTTGACTGCCCTTTACCCAGAGGGAGAGATCTTTGATCTTTTGAGGGATCACCTCATGATCCACCACCAAATCCTTGATAACTTTAAAGTTTTTGAGGGGTTCAATGAGCACCTCTTGCCCACTGAGCACATAAGGAAGCACCTGCTCTTTGCAAGCAAGCTTTGGAAAGTGGTTTATGTATATAGCACATGTCCCACATATTCCTGCCCTGCAAAAGTGCCTAAAGCTCAGGGTCTCATCTTGGTTTTCCTTGATCCTCTGGAGGGCGGAGAGGAATGTCATTCCCTCCTCGTAGGGCACCTCAAAGGACTGATACCAAACTCTGCCATCCTGCTCCCTTCTGATTTTCAACCTCAACTGCATAATCTAAATAAAATATGCCAAACCTAGTGGCTTGTCAGATTTTGGCGGAGTGATATATTTATATATATCTCTAAGGGGGCGAACGGTTTCGACGGGGTTCGCAGGCTTAGGGAAGCAGGCAGGGTGGCAACCTTAACAGCCACTCAAAACACTTCCCGAGCGCGAACTCGCTCTTGCTGCCTAACAGAGGCAGCAGCCCACTGATGGCTCTGCGGGTAGGCTGTCAGATGGGTTCATAGACACCCGCTAAGAGGGAAGGATTGGCGTGGTCCTCCCTCCGAAAAGGCACACGCTGGGCCATCCCTTTGCTTGCCAGTGGGCAAGGGATGGTTAAAGGAAAGCACTGGCTAAGCCTGTAGAAGCCCTAAAAGCTGGGCGAACCTCGGACGAGGGTTCGATTCCCTCCGCCTCCACCATTAAAATATTCTCATGGAAATAAAAGCCTTTCGGTGGGAGTCTGGCAAGCTTTTGCTCCTTGACCAAAGAAAGCTCCCAGAGGTGGAGGAGTGGGTAGCTTTGGAAGACCACCTTCAGACTGCACAGGCTATAAAGGATATGATGGTGAGGGGAGCACCCGCCATTGGTTGCGTTTCCGCCTATGGGTTTTTGATGGGAGTTATGAAGGGGGAAGACCCAAAGGTGGTCTATGAGGTGCTAAAAAATACAAGACCCACCGCCTACAATCTCTTTTACGCCCTAAATAGGATGATGGAAGCCTACCAAAGAGGAGAGGACTTGGAGGCAACCGCAAGGGCTATTGAAGAGGAAGACTACTTGGCAAACAAAAAGATGGCACAGTTTGGAAACGAACTTATTCCAAAGAATGCCAGAATTCTTACCCACTGCAACACGGGAGCCTTGGCTACCGCCGGCTATGGCACTGCCCTTGGAGTTATAAGAGAAGCCCATTATTCCAACAAATCCATCTTTGTTTGGGTGGATGAAACAAGACCTTACCTTCAGGGTTCAAGGCTCACCGCGTGGGAACTCAGCAAAGAAAACATCCCTCACAAGATAATTACCGACTCTACCGCAGGCTTTTTGATGAAGAAGGGGCTTGTGGATTGCGTGATCGTAGGTGCGGACAGGATCACAAAAAGGGGAGATGTGGCAAACAAAATAGGCACGTATGCCCTCTCCGTCTTGGCAAAGGTCCATGGCATACCCTTCTATGTGGTAGCACCCAGCTCCACCATAGACCCAAACTTAGAAAGGGGAGAGGATATACCCATAGAAGAACGCCCTGAGGAGGAAGTGAAAGCCTTCAAAAACTGCCAGTTTGCACCAAAAGAGTCCTCTGCCCTCCACTTAGCCTTTGACATAATTCCCGCGGAGAACATTACCGCCATAATCACAGAAAAGGGAATCTGGAAACCATCATGAACATTTTGGAATATCAAAAAGGGCTGAAGTTAGAAAAGATCAAACCCTTTAATCTGATATACTCTGAGGAGGATTACCTGCTTTCGGTTTTTGTGGAAAAGCTGTCCGAACTGGCACCCTTAAGGGTCCTTTGGGGGTCTGAGCTGGACCTTCAGGGCTTTCTTAATCTTTTGGGCGAAAGCGGTCTCTTTACCAAAAGCCAGAGGGAGCTGATATTAGTAAAGGAGGGAGAACAGCTCTTAAAAAAGCTGAAGGACCTAAAGCTAATCAGAAGCTTAGCCAATCGGATGAAAACAAAGGCGGTTTTCATAGTCCTTAAGGAAAAGCTGGATAAATCCGCCCTTCAGAGGGAACCCTACAAAAGCCTGTTGGAACTGGGAGATTTCTTGGAGGCAAAAAAGTTAGACAGAAGAAAGGTAAGGGAGATGGTAAAAAACAAAGTGGAAAAAGCTGGGAAGAAGATAGAGGAAAAAGCCCTTGAGTATCTCCTTGAAATAGCAGGCGACGACCTTTTGTTTTTGAGGGGAGAGGTGGAAAAGCTGATCCTGTACGCAGAAAAAGAGATCACCCTTGAGGATGTTAAAAAGGTATGCATCACCCAAAAGGAAAGCGACCTATTTGAATTTTTGGATGCTTTTTTTAGCAAAGATTTAGAAAAGTCCCTTTTGACCCTTTCTTCCCTATTCAGAATGGGCATCCATCCTCTTGTGATCCTTTCAACCTTAGTCAATTACACCCTGAGGCTTTTGACGGTTAAAAAGAGCCGGGGAAAAACAGAGGATATACTGGGCGAGCTGGGAGTAAAACATCCCTTTGCCATTCACAACCAAAAAAGGTATCTTTCCAATTTTACGGAACAAGATTTAGAAAGGCTTTTAGAGAGGCTTTACTGGTTGGACATTTCCATAAAAACCTTCTTTAACCAACCAGAAAAAACAATAACAAACATGGTAATAGATTACTTGGCAAAGGTAGGGACGGAGGCTCACTCGGAGGAGGTTGAATAAGGTGTTTTACCTACTTTTAGCCTTTCTTAGCTCCTTTCTTGCCTGCTATTTTCTTTTAAAGCTTTCCACACAGAGGGCTTTGGACCACACGGAGGGAGTTCAAAAGTTCCACAGCTGGAGGGCAGTAAGACTCGGTGGAGTTGCTCTGATGATTTCTCTTACAACCTCCAGTATAGCCTTTTACCTCTCGGGCAAAGACTTTGCAAAAGAATACATTTTGGTGATCCTTTCCTCTTTACCTGTTTTCTTGGGCGGTCTTGCGGAGGATTTAACAAAAAAAGTGGGACCAAAAACAAGGCTACTTATGGCTTTTATCTCTGGTATATTAGCCTTTTTGCTTTTGGGTGTCCATCTAAAGCGCGTCGATGTTCCCATTTTGGACTTTATTCTTGCCAACTCTCTGATATTTTCTGTACTTTTCACATCCTTTGCCCTTGCGGGCGTGTCTAACGCGGTGAATATAATAGATGGTTTTAACGGACTTGCCAGTGGTGTGCTAATAATAAGCTTTCTCGCATACGCCTATGTTTCCTACCTTCTGGGAGATTTCTTTTTGCTCTACCTTAGTCTAACCGTCACCTTTGCCCTAATTGGCTTTTTCTTCTGGAACTTCCCCTTTGGCTACATATTCTTAGGAGACGGCGGAGCATACCTTTTAGGCTTTTTGGCTGGGCTTTTGGGAGTTTTAGTAGTGGAAAGGCATCCAGAAGTCTCCCCGTGGTTTCCTCTCTTGCTTTTGCTCTATCCCATTTATGAAACGATATTTTCAATCCTGAGACGAAAACTTATGCGTGGTTTTTCTCCATTCCAACCTGACGCCATACACTTACATACCTTAATCTACAAAAGAATAGTTATGAAACACATTGGTGACCTATTGCCAACATTCCTAACCAACTCCTTCACTTCTCCTTACCTCTGGTTTATAACCTTTATCTGCGTTATACCCGCGGTGCTCTTTTGGAATAGGACCATTCTTTTAATGCTTTTTAGCATACTTTTTATGCTGTTTTACACTTGGCTTTACTTTAGGATCGTCAGGTTCAAAACGCCAGAATTTCTAACATTGCCCCTTAAGATTTTGAAAGAACGGCTTCAATGAGATTTATATATTCTCCAACTATTTTCTCTATGCTGTATTTTTCTTCCGCCAACCTTTTACCCGCCTTGCCAAACTCTCTGAGCTTTTCATCTCCCAACTCAACAATTCTCTTCATCGCCAAATACAAACTCTCCACATCTTTTGGCTTTACCAAAAACCCATTAACCCCATCAACGCATACATTTTTGCAACCGGGTGCGTCGGTGGTTATTATGGGCTTTTCCATAGCCATAGCTTCGAGCAAAACCCTCGGAACGCCTTCCCTGTATGAGGGCAGAACTACACAATTTGCCATGCAATAAAAGGGTCGGACATCCTCTTGGAAGCCATGCCATTCAATTAAACCTTCTTTTACCCATTTTTCAAGCTCTTCTTTACTAACTGAATTGGGATTTCCCTCGTCCGGACTTCCAACGATAATAAGCTTTACCTTTGGATTTTCTTTCTTCAGTTTTTCAAAAGCCTTTGTTAGTTCGTAAATTCCTTTATCTGTTAAGAGCCTTCCCACAAAAAGGAAAGTAAATTCATCTTTTTTTGCTTCTTTGCATAAGGTTGGGTCAAAATGCTTTAAATCCACCCCTGAGCTTTCAACAAGAATACACTTTCCTTTGCATAACTTTTCAAGAGTTTTCATATCCTCTGAGTTCTGAAATACCACCATCATATTGAATCTAAAAGCAAGCCAGTATAAAAGTTTTACCAGCTTAGTTAGCCAGCTTTCTCTTACAAACACATACCCAAGCCCAGTTATTACACTTATAGATGGGATACCCAGCAAGCCTGCGGATATAGAGCCATAGATGTTTGGCTTTATGGTAAAGTTAATAACAAGGTCTGGTTTTAGACTTCTAAAAAGCAAAAAATACTCAAAAAACAGCTTAAGGTCTTTAATGGGATTCGTCCCTTTCCTGTCTAAGTTTTTCACTGCAAAAAAACTGAATTCTTTTTTTAACAACTCCGAATACTTCCCATCCTCCGGAGAAACTGCTATAACTTCATAACCTTCCTCTTTTAAAGCCTTCATCAAATGAAGCCTAAAGTTGTATATACTGAAGGCGGTGTTTGAAGATAAAACTATCCTTTTTCTTTCCTTCTTCTCCATAGTTCCGTAGCAGTAGAATAGCTAACCGCAGACAATAGCATAACATAACCGTATCTTTTTCTCACTATTGGTCCCACGTTTGGCTCCGCTACCACATGAAACCATACAAAGCCTAAACACATCAAAAATACAAGCCAAAACCACAGCTTTTTCCTATGGAACCAAAGGGCTATGGGTAGCAAAAGCCACGCAAGCCACAGATACATTGCCTCAAAGGGCGTTATATACCTTGCTATCGTTCCACCAGTTGTGGAACCTTGACTAAACCAAAACCTTGGAAAGGGAGAAAAGAAACCAACCGTCAAGGCTCTCGGAGTGTATTCAATAAAGTCCCATACGCTTCTAAACTTTATATCCTCATCAATAGCCCCCGGACGACCGCCTAAATACTGTATCCATATTTCATTTCTCCATACCGCAAGAGTGTAAAAGAGGTTTTCTATTTTATCGGGTATGTAAGGGTTCCAATACCATTGTGTTTGTGTTTGTGTTTGTGTTTGTGTTTGTAGCTCAAGCAGTCCATAGGTTACGAAGATAACAAGAAATATAAGGGCGGTTTTTCCATACCTTAGAAACGATTCTCTTCCCTTCCAAACTAAGTTTATGGTAGCTGTTAAAAGAGAAATCAACAAAAAGAGTGCATAGAAGTAATAGACAATCTTCAGAGCATACTCACGACCCACTGTGAAAAATACAAAAGCACCCAATACGCCCGAAAGTATGGAAATTGCGTTTTTCTTTATCTCATTGGAAAACGCCAAAGCCAAACTCAAGAAAGTTAAATACATTCCAAGTATGTATAGCCCATCTTTGTGTATTTGGGATACCCATGTCAGAGAGGTAGGGAAAATAATAAAGGGAATTGTAAAAATAAGGGCAGTTTTCTTGGAAATGTCTAAAAGTCTAAGCAGTATGTATAAGATTAGTCCAGCGGAAGCATGTAAAAAGGCGTTAAAAGGTAGCAATACCCAAGGCTTGTGAATTCCCGTGAGGGCATAAAAAAGTCCTGCAATGCCAGACATGGCTTGTCCGCTAATTGGATGCCTTAAGGTCCATGCACTCCATCCTTCTTGCTCCACTCTTTTTGCTATTTCTACTCCCTCTGTGTGAAACAGGACCCAGTCCCCACCCACCATAAGTCCATCTTTCCAGTGGGCGGATGGGAAAATTATTGGCAAAATCACAAACTGAACTAAAAGCCCTACGGTTAATGAGTATAGATAAAAGGCAAGCCAAAGCTTGATATGAAACTTATAGTCTCCAGTAAATAAAACCCATTTGTTCCGCATCCTTTCTTTCAAAAACCCCCTTTATGTCAAAAAGTATTGACGGCTCAACGGATAACCTTTTAAGTCCTTCTAAGGTAAATGTTTCAAGAAATACCCTATGCCTTACT